>Ga0179593_1307719_pt1 | contig 11851 bp, 14 predicted proteins | sample CZODoug2_1_08_16_FD_185931 | JGI IMG/M metagenome (GOLD analysis project Ga0179593, IMG submission 185931) | Vadose zone soil fungal communities from Angelo Coast Range Reserve, California, USA - CZODoug2_1_08_16fungal (PacBio error correction) | ecosystem: Environmental > Terrestrial > Soil >... | reverse complement strand
TCCTGGGGTGGGGTGCATCCTTTTTTTTTTTTTTTGGGGTTTTTTTCTTTTGTGTGGTGTTTAACGGTGTTTCTGTTTTTTTGCTTTTGTTTTCGGTGGCTCCTGTGGATTTTGGTGTGCCCACCGCAAGACCTCGTCCTCCGATCTGTTGGAGGCCATTGCCGGGTTCCCCCCCCCCCCCTCCCTTTTTTTGTATGTTTGTTAACAAAGGCCCGCCGCCAAAAACACGCCTTTTTTCCGCCGTTCTGTTCTGCACTTAGTGTTATTCACTACCGACGTGCTCTCCCTTTTTGTTCGAATGCCTTGTCCCCACAATCGAGGCGCCCTCTCTTTTAATTTTCCTTCATCCAAGGTTATTTAAAGCCTTCCGATGTAGGGCGTGCCGTTGACTCCTTTTTCTCCCCGCAGTTGGAGTCCCCCCGATTGTTCCCTCTTTTTTTGTCACTGGGCGCCCCCCCATTTTTTTACTGCTTTTCAAAGAATAAGGTCGTGGTATTCCTTTTTAGTATTTTGGTCCTGCCCGTGGCTCCGTTTTTTTTCCTTTCGACTCATCCCCTTTATGATAGGAGACCTTAGACTTCAGTTGTAGGCTGACTCCCTGTTTGTAGTCGCTTTCTCGCAAGTGAGTTTTCTTTCGTTTATTATTTCTCGACCCTAAGTTTTTTGCATTCCCCAACGTGGTGAATGTCGTGCCCCCCGGAATCTTGATTTCCCCTGGGGATTTCCGTACCCCCCCATTGGGCTTCGAACCCCACAATTTCCGGTCCTGGTCGTGTAAGAAGTAGTTTAGTTCTTCTGTCCCCTTTGTTGTTTTATGGGTGTTCTCACGAACTCATTTGGGTCCTCTCTCACCTCTGGGTCCCCCGTCCTATGTAGAGGTTAGAGCGGTTTGTTGTTTTGAGTGGTTCCTCTGGCCCGGGCCGAGTGTTTCCTTTTCTCGTCAGAACAGATTGACTGCTTTTCTCTTTTTTCCCCGCTACTGAAAAACATATCAGAGAGGTCTTTTTTTGTCCTGGTCCCTGCGAAGCAATTTTTCTTTTTATGGTCGCCCTTCGGGGCCACACACCGTCGTCCTTTGCCCTCTTTCTTTTTAGTTTTTCCCCCAAGCCATTGTAGTCACCCGTGAGTTTCCCCAGTTCCGGTCGGGCGACTGCCCTTTTTTGTTTTTTCTGTAAGTTGTGGGACCGCCCCCTTGAATGTCTCGTAAGTGAAAGTGAGCCCCAGAAAGTCTCGATACTTATTCGGCCCCCTTCCAGATTGTTTCCTTTCAGGGCTTCATCCTTTCCGACTGACGGTCTCTTTATGTCTTTTCGGGCGTTCCCCCCTTCCTCCGTTGAGGAATACACGTCCCCCCTCCGCCTTGGTTCTCCCCCCGAACCATCAGGTTGTCCAATCAGAGAGCCATCGATGTTCGCTTATGTCAGAACACGCCTTCTTAAAGACCTGGTTGTTGTGGGTGTTTGTGTACGTCCGTTTCCCCCCCGTGCGTTTCTCGTTGAGTGCTGCGTATCAACGGACCCCCCCAATTCATGGCTGCGGACTGAGCGGATGCGTAAGAAGAATTGTTTTTATGGTTGCACCGGGAAGTGTCTTTTTCTCAACTTCCACGCGTACACGCTAGTAAGTAGGGGGCGGTTGGGGGAAGATCCCGATTTGGATAGATTTTTGTTGGTTTTTTTCTTCGGACGTTTTTTCTTAAGAAGTTTTCTTTTTTCTTTAGCCTTTTTAAGACAAAATTTTTTTCCCTTTTCATGTATTTTTTTGCCTTTCGCGATTTCCTGGCTGCCCCCCCTTGTTTGCGACCGGCCGATTTAAGTCAGCTTTTTCCCCCTCACCCTTTCTGACCCGCATTAGTACTTTCAGCGGTTCGTTGAGCCGAGACTATTTGGGCGACTCTTTGTGGGTTTACCCCTTGTTTTTGTTTTTTGGTTGTGCCGCATAATTATTTCTGTCCAATTCTTGTGTTTTTTTCTTTTTCCTTCCACCGAAGTCGTTTTTGAACTGCACGCGAGAAGAGGAGGAGAGTTTGAGCTTCGCACAGGTCCTCCCCGCTTTATTTCGACTCCCCCCTTTGAAACCAAATGATCCCTTTCCCTTTCCTGATTCCTTAGTCGTCCCGCCCCTCTCCCCCCCCCTAGTCATCCAGAAATTGCTAGTTCTTGTTCTTGGTGCAAGGGAGGAGATTGGCCGATTAAGTGTCCACTGGTTTTTTCATTTCTTCCGACCTATTGCAGCTCGAAGGTAGGTACTCCGACTTTAGATCTTCTACTGTAGTTTGATTCATGGTCCCTTGTGATTTCGCCGATTCGTCGCTGTTTCCCGGATTGAGCGTCCGTTTTTTTTTGCTTTTCTTTTAACTCTGACTGCGGCGTCCGCCCCCCGGCCTTGAGGGACGCACGGACTCCTGCTGATCCTGCCTTCATTGATGGCCTTCTGGGGGGACCCCGCTACCTTCCGAACTCACCAGTTTTATACTTTTCGTTTCTTTCTTGACTGTTTTCCACCCCGATTTTTCACCCGGATTCTTTTCCATCCAAATCCCCTTGATTTCTTTTGGCTGGGATCGATTGATTAAGGTTCCCCTTCTTCTCCCTTTCAAGTCTCAGCTATGGGCCCTGCCTTCTCCTCCGGTCAAGTCAACTTTGGGGGACGACGGTGTTCTCCTTTGTTCCCCTCATTTCGCTGGGTTCGGCTCGACTACCAGGGTTACTCATCCTCGTTTTTCCCCCATATGCGCCTTTTTACACCCTCTTTCTCGGCGGGGCTCCTTACCAACGGTTTTTTCCCCCCTTTTTTTCTCTGTCACTTAATGGTGGGATTACCTTCTCTAATGCCCTCCCCCCAAAAAATGGGTCTGTTCCCCCGTCCAACTTTTTGCAGCAGTCATTTTGACCCCCTTCTTGGTTCCCCTGATAGCGTGGGCCCCAAGATGCCCTTTGCTTCGTGTTCCTTTATTTTTTGTCCTTTCTCTTGAGGGGCGGGCTTTTTTCTTCCAGCATCTTCCCTCCCCCTTGACCGGCTTTGATTTTAACCTTTTTTTTACCCATATTCGCCTTTGCCTGACGTTCTGATTTTCCCTTTAGCTTTTTTATGCTAGGATCTTCATCCTTACCCGCTTCCCCTTTTTGAGGGCATGACATTAATTTGTTGCAACTCCAAATTGGATGATCCTCCAGTATTGTTTTTTTTTTTTGTGGGACGTTCTATATTCACATGTTTCACCTTCGTTACTGTCCCCCGGACCCCCTGCTGATACGGTAGTTTTCCAGATCTTTATCTTCTTGAATTACTCGATATCGCCCTATGGTTACTGCTCCCTTCTTGGACCTGGTTTTCACCGGCCCTCATTTCGTCTACTCATTGGTTTTAGTCACCTCCCAATCCCCGGCGGTTTCTGATTTGACCAGTTGGTAGCAGCTGTCAGGTCCATGTTGGGCCCTATATCTCCCTGGTAAGATGAAGTCTTGCCCCTCTTTTTTTTTACGTGGTAGGGGATCAAGCTCCAGTTTTTATCAGCCCTCGTTCGATCCTTTTTCTTTTTTTTTTCCCCCTTTGTTCCCCCCTCCTCTTCAAGCCGTTTAGTCATTTAGGCTTAGCATGACTGACACCAGAGTTCCTATCCTTAACCATCTTAGTTTCTCTTGTTAATCCCTTTTCGTCTCCCTTTAGTGAGCCTTTGTGAGTAGGAAGGAGTGTTCCTGATTCTGTTTTTCTTTTTTTTTCCTTTCAGTGCATTTAACCGGTTGAATCTTTTCCTCCCTGTAGCGTTAGTTTATTTTTCCATTTTTGTTTACCCAGATTTTTTTTCTACACGGCCTGTTTTTCCACCGTCCTAACTAAGTTCTCCCCCTTAATCTTCCCTTAGTTTTTTATCCCCTTTTTTTACCTTTTAAAGGTAGACTGCTTAGAGCTGCTCGCTTTCCTACTGACTCATTTTCGATCGACCTCCCCCCTTCCTCGAAATAACAGAGTTTGGCCTGTCCAACCCCCCCTTAGAATTCTCCCACATGCCCTACTGCGTTTTTCTCTTTCCTCATCCGCGTCAGAGCAGTTTTTTTAGTCCCCCCCATGTCCATGCGTCTTTATTCACCGCACGTTTTTGCAAAAACCATTCCCTTTCACTTCTGGAAGCAGTCCATTGTGAATTGAGATGTGTCGGACGCCCCCCTTCTGGAGGGCCTTTAGATTTCTTCTTTACCCCCCTCTTACAAGGCACTGTATCTCTTTTGGTTTCAGGAAGTTTTTTAGAACCCCCCCCCAATGATTTTTTTCCGTTAAACATTGGCTCTAGTCCCTCTTTCAGGAGGCGCGACTGAGCCCCCCTCGGTCTTCCCCCTTCCTTTTTTGCCGGCCAAGAAGACGGTATGTGTGGTCACTGTAGCGTTAACCCATATCTAGTTTTTTTTTTGATTCTTTTTTTTTTCTCGTTTTCCCTCCTTTGACCCCCTCGTTATCAACTTCTCGAGTTGACTTTTTTTGAAGATTTTCTTCTGTCCAGTGGACTATTTATGGTCCCTTAGTCGTTTCCCGCTTAAATAGAGAACAAGTCCGCCGAGTTACCTTTTTTTTCCCTTTTTTTCTTTCTCCCACTACACCTTTCTTACGAATGCGCCGGAGGAGCCCCACCTTCTGCAAGCCTTCTTCTCCCCGCTTCCTCCTCTGGAAACGGAGAAAAACCTAAAGGGGGGGAACCGTATTTTTTTCAGCTCCCGTTCTCCCCTTTTTGACTCTCGCATTTTAGTAAGGGTTTTTTCACCCAAATGTTTCTCTTTTCCGACTTTGCATCCCGCCAGCCGTATGAGATGACTTCCATTCGTCTTCTCTGGGCAGTATATTTGCACGTTCGCCGTATGAACGACTCCCAGTTTTATTCAGATCTTTTCTTGGATTGCCCGTTAACCCCCCCCCCCATTTCGGGGTCTTTTGTCCCGAAGCTTAGCTCTGTGATCCCCCCTTTTCTGTAAGCGGAAAAACATTCCCCCCGTTCATCAAAGGAGTTCTTGGCCGGTGGACCCAATAAAGGGCAACTTCGATTCTTTTCTCCTCTCTACGCGACAGTGTTTTCCCCTACGTTCTGAGTTCTCTAAAAATCTCTTTTTTCAGAATGGGTATAGACCATCAGTTATTTTTATCCTCTTACTGCCCTTTTTTTTCTGCGTTTTCCCTCATTCTGAAGCGTTCTTTTAATAGAAAACCCTTCACACTTCTTTTTCTCTCAGCGGTGAGTACCCTCCCCCGGTTTTCTTTTTTCCCCCGAAGAAGTCCCACTTTCCTCCAGATGCCCCCCCCAGCTGTTTTGTGTGCTTTTGCACCCCAAACACATACATTCGTGATCCCTTCTCCCTTGTTAAAGAAGACCTTTTTTTCTTTTTAGTTGGTGGAGGGAATTCCACCTGAACCTTTTTGTCCCTGACCCCGATTGCGTACTTCCTCACCCCACGGGTCCTCCCCACTCCACCCTAGATAAGCCTCAGCTTCAGTCACCACTTCCGGTCGTTACAGACAACTGAGGATAGAATATTCCTTTTTTTCTAATTCCCTATCCGTCCCTTCTGATCGTTCTTGTTTAAATGATTTCCCCTTAAACCAACTTCTCCCCTTACTCCCCCTTTTACTCCCGATTGATTGGCTGACTTCCCCCTGAGGTCGGTGGGGCCCCCTTCCTGAAATATCCAGCCCAGGAGGTAGCCTGTTCTTCGTCCCCCCCTCCAGGGACGCACGAACCAGGTTCTTTAGAATCCACTCTTTTCTCCTCTCCTTTCAACTACCATTCCGAACCCCCCAACCCTTTTCTAAATCATTCGTGAGTGATATTGCCCGACTCCGCGCGTTTGGTCCACCCCCCCTTCTTGTTAGGGTGGAATTTTGCCGCCCCATTCTTTGTCCTTTTGGCTTTGATTTCCCCGACAATTGATTTTTTAGGTGTTTGACTCACTCCGCTCCACTCCCCCCGACACCTTCCCTCCCCTTTTACAACCAGAAATAGATAATTTTTTTTAACGAAGACACGTTTTGGGTTTTTTGAGTTTTGGCTTTCTGCGGTGGCCTTTTTTTGGCTGTCGTTTGTCTTTGTTGGAGAGGTTTCTTTTCCACCACTTTTTATTTCTCTTTTGTATTTTTTCTCTCCCCCTTCCCCATCCCCCCCATGTTCCCCACTACCTTGGGTCTTTTGCCACGCGCCATGACGCAAAAACCCTTTTTTTTCCCTCCCGCTTTTCGGGTCTCGATTTCCAAGACCCGCTTGATCCCTCCCCTGTTTTTTCGGACCTTTTCCGGTCACAGTCCTCAGGTCTTTGGACGGACAGTATCGTGTGATTATACCAATCCCCCGGTTTTTTTTCCTTCCTCCTGTTGTGCAGTTCCTTACAGTACGTCCACACCTCATGGGACCCCCATGAAAGTCATTCCCGAAGGGCGCCCCAAATTTTCTGCTCTTCAAATCACCCCCGTCCTCCGTTTAGATTGGGTAGTTGTACTTCCCCCCTTTTTTTGACTCCCTCCTCTCCGTCTTACTTTTTGGTTGATGATAGGAGTTTCTAGCCCTCCTTCGCTGATGTAGATTTTCGACGGTACGGAGGTTTTTCTTTCCGCCGTTCCGGATTCCTTTTGTCTGGTGTTTTTCCCCCAAACCTTTTGAGCGTGTTGGTTGTTCTTGAGATGCCAATTTTTTTTGTGTGAGGTCGCCCTGCGTTTCCCGGCCCTGTGCGTTTCTTGTCCCCGGGCACCCCCTTTCCCCCCGGCAGCTGTCCGGCGGCGTTACACGTCGAAAGTTCTTCGTTTCGTTTATTTGTTTTATCATTTAAACGCGTTGGGCCAATCACCATATGTCTTGCTATTTTTTGTAGTAGGTGACGTCCCTTTTTTAGCCCTTGTCGGGCGAGTTTTTTCCGTTTTTTTTTTTTTTTCATCCCGAAAAGTTTTAAAGATGTCCTTCCTCGGATTTCTTGCAAATGCCCCCTTCTCGCGCGAAGTCACGGGTCACGCTCCTACTTTTCAATCTCTTCCCTCTTGCCCCCTCGGTTTTTACGCCCCCCTGCGGTCGAGACGTTCGATTCCCGATTTCTCATTGCCCCGGTATTTTTTTCGGCCTTGATTCTTAAGGACTTGTGTGAACGAGTTCCCCTCACTTTTTATCCCCTTTTCGCCTGCGAGTTCGTTCCCACAGCCATTTAACATTTTGAACTTGAGTTTTTACGCTTCCCGAGCTTCGTTTTCTAGCTTTTTCCCTTAGGGATGATACGAGGACGACGAGTCACGCCTCATCTGACATCCCAGTGTTCGTCTTTTTAGAAATTTTCCATAGGGAAGGTTTTTTCTTTTCCGTTCCGTTTTAAAGGGCGACGAGGAAGGTGGACAACCCTTCTCCTTTCTCTTCAAGAGAACGACTTTCCCTTTGACTTTTTTCTTTGACTTGTTTATTTCTTCTCAGGCTTTTTTTTTTGGCGCTCCGTTTCTGTCCTTTCGCCGTATCGTCTTCGGCGTGCTAGGTAAAGCCCCGATGTGGAGTTTCGTCGAGGAAGCGCGTTTTCCTTCTTGGTTGGGTTTTTTGTTTTTTGGTTTTGTTTGGCGATGTCGCTCGCACGTCGCGCCCCCGACCTGAACTGGCGTCGAAGATTGACCCCTGCCAGCGGCAGGCCTTTCCGCAACTGTGAAGTTGCGACCCGGGCTTTGCCCGCCGCTTGTTTATTTTTTTTTCCGTTAACAGAGCTCGACCGAGTCCGACGATGTGCTTCTTTGACCGAATCCGGCAGTCGTTGTTTGCGGGCACACCCGTCCAGGGGTGTCTTTTTTTGTGACCCCCAGTCTGCACGAAGGCGACTCGGTCTGGCGGCTGATATGAAAATTCCCCCCCCCCCCCCCCCCCCCCCCCCCCCCCCCCCCCCCCCTTTCCCCCCCGTCCTTCTGTTTCTTTTCATTTTCTGCTTTCGAAACCCCACTAGATCCCTCCTCAGATGCGGTAAGGGTTCGTAATGCCACCCTCGGAAAATTAGATGCGCTTGATGTCCTTTCTCCTAAAACAAAAGAAACTTTTTACTGGCTCGGCTCTTCCGATAAATGGTTATTATTTATGCTTCCGGATGTGCCTCGCTGCAAATTCATTTCGGCCCAGACCTCTCCCTCTCTGCGACCAGCCTGCGATTCGGTATGTCTTCCCTTATTCCCCTTTTGAGTTGGTTTGGCGTCGTTAGGGCTTCGTGGCCCCTGGAGTTGAGGACTGCCCCCAGTGTTCCTCTGTCCCGTCGACAGTCCCCTCCTTCTTTGTATATGGTGGGGTGTCGGCTATATGGCATACGGGGTCACACTTTCCTTCCTCCTGGGCCCGCGACCCGAACTCCTTTGGCTTCTTGTTTTTGTCTTTGTCTTTGTGCAACGCTGGGACCCCTTCTTTTTTTCATTTTCCCCCTTTTGTGAATTACTGAGTCGATTCATTCATTTATTCCCCCTTGATCCCCTGGTGTCTGCATCTAGGTCCGCATTTCCTCATCCCTTCTTCATTCGTCAAGAGGTAGACGCGTAGAAGTGTCTTTCCCTAAGCTCAGATGGCGTGCGTTGATTTCTCGCAGTTTTCCGGCCTACCTCCTTCCTTCTTCCTTTTTTTATAGTGAACAGCTTTTTCCGGCCGGTCGGACCCACTCCCTTCTAGACCGGCGGCCTTTCCTTCCCTTCCCTTTTAGCGTGGAATTTTACCTCCCACTCCGCCCCCCCCCCTTTGTTGTTGCAGAAATTGTACCATTCAGGGAACCGGTGATCCGGCCAGATCTTTTCCATTTTTTAATAACCTTCTCTTTTCCCCTTAGTGTCATAGACGCCGGCGGTGGCTTTTTTTGCGGGGCTACCGTTCCTAGCACAGTCTTACGCCTGTGGCCGGTGCTCCCTGGGTTGTTTTACGCAGTCCTCCCTCCTCTCCCCCTTTTTCGCCGGAGATTCCGTTTTTTTTTGCAGTAGGTGCTTTTTCTAGCTTCGATCTTCCAGAAGAAGAGTTTCCTGAGCGGCCCCAAGTACGGCCCCCCGTGCCAAGCAAAGGGAATGTTTAGGGTGACGAAGAAGACGTTGTTTTTTTGTGACGCTCGATCATTCCTTTTTTTTACGTTTAAGGCCGTCTTTGCCCGCTGAAATCTTTTTTGGAGTGAGCTCTGAATTAACCTATCTGTACTAGTTACTGGGGCCTGGCTTTTTTCCCCTTTCCTTCACCTTTGGCCGATTTTTTTTTTCTCCCCCGATGGTAGCCAAGACAATCCCCGCGCCGCTGGAGAGGTCCGGTCTAGCACTCAAGAAGTGCGTTTTCCCCCAAGTGTAGTGAGATATCCTGGGCTCCTTCCTGGTTTCTCTGCCCTTTTGATTTTCCGATTGTTTTCTCTGTTTGAGGGAAAAGCACGACCTTTCTTCCGTGCTTCTAAGGGTCGTTGAATTTATGGTTCGTGGGGCTCCCCCGTTCGTTTTCGTCTTTCTCTTTTTTTTCATGGTTGCTTGGAAGTCAGGCTTGATTCTTAACCCCGAAAGTTCGATCTTCCCCCCCTCTCACCCCCTGAACCAGCTTCGACGGCGCTTTCTATTGGCAGGCTTCTCCTTCCTTTCTTCCCGCCTGTCCTTACGTCTTCTGAAGGGAGGCCGAGATTCTGATAGTAACTTTCTTGAATCTGTGCTCTCTTATCCTCGCTTTTCTGTAAACGAGGGTCGGCGTTTCTCCTTTCACTCCCGTGGTTTCCTTTGGCTTTTTTGGGTACCCTTCAAAGTTTTTCTACCTGTAGATACCCTGATTCGCGTCCCGGGGCCCTTTCTCAAGGCGGCATTCTCCCCTTCTCCGTTTAGTGTGCTCGTGACTCCCGCACAGTCATGAGGAAGCCCCAACCGACTAACCGCCCCTAGAACCAACTCCTTTTTTTTCTCCCCCTGCCAGCGTCCTAGGTCCGCGTCTTCTCCGCCTTCTGATCGGGCGGCCCTAACCTGCTTTGCACCGGTTCCTCTTGATTGGTTATTAAGTTCCCCGCTGAACACCGTTGGACACCCGTTTTTTAAGTATCCTGTGACCTTTGCTTTTTTTCTGAGCGCCTGGGGTCTTCGCTGTTTCACTGACCTCCTTCTGTGATCCCGGGCTGCATTTGGGTTTTTTTTTCCTTCGGCGAACTGAAAGCTTTTCCCCCCTGGTCTCTCCAGAGAGGCTCTCCCTTTTGTCCTTCGTCTTGTTTCCTCGTTCCCTTTTTTGCAAGACCTTTTTTCCTCCGGACTTGGGGAACCCAGGCTGAGTCCCGTCACTCCAGCATCTCGCCAGTTTTTGACTAGTATGCATCCCCTCCAGGGACTCGGGTTCTTCGGAACCTTCTTGAGGACTTTCTGCTTTTGGTTTTCGTTTTTGACCTCCCTGTCCGTCCCCTCTTTCCGCGACTTACCCCTTATTACTTTCTTCCTCCTTGACAGATTTTCTACCCTGAAATTTCCCAAGTCTTCTCTCACGAGCCTGTTTTTTTGAGAGAGAAACACGTCCCCCCTCCTCCCCCTACCGCGGCGAGCACCGCTTTCTCCCTCCCCCGGGCCGTTTCCCCTATCTTTCAAGACCGGTGTTGCCCGGTTTCTTTGATACCGTTCCCCCTCTTTTCTCCCCGGTGGTCGTGGACTGTCCCGTGCCCCCACAAGGGACTTGTTTGTCCCGTCTTTTTTTTCCACCTCTTTCTTTATAAGAGGTGGACCCCCCTCTTCGTCCTCGACGTTCCTTTAAGTATCTTCTTGTCAAACGCGGCGGAGCCCTGTCAGCACAGTCGCCAACTTTCGCTTCCGATTTATACACTGGTCGTTCTTTTCCTGCCCCCCGCTCTCGTTTGCTCTGGCTAACTTTCTTGAACCCAGGCCGTCCCCATGTCCCCAAGCAAACGTCTTTTGTTCCGATACCCTTTTTTTAACGTTGATAGAATTTCAACTGCTCCCTCGTCAGGACTGTCTTAATGTGGTTTTTTATACAAGCTTTGCTAGAGGGAGCCTCGCCTCTTCCCAGGCTCGGGGACTGAGGGATGACACCCCTTCGCGATGGTGTTATTTCCCTTTATGTTAACTAGGTCACCCGGGAAACCTGTGCTTTTTATCGGCCGGACTGATGTGGTCACGCTATCCCTTCCTCCTCTTAATTCCGAGGAGTCCAAGTTGTAAACCAACTCCCCCTCCCTCCCCTTTTTTTAATCCACTTCTCCCCTTTGTTTTGCAAGTAACGCGGCCTTTTTCTCTTCCTCCATTTTGTCCTTGAAATGTGTAATGTCCGACTTTGTCCCCCCTCTATTTAGCACAAAAACCCTCCCCCCTCCCCCCCCCTACTACTCCCTTCCTACACTTGGCCCTTTTCGACCATCTCATGTTCTCAGGACAAGCTGTTCCTAATAGACGTACGTCTACTTTTATTTAGTTTTTGTTTTCTTCGGAGCTCACGCCCTCCCCCCCCAAAAACAGGACACAACTTCCCCCCTCCTTCCTTTGGGTTCTTGTCTCCTTAAGCCGTTTTCAAAAATTGTCCTGGGCCTCCAGAGGACCATTCGAGGGGAAGTCCCTTGAAGTCGTCTTTTAGTTCCTCATACAGTGTCTCCGTGAACTTTGCTCCTTCCCTTCTTTGGTGGTGCCTCTGCATTGCCAAAGTTCCCCTTCGGCCCAAAAACGGGCCCTTCATTCAAAGTCGTTTTTAGTGAATTTTGCCGGCCGAGACCTTGGTCCCAATTGTGGTGAGGTCTGGGCACCCTCCCCCCCACAGCTTGGGGCCCCTTGGATGTGGCGAATCTTACAAACCTGTAATCAAAATTTTGATCGACCGGAGTGATTACTTGGCCTCAGACGCCCCCACGGACCCCTTACAAATAAGCTCCACCTTCCCCCT
>Ga0179593_1678976_pt1 | contig 11852 bp, 17 predicted proteins | sample CZODoug2_1_08_16_FD_185931 | JGI IMG/M metagenome (GOLD analysis project Ga0179593, IMG submission 185931) | Vadose zone soil fungal communities from Angelo Coast Range Reserve, California, USA - CZODoug2_1_08_16fungal (PacBio error correction) | ecosystem: Environmental > Terrestrial > Soil >... | reverse complement strand
TTTTCTTTTTGCCTCTTATCCCTGCTTGAACTTGTCCTCCTGTTCCTTCTGGTTGAACTTCGCGGCTTGCGGTCCGCCGGATTTCTCTTCCGCTCTTTTGGAGTTCCTTTTGAATTAGTTTTCTTTTGTGGAAAAGCACACCCGTGTCGCTCGGGGGCCGCCTGGGGCCGTTTTGTCGCCGGCAGCAAAACCCTCTGCCCGTTCATCCTTTCCGGCTCCAGCGCCCGTTTCCTTGCTGCCGTCCCGGGTTCGCGCAGGCGAGTCCTTGTACAGTCCTCGTGCGCCCACCTTTCCCGAAACTTTCCGACCTCACACCCTCCTCTTGGCCCCCCGCAATGTCCCATCACCCCGTTTTTTTGTTCCTCTTCAGCGCCGGCGCCGACTTCATCCCCCAGGATCAATTACCCAGAAGCAGCATTTTTTCCCCATTGAACCTCTAGTTGTTTCCGCACTCTTCTTTTTACGTGGTGGCCGAGCTTTCCCTTCTTGCGCTTTTAGGATTAGCCTCCTCGTTCCTTGACTCCCCTACCTGGGTTTTTCGGCACAGCTTTTTTTCTCGAGAATACACCGCCGGCATTCCCCCCCTTTTAGCCAGCGTCGTCACCTCGGCGTGTTTTTTTTTTTCGCGAAAGCCTGGCGATGACCCATCTTAACCTTTTTTTTTCTGCTACCCTTTTTTTCTAGGAAGGTAGTGCATCTCTTTAGGGCCTTTTTTGGACTTGCCACCGCGCCGTCCTCCCTAGTTTTTCAACAGCTTTCGAGATCTCCGTTTCAACCCCAGTAAAGAATCACTTTTTCGCCTTCACCTTTACCACTGCCCCCCCAGTGAACTTTCATTTTGTTTTTATCTCTTGTTCGGTTGTACATTGGTACGTTTTTCACTACCGACTCAGAAACCATTTTTTGGTCCTCCCCGACCCCCGGATGTTAATCCGTTTCCTCTGCGTATGCTCGGTAAAAGGTCGTGACGTCGAACTTAACCCGTGTTCGTTTTTTTTCCGCCCTCCTTCCTGGAAATTCCCCTGGATTTCAGAAAGGTTTGTGGTGTCCAATAATCTGAATCAGATACTCGCTGGATGTCCTGCTTCACGCGAACGCCGATTCGCTCGCGTTTCCCGCTTCCTTCCCCGTGGGAATGGCATTTTTTTTCCCCCTTCTTTTGCCATTTGAGAGGATCTCATTTTCCCTCACTGCTTTCCCACTTTCCCCCGAGGTCGAGTTTGCCCCTCTGGACCCTCGTCTGTTTTTGACAGATATGCTAATCCTTCTTCTCTAGCCGCCACCGGTGTGGAGATCTCTCGCCTTCTTAAGTCCGAAAGGTCCCTTGTCCAGAAACGGTGGCGCTGACTCGTTGCCATTGCCGGCGCTGCTTTTCCTCCTCCCCAGCGTTCCTTCATTCGCCCGTCTTTTTTTTAGCGCAGGTAAGCGTGGCCCGTCCTTTTCTTTCTTGCCGCTCGGGCGCGCAGCTAGATTTTTTTTGGTCCGTACCCGGTGCGCTTCCCTCCTGTAAACTTTTTTTCTAACCTCGCTTTTCTTTTCCGGCCACAGTGCCTTGTTTTTCCCACCCCAGCGTGGACCTGCCGACCAGTCCGTACGCCCATGCCCAAGGGTTTTACAATTTTTTACCCCCGGCTTCCCTTCGTTTCAAGCCGAAAGGTTCAACTGACCTTTCCGACTGGAAGATCCCTCTCCCTCCAAATATTAGTCCACCATTTTCCCTCCCTAGGCCTCGACGGCTTTTTGTCGAATCTCGTGTGGCGATCAGCCCTCCCCTTTATCGTGGATCCTTTGTTCCTCCTTTTTTTTTGCGCCGACACCACCTCCCCTAGATCCCCCTCTGTCCATTGGGTATGAACGACTTGGGCACCGCCCTTCGCTTCCCTCTTTTAACCCTTTCGGCTGTCCTCTTCTCTTAACACCACCGCCTCCACCCCGCCGCCCCCAACCCTTTCTTGGTTTAGCGCGCTTCCCGCGCTCCGCTTTTTTTTGCCGCGATGATTTTTTCTTTAAGAGTCAGAGCACGTTATCCCTTTTTTTTCTAGGGGAAAGGTTCAGCACCGCCTTTTTCGGGATCATAAGCGCGATGATCTCTCGACTTCTTTCCTTTTCTACTTTTCGCAGGAAAACCGTTATGCGTTTCCCGTGTTCGCCACCAGCCGGCGAAACATAATTAACAGAGACCAACGACTCTCTCTCGCTTCCCAGACTTGTTTCTTGCTCGTAGATGATGAGGTCCAGGTTCGCTGCCTTTCCACTTCGGACCCAGGTTGGTTCCCCGTTTTTTAAGACTTTCAGTCTCCCCCCTTTCCTCCCCTTTTTGTTGAGGAGATAGTCTGGCGCGGCGCCTTTATCACGGCGTGACCACGACCTTCGGAACGGTGGAGCGGTAGGCTTTTTTCCTCCCTAAGATTTTCCCCAGCTGCCGCACTTTTTCTTTAGCGTACTCGCTGCTCTTCTTTTTCCGTACCTGTTCGCGGACAGTGGTTCGTTTTGATTTTTTTAAAAATTTCGGCGTTCGATCTTTCCACCGTGGGGATGCTCTTGCGCCGTCAGTTTGCTCTTTTTTTTTCCGCTGCGTCGCACAACTGCGAGCTTCTGTTATGCGCCGCGCCCGGCGCATTTTCGGTGAGGACCCCGAGCGCCCTGTTACCCTGGGAAGGTTACCTTTGCCCCCTTCTTGTGTCATCCGCGGTTTTTTGGGGTCTCCTCGGGTGAGTCTTTTCGAGCACGATTTTTTTCGGGTGGATTCCTGGTGTGCCGGTTGCTGACGATCAGTTGTCTCCCCCCAACGCGTTTTTCTTGGTTCGTCTGATCGGCGTTTCCCCAGTCTTCATCCCCAATACAAGGGAGACTTCTTCGGTGGTTCGCTTCGACCCCCTTTCGAAGCCTCTGAATTTTTTGTCCGGGGACGGGGTTCCCGGGCCGCCCCTTTCTTCGAGTTCACCGACTATCCTTTTTTTTCCCGTTTCTGGCTCTGCTGAGTGTTGAGGTGCCGCGTCGATGTTTCCCTTCCGTGAAATTTGTTCCTGTTGTTTTTCCCTTTTTTTTATACTGAAGTGATAGGTCGGACTTTTTTTGGCAGATGGGGTTTGATTTCTGGACCGCCCCTTATTGTTTTTTCCTTTTTTGTGGAGGGGTTTGTGTTTTCCACACGTTGGTGTCGGCATCTTGGTGCCGTCTCTCTCTGGTCGCGGAGGTCCGCTTTTGTCTGGAGCGTGACCGGGCGGCATAGTAGTTTTGCCCCCTCTTTTGCAGGACTCCGCTTCTGCCTTCTCCCTTTAACTGTCTCTCACGCTCTCCCTTTTTTTTTCCTCACGCGTGCTTTTTGGAGAGCGCCGGAGCTTGCTTAGTTATTTTTTCGGCACCCGTTCGTGACTCTTCTTTTTCAAGAAGGATTGATAAAGGACCGCGAGGAGTTCTTTTGGATTTCTTTTTTTGGTCGGTTCTCTTTTTTTGTTGGTCGCCCGTGACGTCTTTTCCTGCTTTGGAATCGACATGGGGTCCGCAGTGATTACCTGCTCGTTCTCCCATATTCCTTTGGTTCCCCTTCTCTCGGCTTCGGGACACGGAGTTTTTGCCCACCCGCGGGTCGTATTGAGCTCTTTGCGCTTTTACCGTGCGGTCCCCCGTGCCTTTCTGCTTCTCAGGAGCATGGCAGTCCTTCCAAACGTTCGGATCCAGCCTTTTTTGGAATTTTCCCTCGCTGATGAGCTGCACTTTCCCCGGCGGTCCCCCCTTCCATCCCCTTTGTTCGAAGCGCCTCAAACACATCGATCCTTCCCCTGCGGGTTTTCTTTTCCAGTCCGATGTGTTTTTTTCCGCTAGGGGGGTGCACCTAAACTTATGAGCTCCCCGACCGTCGATCCCTGACGGCTTTCATTTGGGGCAGTTTTTCTCCCGCCGTCCCCTCGATTTCTTTCCTAGGCGCGCCCTGCTTTTTTGCTGGCACCGAATCTAGCCTTTTCCTTTTTCGGCTCGTTTTTTTGAAGCCCCACATGTCCTATAGCTGACACGATCCTCTACTGCCGATTCCCCCTTTTGGGATTCTTCCTGTTTTTGGAAAAAATTCCCTACGACCGACGAGGGTGACGCTCTTTATCCCCGTCGGTTCTCCTGAGACAGTTCCCTTTCTTGCTTCGACGGCCCAACGGTACCCCGGTATCGAAGAGAGTCTGTTTCCGTCCCGACTCTCTGTCACCTCTGTTTCTCGCGTGTCTTCAATGGCCAGGTGGTTCCTGCCTAACTTCCGCTTCTGGTGCGCGTTATGTTGGTGATGGAGTTCAGTCGGACGCTCGTGTCTTTTTTTCCCGGAGCAGACCGTTTTGGGACTGTTGAGTTTTTTTCTTTTCTTGTGATGGTAGTGTGTGGTTCTTTGTTTTTGATCGTTCGGAGGAGACCAGTTGTAGACGCACGGGAGGACGTGGGTCACTTCAGCGCTCGGCTCGCCCCCCTTTACTTTGGTCTGTGGCGCGTCCGCGGATCTGGAGCCGTCGGTTGTGAGGTTTGGCAGATGAGGGGGTGGGGGCTTCGACCCAGGCCCGGGCAGGACTGAAGGACCGCCTTTACTCCCCGTGATCCGAACACCTCCCTTTCTCTAAACACTTCTGGACAAGGTCAGGGGTCTCCCTGAGGACGAGATACGGAACTCTCTCGAGAGCTTTTGTTCCACCCGACCTACCCGTCAGAAGGAAAATGATTCCCCCCCTTCCAATCCTTTTCGGTTTCCCGGTCTTCTCTTTTCCTCCCTCCCCTGTCTTTCCCTCCGTCTTCAGGCCGCCGATGTCCTCGGTGTCCTTCTTCCCCCGTCCGGGTGTCCCCTTTTCTGCTTGAGGTCTCCTCCTTCTCTACCTTCCGGTTTTAAGTCCCCCTTTTTTTTCCCACGGGACCTTGTACAGATCTGTTCCCGCCTGTTGTTCTTTCACAGCACGGGTTCGAGGGTCAAAAATCCTTCAGTGCTCGTTTTTTCTTTGCGATTTTTTCTAGCCCCCCCCTCAGAACTCCGGCGTCCTCGCTACATTTCGCCCTCACCGATAGCGCAAAGTGGGTTCTTCCTGACCGGTGACGTCCACGTCCTCCGTGTCTCACCGGTATCCTCCGACCCGCTTCCCCAGGTTTGCACGTCCCCCCCCACTGACCCGTCGGACCACACGCAATTCCCCCCCCCCCCCCCCAGGGTCGCCGTCGCCGCCCACCTTTGCAGACCGCACCCCGGCAAACTCTCCTCTCATGTAGTCCTTGCCGACCAAGCTTTTTGCAGGACTCTGAACGCCGTTCCGGAGTAGTTTCCGCGCTTCTCTACTTCAAACTAAATTTCCCGTAGGCCATGGTCCAGGTTCGAAGAAACAACCCTCCACCTTTTAGACAGCTCGTCCGCGTATTCGTAGGCGCTCCATTGCTGGTCTGCCCGAACACAGGCTCTTCCCGTCTTTGCCGACGCTCCTTGGTAGAGGAAGAATCTTCTTTTCTTTGGGTCCACCGCGCCTCGGTTTGCCTTTCTTCCAGCGGACCCCCGCTTGCTCGATTTCCTTTTCCCCGTTCAGCAGCACCAGCTCTCCCCCATCTCGTTCTCGAGTACCCTACCAGTCCTTCACCAGCGTCTCGTTCTTTTGGTTGACTTCCCCCCCCCCCCCCTATTTTGGTCCTCTCGCCGCCTCCAAACTTTCTCCCCCCGACGAACCCGCTGTTCATCGTGTGCGCACGAAGTTTTCTCCTCACCCATTTTTTTTTGTTCCCGCCGCACCGTTAAGTTTCGCTAATCACGACTAACCCGTCCTCTTTGGAGTGCCCCTCCTTGTTTGTCTATCTCCCTTCTTCTCCTAGAAATCAGATCGCCGGGCTTTTTTCTCACCCCTAGAGCGGTTTCGAAGATCGCATCCTTTCCCATCTCTTTTGCAGTTTACTCCCTTTGGTCCTATTTGCATCTAACTCCTCTGCACCCCCTTGCGCTTGCGAAGAGAGGAAGGTCGAAACCCCCAGCACAGCACCCGTCCTTCGAACTGATCTCCCCGATAGCCCTTGGCTCCGCTTAGTTTCGCCTTCCCCCAATTTGTTTGAGATATTATCCTCCTTAATCGCGGAGCTTCTCCCCTTGGTTCGAGTCGGACCGCTCTTTTGCCAGCCGCGTTCTTCCCCTCCCGACCAGCGTGGAAATCTGCTTTTGCCCTGAGCTCCCCGTTCCCTTTCCAAGACTCCTGTGAAACCTCTTTGCAGGCGCTCGAGGCGCTTCCCCCCCTGTTTTCCTTTGCGTATCCTCGCGCGTACCCCTCCTCTGACCCCAGCGAGACGTTTTTCCACCTTTTGTGCAGCACCCCACATCCTCCACCCCGCCACGACGCGTACATACGAAAGAAGAGAACCTTCCTGGAATCCCTACCCAGTTTCTTTTTAGCTTGTGTAATCCTTTAATCCTGCGTGCACCGCTTTGAAGGTCACGGAAAAAGAGGCGTCAACGATTCACCCCACTAGGTTCCGAAGTCTTTTCCGTGACGACTTCACGTCCGCCTCTTCGGATGAGAGTCTGCCATGAGACCCACAGCCCTTTAAATTTTGGATGCACTACCTTTCACCACCCCTTTTTGCCTCTGGGACCCAGCGCCCTTTCCTATTTCGTCTGAACAAAAACCGCACACAACCCCTCGAAATCGTGGCGTCTCCGCGCCCCAGCGTGCATCCACGTCCGCGAGCGACCCCTGATGGACTTTCCTCTCCACCCGGTCGCGAGTCGGTGAATTTGCAAAGCACCCTGATCCCCTTTTCTTTTAGCCTTTATTTCGCTCCGCGGTGCTCCCATTTCTAGCCACGAGGAAGGAGCTCTGTAGCGAAGCCTTTCAGTTTTTTCCCGTGTTTTGCTCTCTCCCGAACCTTTTAGACCCCCTCTCGCCCGCGAAATTTGCACCGACCACTCCCTCGCGCCTCCAGCACCTGCGAGTGAACACAAATTTCGTACTTTCCCTTTCTTTTGGTTTTCCTTCTTTCAGAAGCTCCACCTTTCTGCGGCATTCACCCGGTGAGTGTTTTTTCACAGCCCTCGAAAGCTTTTAATTCCCTCCCCGGTTTTGATGAGGAGTCTTCTGGCTCGTCGATAAAGGATTTGTTGCCCCGAACTGGGATTTTCGTTGGGGTGGCTTCTTGAGCAGCATAATAGGGAGACAGTCCACCATTTCTAAAGAGCCGCGCTCCTCTTCTTTTTCCGGTGGTTTTTTTTGGTTCTGAGTCCTTTTTTTCTGCGGATTGTAATAGTCGGTCGTCATGTATCTCATCTTAGATTTGAGACCGAATCTTTCCCGTGGCCCCGTCATTTGGAACAACGCTTAGCGAGTTATCTTCCTTTCGCCCTGATGCCAGGCGGGAGGTTGGGTGCTGCCCTTCCCGAGCACGATCCCCTGGTCCCCCCTGTTTGGTGTGACCTGCGGGCGGAAGAGCGGTGTCGTCTCTTGGGTTGAAGCGAGTGAGCGACAAGGAGTCGGTGGCGGCGGTGGGTGTTTTACTCGCACTGAGCGGGCGCGTGTCCGGTTTATGATCCGGCGCAGGCCTTCGTTGCATCCCCCATTCCCGGAGGGTAGTTTTGTTCTGCTCATGCGGCCCCGCTCCGCCCGTGAGATCCCGCTGTCTGTCTTTTGTTCGGTCACATGCTTGAAGTGGCGATTGTTTTTACTTCGTGTTCGAGTGTTAGTTTTTCGGACTGTTGCCACCGGTGCAAGCCCCTTCTTCAAGTGCGGGTTCGTAGTCTCTGTTTACCATTTTTATTTGAGGGGTTACTTCTTGCTGGTTGAGGAATCTGTTGTATCTGCATGGCTTCCCGTACTGGTCCGCTTCGGGGGTTTTAGGCCCCACGGGGTCGGAAACTGAATTTTGCGTTTTCGCGGATTTTAGAGTTAGACGCTTGCCACCCCTGCTACATCCTCACCTATGCGCGCGACTTTTTTACTCGAGATCAACGCTTCCGCAAGCGAGAGCGGGCTAAGAAGTCCCCAGATGGGATTCTGCGTGCCCGTCGGTGACGATCTTCGACGCAACCCGTTTCGATGCGCTAGCTGAAGGAAAGGCGAGGCTCCTTTGGGGGGCTCGCGAGTTCTCGAGCATTGTCGCCCCGTTGATCATGGGATCTACGGAGGTGGCTTCTAGGACAGTGCTGGAACTTTTTAGGCTGCCCCTCGCATGTGTCTCTTTTCTTTTGTCGGAGATTAGGGTTTGCCGTAAATCTGCCAAACGAGCTGTCGATCTCTTCGCAGTTGTACCTTCGATGGTCCCCTCACATGATTCTGACGGCTATGACGGCTCTCTCCCCACCCCGTTCCCCTTCCCTTCCTATGGAAGGGCTTGAGCGCTGATGGTTTCTTTTTCCCGTGCCTCTGCCGCAAGACCTTTTTTTGAGTGCACGTTTTCAGTCGCGATTCGAAATAGAGATTCTTGGTCGTGATCCCCCTTTGACTCCGACGTTTTCGTGTTTCTTTTTTCTTTTTTCTTTGGTGTTTTCCGGAGTGTCGGTTCTTTTGGCACAAAGTTCTCTTTTAGCATTTCCCTTGACAACAGAATCCGCGGTTCTCAGTTTTTCTCTAGAACTAGTTGGAGGGTTCACGTCGCTCGTATGTGGGGGGTTGTGGCACCGAGATATCGCTTACCGGGCGCACGTGTCTCGCCATAAAAGCTCCGTGACCGGTGGGGACCCCTCCGATGCCTCCTTTTCCTCTACAACTTCTTTTTTTGGCTGGAGCCGGGGAAGGATCCCTGTGATCGCTCTAAGTTCTTTGCCTAACCGAAGACGCGATCGGTGTACAGCCGTTGTCTTTTCCTCCCCGAGCTCTCGAGAACCCGCGTTTCGCCTGAACTCCTGCCCTTTTATTCATTTCTTTATTCTCCGGTTGGTGGTTTTTTGCGTCATTCATTGGCTTCTAGCCTGCGGTCAGGACGTTCCCTCCCCGCCAGGGTTTGTGGACACGCTCCCTCCTCCCTTTTCTGTGCGGTTTGACTGGGTTCTCCCACGCCCCCCTTCTCCCCGGCAATTGGAGGGCTGGCGTCCCGCCCGGGTTATTTTGTAATTTTTTTTTTGATGCGATGGGAGGGTGTTTCAGTTTTTTTCTTTTGAGTCTATCCCCCTGGAGTACTTTCTTGCCTCCCTCCCTTGCACCCCGTGCGCGTGGACCGAGAGTCTTCTATTTTGCCGAGGTGCTTTTCATTTTTGGGTGCGAACTTCGCTTTCGCCTGTCTTCTCTTTCCACCCGTGCTGTTCCGACCATGAATTATGGTGAAACCCTCTCTGGGTTCCCGGTGTCGAAGAGCGCTTCATGCTTTTACGATCAGGAAGTACTCAATCTCCCCCGTTAACCTTTCTACTTACCGAGGACAATTCCACTCTTATTGCAACAAGTCCTGTCATATTCTACTTTTTCTTCTCCCGTCTTTTTTGAGCGCAGCGTAGCAGCAGAGACCTTCTTGAACTGTCCTCTTTTCCCTCTTTTTCGTCTGTTGAACTTGCGCGCGAGCTTACGGTCCGGATGCTTTCCTTTTTGCGTTTGACCCCTGCTTACCGATTGCAGCCCTACTTCATTTTTTTTTTTTTTCCACCCCCTTTACGCGGTCCAGGCGGACTTTCTCTTCCTTTCCTCCCGGGTCCGCCGGACGAAGTGTCTCGCCTCCCTACTCCTTGCAACGACCCTTCCGGCGCTTCTACAGAGCCTGTCGCGAAAGATTATTTCCTTTTTGCGACGCGCGTTCCCATTTTTACGTCAGTGCGTACCCTCGCCGGTGACACGATTATCCGACACTCCCCACCCCCATCAATCCCGACCTCGGACAACGAACTGTCAACATTCCCCCCCCCTTTTGGCCTCCGTAGAATTTCCAGAAGGCTGTCAGCCATTCCCAGGACCCAACGCGCCCCTACAGCGAATTTCGTCAATGGCATTACCCCCCTTTTGTGGGTTCCTGCCGCTGTTTCTTTCCGGTTTATCTGTGAAATGCGTTAAGGCTTTCGTCCCTTCCCAGCTCTGACGATCCTCCATGGGACCCCCCCCCTCTTGGGCCGAGTTCCGGCCTCCTCTCCCACTGGTTTCCCACTGAACCGCCTCCCTGGAAAACTTCTTTGCAATAGTCCTGTCGTCTTCGATCTATGAACTTTTCCTTTCGTTTCCACAGTCTTTCTTTCCCTGCCCCGTTAATCATCTGACCAGTCTTCTTTCTATCTGGACCCACAGACTTCTTCTTAAAGCCCCCTTCGACGAGCCAGCTTTTCGATCTCTTGAACACCCTATCCTCCATCGGCTCTTTTGCCTCTCCCTTTTCTTCTTCTACCAAATGACCAGGTCCCTTATTGGGATCCTTATTGTTGGCCTGTCTCATTTTGAGTCTTGAACCCCACAAGTATGCCCCTCAGCTCATCCCCGTCTTCAGTCCCGTCAACCGCTTTTCATCAGGTTTCTTTTATAGCGCTCTCTTTCAGAACCCACGGTATTGGAGGTTCCCCTCGCCCCTGCGCATCCTCCCCTACTCCATGTTTCCATCCGTCCCTGTTCTGCAGGAAACTTTTTTTTTCAGAATTTAAGAGCTTCAGTGGCTCTGCTTTTTTCTGATTATGGTCCCCCACCCTAAGTCCGAGCTCCAGAGCCTCGCGCGGTACAGCTTCCTCTTTTTGTGTCCCGAAGACTTCATCTTCCATCGAGCAACTTCCAGTGCGCGGTCTTTAGCAGGGGCACCCTTAAAACCCAGAAGACAATTGTAGAGTACCGCCCGACAGATAACTCTCCCTACCTCTACCAATCTGCTCGTTTAAGCGCGAGCACGCCTTTTGGCATCTCCCTCGCCTCGGTCTTCCTCTCCTCTTCCTCCTTGTGAGTCGAACTCGCTCTCGGGCCGGCGCTGCTGCCACAGAGTAACGGATTGCGCACCCCGTGTCGTGTTTCTTTCTCCTTTTTTTTGCATAGAGACAGCTTTTATCAAAAAGAATCCCTTTCCTATTTTTGTCGAGTACGGTCCAGCGTCCTTGCCTCTCCCCCCTTTTAGCATCCGCCCCAGAGAAGCAGTTCTCCGGAACCTGAAGCAGGAAGAAACCCCCTTCTTTTTTGGACTTCCCCCCCACGGCGTACGCCACATGCAGCGCCCCGCCCTTTTTCCACCACCAGCTACCTCGGTACTTCTTCCCTCTAAACTGCTTGTCCTCGTGGTTAACCCACCATCGCGAAGTGCACCTCAATGGCGCGTGCGGCAGCCCCAAGTATAGAACCTCTCTCCTTACAGAACCGACGTCGGTGGCTTTTATCTATTGTGTGACAGCTTACGACCCCACCGTCCAGAGTTATCCCTGCGCGACGGTGCCGACCGCCTTCCACTTCCCCGCGAACTACGTTTTTGGTTTTCAAAGATTTCCCCCCCCCTCCTGCAGCTTTCCGCGGGGACCTGCCTTTCTTTGAACAGCTCTCGTCTTTTCCCCCCCCTGCCCTGCCCAACTGCCCCGCTGCTCCTTGCTCGCGCGTTCAACCCGCGCAGTCCCTCTTCCGCGCTGCTGCTTCCGGCAGGTTAGCCTTGTAACGGTTAGCTTAGCTCTTTTCCTCCAGCACCGCCTTTCTTTTCGGTGCGCCTCCATGACTCCTCGTTAAGCCTTTTGCGCGAACCTCACTTTTTTTTTTTTCTTTGCACTGCTTCCGCGACGCGTCATACGAGGTGCGAACTATGACCCGCCCCCTCCTAGTGTTCGCATTTTTTTCCCAGCGGCACCGGTCGGCTCTTTTTTCTAGAGCTACAGCTTTTTTTTTTGAGAAGTTTGTAGTTTTCCGATGCGGTCCAGTTGTAAGCACTACATCTCCCCGTTCCTGCTGACCCCTTTTTAACCGTGAAGTGATCCGCTTCTTTCCCTCCCG
>Ga0179593_1337308_pt1 | contig 11852 bp, 13 predicted proteins | sample CZODoug2_1_08_16_FD_185931 | JGI IMG/M metagenome (GOLD analysis project Ga0179593, IMG submission 185931) | Vadose zone soil fungal communities from Angelo Coast Range Reserve, California, USA - CZODoug2_1_08_16fungal (PacBio error correction) | ecosystem: Environmental > Terrestrial > Soil >... | reverse complement strand
AGTAGGGATGTGAGGGCCCTCTTTTGTCTGATTTCCCTTTGCGTCACTTTCGCCCACCCCTTTTTTTGTTTTGTGCTTCACGTCTAATCGAAACCTTCCTCCTTCTGCTTATTTTCAGTCTTTCCCTTTCTTTACACCCTTCTCTCCAAGGTTGTGGCATGCAATCTCTTACTGAAGGTCCGTTTTAGGCGGGACGTTAGACGCTTTTGCCCTTTTCTTGAGCTCCGGAAAGCTGAGTTTGGTAATGTACGTTGAGGTCCGACCGTTCCCCAACCACTCCTTATTCTTTCCTGATCTTTCCGATGCGATTCGTTTTCTTTGGCGAATAACTCCAGAACTTATTAAGTCGGGAACCAGGTGATAGCTGAAATTTTTTTTTTCGTTGTCTTTGGGTTTGTTTTTTCCCGGCCAGTGACGGTGCAGATAACTTGAGAGATCACCGTTTTCATCCTCCAACGGTGTCGCTGCTTACCCCCCTCTCTATTTCTACCATTTTTCCTCCCTCTCCTTCACACAAAAGGACCTTAACTAAGCTTTCCCAGGCCACCCCCCTCCCAGTTTCCGATGTCCCCCCCTTAAACCAACTTTTTTTTAAGTGCACCTTTCTCCCTTTTTTTGACCCCCCCTATTTTTTTACCCCCCCTTGACGTTAGTTCTTGATGGCCGGTTCCCTTCCGATTTGAGTTGCACAGTTCTTGGTTTCAATCATCTTTCCTTCTTTCTTTTTTCCCTGCACCTGCTTTTGAAAGCGGGTATGTTAAACTGCACTTATTTTCCAACTCCGATTGATTACTTTTTTCTCCTCTTCCTTCTTTGTTATGTCTCCACTGTAAGACAAAGGATGAACACCTTTCCTCTTTTTTTCCCCATTCCTTTTCTTTCTCTTTTTCCTCCATTTGCTTCTTTTTGCGATGCTGCGCAACTGAAAGCACTTGTTTTTTTTTTCGGGTTTGATGCTTGTATGTTTTTTTTCCCGTTTCGACGTCTGTTTTTTGGCTGTTCTTTCTTTTCGTTTTCCTTTTCCCCCCCCTTGGCTCACGTATCCTAAGGCCCAGTCTGGCGTCATTTGAGACTTGATCCCGTGTACCTGCTTAAGGTTTTCCTTTTTATTTGAAGCCGTGCAGCATTCGATGTCTTTCCTTCCCCTCGCTGGACGCCCAATCCGATGGGACTTTGCCCTTACCGCCCCGTCTTCTTTCAGGTTTCGTTGTTTGATTCCTTTTCCCATTCCCGGGTCTGCATTGTGGCAGGAAACCCTTTATTTTGCCACGTCCAAGCTGCCGAATTCTATTCCTAATGTTCCATTTTACTTCTTTTCGCTTCTTTTCGGCAATGCCCCCCCCCCCTCTATATGCGTGGCGATTGCGTTTTGCCTCCTCCTCCCCCTTTTCTTTCTCTTAGATTCGCGGTAATGGCTTTTTCGTTTTGGTAGGGCTTCACTGCCTCACCTGTTATATTGTTTTGGCTGGATATCCCTTGCCCACTCCTTTGAATGCCGCCTTCTTTCCACTTGCCTTTTTATCGTCGAACGAAGTGTCCAAAGATCCATAAGTCCCTGCCCAAACTAGATTGTCTTTTTTTCATTTTTCCTTTTCTCCGATCTTTGAGCTGGACGTGCGATTAATGACCTCTTTTGGTTTTTTTTTTTTTTTCACTACTTTCCCCTTCTCCTTTGTTCCGGCTGGTCATTTTTTGCATCGCTCAACGAAGAATGATCGGCCCCGGAATTCGTCCCCCCCCCTCCCCCCTGTTTTTGTTTTCTGTCGTTGAAAACGATGTTGCGCTTCTTTACCACCATTTCCCCCCCCCTCCTTGTTACCCCCCCCCCCCCAGGGTCTGGGGATAACCCCTTTTAGTTCGCCATGAGCCTTGTCCTTTCTCTCCCTTCCCTCCCCGATGAATAGTAAAGTTTCTTTCTCCCCCCCCTCTCCTTTCCCTTTTTTCTTTTTTCTTTTTTCCCCCGATGTCGCTTCCTCTTTGTAAACAAAGTCGAGTCTCCCGTGTAAAGTCTTTTTCTTTTTGCCCCTTTTTTGTGATGCCCCAAGGCATGGCTAGTGCCATCCTTCACGTCTCTCTTGCTGTCCTGCTTTTCCTTCTCATTCCCTCTCTTTTCCGTTGACGCTTGATTTCCCTTCGAGTTTCTACAAGCAAGAGAGCCCCCCTTTTTCTCCAGTTTCTTTGAGTCCGTTTCCCTAGTAGAGGAACCGACCATCTTTCCACCTTTTTCTTCTTTTCTCCCTCCAATACTCTTTGTCTCCTGTGACATATAGAGACTGAGGATCTTATTTAGTCATGTATTATACTGTCTTCCCCCCTTTTTCCCCCCTTTTTACCTCTTAGACTAGGAGCCCGTGGTCAGTCCTTGGAAGGAAATGGAACTCTCTCTTGGCCCCTTCACGTTTCCCCCCCTCCCTACTCCTTTTTTTATGAAAAATGATGTTTTTTCCTCAATGCTTATGATCTTCCCTCTAGCGTTCTTCCATGGCTTCCCTGTTAGAAGCTCGTAGCGCCTCCTGCCCGCCGTCTCAGATGGCACAGCCTCTTCCTTTTGGTCTGCGTTTTTTCCTCTCGTCAAGGATCCCTGCGTGAGCAACTAGACTATCTATTACTTCTTGTTGTTGTTTGTCCTCTCTACTATTTGCTCGGACGACCGATAGGCCCCGTTATTCTGTTCCTTCCCCAATTTCTGTCTTCCAATACACAGAAGCGATGGCCTCGTAAAGTCGGCCCGGTTTTAGATATATGCGTCTCGATGTCACTACCTCCCATTGTACAAGCCTCCTCATGGCGCCTCTCTTTCCATTTTTCTTTTCCTTTATCTTCCTCCTTTCTCCCCTTGTAAGGTGCAGGTTTCGACAGCTTTCATTATTTCCTGAAAAGTCTCCCCCTTTGCTCTTCTTTACTATCTTATAGAGTTGATAAAGACCTTCAGACTGTTACCATCTTTTTCCTTTAAGCTCTTCCCCCCTCCCTGAGTCTTGTCCTTTTTTTGTTATCCAAGGCAGATGTGGCTTGTATCGTCATACCGCCAATTTCGGGTGGAGAGACCCCCCTCCATGTTAGCCGGTTCGAATCTCTTTTCGTCTTTCTTTTTTTATCTTTGCGTTTGTTCTCGTTAGGTTCTTTAGACCACCTTTTTCTCGTCGCTGCTTTTGAGGAATCAATATGCGGATTGAGATTCATCTGCCTTCCGCTTTTTTCTCCTTTCGGTGGCCCCTGCGTATTCCTTTGGAAGCGCCCTGGTACTGCCAACTGTCCCTCGACATCCTTTCCCCTTTCGAAGACTTTCGGACGAATTTTTTTTTCCAACTCGGCCTTCCCTCTTTTCCCGCCCACACCGCAAGATCGTGGTAGACCATTCGCGTTTGAAGAAACCAGAAACTTTTTTCTATTACTTTTTTTTTCTTTATGATGACTCTCAGAAAAAAATTTGTGGCGGCTTCCTTTATTCCCCCCTTCTTTTTTTCTTTTGTGGTGCCCCAGGAATCTGAGGGTGCTTGCAGTGTTCTTTCTTTCGTTCAAGTCAAGTAGTGTTCACAGCCACCGTCTCCCTCGTTTTTTTTTTTCGACCTTTTCGAGATTCTGTTTTGAGCGCTGGACCCCGTGTTAAAACCCGTCTTCTTCCTTTTCCTCGGTTCCCCAAGTTATAGCAGGTACTCCATTGACACTCTTCCCTCCCCCTTTTCTCTTCTTTCCACGCCCGTCGAACGATCTATTTAAGATGAACAGCTATCGGGCGCTTTGACAATCTTTTCTTTTTCTTTCCTTCTCACTTAGGAGGTACCTTCACACTGGGATGTTTCCGTCGACTCTCGCCCTTTCATTTTCCCCCTCATTCTCCCCCGGTTTTATCTTTTCCGGTTTCTCCACCCCCGCCTACCCAAAGAATTCCTCTCATACTATCTTGATTCCCTCCTTTTTTTCCCGCCTCTCTTTCCCCCCGGCATTTTTATTTTAAAAGAATCGCCATCCAGTCGAATGTCGCTGCTCCTTTTCTCGTTTTTACTTCTTTTCCTTTTCTGCCAACGGACTAGAAACACTACTCTGTGAGACGTAATCCTCACCTTCCCACCTGTACCGACGGGCTTTTTTTCCCCAGTCCAGCTGATTTGGCCCTTCGGGGCTTTCCCCTCCCTCTCTTCTCGTCCTACTTAGCCGAAGCAGGTAACCCCTGGGCAGGGCCAAAAGGAAGCCAGATTGCGTGACTTAGCTTTTCTGCCCCCCCCGCCTTTTATATTTGCTACAGAAAGAAACGACAAAATTTCGGTCTCAAACGGTTCCCCTCCCCCCTTCCCTCCCTGTATAATGGCCCCGATTTCATTTGCAGCTAGCAGCTGTCCCAAGTCGGCAGGAGATTCCTCCCCCCTCCATGTGCTATGTCACGGTTGTCCCGTTCTTAGCCTACCAGGGTTTTCCCAGACATCTCCGTTATGTCTTGCTCGCACTTTCCACTACGTATTTCGGTTCAACATACTTGTTTTCCCCTCCTTTTTTTTTTTTCCCCCCTCCGAGCGGCCATATTGCTCTTAGAAAAAGCGGACTTAAGTTATGACGTGTCCCTTCCCTTTCTCCTATCCCTTTTCCCCAAAAAAAAAACCCAAACACCCTAGTTTCCACTGGTCTTCACGTAGCAAAAGTTTTAACGGAAAGAAAAGTGTGGGAAGGTGATGTTCTAATTTGGTTTTACCCTTATTCAGGTCGTATTTTCCTACGTTTTTTTTGGTCCATCGGGCGAGGATGCACTGGTTCTTTTTTTTGCTCTCTTTTTACGCTTCTCCCCCTGCGTGTCGGCCCGTTTGAGAGTTTTTTTTCTCTTCAGCCTTGATCATGCATCGGGGTAAAGGAACGGCCGCCCCCCTTCCCCCGTTTTTCCTTTCATTCCTGGTTCCCGAATACCATAGACGCCCTCCCCCTCTCGCGAGCTGCCTTATCTCAAGACTTGAATGGCAATTATTATGGAGGGTAGCGTCTTCTTTGCCCCGTCCCCCCCCTCTCTCCGAGAACGTCTTTCAGAGGAAAATATAGTTTCTGCCACTTTCGGCTAACGTCCTGAGACAAGCGCTCTCCACATTCACTCTCCATCTTCCTTGTGTCTACTTTTTAGTGCCAACTTGTCATAAGGAGACCGTTTTACTGCTTTCAATTCTCCCCCCACCTTTTTCTTCCTGATGAAAAATGATTACACCCCACACTCAACTAGGATGCCAATAAAACTCCCCTAAACCTATATTTCCTTCTTTTTGATCTAGATCGTTCTCTCTTGTCTGTTTATGGCAGCAGAGTTGAGGTTTTTTCTTGGGCCTTCCCCTCTTCCCTTGTTTTCCACCTCTCTCCTACCCTTCTCCTATGTAAGAGATTTGTTTCAAGCGTAACCGTTAGAAAAAAACATTCGGATGTCAAAGTTTCCCCCGCTCTAAGTCTCTCTTGGAAGGGCATGTTAGAGAAGGGTTCCTGCGATTTTCACTCATAAGACGGTGTTCGAGTATCCTCTTCTTTGTTTCTCCTTCTGCCTTTTTAGCAGAGAAAATTCCCTATGCCCCCCCTTTCTGATTCTTTCCTTTTCTCCTTTTCTTGCTTTTATGACGAAACAGATTCATGGGAACAAGGGATTCGAATTCCAAAGTTTTGTGCTTGTTTCTTGTTTCTTTCCTTTGCCCGCCTTAAGTCGGAAGCTAAAAGCTAGACCCTTGCCCAGCAAGCGTCTTTCCCTTTCCCCCCTCCCCCTCCTCCCAGTTGTTACTAGCCGATCCGGATCCAACCCGTCAGTCAGAGAGCATGTCCCACACCCCTTTTTTTTCCCCTCACCCTACCCCAAATTTGACTTGCGTTTTTCTTGTGTTTCCCCCCTTTTTTCCCCCCCTTTTGTCCCTGTGAATTCTTCTATTGATTCGGTTCAGTCAGCTTCTTGCCACCCTTCTCCTCCTCCTCTTGTTTCGTTTTTTAGTTTCTGCCCAAAAAACCCCGTTTTTCTTTTGGTTTCTTTTTTCCCGGCTTCCCCCCCACAACGCTTTTATGGTTCCGGAAGAAAGAGGCTGACTTTTCTTTTCCCCGCTTCGTTCTTTACGCCCCCCCCCTCTTGCCACAAACGTTCAAGCCAGGTTGCCCCCCTCCTTGTTCCCGCTCTTTCCTCTTACGCGGGCTGCTTTGGCAAATCAAAGCATTGACAGGATTCTGTGCATTGATTCTTGCTTTTTTTTCTTCGCTTTGGTGTGAGGTTCCCTTTCTGTAGATCCTGTAACAACAGTCGGTAGTCTCTTTCCACCCCCCCTCTGGTCAATTGAGAATGAGCCCTTTGTCACCGATTACTTCCTCTTTAGTTCTCCAGGGTCAGCATTCGATTGATTGTCCTACGATGAGGATCGACCCCTTCCATGCGCTGTATTTTTTTTTTTTATGATTTCTTGTCTCCAGAGAACGGGGTCCTATTTCCTTTTTTCTTCCCTTTTTCCTCCCCCCCCCAGCTGATGAATTACATAGAAGCAGGAGAACTCCTTCTCCATTAGACCCTGGATTGCTTTCCTGTTCGACCCTTTTCCCAACCCCCTCCTTCTTTTTTGATGTTTTGCCCGAGATGGGACTCACGCTTGCAGTCCTCTTAGACTTATGTCTTTTCTTAGGCGTGAACGGAATCCTCTCCTGACTCCTTGCCTTCTTTTTGGATACGCGACGGGCACCAGCCACGTTTAAGGAAGCAGTCGACGTGCTAATTTTTACTTTCTTTAAGCTTTTCCACTTTTTCATCAGCCTTTACCCTCACTAGATTCGTTAGAGAAGAATAGTTGACGTTTAACTCTCTTTTCCTTTTGTTCATTTTTTTCCGCCCGATCCATTCATCCATAGGAGATATGGTACTTTACGTCCCCCTTATGGTCCCTTTCCCTCGCTAAACTTACTAATGATAGAGAAACCCCGGAACGCATCCTCCCCCCCTACGTTTTTATGATGACCGCTGCTTGCGAATTGCGACTCACCTCAGCTTTTCTTTTATACCCGTCCAAGCGTCGCCACCGAAAGTGGGACGAGCCCTTCACTTTTCTCTCCTTTCCCTTCCTAATGATTCCCCCCGTTTCGGGGTACTTTAACGATACCGGCTACCACTATATTGCTATTTGATTTTTGGGTCCCCTAGTTCTCCTCCTGATTTCCCACGGCTTCAGTAAGATTTGACCCCCTTACTGAGACCGTTCGGGTTCGAGGGATCCATTGTTTTCCGGGCTCTCCCCCCCCCTTCCTGCTTGGCACTGCCCCCCTTCCTCCCCTGCCGCTATGGCCGGCAGTGGTCTTAATCCGCCCCTCTCTTCTCTCTGCCTTTTTCCGCCTGCATCTACCGGGGGGTTTTTTTCTCGACCCTCCCCCTCGAGAACACCCGCCACGGGATCAATCCTCTCCCTCACTTCCGTTGGCCACATAGTAAGGCCCGTTCCATTATTTCCTTTCACCCGGCTTCGTATTATTAGAACTGCCATCTTCTCCCCCCTTCTTTTCTTTTGATATTCGTCCGCAATGTACTTATCCCCGTCGGCGAGGACACCCCTCTACTTCTAGTTTCCCTTTTTTTCTCTTTTTTTTTTTTTTTTTTTTTTTTTTTTTTTTTTTCTTTTCCTCGTATTTTGGCTCAGGCAAGGGCCGCCTCTCTTTCCGCCGGAAACGGCCCTTTGCCTGGCCTTCCTATCCGCCGACGTCCGCGATATGCCTTTGAGCGCGGTCGAAATGTTATGATATGACTTCGTTTTCTTCCTCCTTAGCTAATTCTCCTTCCTCCTAGGCGAAGGTACTATCCATCGCTCTGGGTCTTGTGCACTCATGATGGCTTTTTTTCTTTGCCCAGCCTAGACGGTTCCTACTTTATTCTCCGGAACCTAGAGATCTCTTTCATCCTTTTTTTTTTTTTCTCCTCTTTTTAGTCTACAGCATACTCCCGTCCTCTCGCTTGTTCCCCCGTCACCCACTCCTTTCTTCAACTCCCCCCTGCGTGTTCGCTCCTTCCCCTTCCTTTTTCTATACTGCTGCGCCCCCTTTCCTTCTTCCCATAAGCCAATGTCTTCAGATCAGAAAGAAGGCCCCTGACCATCTTCATAGCGTGTGTTTCGCTACTGGCGAGGGAAAGGACAATTCCCGCTTTCTCGTTTTTTCAGAGAGCGAGGACAATTCCTGAAAAGCCTTGCACGTTGCCCTCTCCGCTCCGTCCCTTAATAGAGTGGAACTCCGTCAGAATTTTCCTCCGGGTTTTTTCATTTCATTTTCTGACCTCCATATAGTCGTTCGGAAGGGTGTGAGCAAGGAGATTTGGATGTTCGACTTACTCCTCTTTTTGCATAGAAACCTCAATTCCTCCCTTACGCTTTCACTTCTCTCTGATGGACGGGCATCGTGGCGGTTGTTGTTCCTTATTTTGACCCTTTTCCTTCCTCAGGATGATCGGAGGTTTATTGGCTTCCCTCCCCCCAGACGGCCTCTTTTCTTTGCTTTGACAGGGGATGTCCACGCGAAATTGAATTTGTTTTCCTCGACGTCCCTGCAAACCTGCTAAAGACCCTACTCCCTTTAATCTACAATTCCGCTTCCTTCTCTTTGACCACTCTTGAAGAGGAAACCCTTTTGCACTCCATACCACCCGCCCATCCCGATCGTGTCGCGGTAGCGTTGAAGTCCCACGTCCCCTGTTCCTCTTCCTCTTTTTTATATAACATTTGAATGTCCTATATGACCCCAAGTTATTCTTTGGGCTTTAGTGTCCCCCCCTTTCTGATGTCCGGTTGACATTGTGTAGCCTTAGACCGCCGCGTTTTCTAATCATTTCCCAATAGTGTTTCGGGGGCATCCCCTTGCGACATTTTTGTTCGATACATTAGGATTTTGAATCTGTCCCTTCCCCCGCCTTTTTCCCTTCATACATTCTAGATGGAAACAGAAGGCTAGATTGTTGTCTCCTCGTCTGTCCGGCCAGATCTTAGCAAAGGCACCAGTTACTCTCCCCCTCTATTTCCCCCTTTCCCAGCTGTCGGAAGATTGAAAATGTCTTTCCCGGTTTGGCGGCCCCCTCCGCCTGTTGCTTTCGCCCTTCCCTGGGGTTTGCACTTTTCGCGAGACCAGCCAATCCCCCCCCCCCTATCTTTTTTCTCCCTTTTTTTTGCTTCAGGTGGCCTACCCACCAACGATAAACCATATCTCCCTTCCATTTCGAGGTTCACTCTGATTAAGATTATCGGTCCTCGCTCGCCCCTTTCTCTCCCTTTTGTTTCACATTTGAAAAGCCATTCCAATTCCAGTCGGAATGGTCCCGAAATGGCTTTAATCTGCCTTTTAGTTTCTCGTGTAAGACCCTGAGAAGAAAACCCTTCGGATCTCCCCGTTTTTCCCCTGACTACCGAAGGCTTTACGGTAAAGTCCAAGGCTGATTGCTTTTTTTTTCATCTTTCGTTCCTGGTCGTTCCTTTACCCTTGTCTTATAGACCCCCGCCTCCCTCCGTTCCCCCCTTTCGTAGTCAAATTTCCGAAGACTTTGGTGACGTAGGCTCAGTGAAACCGAATTGTCATTGTATCCACCTAACCGCCCCCAGCGGACCCTAAAAACTTCCAAAAAGAAATACACCTCCCACCCCCCTCTTCATTTCTTGACAGAATAGAAGAATCACCAAGTCAGGAAAGGAGCTTCCTTCTTTTTCACTCTTCCCCCTGTGGGAAAAGCTTTTCCCCCCCCCCAGTCTACTCCAAAGCGTTCTCACCCTCGCCATATTGATAGCCGTCCCTAAATCGTCATTTTCCAGTTTTTTTTCCAATACAAGCTGTGCCCCCAATCCGGTTGTTTTGTCGATCCCCCCCTCCCCGCTTTATCTTTACCGCCAAACAGCGGCAGTCGGGGTTTTAGCCAAGCGGACGGTGTAAAAAGGTCCTACAACATTCTCTTCCCCCCCCCCCTTCCCTGAAAACCCCCCTCCTAGTTTTTGTCACAAGGGATTCAACTGAAGCCCCGGTTCACGGCCAATGCCCGTTTCCCTGGTCTGGCATGTCCCTTTCTTTTTGTTATTTACTTTCTATCTTGTCACTGCCGGTTTTTTCTCCTTCCTTTCTCCTTTTTATCCCTGTGAAAATGGGGCTCGTATTCTTTCCGGCTAGCCCGCACCTTTTTGGCCAGTTTGAGAGAGTGGTCTTTTCGCATTTTTGTTCTTTGGTGCCTCCCCACCCCGCCCAAAGCCAACGATTCCAATTTGGTGCAGCTGCCCTTTTGTCCTCCTCTCCGTTTCGTTCTTCTGGTCCCTCCCCTCTAGCGTGATTTACCTAGCTCAGAAGAACCCGAATGTTAGTTTTTTTTTTTTTTTTTTCCTTTTATACCCCCTTCCTCCCCTGACCGCGAACCTCCATTGTAGAGGGACCTCGCAGTTCCCCCTTCTAACTGTCTCCTGTCTTCTAAAGAGTTCTTCACACCCCCTCCCATCTTTTTACAGATCATGTTGTGTTCTAACTGGATTGCCCCTTTTCTTCCCTCTTTTTTCTTTCCTCTTGAACGTTTGAAGCACCACCAAAACCAAATTGGGGAGCAAGGGAAGTCACCCTCCCCACCCCCCTTCGTTTCCCCCCCCCTCCAACTAACTACTAAGACCCTCCTTCTTTTCATCTACACTTTTTGTTTTGATTCTTCTTGATATCTTCTTTATTTTTTTCTTTCTTCCTTTCGTTTTTTTCCTCCTTTCTCCAATTTTAGCCACCAATTTGTTTTTGTTATTCACTTTCAAGCGAAGCAACACTTCGACTCTTTCCCTCCTGTTTTTCGTTTATCCCCCCTTTAGCTGGAGAAATCGTGCATTTTTTCATGACCTTCTTAGAAGCTCCGTGTCTTTTTTCCCTCTCCCTCCCCTTTTTTTCTCTTTTCCCCCTCTAGAAGGCGTTAGCGGAAGATGATTTGTGGTATGACGTTGAGGCGCGCCCTGCTCCCCCAACCCCCTTCCTCCATTTCTTGTGATCTAGTTTTTTTTTCCAGTTTTTGTTTGTGATGGAGTATACGAGAAAAGAGTGCCCGTCCTTTCCCCTTCTCTCTTCCCTTGTCCTTCTTTTTGCTTTGGTTCGGGTGTGTCTTCAAGTGACCCGATGCAGACCCCCTTCCTTTTCCGCTACCCTTCCCCCTTCCCTCCCAAGAGTTTTCTTTCTTCTCTCCATTACCCCCCGATTCTGATCATCCCCGTTTCCTCCTCACTCTTAAGTCGACACACCGTTCAGTCACACTAGCGCCCGCTTTTTTTTGTTCACCCCCACCAACAGTCCTCTTTCAAAGAACCCCCACCCTTTTTGCCTTGCATTTCTTTTTTTTTTTCCTTCCTTTTTAATTTTTGGTTTAAGGTGACAGTTAGGATATTGAGTCCGGTTGCCAGTCAGCTTTGTCCCCCCCTCTGCCTCCTCTCCCCCTTGTGCCGGCTGGTTTCTTTTTCTTAGCAACAAAAAATTCTTTGAAAGCTGGTGTTTTTCCCCTTCTTTCCCATTCCCTCTCTTTATTTTAGGAGAGTCAAGAACGTCCAGGCGATTGCTACCCCTTTTCCTTCGCCTACCATCCTTTGCCCCCCCTTTCCAGTGAAAGGTTGAAAATGTTTCTTTCCCCTCCCTCGCTCCCCTCCTTTTACTCGGGGAGGATGGCAAAGAAAGACTTGCCAGGAGCATTTGTTCTTGTTTCTCGGTTTTCTTTTCTCCTCTGGGTTCCTTTCCTTTCTTTTAGCGTACGGTTGTACCTCAAAAGTACAGGTGGGAACGTTCTCCCGGCCCTCTTTCTTCTTCTAATCGACCGGTGTAACTGCAGTACGGCGAAGTCGAGGCGCGTTCCTCATTTCCCCTCTTGTTTTCTCATAACGATGATGATCTGCCCC
>Ga0179593_1601411_pt1 | contig 11853 bp, 16 predicted proteins | sample CZODoug2_1_08_16_FD_185931 | JGI IMG/M metagenome (GOLD analysis project Ga0179593, IMG submission 185931) | Vadose zone soil fungal communities from Angelo Coast Range Reserve, California, USA - CZODoug2_1_08_16fungal (PacBio error correction) | ecosystem: Environmental > Terrestrial > Soil >... | reverse complement strand
TCCTAACGGCGGCACGCTTTCCCTTTTTTCCCCTGTCGACCTGTACCTCCTTATGGCACTTTCTTCTGGCTGGGAGCCCCCTTTCAATACCCGCAGGAGCAAGACGGCAGCTTTCCCGAATTGCGTCCTTCTTAATCCCGGAAGGCAAGTCTCTCTCTTGTCTGCATTTTTTTCCTTTCCCTATGCCTCCCCGGATAACTTCCTTTTCGTGTCGGGAACTCTCCGCCATAGCTGTACCTCCCACATGATAATCCTTTTTTTTTGAGTGGAAACAAGCGTCAGTCGTCCTTTTCTTCCTTTCCCTCACCAACAGGTGTTTTTTTCTTACAACAGTAAATCGACTGTGGCGCTTTCTTCTTTTTAAATCTCCCTACTTTTTATAAGATGATGTGCTCCCCTTCCATGTAAACGGCCGATTTCTTTCCTTCCGCCCATTTAACCGGTTTTTTTTCCTAGCGCGGTCTGATTTGTTCCCCTTTTCCACACGCCTAACGGACGGACAGAGGCTCTCCCCCTTTTACGCAAGCGACCTTCCCCCCCTATATTTTCGTGGCCACGGACACTCGACAATTCTTCCCGCCGACTTTGTGACCGTGGACGAGCGACAAAAATCTTCCCTCCTGTGATTTTTTTCTTCTCCTAGAACCGGTGGATCGGCCAGTCTCCTTCCTTTTAGCTAATTCCCGTGCATTTCCTTTTTACTTTCTCGGAACACGTAGAAATTCTTTTCTTTATGAGGAGTGGTTTCAGGAATTCCTATGGGGTGTTTCGTCCCCATTCAATTCCCCCCCTCGCCTTCCCCCACACTCCTTTCCCCTGCCAAAGGAATGTCCCCTTTTTTTTTTTTTCCCCGGGAATTTGGGCGGCGGTTAGATCCTGTAATCACTTCCAAATCCTAGGAGGGGATTAATCCTTTTCTCTCCCGCCCCGCGGAATATCCTCCCAGACGACAGGCTTCCGATTGCACCTTTTTCCCTGCGCTATCGCCAACTACTATTTGAATCCTCCCCCCTTTTCAGCACAATTCTTTGGTTGGTGGCCCAACCCTTCCCTCGTGGATTGGTCCCCCAGGCGATGGCGGTTCTTCTCTGATAGCGTCATGTAAGCCTGGTTCTTTCCAATTAGCACTGCATAGAAAGGAGGGGTCGAGTGGCTTCCATGCCCTCCTTTTTCCCCCAATTAACTTTTACCTTCTTTACCGCCCCCAGCTCTGTCGGGACCTGTTCTCCGAGAGATTTCTTCCACTTATATAAGTTAATTGCAGGACGCGTCCCCCTTGTTCCCACTCGAACCCCGACTGTTCTTCCTTCTTTTGCTAAGGCTCGGCTTCTTTTTTCCCTTCCCCCTTTACAAGGACGATCCCGAGGCCCATGAACGGTGAAGACACGCCTCCTCCCTTTTCCCTCCATAGTTGTCGCCATAATGTGCTCCCCTTCACAGTTCCTGGTGTGTTCGGCACGTCTTTTCCCCTTGAAGGTCGGAGACAAAGTTTGGTTTTCCTATTTCGATATGTACTTTTTTAGTCCCTCTCGGTGAAGGGCTTTACCCCCTTTTTCCCCCAAAAGTTCAGGACAAGACCCAAGATCCATTGTTCCCTCCTCCCAAACAAGCCCGTTCCCCCTCCGTTCCTTCCCTTTTTCGAGGGACCTTTTCGTGTTGTAGGAATTGATTTCTCGATTTCGTGAAACAAGAGAATAATCGCTTTTTCTTTTCGACGTGTTACGCTGGCCCCATTCCTTATAAACTGATGTAGTACTTTCAAATGATGAAGCCCCGACACCTTCTTCGTTTGCTGTCCAGAAAAGAGGGCAGAGAGTCAACACTTCGCAGCTCTTGCCCCACAGCCTCCGCTACACAATCTCCTGACCGAAACGCAACTCGAGCCTTAAGCCCGCCCCTATTCCCTGCATCGCCCACACAAACCCCGCTTCTCCTACCTACTCCCACTTCACTCATATATACTTTCTATCCTCAAGCCCCCCCCTTATCTAACCCTCCATACTCCAATAAGAAACAAACAAATCAAAAACAACAAAAACAAAAAACCAACACCAAAAAAAAACAAACGTTGGTGTCGCTCGCCCCTTTTTTTTCTTCCGGCCGCCAGGTTCTATGCTTCCCCTTTTTTTTTTTTTCCAAAAATATCACGGGGTGTTTTTTTTCGTGCTCTGTCAGTCCATTTTTTTGGTCTCGCGGCTGTAGTCCCGGTATTGGCTGGTACTCTGATGTACAAATCGCTTTTTTTCAAACCCCTTTTGTGATTCATGCCCGAAAGCGGCCGGGTACCTTGCCCTCAATCAGCTGCGCGTTTCTCTTTTTTTCGCACATCCGATTTTTTCAGTCGATGTACTTTTTTCCGGGCTCTGGCCCTGTCTTCACAAAGGAAACTTTTCCTTCGTGGGTGCCATAGATCCGTTTTGTTCTGAGTCGCAGTCATGGGCGTTTTTTTTTCTGTGTTCCCGACACGCCTTCTCTTGAATTTCCTTTGTTTGTACTCAAAAACCATGTCCGCCCCATTTCTCCTATTTGTTGAGAATTTGTCGTGTCTTTTCGGCAACTAATCGGGCAGTCCCCCCCCCCCCGATGCCGTTAGTGTCCCTTTGTCCTCCATTAACAAGGCTTTCCTTTTGCGTGCCAGCCAATTAGATTTAGGTAGCCTCCCCCATCCCTCCCTTCCTAGTCGTCCACGTTGAGAAACCATCCCTCATCCTCATTTTTTGATAGTAGATTGGGTCATCCCTTTTCCCCTGGCCGTGAGGGATTTTTCCTTCCCTGTCATTTACTGTTAAGATGGGAATGTTTGATCCACCCCTTCTTTCGGGACCTCGCGGGCACCTTCCCTCCTGAGGTGGCTTTTTTTTGGGTGTCTGTCTCCCCCCAATCTCCGGCACGGCAAGGTCTCCCTTCGTAAGGGGTCGCAGTTTTTTCCCGTTCCTTCCCCCTCTGATTCCACGTACTTCCTCTTTTTAACATTCTACACCAAATTTCTTTTCCCGGACTCCCCACGTATGGAACAAACGAAGCTATCCTTTTCGTCCTTTTTGGCTTTTGTTGACACTTCCCCCTTTTTTCCCCAGCGCCCCTGGATCTCGCGAGTCTAAACAAGTACCTTTCAACTTTTTCTTTTCCTTTAACCGCTTGCAGACGGAGCTCAGCCTTCTTTGGCCTTCTGTACAGGGCCGTATTTCTTTTCCTTTCCCCCGGGCCCAACCGGTTTTCCCGCGAGGATTACAAAGATTCTTCCCCTGGACTGCCCTCGTTGCAGCTGCCCCCGCCGGCTGAACGCCTTATTTTCGCAAAGCCACCGACCCCTTTCTCTTCTTCCCCTGGACGGAGCGCCTTCCTCTCTCGACACAACGCGCCGGTGTACTTCTCAGTTCCCTCTTTTGCTCGGTAAGGCAGTTGGTGGTGGGCGGTGTTTTTTGCTTTCGGTGGTCCTGGAATGTCAGTTTTTCTCTGACGAGCTACCTTGGGGATTTCTTTCTTTTTTTTCTTTTGCAAATCGAAGCGAGGCTTGTTCCACCCCGGCTTTTTCACTTTCTCATTGGGGCCTCGCAAATCGTCGAGTGGACCGGGCCTTCCCTTCTTTACGATGGCCCCTTTTTTCCCTCCCCCGGAACTTGTGGTCCAAGACCCATCCTTTTGAAAAGTTTATATAGAATCCCGCAAGTCGCCTTCTCCCCCCCTTTGGCGCCGCCCTGCGCTATTCGCCCTTCCTTTTCGCCTTGGATTCCCCGGACTTTACCTGGCAAGGTTTACATATGCGCTAAATCAACCGGTCCCCCGGCGATGGCGGTGTCTTTCACTTTTGGTCTCGGTTTTTTCAGCGATCTTTTTTTCCCACCCCGTACAATGGAAGAAGATCTCTCCATTCTTTTCTCTTGTCCGCAAACTCCGTGGACGCTTTCCCAACGAGCGGTCGCTTTTCACCGCTTGGATCTCTCTTTTTTTCCCTTCTTTTCCTCCTCCTCCCTTCTCCTATCCTCTGCTACACGGACCGCTCTTAGACGTTACCTTTCTTGCATGGTAGACCTCTTTTCCGTCCGTCGGGTGTATAATGCCAGGGCGTCTTCCGGCTCCATGTAAGGTGACCCCCCTAGCTCCCCTCTGCAATAACGTGAAGAAAAAGCCCTCTTTAGCGAATAGTTTTTTCCCTCCCCCTTTGCCCCGGCAAGGTCCTAAGGTGTGTTCCGGGCTTCAGGTGACTATTATGAGCAGTAGGAGCCCAGTTTCCTTTCTGCGATTCGCTATGCAGTTGTTTTTTCTCCCTTCTCTTTTTCTGTTGAATGGATTAATCCCTTTTTTTACAAGGAAAAGGTCCGTACATTCACCTCCCTTTCCATGTGCAAATAGTACCCCTTCTCACTAGACGCTCGTGTGCCTTTGTCCTCTTTCCATCCTGCACTTTCTTCTTTTCTTTTCTCCGAAAAAAGCATAGAGTCGTCCTTCATACCTCGCCCCCCCCCCCTTTTAGCTATCTTCGAACGTGTAAGATGAAAGTAAGGCCTCCCTCCCCCGACCACCACCAACTTGGCTTTCTCCCCCCTCCCTTTCGAGGAAGAGATATTCCCCCCCTTCTCCCGGCGGAGGTGGTCCCACCCGTAGCGCCCGGTAAAGGTAGATGATACCCGTTGGTGTGTGGTCATTGGGCGAAAATTTTCCATGTGTCTTACACGGTAGGCGTTTCCTTTTCTTTTTTTGCTAGGAGATGTAAGTCAAGTAGTTTCTCGTATCCGAGAGAGTTTCGGGGGAAAGCTCACCCCCCCTCCCCCTAAAGCGTCCTCCATTCGCCCCCGTTCATTATTTATTTCCCCCCCCCCCCCTCGCCTAGGCAGATGGTTCGTCTTTTACCATCAATCCTCTGCCCCCCCGTATGATTACTTGGGAAGAAGAAGGCGAGTATAAACTTCTTGGTTCCGTGTCACGAAAAGGAACGTCCTTCTTTTTTTTACCTCCATGGCTTCACGTCGTTTGGTTTTTCTTTAAGTAGAGGCTTTTTTCTTGTGGTACTTTCACGAACACGAGGTGCTTCTTCTTCTCCTCTGTTGTGGGAGAAGGCTCCACCCTCCCGACCGAATTTACCTTTCCCTTCTCCCGTGACGGCGATCTTCCCCACTCCTTTTTCATAGGCAATCAGGATGACGTTCGTGCACGCGTTTCTCTCCTTGACCACCAGCCCTTTTTTTTCCATTTCCCCCTCAAAGATTTTCTTTTCCCCCGGCGAATGACCATAACCATCACTTCCCCCCCCCTCCTTCTTTACTCACGTTGTTGTGTGATACTTCAGCACTGCGGGCACCTTTTGGCCTTTCTGGTCCATTTCTTGGGACAGCGGCGACTCCCTCTCTTCTTAAGCTTAGCACCGGGAGTTGGCCTTTTCCCAGGAACGGCAGCCATGGCCCCTTCGGAACGCATGTCCCGTTTGATCGCTCTCCCCCCTCGGCAAGTCTCAACGGGCACCGTTTTTCGTTTTTCTCCCCGTAACAGAGACTCATCAGCCAGCAACTTTTCATTCTACACATTTACCCACCGTTCTCCCCCCCTTAGCCTTCTACTCAATCCCCCCTCTTTCTTTCCTCCGTGATCCTGGAGTGGACACAAGAGTCATTCTTTTTCGAACCCCCCGTCGTGGCAAGAGCCTGGATCTAGTCCCCTCCCGACTGTGGCTCGGATTGATTTCCTTTCCCTTCTTTTCCGAACGGCTGGCGGACGGACGCTTTTTTCCTTCTGCAATGTACACGGCCGTTTTTCCCCCCGGTTTTTTTGGAGTAAAAATGCGCGCGGATACGAGATTTCCTCCAATAAAGGAAGGAAAGCGCTACCTTTTCCCCCCTCGGGATGAAACTTTCCCTTTCACTTTTTTCGCCAAGAAAATCTCCCTTTTCCTTCGTTTTTTGGAAAGTGGACGATCCCTCGCCGGACACTCTCTTGATTTCTCTTCGGCTCGGAATTTTTTCAGCAGTGGTGTCTACCTGACAGCCGTTTTTTGTGCTGAATGGCAGCGTGAAACGTCGACATTATTTTCTTGCGGAGTGGTTCAGCAGGGATTTCCATCTCTTGCTGGTGGCGGACCCCCCCCCGTCAAGGATTGCAGGGCCTCGCCACTTCTCCGGTCTTTCGGTGATTGTATAAAGGATCGGTGGAGTTCTTTTTTTCACTAAAGTCGGCGGGTCATCCTTCCCCTCTAGGATCCCTAGAACCTTTTCCTTTTGATCGTTGCAAAAACCAAATGGGCGCCTCTATGTGTGCCTTCTTGTTACCCACACAAGGAACTTTCCTCTCAACTTATTTGGCTGGACCCCTCCAATCACTATTTCCCAACGGGGGGGGGTTTCTTTCTCGTTCAGGGCGAGGTCGACGCTTTTCCCTTACCCCCTTTTCTTTCCGTCCTTGAACTTACCTGCATAAACGCTCCTCGAGGTTTTTTCCTTCCCCTCCGTGGAGCGGGTGCCTCTCCCCTTCCCCCCGGTCGCTTTTAAAGCAGATATCGTCGGGCTTTTTTTTGTGAGAGAGATCCCGACGAGATCTGCCTTTTCGTCTTTAGAGTTAAATTTTCTTCCTTCGTTTCCTGAGTCTTCTCACCTTGTAATGCAGGGAAGTGATAAGGCGGTTCCATGCTTACAGGACGCTATTCTTTTCCACAGCCATCGCCTTTGGTCCTCTTTCAGTCTCAACGTTTGTCCGCCCAAATAATGTTTTCTTTTTTCCGGTGTGATGAACGTCCTTTTTGCGCAGGTCGGTCCTCCTTCTTTTGCGGAATGCGCTCCCTTGCGGGGCGGGGCTCCACTTCCCATCTTCCGCCACATGTATTGGAAGCGGACCAGTAAACTCCCGATCCCCCCCCTTTTCCCCAAAAGCCCGTTCCCTCGACTTTGCTTTTTTGCGAGGCCCCTTCCCTCTTTTTTTAGGAATTGAGGCCAGCCCTTTCACTCCCTGACACCAAGCCGCATGAAATCGACCCTCTCTTCGAGGCAAGAAGGCCAAACCCTGTCGAGAATCACCTCCCCCCCCTCCCCCCCAACTGAATTGAAGATTTCCTCTAGTCGGGAAATCACCGGATGGAGGGAGATTGTCAACTTCGGAGTTGGTTTTTCCTCTTCTCCACGGTTCACCCCCTTCTTTCTTTGATCACGGATTGTAGAGGTATGGTCTCCTTTTTTTCCCACCCCCCCTTTTGGGATGGGTTACAGCAGGAGGTTGGCGCATGTCAGTACGGTGTTTTCTGTTTTCTGACACCACAATACGCACCCCCCCCCCCGGAATCCGAGAGCATTTTCTCCCACCAAACGGTTGCCGTCCTCCAGCTTTCCGTGTAAAGTGCCCGTTTTGTTTTTCCCCAGGCTGAGCGCCGTCCTTTTCTTTTCTCAGAGAGGTTATACAGGCACTCTGAGTGTTGCAGACGAGATTTCCCCCTGCCTTTTGGTTCAGTTTCCCTGCATACCTCCAGACGCTTGTGGTAATCCCCTTTTCCTTCTTTTTCGGGATTGAGTAGGCATTTTTCTCGTTCTTGGTTAATTCACGACACGAGTTGCTGGCTCTCTTGAATTCATAGTTTTTGCTCCTTTAAAACCCATGCCGACCCCCTTCCAAGGTGCAGTTGAGAATTTGCCCTTTCTTCTTTCCCCCCTTTACGCCAATCGCGGTGGTTGAAACCTCCATTTTTTCTTTAATTTCCCTCTCTTGACACAGAACTGTGATCAACTCCCTTCTCGAGGAAAAGAGAATTGCCCCCTCCCCCGCTGTTGCCAGCCGTGTGGTTCCCCCCTCCTCATAATGCCGCTTTTCTCGGCTTGTGTCCCCCCCAGTGCGTGCCGTGAGGGATGGTCATGCGTGTTTTCTTCACGATGAGTGCGCAATTGCTTTTTTAATGTGTTTTTCCATTACACGCAGGGCACGAACGGCAGCTTTTTCTGGCTGCCCCCATCTGTTTTGGATAATCGACCCCCCCTTCCTTTCAAACGGCACAGTTTTGTTTCGTCGTCAGGGGTCGCAGTTTTTTACTCCGGCTGAATTCACGATACTCCCTTCACCATTCTCCCCTCAAACGCATAGAAAATAGCATGATCTAATTTTCTTGGGCACAAAAGAAGGGATAATGAGTGGACCCTCTATTAGTTCCTTTGGCGTTGAAACTCCCCTTTGTTGTTTTCTTTTTTTTTTTCTTTTTTGGTGGGTTGGTCCTTTCTCTATTTTTTGTATTTTTTTTTTTTTTTTTTTTTTTTCTTTTGGGGGTTATGTTTTTTTTTTCTTGGGGGTCTCTCCTTTTTTTTTTTTCTTTTTCTTATTTTGGGGTTTTTTTCAGGGTTGTGGGTGGGGGGTGTGTGGTTATATTTTTTTTTTTTTTTTCTTTTTTTTTTTTTGTTTTTTTTTTTTTTTTTTTTTTTTTTTTTTTTTTTTTTCCTTTTTTTTTTTCCCTTTTTTTTTTTTTTTTTTTTTTTTTTTTTTTTTTTTTTTTTTTTTTTTTTTTTTTTTTTTTTATGGAAAGGCGAGTATTCCACAAGACCTGTGTCGCTTCTTTGATTTCCTGGGATAAAATTTTTTTTTTTCTCCTACGGAGCTTCAGAATGATTGACGCCCGGCCTCTTGCGGGCTGAAGACAGGGAAAAAGGTTTTTCAGCCGCCCTTGCGTATTACAGCGATGTGTCATCACCCTTTCCCCTCCCTTTCGGACGGACAGCTTTCCCTACCGTCCCTCCTCCTGAAAAGACCGGAGACCTTTTTTTTTCGCCCATCCCCCTACATAGTTGCGGCATCTGACCTGACTTTCGTGGCGAGCGAACCCTTTCCTTTTCCCATCTATCACGCGGGCTTCCCTCCCGTTTTCTTATAGGCAAAGAAGTTGTTTTTATCTCCTCCCTTCCCCTTCGTTGGTCTGACTGGCAGAGGAACCTTTGAGATTTATGCGGGGGTTCACGATTTTTTTTCCCACCATCGACCTTTTCTGCGAATCAATGACCTACCTTAGGTCCCCCCCCCCCCCCAAATCAGCACGGAGGCGTCGAAGTGGAATGTTACGATTGGCACCATGTTCTGTTCTCTTTTCCCCTTCCCTTTTGGTCCAACTCCTCTTTTTACGAGAAGGGATCACTCTTCCTGCATTCCTTCAACCCCATGCAGGAGCCGACATGCGATCTTGACGAGACCTCCCCCACCGGCCTTCTCAAATTATTTGGCGGACCCTTTTTACCCTCCCCCCCCGGGTTCATCGGTGTCTTAACCGTTACTTGGGCCGATTCCTTTAAGACTGGGGGTCACCGTACCCCTCTCTCCTACTCACTTACCTGACACCCTTCGATGGCCCGCCTGGATTCCGTCAAGAGCGGTCGCCGTTCCTTTTGTTCTCTCCTCCGTTGTTGTTTTTTTTCTCCCCGACCGAGACTTTCCCCTTTTTTTCCGATCTTTAGAAGTTAAATTTTTTTTATGTTCTCCTAACCACGAGCGTGTAAGCAGTTTCCCCTTTCCGGGGACCCCCAGGGCTTCCTTTCTCCTCCCCTCCTACAATCGGACCTTTCCCCCTTTTGAAGACACCCCTCTTTTTATCTCCTCCCCAAGTGTGCCAGGCCAGGGGCCCTTGTTCTGAACGTCAGCTTCTTCCTGATTTTCCCATTTTTTTTTCCCACTATATGCGTCTGCGATTCGATATGCAGCTTTTAATGGATAATACCCGCCCTTTTTTTCCAACAAGTTCCTTTTTTCCCCTCCCCGATCCATTGTGACCACGTTTTCTTTTCGCACCCCTTCCGCGGCATTTGGCGCTCCTGCGAGTTTGTCGGACGGGCCGCCACCAAGCCTCTTCCTTTCCCCCACAACGCCGCATAAATTTTTTTCCTTGTCCTCCGGGCCTTTCTGACAGTCAGGCCACCGAACTGCTTCTTCCCCACTGCTTGCACGTAGCCCGAGCCAGAGAAAATAACCTTTTTTCCTCTTTCCTTGTTGGTGTCGTCGCCAGTTTGTCTATTCTTCCCTATCGATGTATTGAGGAAAAATCCCTCCCCCCGGTCGCGTGCTTTCGTCTGGTGTCCTCTTCCTTCTTTTGGATGTACGCGTTGATGTAACATCTCCCCCGCTCCTCCCTTCTCTTTCCAAAAAAAACGGTTGCCTTGTTTTCCACAGGCGGCCGTTTTACCTTTTTTTCTTCTGTCGCCATCCGGCTGAGCGCCCTCTTTTTTCCCTGCGGGGATACAGAAATCAATACAGGCTTTTTTTTTTTTTCTCTTTTTTTGAGCCCGCGAGATCCAGGGCTCTTCTCCCCTTTCCCCCCCAGGGCAACTGAATGCTTTTTTCCCTTTCCCCGTCGTTTGTGCCATAGATAAGTTGGTTACTTTTTTTCCTGAGACTTTCCCGAAACAGACGTTTCTGGCGCTTTTTTTTTTACGTTGGAGAAGGTCACCCCCTAACCTTTTCGACGTGAACTTTCATGCCGTGGACGGCGCTGGTCCACCTCCCCCCTTCTGTTCGCACAATAGACATTTAGTGCCCTGCGTTTCCTTTTCCCTTCCCCCACCAGCCATGATGCCCCTTTCCTTCCCTTTTTCAATTAGATTAAGGTCGCCGAATGCACCATGCCTCCTTCAATCCCCTTCTAATTGAGACACAAATCTATCTCTTTTCCTTTCAGATTGGGTCAGTGCAACTTCTGCTTCGTTTAGTGGATTTTCACTTGCGTGGGCGTCCCCTTCCTCTAATTGATGGCACGCTTGAAGTTTCTTATCTTCTCCCCACGCGTCCAAGAAAGGCATCGGTGGTTTCACAACCTTTGGCCTATAGAATCGACAGCCTAAAAAAGGCCCCCTTCACGTCGTTAAGGTCCTTGCCTCCGCGCCACACTTTCTATCATCGCCAGCAACGGAGTGTCGGGACCCCCCTTTACCACCGACCTCTTTCCCTAGCTGTGCTACTCAATCCCCCTTATGCACAACTCCCACTCTTCCTTCCCCCGCCGTTGACAACGGACACCTTTTTCCGCGCCCTGGATCTTCCTCCCCTTCCGGACATAACTGTGGAGATGATTACTCTCCTGAACCCCCCTCTCCGGCCGCGTGATTGCGCCCGAAGCCTTAGACTTCCCTTTCTCGGGATGGAAGCCCCGTTCCCTTTTTTTAATCTGGCCACCGAAATTTCCTCCGCTTCATTGTAAATCCAAAGCGTAAAGCCACTCTCGACCTTCCCTCAAGTGAAAAAGAACGAGCCCGGCTTTTTCGGCCAAGACCTAGACTTTTTTTTTTTTTTTTCTCTTTCTCCTGGACGGCGGCTGCTCCCTTCTGCTTCACCCACCAAACGAAGCCGTTTTCCCCTTCTCTTCTCGCGTGCGCTGGAAGCAGTTGGTGGTGGGCTGTGTTGTGAGCTAGACAGCATTTTCTTTCTTCCCTTTTCCTCTTTCAGCGGCCACGTTCCCCCGATACCTTGGGGCGATTTATGCGGCTCATCTCCCTCCCCTCTTGGTGGTGGTCTAAATCCTACAACCCGTGCCCTTTCCAAAAGAAGCAGGAGGCGTCGGCGTTTTCCCCTTTCTTTTGGGCGGCGGTTCTGGATCGGGGCGGTGACGGCCTTTCCCTTTTTGTTACCCCATTCACAGAGAAGGGATCCCCCATCGCAGACTTTTGCACCCCCCCACTGGGACGGCCCTTTCCCCCCCTTCTTTCTTTTTTCCTTTTCCAAACTAATTGCAACATGGCCTTGCTTTCCAAATATGAGATAAACTCCCTCTTTTTCCCCCGTCGAGGGCCCTTTTGGGCCCGAGTTGTCGGGGCTTTCATCTTTCCAGACAAGGAAGCCGAGCACTTATTTCACAAAGGCGGGTCGAGTTTCCTTCCACACTACTTTCCCTTTCTTCCCCTTAAATTCTAAAAGCGG
>Ga0179593_1593255_pt1 | contig 11853 bp, 16 predicted proteins | sample CZODoug2_1_08_16_FD_185931 | JGI IMG/M metagenome (GOLD analysis project Ga0179593, IMG submission 185931) | Vadose zone soil fungal communities from Angelo Coast Range Reserve, California, USA - CZODoug2_1_08_16fungal (PacBio error correction) | ecosystem: Environmental > Terrestrial > Soil >... | reverse complement strand
TCACGAATCGTCGGGTTGGCCTTCACGTTTTCCTCCCTTTCCTCCTCCCCCCCCCCCTCTTTCCCTTGCCGCTTCCGCTGTCGAGACTTCGCGGCATTTTCCTGCGTTTCTCCCTTTTTCCTTTCCCTCCCCCTCCCCCCCCTCCTTTTTCTTTTCCTTTCCCCTTCTGTTCGCTCTTGCAAGTTCGCGCCGATATTGTCGCAACGTCCACCTTCCTTCCCTCTTCTTTTCCTTTCTCCTTTTCTTTTTCCCTTTTCCTTTAGGTTGTACAGAAAATAAGTGGAGGAAGAGGAGAGAAGATCGAGCTCACGAATACCTTCGCCCCCCCTCCTCCTCCCCCTTTCTTTTTTTTCCCTTTCTCTCCCCCCTTACCCCCCTTTAAAAGGGAGAAGAAAAGAAAGGAAGTGGAAAAAACAGTGATGGTCGTCAGGCCCATCCTCCTTACTTCCCTTCTCCTCTTCCTTCCCTTTTTCCTCTGGTGGAAAGGGGGAAGGGAGGGGCAAAAAGAGAGTTAGAGAAGGACACGCTTAAATCGCGCTCTTTCTCTTCTTTCTTTTTTTCTACCCGAGTTGGTTAGAGGTTAATTCTCTTTCCCCTCTTCCCTTTTTTTCCCCCCCTTCCCTTTTTCTCCCTCCCTCCCTTCCCAAGAAAGAAAGGCGAGTTTAGCTATGCGCGCCCCTCCCCCTTCTCTTTTTCTTTTTCCCCCCCCCTCCCTCGGCGAGCACCGCGGGATTCCGACAAGATCAAGGAGGCATCCATAGGGGTCGATCCACCTTCCCTCCCCCCCCTTCCCTCTTTTTTCCCTCCTTTTACGGGGAGAGAGACGGAATAAGAATTGCGCGTTTGACACGAACACTTTCTCCCTTTTCTTTTTTTCCTTTTTTTCCCTCCCCTCCACAGGTTGATCTGGTGGGGCGACTTTTTTTCCCCCTTTTTTTTCCCCCCCCCCCTCCTCCCTCCCAGCCCGCTGAGTGGAAGGGGGACGATCCCGACCACCCCCTCTTTTTTTTCCCTCTTCCTTTCCCCTTTCTCCTTTTTTCCCTTTCAATGTTGGCAGAAGGACGAGAGTCGTCGATCTTAGAGCCGATTTCCGAGTAACCCTCCTTACCCTCCTTCCCTTTCTTTTTTTTCTTTTTACGGTTACCGGGAGATTTAACGGGACCAATTCGCGAAGCCTCTCTTTTTTCTCTTTCTCCTCCTTCCTGAAAGCGATCGATTCGCAAAACGAATTTCTGGTCGCTCTCTCCTTTTTTTTTTTTCCTTTCCTTCTTCTTTTTTTTCCTTTTCCTGAGCGTAAGGAAGAAAAGGCGTCCCAAAACACCGGCATCTTTCCTCTCCTTCCTCCCCTTCTTTTCCCCTTTTCTTTTCCCCCCTTTCCATGCGGGTGACGGGAATAGTGGGATGTGCTTGTTCCCCCCCTCTTTTTCTTCCTCTCCTTCTTCTTTCTCTTCTTTCTCCTTTTCCCGGGTACGTGCGACGCGAACGGCTACCCGACACGAACCACGTGTGTTTTCTTCCTTCCTTTTTTCTTTCCCCCCCCTTTTTTGTCAGGAGTTGCGAGCGATAAACAGCGTCAAGGCGCGCGCGGTCAGGGTGCCATGCCTCCTCTTCTTTTTCGTTTTTTTTTCTTTTCCCCTTTTCCCCCTCCCCCCTCCCCCCCTTTTTCTTGCGCCGCAATTTTCTGCGAAAGAAAAAAGACTCGGCACTGGCAACGCTCCGAGAAAGGCCCCCCCCCCCTTTTTTTTTCTTTCCCTTCCTTTTCTTTTTTTTTTTTTCTTTCTTTTCTCAGGTCTGCGCCCGCCCCGTCAAAATTAGCCTCTCCACCCGCTCACCAATCTTCCATCTTCAAACTCTTTCTCCTTCTTTCTATACCACTCCCCCTTACTTTCACTTCCACTATCTCTCTCCCCCGCTCCTTTTTTCTCCTACTTGCACTTTTTCTCTCCCTTCCTTCATTCCTTTAACACTTATTCCCCCTTCTTCCCTTTCTTTTTTTTTCCTTTCCCTCTTTTTCCTTCTCTCTCCCCCCAAAAAAAGGGAAGAAGATAGTAGCCATCCGCGCTCCCCCCCTCCCTTTCTTTTCCTTTTTCCTCCTTCCTTTTTCTACGTCTTTTTGCTGTCGAGGCCGATGAAAAATATCGAGCGCCCTCCTTTCCCTCTTTTTTTCCTTTTTCCCCTTTCTTCCTTCTTCTTTCTCCCCCCCCTTCGGTCGAGATAAAGGTGGGAAAATAAAACAGTTAGGATCGGCGGAATCGTGAAAGGTCGTCCGGCATGGATTCATTGTCTTTTTCCCCCTTTTCTTTCTTTCTCTTCTTTTTTCCCTTTTTCCCCTCCTCATTTTTTTCAATGAGAACGAATGTCAGTGATCGAGCTGGAGAATGGACTGCGGGGACTTCCACAATCCTACCCCTCCCTCCTTCCCTTTTTCCCTCCCTCTCTCCTCTCCCTTCCTTCTTTTTTTTATAAAACCGGGATGCGGTTGTGAAAATTTTTACCTTTTTTTCCTTTCCCCTTTTTTTTTTTTCCCTCTCTTTTATCCCTTCCCTTTTCTTCTTCCCCTTTTTTCTTACGCAGATCGAAAAAAAAAAAAAATGTTGATTTCCACCTTTCTCCTCCCCCCCTTCCTTTCCTCCTTCTCTTCCCTCTTTCTTTTTCCTTCCTCCTCTTTGAATAGGCAGAGAAAAAAGAAATGAACGGGAGAACAGACGAGTACGTCTTACGCGGAGATTCGAGCTTTCCCCCCCTTTCCCTTTTTCTTTTTCTCCCCTCTTCGTCATTGTTTTTTTCCTAAGTCCACTGCTGTCAGTGCATGCTTTTTCTCTTTTTTTCTTTCTTCCTTTTTTACTTTTCTTCTTGGAGTAGTGGTAAAACAGACCGCTACAGCCGCCGGAGTATTCCGGAAACAATTCCCATCTCTCTCCCCTTCTCTTTTCCCCTCCCCTTTTCCTTTTTTCTTTTACCTTGGGAGAGACAAATGGAACGCAACTTGTCTACCCTTCTTTTTTTTCTTTTTCTTTTTTCTCCTTCCTCTCTGCCTTTTCCCTCCTCAGAGCTTTGGAAGATGTTATCGATGCACTCCTGACCCCACGCCTCCTTCTTCCCCCCTCTTTCTTTTTTCCTTTTCTTTTCTCCCCCCCTGGTCTTTTTCGTTTGAAGTGAGGAGACAAGTAAACGGGACGAAACTTTTCTTTTCTACTCTTCTCCTCTCCTCCTTTCCCCCTCGGTCTCTCTTCTTGGGCAAAGCAAACGATTAAACCGGAACCAGATGAGGATGAATTGAATCACCCTTTTTCCCCTTTCCCCCCCTCCCCTCCTTCTTTTTTCTTTCCCCTCCGGTTCCTCCTCAAAGAGGAAAAAAAGTAATCGCTTTAAGTTTCGCCCTTCTCCCCCCCCTTCCCCCCCTCCTTTTTTCTCTCCCCCCCCTTCCTCTCCTTCATCCGTCCTCTCCCAGAAGGATAGTAGCGATAACAAAACCCGGGCACTGCCCCCCCTCCTTTTTCCTCCTTTTTCCCTTTCCCTTCTCTTTGCCCAGTCCCCCTTTTGAGCGGGATGATCGTGGCCATAGAAATCCTGTTCCACGTCTCTTTTTCTTTTTTTTTTCCTCCCTCCTTTTTTCCCTTCTTCCCCCCCTTTATGGAAAATTCGGAAGCGAGTCCAGGTTGCCATCCTCTCCCCCCCCCCCCCTCCCTTTCCCCTCTTGTCTCCCCCCTTGCAAAAGCGCGGAAAAACCTGCGCGAGCGATTTGCCGGCCACTTTTTCCTTCCTTCCCTCCCCTTTCCTACCCTTTCCCTTTCGCCGGTTGGGAACAGGAAGGAAAAAGAACGCGACCTGGTTCTTGTCCCCCCTCTTCTTTTTTCTTTCTCCCCCCCCCCCCCTCCTTAAGAGGATTAAAAGTGCGATGGATTAACTGAACCCCCTCTTTTCCTTTTTTTTTCTCTCCTTTTTCTTCCTTTCTTTTTTCTCTCTTGTGGAGGTGGGGAAATTGTTATTAACTTTTTCGGGATCTGGTTGCGTGCGCTCCCTCTCCCTCCTTTTTTTTTCTTTTTCCTTTCCTCCCACTCTATCCCTTCTTTTCCGGGGGGATTGAAGTGAAGAGAGATCCGTGAGTCCTTACCTCGCGTGGCCTTCTCTTCTTCTTCTTCCTCCTTTTCTTTTTCTTTTCCTTCTCGCTCTCTGAAAGGCACCGGGAAACACCGTGCTCGAAGCGGTACGGCCCCCTCCCCCCTCCTTTTTTTTTTTTCCCTCTTTTTTCCCCCGTTACTTTCTCGAAAGTTAAAGAGAGGGTGACGGTGCAGGTCGCCATTTGGACCTCTTTTTCCTTCTTCCTTTTTTTTTTCCTCCTTCTCTCCCTTTTACTCTCTCTTTTGCAGGATTCCTACAGGATGTGATGGAAAATACTCGACCTATTTTCCCCATCTTTTCTTTCCCTCGAAGGACGTGGACGTTGGAGAAATACGTCGCCTTTTTTTTTTTTTTTCTTTTTTTTTTTGTGGGGTTGTGGTGTTTTTTTGGGGGGGGGGGGTGTTTTTTTTTTTTTTTTTTTTTTTTTCTAATTGCACGCTCCCCCCCCGAGGATGCAGAAAAGCGAATTGCCCAGGCGACCTCCTCCTTTTCTCCCTTCTTTTCTTCCTTTTCCCCTCCTTCCCTTCGCGCCCCTGAAGAGGAAGAGAAAGTGCCGATGGCGATGGCGGACGTTTCCTTTTCCCTTTTTCCTCCTCCCTACTCCTAAGAAATAGCAGGAAAGGAACAAACCCCCTTCCCCCCCCTCTTCCCTTTCCTTCCCTTCCCCCTCCTCGATAACTGGGAATGGGGGGAGGAGAGATAGAGTTTTATTATTCTATCCTCCCCTCTTTCCCTCCCGGAGTAAAGGAGGATAAAACAGAGAATATCTCCCCTTCCACCCCCCCCACCTCTAGTACTCCTCTGGGGAGAAAACGATGAAGACGCCATCTCCCTCTTTTCTTTTCCCCTTCCTTTATCCCACGTCCATGACAAAAGGCCGAAGGTTCTCCGCATTTTTTTTCCTTTCTCTTTTTCCTTCTTCTCCCCTCCCCTCCCTCCTGCTTCCAGGCCCTTTTCCAGAGAAGGGAGAAATTTTACAACCAAGAGTTTTCCGCTTCTCCCCCTCCTCTTTCCTTTTCTTTCTTCCTCCTCCTCCCGTCTTTCTTGAAAAATATTGGTGAAAAGTTCTAAATTAAGGGTCTTACTCCTTTTTTCCTTTTCCTTCTCCCTTTCTTTCCCCTCCTTTTTAAGAGGAGGCAAGAGGTGATATCTTAAACTTTTGCTACCCCCCTCCCTTTCTTCCTTCTTTCTTTTGCTTAAGGAGAAGGAGGATTAGATGTGGTAGGATTAACCATCTTTCCCCCCCCCCCTCTGTCCTCCACGATTCTGCAATGGGGAAAGAGGATAGGGGGAGATTTTCTCTTTTTTTTTCTCCCTTTCCGCCTGCGACTAGTAGTCGTCTGATGTGAGGGGAAGGATCTGAAAAACCTTTTTTTTTCCCCCAAAAGGAAAAGCAGATTATCGATTTGAAAAAAGGAAAGGGGGTGGAAGGGCATAGCTTTTCTTCCCTTTTTTTCCGCATCGTGAGTGTCTTATGAAAGTTTTATAACCCCTCCTTCCCTATTCCTGAAAAGATTAAGAACATAGACATACGGAACCTCTCTTTCTCCCTTTTCCTTTTCTCCTTTCTTCTCCACTGCCCCCAGCAGATGAGAGGAGCACTTCCGCTTTCTCCCCCTTTTCCCCTTTTTTTTCCTCCTCCTATCTTTCTCCCCCTTGGCGATGTAGATGGAAAATTTTTTTTCCCCCTTTTTCCCCCTTCCCTTTCTTCTTTTTCTCCCCTCACATCCTTAGAAAGGACGAGGAAAGATCGCGCTCATGGCTTTTCCCTTCCCCTCCTTTTTTCCCCCCCCTCCTCTCCCACTGCGATCCCAGTCAAAAGCGAGCAGGGAACTTTCGCGCCCCTCCTTTCCTTCCTTTCTTTTTTATTCATGCTTGTCCGTTTCTTTTCTGGCTTTCGAGAAAGGGGTGCACGGGCCTTTCGTGGCAAAATCTCTCTCCTCCTTCCCCCTCCCCCCCTTTTTTTCCCCCCCCTTCCCGCTTCGGATGACTTGAGTCACGTCGCAGCCCGCGAGTTCTTTTTTTTTTTTTCCCTTCTTCTCTTTGAGAAAAGTAAACAAACTGGAAAGGTAGAAGCGCCTCCCCTCTCACTTTTTTCTCTCTTTTTCCTCCTTTTCCCCTTCCCTTTCCCAACCCCGAAACCGAAAACCTTGGAAAGAGAGTTAGACAAGATAAAGAGAATCAATAGGTAGCTCACCTTCTCCTTCTTCCCTTTTCCCCTTTTTTTACTCACGTATTTTTTTGGCAGATTTTCTCATGAAGAAGAGGAAGGACTTCCTTCTTCCTTTAGGTGGCTTGGTACAAAGGAGAGGAACTGGTACGTCTGCTACTCGCGCATCCACATTTTTTTTTTTTTTTTTTTCCCTTTTCTTCCCCTTCCACTCGCTCGCGCAGGTTCTTCGGGGCAACAAACAAAAGGGACGGCGACCCCTTTTTCCCTTTTTTTTTTCTCCTTTTTTGGCCCCGGTCTGTTTTGCAGTGAAAAAGGGGAATAGATAACGAATTTGCCATTCCCCCCCTTTTTTTTTTTTTCTCTTTTTTTAAAAGCCTCTCGCACGTCGGGCAATTATATGGAAAACGATCATACCTCTCCCCTTTCTTCTCTTCACGTGTACCACAATTCGGAGAAGCGAAGCTTTTTTTTTGGGGAAAGGGTTGTTATACGACAGGCATCTCTTCTCCCCCTCTTCTTTTTTCCCCCTCTCCCTCTTCCCACCGATTCTGGTCGCGAGCTGGTTGTGAAACGCGAAGGGCGAAAACTTGCAATCGTTCTCTTTTTCTATTCCCCTCTCTTTTTTTGTACCCGGAGGCACCCAAAAAAAAGGCCCTCTCTTCCCCCTTTTTTTCTCCCGAGAAAATTTGTGATTCAATTACTCCTCCCTGGGGAAGGGGAATCGGGGGATGGTGACAACGATCTTATTCCCGCTCTTTTTTCTTTTCTTTTTCTCTTTCTATGGAGAGAACCGTTCGTCGTTTACTTGGCCTCTCCAAGTATAAACAGAAACGAAAAACGTTTTCTTCTTTTCTCTCTTCTCCTTACCCCCTCGGTCTTGTGTCATGATTTTTTTCGAGAAAAAGAGAAAGGCGCGAGCGGTCAGATGTGCAATGCCTTCTTTCTTTTTTTTTTTCTTCCTCCTTCCTTTTCCCCCTTTTTTCAATTTGCGCGCCCCGCGGTTTCCAATTGGAAGAAAATTTCTGCGACATCAAAACGCCTCTTTTCCCTCTTCCCCTTCTTCCGAGAACGGACAAGAAAAGCGTGATCTCGCTTTCTTTTGAGCGATAATCAGGAGGAATGTCCTTTTTTTTTTTTTTCTCCCCCTTTTCAAACTTAAGGCCGGAAAACATTCTTCAAGAACGTGAGAGCGCGATCGTTTCGGAATTCCCTTAACTTTTTCCTCCCCCCCACCTGCCTCAGATAGTAGAATCCGCGCTCGATAACCTCCGCGTGAAGCAGTCAAGTTTTTGCCAAGCTCGACTCTCCTCTTCCTCTCTTTCCCCTTTTTCTTTTTTTTTTCTTTTTCTTCTCTTCGAGCGTGCGCGCCGCGGATTGAAAGATCGGCTGAAAGGAGGAAGGTCGACGAAAGCGATCATGACGACGGACGCGCCTCTCCCCCTCCCTTCCCCCCTTTTCTCTTCCCTTTTGTTAAATTTCAACAGTTCGGATCGGCGGAATCTGCAAAGGCGCGTTGAAGGGGATGCGGAACATGATAGGATTCATTACTCTCCTCCTCTCTTCTCCTTTTTTTTTCTTTTTTTTTCTTCCCTCCATGGCACGAATGATTCAGTGATCGAGCTGGAGAATGTCTGGGAATTAACAAATCCGAAAAATCGATCTATTCTTTCTCCTCTCTTTTTTTTTTTTCTCTCTCCCTCCTTTTTTTTTCTTCCCCTCCCCTTCTCCTTTTGAAAACTTTTTCCGGTCCAATCTAATGCGCGCGTTTTCCCTGCGAGGATAAATAGCGAGTCAGTCGGAAGACTCCGATCATTTTTTTTCTCCCCCCCTTTTTTTTTTTTTTTTCCTTTTTTCTCCCCGCTTTCTTTTCGATGAGCGTAAGTAGTAATGATACGCTCCGCTCTCAGAGTTAAAGAGGATATTGAAATCCGCGGGCTCCCCCTCTCTCCTCCTCCCCTTTTCCCTTTTCCCTTTCCTTTCTTTCTTCCCTCTTCTCTTCGAGCTGCAAACTTGAAGGCCTTAAAGCGGTCCTTTTAGAGAGAGAGGATGATACTAGCTGAGTTTTCCTTTTTTCCTCTTCTTTTTTTTTCCTTTCTTAATCTCACTACGATCGCGCGCGGAAAGTTCTTTGAGAGCATTTTCGGATAATTTTGAACGGGGCTTCCCCTCTTCCTTTTTCCTCCCCTTTCCCCCCTCTCTCCACGCTTTTGTCCTTTCTAGGTCTTGCAGTGCGAGATTTTTGATGTCGCCCTTTTTTTTTTTTTTTTTCTCTTTTCAACCGCGGGGAGAGCCATTGAACCGGCAACTTGTTCCCCCTCCCTTTTTTTTTTCCCTCCTGAGCAATAAGATAATGAATTGAAAAGCTGATCGCGCGCCTTGACGAGTTATCGATCTCCCTCCTCCCCCCCCCTTTCCCTCTTCCTCTTTCCTCTCCCTTGTTTGCCGACCACGTTTTTACGTGTCGGGTTAGAGGGTCGTAGCCCATAGGACGAACGGTTCTGTCTCCCTTCCTCTTCCTTCTTTTCTTTTTTCCCTTCCTCCCTCTTTGTCACAATCACGAGTCACAGGAAAAAGAGGAGGAGGAATTGACTACCAATTTTTAGCCGGCCAAAACTTCCTCCCTTCCTTTCCCCCCTCTTTTTTTTTTCTTTTTTTTTTTTTCTGTTTCACTCGGAAAAAAGAGAAGAGCTTCTAGTTTGCGCCATGCGCGGTCCCCCTTTCTTTTTCTCCTTTCTTCGCCTCCATCTGCCCGCAGCGGAAAGAGAAGGAGTAGGAGGATAACCCTTGGAGCAACACGCTTTCTCTTCTCTCCTTTTTTTTTTCCTTCCCCCCCCTTTTTCGCCCCATCTGGGTCGCGGGATGATCGTGGCCATAGAAGGCCTGTTCAACGGCGGCGTCTTTTTCCTCTTGTTCCCCCTTTTTTCTTTTTCCTCTCGAGTCCATGTGGCAAGGCGAGAAAAAACCAGACCGGCCTCGCCTCTCTTTTTTTTTCTTCTTTCCCCCTTTTTTCCCCCTTCCTTCCCCCCCTGCTCTCTCGATTTGCCGGAAAGTGACGAGAAGTCGAAGACAACAGATCAAACTTTTTAGAGCGAGGAGCAGACGGACCTTCCTCTTTTTTCCTTCCCTTCTTTTCTTTTCTCTCGCTTGCCACCCGAAAAGCTGCGCAAAAAAACAGGACAGATTTCCTTCTTAAAATTGATGGGATTTCCCCTCCCCCCCCCTTTTCTTTTTTTTCTTTTTCTTCCTCCCTCCCCTTTTCTCGCCGCGTTTTCGGTTGCGTTTGTGCCAGGGGCGTTGTAAAAGGTGGGAGGGATATGGTGCTTTTGCGCGCCTCGCTTAACTCTCCCCCCCCCTTTCTTTCTTTCTCTCCCTTTTTCTCATTGTCGACCCATCGCATCAACGAGGGGAAAAGCGTTCATTGACGTTTCCTTTTTTTTTCTTTTCCCTTTTCCTTTTTTCGACGTGACTCAAGGAAGAGAGAGGCGAAGTCGTCTTACAAGGGGGCCTCTCGCTCTCTTCCTTTTCTTTTCTTTCCCTCCCTTTCCCCCCCCGTGCTCGAGAAGGGAAGGTAATCCTCCTCCTCCCCCCCCTCTCTTTCTCCTCCCCATCCGCGATTTCCTTCCCCCTCCCTTTCTTTTTCCGGGATGGGAAGAGAGAAAGTCTTTAAAGCGCTTTTCCCCCCCCTTTTCTCTTTTCTTTTCTTTCTTAAACAATAATAAGAGAGAGGGGGAGAAGTATTTCTTGGCTCCTCCCTTTTCTTTTCCCTTTTCCCCCCCCTGTCCCTCCTTTCAAAGAAGTGGTGTCGTTCCCTTCCCCCCTTCCTTTTTTCCCTCCGACGTGGAAGTGGAGAAAATATCGTTCTACATTTCATATTCCCCCCCTTCCCTTACTCTAATCGGAAGTGCGACAGAGAAGATGAGGTCGGAAAGTGTTTAAATCCTTTTTCCCCTTTCCCTTTCCTCCTTCTCCCTCCCGTGCCGACCGAGCGGTTTCCTTTTTCTCTCGCGTCCATCTCGGAATCATGGATTATTAACAGGATGACACCTTCCTCCTTCCCCTTTTCCCCCTCTCTTCCCCCGGCCAAAACCACGGACGAAACGAGCTAATTTCCTTCCCCTTTTTTTTTTTTTTTTTCCCTCCCTCTTTTCCCCCGTCTTTTCTTTCAGATCCTGACCCGAGCCGCGGACTAAGAGTCGCAAGGGCGTACAGGGGATAAAACGCGCTTCCTCTCCCCCCTTCCCCTTTCCCTTTTTTTCCCCTTTCCCCTTTTTTTTCCTCCCCCCTCCCACATCTGAAGCATCCGGCGACGGTCGCGCCACGACCGACTACCAAGTCCCCCTTTTTTCCCCTCCTCTTTTCCCCCTTTTCCTCGGCCGACATCCGGTTCCAGGCAAGATTCGTACGACCCGAGAAGGAGAAACTTTTCAACCAAGCTCCCCCTTCCCTCCTCTCTCTTCTCTTCTTTCCCTTCCTTCTTTCTACTCGGTCCCTCTTGGTTGAAACGTTCTCCCTTCGAGGGGCGGACGATATGGGATGGAAGCAGGATTTCGCGCTTCTTTCTTTTCCCCTCTTTCTTTTTTCAACTGTGTCGACAAAACATGCCGGTTAGAACAGTAGGCTTTGGAAGTCTTTTTTTTCCCCCCTCCTCTTTTTTCCCCCCCTTTCGGATGCGGTCTGCCATCGGGGTCCTCAGATAGCTTCGCCAATTGGACGCGAACTTTGCGATGGCTTCTTCCTCTCCCCCTTTCTCTTTCCCTTCCCCCCCACACGGCCAAGCAGCTTAGCGAATGACACAGATAATGTGTTAATTTAATTAGATCGTTTATGTACGTGTCTTTCCCCCTTCCTCTTTCCCCCCTTCCTTTCCTCCTTTTTGATGCCGAGATGACAGGATAGAAAAGATTACGCAATAGACAATAGGAAATGGAGATAACGAGTAGAAGAAATTCCCTTTTTTTTTTTCCTCCACTCCGCTGCGAGGAGCACTTCCGATTTCGAATGGGCAATGAGCTTGTCGGAATCCGTTTTTCCCCCCCCCCTTTCCCTTCGATGTCGATGGAAAGAATTTCAAAGCGGTGTACTATCGTTCTTCCTTTCCTTCTTTTTCCAACATCCCTTGTAGGAATCGGCGAGACAGATCGCGCTCACGAGAACCTTCGCCCAAGCGCGCGATGATGGTTTCCTCCCTTTTCCCCCTTCCCCCTCTCTTTCAACTTTCGACGCCAAATAAAAGAGTTTTTTTCCTTGGCCACACCGTCTCTTTTTTTCCCCCCCCTCTTCGAAGCAAGGTTTTCACGGTTGCCTTTCGGGCCAAATCGATTGCCAGGCCGATTAAAACCTAGGATGAATTGAGTCACGCGCAGAAGAGAGGGAATGAGTTACAGCGGATGATCGGAAATTAAAATGACCCCCTTTCCCTTTCCCTCCTCTCATCCCGATCATTTGCCCAATCCCGACACAGGAGAGTTAAGCGATGAAGAGAAAAGAAACCCTCTTTCCCCCCCCCCCCCCCCCCTTTCCCCCCCCCCCCTCCCCCTACGAAAACGGCGAGAAACGAG
>Ga0179593_1542713_pt1 | contig 11853 bp, 11 predicted proteins | sample CZODoug2_1_08_16_FD_185931 | JGI IMG/M metagenome (GOLD analysis project Ga0179593, IMG submission 185931) | Vadose zone soil fungal communities from Angelo Coast Range Reserve, California, USA - CZODoug2_1_08_16fungal (PacBio error correction) | ecosystem: Environmental > Terrestrial > Soil >... | reverse complement strand
TGCCCGCCCTTCCAACTAGCCCCTTTTTTCTTTCCGAGACCCTTTGTCCTGCTGAGCGGCATCGTTCCCTCTTTCAAGGCTTAATTCTTCCCACTCGGTAAGTGGTTCTGACCAAACGTTTGCGTACCATACACAAACTTCCCACGATATTTGTTGAATTCTTCTTTCCCCTGATCACATACCCGCACACACTTTTCCCAGATCGGTTCCTTGCCCCCACCGCTTCGTCTTAACGCAATGACTGACTGATGTGCGCAGTCACTTCACCGATGTCAACTTTAACGGTCCACATGTCCCTTACCCCTTTGAGACCAGCGCCCCCACGAACTAGCGGTCCTTTTATTTTTATGCAACGCGCAGCTCCCTACAATGACCCCCCATCCTGCCTTTCCACCCACCCCGGTTCGAACACCATAACCTTTTTTGATTATTCTTTCTCCCCCCCTTCCGTTCAATCATTTTTTTCCTGTACCAAGTTGCATCTGTATATGAACCCACATCTTGCGGCCTGGCTTCATCTCGTTCGTAGCATCCCCTGCAGCCAATCTGTCAGTTCCCCCCTCCACAATAGAAGAGCTGTGCACCCGTTGTTCCATGCAATCTACTGTAACTTCTGTGCCACCCCGGTTCCAGCAAGCAGATTTTTGCGTGCCTGGCGTGTTGCCCCCTCCTCCCCCTCCCAGATTCTTTTTTGTCTCTTACTACCTTGGTCATTTGTCACTCCTTCTAAAACCCAAGTGAGAATGCGTCCTCTCCTTCTTTATGGCTCATCTCTTCGAACAACCTTTTTAAACCCCCCTAGGGCGAAAGAACTAGTACTCAAGCCTTTGTTTGGCCAGCGGGGACGACCCGCCGGGCGTTTGCGCTCCTGCAATTCTATTCCAGTTCACAAGGAGTGCTTGTTGATTGTTTTTTTGTAAGCCTATTGAATATCATGTAAATTCTCCTCGCTGGCAGCTTCGGCCCGGATGGTCTTCAGCATTTTCGTCTTTTTTTTAAGTTTTGCAGCCTTTTTTTCAGCTTTATTTCTTTAGTCGTTCGCCTTGTTCTCCTTTCACTATTTCCTTCGTCCTGATAACTTCCAAAGCTCTTCTCAAAGAATGGAGGATAACCCCTACACACATTATCTATTTCTCCTAAGTTGGTTTGAGCTAGTCTTCTTCGTTCTGTGAGATGTATTATCGTTTTTTTTCAAAGTTTATCTCCGACAACAGTCGCACAAGATAAAGCTACGAGCGGCGCCTCCCTTTCAGCGCTTCCCCGGCGGAAAAAAATGCCCACTTCTCCCCTTGTCCTTTCCCCCAGCGGAATGGCCATTTTCTCCTTTTACCGGGTTGACTAACGCACCTCAAACCGAGAACCAGCCATCCCGAGGAGGTTTGGACCGTCATACTTATTTCCCCCTCTTCCTGACCGCGGGTTTTTTCTATTTTCGGCGGCGGCGGACGAACTTTTCTTTCGTTCCCCTAATGTGGAACCGTTCTTGTCGAGAGATCGATGCCATCCCCTCCTCTCTTCGCTATTCCTCCTTTTTTGCGCTTTATCCTTACCTGCACGTCCCTTAGACCCCAATCAGCGGGGGCTGGCCCCCCTTGGATTCCATAACTTGCATCCCTCCCCACCAGCCCCCTCTCTACCTTTACCAGGAGCTTTCCTTATTCTGACCAGTCAGTCCACAAGCTTGGCCAGCGCCTCGGGGTCTTTTTTTCGCCAATGAAAAACCTGAGTCATAATTTTTCCACGAACAGTTGAATCACAGCGGCTGTCCGTCCTTTTCGTCTAGGAAGGACTCTTCGTTCCTTTTCCCACCCCACCGATCAACAAGTTTCTTTTTTTTTTCGCAGCCTTGGTTTCCCTTTCTGGATGATGTTGTCATCGTCGATAAGTGGGAGTTTTTCCCATTGTGTCACCCCGGAGTGCAAACTGTCTGTTGGTCCTCTTCTGTACAGCTTTTTCTCCCCCTTTATTCGTTATGCATCGTGAATCTGACGTTCCCTGCCCTTCTGGCATTCCCCCCTGGTTAGCGATCCTCAAGGTGAGTCTTCACCCCTTTTTTTCTGGAAATTCCCTCCCTAGTTCTTCTGTATGGTGTCGATCGCCACCAAGTATGGCCCCTACGACGTTCCACGTACGCTTTCCTCCATCGATCGGCACCCGTTCCTGTTCGGCTCTTATTTGGACGGTGCATGCCGTCAGGGCCTTTTCTTTTCTCCTGCCTTTTTTCACTGAGATCTGTGCATTTCTACACTGCGGACTTGCTCCCTCTTTTAAAACCTCGCTCTGTAGTATTCGACCGCCACGCTTCGGCTATCATGCCTTGTCTGTCCCCCCTACCCCGGTCTTTAACGTCGCCAAACTCCCCGATCTGACATTTTCCGTTCTAGTAGTCTATTCTCTCAAGGGATCCTTTCCGTCTCTCGTGATCGGCCACCCCCGTCCCTTCTATGCGTTTCTTTTTTTCTCAATTCCGTTTCTGACGCCTTCTTCGCGAGAGCTGCCGAACTTTCTTCTGAAGGTATCATCTCATCGAGATAGCCTTGTATTGCATAACTTTTTTCCCAGTGGGGGTTCCTGCCCCCCCTTTCTTCCATCGAAGAGTGATTGGCTTCGTTTGTTTCCCGCGGGCGGCTGGCTAAATGTTTTTTTTTCCCTTTCGAGATCCTGACATTTCCAGCGCTGTCTCCCCGGACCCCACTTTCGTCAAAAGAACGTCGTTCCCTTCTCTTTCCTTTGATTCGCCGCCCCCCCTAACAACATCGCCCAAGGTAGGGATGTTGGGCACTCCCGCCTACAGGGCTTATGTTGGTATTTTCCTCCTGCAAGTGAACCTTGCCGGCACATGTTCTTTTCTACAACCACCTAACCCTTCCCAACCTGACCCCTTTGATCAGACTCCTCAGCTTTCTCAACCCTGGTCATTTTCCACCTTCTCCCCCAATAACGTTTTGGATTTTTTTAACAGGGGGCCTTTGTTTTGCTTGTCGGTTGGTGTTTTTTATTTTCTCCCTTTCCAGTAAGACTTCTCTTCATGCCGGGTAGTACAAGACCGGTTCTTCTTTTTTCCCCCAAGCATTCTAGGCAACAATTATCCCTTGTTTGTCAAACTGGGAGAGGCTCAAAGGAACGCTACGCTGCTGTCGTAATTCTTCTCCCAGCTCTTATCCAGTGACCTTCCTAGCTTGGTGGGCTACCAGTTTGAGTTCCCCCCCTCGTATTTCACATTTTTTCTCGACTCTTTTTGGTTGAAAACGGCGACTTCTGAAATCGAAAGTTCGTTCCTTTCTTCAAGAAGTCGTTCCCGCGCTGGAGGATCCCTTTCTCAGTGCTCTCTTCGCTTTCCTCAAAGGGATGAGCTTCATTCATGGGTAGCCGGCGTTGCGTTTTTCCAACAAGGTAGGGCCCTTAAACTTATCTCAGCCAACACGCGCTTCCCTCCCGTGTAGTATCGGCGCAGTGTTCTTTTCCTCTTGGTACCCTGCCCCCCCTCTTTCCCTGACGCCCAACACAGATACCCTTTGTTTTCCCTTTTTCCTCGGCCCAGCCTACCCGACTTCTTTTCCCCTCGAGCAGTTTGGGTCGCATTTTTCTTATAAAAACTTTGAGGCGGCGTTGTATTTGAGTTTTCACCCCTTTTGTCGTGAACCCCCCAGACAGTCAGTCCATTTGTGGTCCAGTGATCCTCTGCGTCCATCGTGCGCCGGCTTGTCTCCTTCTCTTTTTCCACTCCCCTGTAGCTGAGCTCGAACATGCGGATACGTACTCAGTAGTCCCGCGTACCCACCAGCGGTCGTTCCCCCTCCTTGTTTTTTTTTACAGCCACTTATCAAAAGTAGCACTCCCATCGTTTACGTACTGCTAGGTGACGGAGTAATTATTTTTTAACTTTTTTTCCTCCATCAGCTCCTTTCTGATCGATCAGTGTTACTTCCTTTGGTTGGTAGTGCGTTCAGGTTTCCCCCTGCTGACCCTATCCTTCCATTTCATTCTCTCCGACAGCGGTTTCCTTGCTGTACTGTTGCAGGACTTTTTTAAAAAGGGACGCCACTTCTTGACTAAGCTTTCGCATACCTTAGATGACTCTCAATTCCCGTCATGGGTGGGCTTTAATATTTTCTCCGCATCGCCCTGCCTAATCTTTTAGCCGAACATTGCTCTCCAAGTTTAAGACCGAGTGGCCGCCGAGAACGAGTTTTAGCCCTTTTTTTGTGACTATTCCACTCCCTTTTTAAGGGGCCCCCCCCCTCCCCCCCCTTTTCTTTGACCCCCCCCTCCCAATTTAAGATGAGCAATAAATGTGCACCCAAGATACTGCTTTGTCGTTCTCCGCTTTCTAACTCAGCATCGTTACGGCATGGGCACCCTTCCCATGATCTGCTTTTTTTCACACAGTTTGCCTCCTTGTTTTTTTTCTGCTCCGGAATGAGAGACGCGCGCGACGAACATGGTATGTCCATATGCACGAACCCCTTTGCTGGGAGCTTTTGCCCCCACCAACGGACCTCAACCCCCCTCCTGCTTTAACGTCGGCGGCTTTTACTGATTCCCCGTCTTTTCTTTGTTCCCCCGGAAATGGTTACGCAGCTTGAGTCGCTGCTATCTTCCTTTTCTCTGCTCTTTTAGGCCCCCTGCTTCCCGTCTGGCGGATAGGTATTGACATTAACCACATCGATGCCCGAGGCCGGGCTTGAGGCCCGCAACGACGTGGTCTGTAAACCTTTTCGACTTGTGGCTCCTGGGCGGCGACGCGAACGAGGTCCCTATTTGTACGGGTCTTTTTGGACTGTTTTCCTTGTGGCCTCCAAGCGTGCACCCTTTCGGACTCGAGCCATGAGTGCCAGCTGGAAACTCCCTTGCTCAGCATCCGCACTTCGATGCTGCCGTCTTTTCTGAGTGTTTACCCCCCCCCCCCCCCCGTTGTGTGTTGGTAAAAAAGGTCAAGTTTTCTTAAGTGGCCACGGCATATCGCAGGATGATATTTTCAGTTTCTTGATTCACAGGCTTCTGAAGCAGTGGAGTTCGATCACTTCTTCCCGCCCCCAGGTTCTTTCTAACAGCCCATTCCTATAATTTTTTCTCTAAGGACTACCGCCTTTCCTTCGGAGCTGTTGTTTGCCAGGGGCCGAGTCTTGTCCTGGTTCTGTTCACCTCATATCGCGCGTTTTGCCTCGCATTTTTCGATTTGCTCTTTCCATTAAGATCTCCTAGCCAAATGCGCATCGTCGCGTGGCTGCCTGTACCCCCTAGCTGCGCCTAATCACGGCTTCATCGTCCCACTAAGACCACCCCTTCAAATTAGAGGTTCCTGTCGACAAGCAGTGGTTACGAAAATTATCGTAGCAACCATTTTTTTTCTTTATCTCTTTATCCACTACCCCCGCACAGAAAAGTGCGGTTCTCTAACCTTTTCTCTCCATCCCCCACTTTTTACGATTTCCCCCCGTAGTACCCTCTTTCGCTCACTTCACGCTTCCCCCTTTAACGTCACATTGACGCCCAGTTTGGCGCGGGATATTCCCCCCTGCAGTGCCGGCGTGAACACCTGCTTCCCCCCACAAACCACTTTTTTTCGCTTCTCAACTCTAACCGAGCCGAACAGATGATCTTTACACACAATTTTTGTCTCCCCTTGCCCCTTTGTTGTCTGTGTGGACCCACCTCCAATTTTGAGTCAAGCCTACGAAGATCATTTTTCCCCTCTGACAAACCCCCCTACTTGTCGGCCGTTTGACCATCGCGCGCTTTTCGTCAAGACAACCCTGCGTCACCTAGACCCATTACAACAGAGATTGGAAAATTCTTTAGAACAATCGCCCCACCCTCCGCAACAGATCTCCGAGTTTCTTGCACAAAGGAACCAGCACCATCGATGTGCGTTTTTTTAGTCCGGTCACTTCCCTACAATTGGTTTGGAAGTTGAGGCGGGGTCCGCTTGACTATACCCTTCCCCCAAACTGCTGCAGAGGGTAAATCTAGATCTTTCTCTTTAACAATGGTAAAGAATTTTTCTGCGCACGACTGACCTCCCTTTTAAGAAGAAGGTCTTTCTGTCCTACGGGACCCAGGAGGCGTCCCATAAGCTTCAGGATGTGCTTTTTTTTTGTGTCATTATTTTATATCATTTAACATATTGATTACCCGCTGTATTTAGACCAGATGTGGGGCTGGCGCAGGAAGAAGTTGCCGTGCAGTGTGCCGCTGTTGAGCGTTATTCTTTCGTTTTTTCTAGCCTTGATATTGTCCCTCCTCATCTTTCCTTTTGTATTCGTATGATTTTCTTGATTTTTTCTTCTTAAAGGGATCAATTACCTACACTCATAAGATACCCATAGTTCCTAATCCTTTTTTTGGCGTTGGAGAGATTATGCTTTCTTCTCTTGGCCGTCTCTCGTCTAAATCCAGAGTTACTGCCTCAGAGAAGAGCGTCTTGCAATCGGATTCCGACTCCCAACGTCTGTCAATACCTAATCCTGCGACCGGCTCACGCCCCCTGGCTCCCGTCTTTTTTCTTTCCAACCTTTTTTCGACAGGAGCGAGCTCCAATTAGAGGAAAGTACGACGAAAACAGCAAGCCAAAAAGAAAACAACTAAATTACCCTGGCTTCTTGTTCTGACTCCTCCGTTTCCGGCGGACACTTTTGTCTTCCCTTCGGGCCTTGACCTGACTTCCTAAGGGCTTAAGTTCGAGGATAGATTCCCCTCCCCCCCCTCGAGCTGTACTCCTTTTTCTCAGTTTGTTGCAGTTTTCCGATAGCCCGGCGCTATGACCCAACCCCCCTTTCCTGGTCTGCCACCGCCTTCCCGACAACATCGCTTTTGGCAGTCCTCCCCTAATAGTCTCCTTTTGTCTGAGATTCTGGTCTGGAAGTTCATTCTTGAACAGTACTTCCTCCCCCAAGTTTGTCTTTTGTCTATGTTTTCCTTTGCGCATCAGCTGCAAACTCCCCTCTTCCTACACGTTCGCCCCTCCTGTGTCACTACCTCTCTCAATCGTTTGGCAGCGCAGTCCCACTTTCTCTTGGTCCTGCTCCAAAGGTTTCAGCCTTCTTTTTTTTCTGTTTTTGAGATCTCAGGTGTACGGCGGCGGATCGCTCTTTTTCTATCCTGGGTCGTCGACCTGCTCCCCCTTCAGTGTTTTCCTTCTTTCGTTTTGCTGCGCCCCTTTCGATTCAAAATGGGCATCCTGGCAAATAACGTCAAGGCGGATTACTCCGCGGTTCTCCCCCTTTCCATGTTTCTCTTGCTTACCGCAGATCTTTCTGGAAAGGTTTTCGAATTTTAGGTTTTTAGGTTAGCGGGCTTGTCTCTCCAAAACCTCTTATTGTTGGGTTAGACCCCCATTTAAGATGCGGCCAGTTCCTTGGCTTTCTTGGCTCCCAGAGAGATATCCCCTTCAGTATTAGTCGCCATTTGCTCTTGGGTCAGTACCATCCCCTCCTAGAATTCTGCGTCCCTTTTGACGCAGTCTAGAATGTGCTCTCGCCCCCCCCTCTTTTTTTTTTGTCTCTTCCCGTGATCATGATCCCATGGGCGCAACCTAATCAAAAACGCGCAAACGGACCATCCCTAACAGCCCCACCGGTCTTCCTTTCGATTTAATTCCCCAGACCCCTTTCCCCGTTCTCGAACTGAGCGGCAAACCCGCCTGTCCTATGAGTATTTCCCTTTGTAAGTTATTCTTTTTCTTTGTTCAGCGCCCTTTCTTTCCTCGCCTAGAATATTGAGCATACAACTGAGTCACCTTGGGCCCTTTGTTTTGAAATTCCCCCCTCCTTTCATTGCTGTTCGCTGAGTGACTCACCTTTTCTTTTGGAGGGCAAGAGAGGCATGTTAATTTTTTTAACCTTTTGAGCTTTCGCCCGCGCCTTCGTTGTGAAAGGAACTTTTGAGAAAATTCCGATCTCAGTCCCGGATCCCCTCACTTTTCCCCACATCTCGTTCCAGTAATTCGTGGTTGGCAGCCAAGTCATCCTCCTTTGACTTTGTTTGTCCTGTTTCAATTCGGATGTGACTGATAGAGCGGGGCAGACAATACCAGTTTAGCCCCTTCCCCCCTATTCGAAAGCTTTTCTCCCTCTAGTACCTGGGGAATGCCTAAAAGAGTGCGGCCTACCCCCCCCCCAGCGTGGCCCAATCCTATTTTTTGTGGTATTCGTGTTTTTGAGGTTCGGCACAGCTCCAGCAGGCTTTTGTATAGTCCTGTCTTCTTTCGATGCAATTTCCTATACTTTTTCCAACAGATTCCGGCCGCATCCAGCCCCTTTCGGAACTTTGTTTTCCAGAGCCCCTTCAGATAATTTCATGCATGAATAGATGCCAGTCCTCGCCGTGCAGGTGCCTCTCATCTAGTTTCCCTTTGATGCCGTGGACGTCCAGAGATGGTGGTTTAGCAAAGGGTGGATGGTTCAGCTCCATGGAGATCTAAGTTTTTTCTTGTCCTGGTCAACTTTAGATAGTCCGCCTTTTGCGGGTCCTGACTACTTGTTTCCATGGACTGAAGTTTCGTTCTTTAGGATCAACGCCGGAGCGGATCCTATTTTAGTTCCTTTGACCCGTAACACCTTTCCTCTTTTGAAGCCAGGGATCATGACCCGATCATGGTCTCTTTACTCTTTGGCTGATTTAGGTTCCGGTGGAACTGAAACGCCTACCAGTCCTAGAGTGTAGCTACCGCTTTCCCAAAGCGAGTAGAGAGTTTCGATCCTGATCGCCTACTTGCCTTCCCGTTGAATCACCTGTTCCAACTGCGTATTGTTCCCTGAAAATATACGGTTAACCCTGCCGAACTGACAAGACCACTTTTCTCTCAGTTTTGTCGCTTCCTTTCTGAACCACACCAATGTCTGCCAGGGGATGTGGTTTTGATATCTTGACCCTGTTTTTCCTCCATCGTGATAGAGGCTTATATAATACCTCAGTTTTGTGTAGAGTAGCCCACGCCTGGCGGGCTTCCCCCTCTTCTGAACAGAAGACTCCTCTGACTCCCTTTCCCCCCCCTACCATGATCCTTTTCATTTTTGTTTTTTCATGCCACTGTCCGCTCCCAACTCCTCCTCACCACCCCATTTTTTCCCCGTTTCCTTTCTTGGTTTTGAACGGTATCGATTTATTTACCGGTTTAATCGCTATTTTGAAGGGTGACCTTTCTGTTTGTCCGGCTGTTCAAGTCTCTTACCTATCTTTTCCAATTCTCCATCGCTCGACAGCTCTTTCTCGCTTGGGGCCTTTTAAAGTACATTTCCCCCTCAAACTATAGATGGAAACAAGATTCAGGCGCCCATACTTATAAATAAAGCCGCCCTTTTGGTTTATTTTTCCTCCTCTAAGCCTTCTTTCTCCTCATCCTATTTCTTTTTTCAAGGTGCAGCCGGAAGACAGAAAGAAGTTTGAGATGCCCTCTAACTCTCTCCGGAATTCTCCCACAAGTGGTTTCAGCGCACAGATTACTTCCCTGTTTCGCTCCCCTTACGCCCGATTGGTATGTGACATTGACTCGCTTCTCTGACTTCCCTACTAAGAGTACCTACTGGTCTTCTTCCATCTACCATGATCTTTCCGTGGTTTCCACAATGGCCGGGGCTTGTCTCGCCGGGTATTTTTTACGGTAGGATCCATGTAAAATCCCCCCAGAGAATTGTGGTGCCTCCGACGACCCCTCTTTCCTTTCCCCCTTTGGCGTCTTCCTATCCCGGCGGTGATTCTGGTGCTTTTCACCCGTCTTGTGCACTCCTGTCAGTTATGTCCTTCGACGCATTAGTGTAGCAGGCCCCCCTTCCATTTGTTGACTGCTCCTCTCCCACTGACCCGGCGCTTTTACCTTCTCCCGCCCATCTAGTCCGTGATTGCTGGTCTGCCCGGCTCTGAAAATGGCGATTTGTTTTGGTCGCCGCCCCCTATTCCTCGAGCGTACGTTACTTTTTTTTCCAAAGTTTTGCAATCAGACTTGACATAGGACTTAACTCTCCAGGACGTCTTTCGTTGTTCCCTCCCATGTGCCGCCGAGCAAGTCTTTTTGTCAGCTAGGGACGCCTGAGGGAGCCCACCCACCCTTTCCCCTGTTGTCTTGCATAACTCTTCCCGGAGGTAGTGCTCACATGATTTATGCAGGGTCCGATGAGCCATGAGACCTCTCATCGTACATAAGAATATGCAGGGTCGGTTTTTTCCCCCTCCCCTTCTCTGTTGACGTTTTCCCAACCGATCTTACTCGACATTGTTTCTTCCTCAAATGTCCTTATGGTTGGTGGGTCGTTTTCATCAACCCTACATTTTTTTTGGACCCCCTCCCATTTCCTGATCCGGAGCTTTTTACTTTACGATCCTGACTGCATGTGTGATTGCCTACCTGGACCTGCAATCATCTCTCGGTTTCGCGAGCGTGCCCCCTTTTGTGACCCACTCCTTTTGCGCTAAGCTACTTTTCTGCGCCTGCCTCCAAATAGAGCCACGGAAATTTGGTGGCTTATGCCAAAGCGTACGTGGGACTAACCCTCGTTCTTTAGCCCCCACCAATCCTCTTTCCCCTTGTTTGTAGATTCGACTCGTTTCCCGTCCTACCTAGTGCAAAACTCCCTCACCCCGCGGTTTCTGAAAAATGAGTCTTTTTCCCCTCCCCCCGCTTTCTTTTCCGCCCTGGAACTTACCTGATTCGCAACATCCCAAATCTGACGGTAGCCCCGCCGGATCTCTCAACCTTCCCTTCTTTGCGAAGGTCGCTCAACCTCTATTCCCCACCTGTTGATCATACGAAGCCACCGAGCCGAAACAATGTCAACAACTTCTTTCTCAACAAAGATCCCTTTTTATCTTTTGAGCAGGCTCATCAATGTTTCCTTTTTTCGCCGCACATACGGCTTGAAATTAACCTGTTTTCCCACTCGGCAAAACATCTCAAACACAAATCATGGGGGGGGATATTTTCTCTTGCCGCGTCCCTTGGAGGACACTTTCGTATCCCCGGTTCTCCCCTTTGAACTGCGCGCTTCCTTCCATTTATTTGACCCGTTTTTTCTCTCCCTCCCCCCTGTGTCTTTTCCCCTCGTATTACAGTCCTTTCCAACTTGAACAAATTCCCCCCAACGTCGATGATTGAAGTGCGGGCTCCCCCCCCCGTTCCAAGTCTCTCTCTTGTTAGTATGCCCCTCTTCCGTCGGGCGTTCCCCGGTTGCAATGCTCCTGCAATACAGGTCGGCCGCCGGACGCACCCTCTTCCCAGGGGCCTTTTCCCTAGTCGGTTACACGTTTTGTGTTTTTTAGTGGGACCGCCTTTTTTCTTTCTTTTCTGCCCATTATGTTTTGCGCAGTTTCGACTTTCAAACCCGGGAGGTCTGCGTGGCACAAGTTTTTTCTCTTTCGGCTCCTTGTTTTTTTTGGCTGCTTTTCTTCCCATCCCCTGGGAGCAACTTAGCGACAGGGAAGAAACGGTCGCCCGATTTCTTGCTCCTCATTTCTTTTTCCCTCTGTCTTTTCCATTTCTGGTTTTCTGCGTTCAGTTCCTTCTCCCTTTCTGATTCTGGTTCCCCAGCGAGATCGGTCGGGCCTAGCTCCCTGCCCCCCCCTTACCTTGGCTATTCTGCTCTCATGTTCTTCCGCGAGCCCCCCTCGGAATTTTCTTTCCAATCGTGAGCAAATAGTGGTCCGTGCGCCCGGGCGGGTAGTCGGTCGGGGGGGCTCATCCACACTCACACGCACCCCCCCCATTCTAAAACTCTAGTGCTTTTCTTTCGCATGGATGTCTCTTCCATGGTGCCCTCCTTGGGAAATCCCCCACCTCCGATCCGATTGCACACCAGGCTTTGTAACCGCAGTCCGCGGCCGCTTCCGGCGCCGTAAAAGGCGTTTTTTTGTAAGCCTCTT
>Ga0179593_1486700_pt1 | contig 11853 bp, 18 predicted proteins | sample CZODoug2_1_08_16_FD_185931 | JGI IMG/M metagenome (GOLD analysis project Ga0179593, IMG submission 185931) | Vadose zone soil fungal communities from Angelo Coast Range Reserve, California, USA - CZODoug2_1_08_16fungal (PacBio error correction) | ecosystem: Environmental > Terrestrial > Soil >... | reverse complement strand
TCCGCAGTCCCCTTCATTTTTAGCACGTAGCGAGTGAGGCCCCCCCATTTGCGTTTCCCACATTGCGTTTTTCCTAGGCGTTCTTCATTTACTACAGTCCTCAGCCCTTCCTTTGGTCTTTTTTTTCCCTCTAGTGTTTTTCGCTTCCCCCCACCTTGGACTCGAACGTTGGCTGTGTAGACGTTCTCCCTCATTCCGCCGTCCATTTCCTCCATTACTTTCGACTTATTTTTTTTCCCGTTTCCCAGCAGACCTGTTTTTCTCATCAAAGTATCATGATTTACACCACCCACGGGCTGTCCCCGCCATTCCTATCTATTCACGCTTAGTGGCGGCCCCGTCTTTTTGTTCACCCAAATCAATCGCTTTCTGCCTTGACTCGCGCCTTGCCTTTAGTTTACTCCCCTTTTTCTTTTCCTTAGGTGGCCCAGTTTATTCCTTCAACGTTCCAGCTTTTCATCTGCTCTGGTGGGTCCTTTCTCCTTTATTCCCCACCCCCTCAGGTTTCCCCCTCCCTTTTTGTCTTTCATTTCTATTTAACTTGTCCATCCTTTCGTCCCCCCCGACGTAGCCCGTAACCGGTATAACCGCACGCTTTACCACCCCCATTTTTTTACCCCCTCTTTACCTACTTGTTCCCCCCTCGTGATAGGCGCTCACAGCCTGCCTCCCAACCCCCAGCATGTACACCGGGTATTATTTTTACCCCAATTTCAGAGATGTGGTCCCATAGCCTCCGATTTTTATCCTTCACTGTAGCCACAGTGGTTTCATTTCCCCCCCCATCTACCGCCGGCCTTGTGTACATCCTTCCTGTAATTATGCAAGCTCGCAGCCCTTTCATCCTTAGCACGCTTTTTCTACACCAGTACTCCAAGGTGATCCACCCCCCCCTGCCCGGGTATACTTTTATTTATGCCACTCTTCTGTCCCTCCCATGAGCATACGTCGAGTGTTGTATGTTCGCCTCTCCCTCCCCCCCAGTGCCCCTCTTCCTCGTCTTCGAAACGCACGATCTTCGACTTCATTAGACGCTTTCCCGTTGCGTCTCTTCCTGCAGCCTTCCTTTGTCTGGACCTTATCTTTTCCTTTCTCTTTTGTGGGCCGAGTCCCTGAACACCTCTTTTTAGATCCCCCGGCCCCTTCTACCATTCGTTTTGTTTCTCGTCGCCTTGCCTGGAAACTTTTTTTTCAGTGTTTGTTCTTAGGCCCCTTCCTTACTTGCCCTTTTTTATCGCCGTGCCATACGCGCTTTTCTTTTTTACACATTGACGCCCCAAATATTTTGTTGTTACTGTTCTTTTAATTCTTCCTTTTTCCTGTTCTCCGCTTTTTGTTGTGTCTCTCCTTTTTTCCCCCGTTTCGCTTGACAATTCCACAACTTCCCTTTTCATCCCTGTCCGAGGACACGTCACCGTCCCCCCCCCGCCTCACTCCTTTTCTCGAATGGCCGATTACTTACTGTGGGGACTGGTTCTCCCCAGCTTTCCGCATAATCGATTTTATATATTTTCTTTTGCGGGGCTTACTTTTTACATGACTTTTTCCTTTTACCTGGATCCCCCACGGGTGTTGCACATGTGGAACCTAGTTCTCCCCTGATTTTGTGTGTACTTTTATTCGTCAGACCCCCCTTGTCCACTCTAAACTGAACAGGTCGCTGTCCATTTCCCCCCCCCCTCCCCCTGAAGGTCTTGACCCACGCTCTGACTCCCGCTGGGCTTCTTTCACACCTAAGCTTTTTTTTCTCTCATGGTGGGCCAATCAAAACTTTGTTTTCGTTTTCTCCCCCCGGCTACGTCAACGTCCCTTTCCCCTTTCTTCCTTCTTTTCCACTGAGAAGATCGTCAAGCCTGCCCCCTATTCCCAGTCTCTATCCCAGTGCCGTACTAACTCTTACCTTTTTGGAAATCAGGCCTTTTCTTGTGCTTCGCAACCTTCGCCCCTGTTCCTTGTTACCCCACTTTTTCTTTCCTTCCCTTCTGGGTCTGTGGCCACTGAACCACGCGCAACGTCGGGTCTACGCTTTTTTGCTACTATAAGCGCCGTGGCCCTCCTCGCCTTCTCCCACTTCGTAGTTTTTTTCTTCCTGTCTGCCCCTGTTTATCTTTGCTTGTGCTGGTTCTTCTTGCAACTTTGCTGATCTTTAGTACACGCCCGGTGATCGAGTTTGGACCTGCGTAGGGTTTTTTTTAAGTATCGGATGTTTTGGTCTAGTGATTATTATCCCTCTTCATTTTTCGCCTGTGCAAGACCCCTTTTGACGCTTTCTGTGCCGCAGTTCTTCTGTACAGCTACTCGCCTTTAACCGGCCTGGTTCTCCACCTTCCCCTTGGCCCGGTTTTTTTCTAATTCGTTTTCTGTCTTGTGGCTGCTGAAGTGTTCTTACTGTGAGCGCGTTTTTAGCCGCTAGAGCCCGCGGATTCGGCCCCCGTGCACGCCCCTGCGAGATTGGGGCTGGCATTCACCATTGGGGTGCCCAGCCACGACTCATATTTTGATTGTGTCCACTTCCTCTGCATTTTTTTTCTCCCCGCGTAGAACTGTCTGCTCCATTACCCGCCTTGCGCTCTGAAAGGTTCGACCCTTCGATCCTCGCCGAAATCTGATTTTTCTCGGCTGTTGCCTGTTTTTGAATTCTTTCCCCCCCCAGTTCATAGGTGTTACCCTTTTCCTGATTCATTTTTCTACCGAGCGCGTCCCGCTTCTCGTCACTTCCTTTGTTGTTCCGGTTGCCCTCACTTTTGTTAAACTTCCACTGCATTTCTTTGGATCTCCGTCTCTTGTACTTTTTGTCAAGTTTGTGGTCTTGATTGCGTGTCCCCGTTTTAGGAGCCTCTCGTCCGGGTCTTTCCTTTCTCCCCATCTTTCCCCACCGCGCGCGGCCACCCCTGCAACATGTGGAATTTGATCTTTTGCAGCTGAGTTGCCCCCTGCGTTCCGTCTGGGAGGTTTCCTTTGTCGGTGCTCCCCTGCCTAGCTCTTGTCCCACCAGTCTACCCCCATGATTCTCTGACGTGACCATCTCCTTGCTTCCCTCGGCCCCTTTCCCGCCTTGGTGGTTGATCCTGGGTTCTCAGCCTCACTGAAAGTTGTTGCTTTTTTTCAGCATTGCAGGTCTTTTTTGTTGCTCCACCCACCTTTCTCTTCGCCCCCTATGACGCCTCACATGTCCTCTTTTCCCCCCCCCCCCCACCTTGCAAATGCTACACTAGTGTACCATGTCATTAAGATTTTTTTGTTTTGTCCGTTCCTCCCAGCTCACTTCCATTTACTCTCTTATTAGGCGAGGGCGACCCCCCCTTGTTGTTCGTCCTGTCCCCTATTGAGATGGCGAATTTTGGGGGCCTTATTTTGGCGCATGTTGTATCGCCACCCCTCTCCCCCGCTCCCATGCCTTGCCGCCCTGTATTTTTTTACTTCCCCTGGGGTAACCCCTGAGCGGCGTCCGACGTTGACTTCCTCGCATTCTCGCCTTCTTCCCCCGCTTTTCTTTTGTACGTATAGGTCCGGCGACGAGCCCTCGAGGAACCCCGTTCTGGTGGTTTGCGAGGATCTCTCCGCTCTTGCCGTAGTTGTCCCCGTTTTCACGAACCGGCCCTTTGGGTCCCTGAGTTCACTAGTTTCTTTCCTCCTCCTCATTCGCCTTCAGGTTGTTAGCCCGCACTTCCCTTCCACTATTATGCGACGGTTCACTAATGTATTGTGATCGTTCCACCTAGACCCTTTTGACCCTGGAATATCCCCCTCCCCCGCCCACAATCTTCCTTCCTCCATTAATATCTTCTCCCCCCCCCCATTTAGCCCCGCAGCCCGTGGGCCGCCCTGGGTGACCGCCGTTCCTAAGTATTTGTGTTTTTTGTCTTTTGCTCTTTCGTAGCCACTCTTTTTTTTCCTCTCTTTTGTACGCACCTCCAGCTTTCGTCCGCGGGAAGACTGCCCCAGGACGGTGATTGCACACCACTTGCCCCGCAGTTGATGACGGTTCCCCTGCCTTTTCACCTTGTTACCGTTGCTTTCTCCACCCCTTCATTTTTCGTTTGGACTACTGTTAATTATAAGGCCTTCTGTTCAACTGTGACGTTCTCTCACTTTTTGGTTTTCTTTTTTAACACGAAGCCCTTTGTGCCTTCTTCCGAAGTGACTTACTTCGGTTTTTTTATTCCCATCTTTTTTTTTCTCTGTGATCTCTATCTTTTTATCGCTCGATCCGTCCAACCCCCGCGTTGGCTCGACTAGCAGTACCCCTCCTCCTTATCTTTACCCTCTTCTTTTTTTCCACCCTATCTCTCTCTGTGTCGAGTTCCTTTTTTTTTCATTTTCTCATCCTGACACAGCTTCAGTCACGTTTGTACACACACCCCTTTTCTTTTCCCCCGTCCGCTCCTCTTGTCTCTTTGTTCCTCCGTTTTCTTCACACACCTTTACCCCCCCTCCTCACACCACAGATCGTCTCATCGCATTATGTAGATTGTTATTTTTTATTTCCTTTGCACCCCTTCTGCTTCCCCCCTCTCTCATCATTCTTCACTCCACTTCTGCCGGATTTGTCGGCACACACTGTTCCCCACTTCCCGGCCCTGTCCCACCAGAGTTTTTAGGGGAGTAGCTCGTCCTCAGGCAGGCGGGTTTTGTTTCCTCTTTCTCTTTGTCCCTGCTGATTCTTTTGATTTTTTCCATCCTTTTGAAATATCCTCTTTCCCAGTGAATCGGGGCGGACAACCTGACCGGAGGCTTCCGTTTGTCTTGCCGCTCCTTCCCCATTTCTATCCTCGCTCCGGCTCGTCCCATTTTGACCCCTCTTTTTTCGTCCGTAGCCGTTTTGACCGCAAGCTTTTGCACACGCGTGTCATCACCTTCTTTTAGTTCTTCCAGCAAGCTTACCATGTCTCTCGTTGGGGCGATATTATCTGGAGTTTAATCAGTTCTAATGAATCATAACTGTACTTTTTTCCCGTCCTCCCCCTTTTCTCTGGTTCCCTTTTTGTTTGAGCCTTCCTTGCTTTCTCTTGCCATCTTGTGTTCTTTTTTCCAAACCGGTTTAATGGCTTGTCACCGCCGCATTCGTCTTTCTCCCCCATGTATCACGCGTAGTCCCCCCCACACATTTCCCCCTTACACCGTCCTGGACTCGTTACTTCCCATTGAGTCATTGAACAAGCTGCCGCACACTTTTTTTTCCCTCTCCATTCAGGTTTTCATCGCTATTATTCTTTGATCCCTGAGTCTTCACCCTCCCCTTCACTTGATTGGGCGCACCGTCGTGCCTCTTCACCCTTCCCCCTGGGGGCTTTTCTTATCAGCGCGCATTTTGTCCCGGGTTCCAATCCTAGTACGGCTGGTACCCGCACAGAGCTTACACGCTTTATCTTATCGGATTTTTCCCCACCCCTGGTTCTCCACCATTGATTCATCTTCGACAAGACCCTGACGTATGCATATCTATCCCCTTTCCCCCGGTCTTTTTTTTTTACCCCGGTCGCTTCTTTCCCCTTTTCTAGTTCACTTTGCGTGGACTAGCCTTGTTGTGTCCTTCTTTTAGTCCCTCGAAGGTCGGACTGTTGTCCCGAAATCGTTTTTTCCCGCCCCTCCAGCACCCCTACAGTGGTCGATAGGATAAGCAAAGTATTCCATCTCCTGCGATTCCCCCCGTCTTTACGGCAGGTTTGTATTTTCACCCTTTTGTTATTCGTTTTGTACTCGAGGCGGATGCACTCCAGTTGAGCTCGTGGTGGCGGTCTTAAAAGCTCTGATCACAGTTGGTCCCCCCCTTCCCCCTCCCTTTCTCCGGAACTTTTACCTATTATTCCAAGCGCTCTTCAGGTGGCTACACCTAACTTTTGCGACAGCTAGCACCAGCCCCCGTTCTCCTCTACACGCGTTGCATGTCATACTTTCCGCCCCCTTCCGTTTTCATCTCATTTTGCTTGTGTCCCATGTATGCGACGGCAGTTTTCTTTTGTCTTTCGACCTCTCCCCCATCTCTGCCTCTCTCTTTACCATCCCCACCCTCCTCGACCCTGTTTTTTCCCCGCTGCCGTCCTGACCCATGATCGCGTGTAATACCCATGATACTCTTTTTTCTTTTTTCTCTTTCCCTCCTTTTCTCCCCCTACTTTAACCCTTTGTCAACCCCTACTTTTTGGTGGCGGTGTTTCATACCCCGATTGGCGGTTCGTCCTCCTTCTCCGTGCATTTCCGTGTCCTTTATACCCTGTTTCCGTTTCTTGGCATTCGCTTCAAGCTTGCGACCTTTCCGTCCTGCGATCGTCAGTCTATACCATTTTCGTTATAGGCCTCATTCTCCTCTCCTTCGATCACATCACCATTTTCGTTTATTCCCCCCTGTTTCCCGGTTCTTTTTTTTGCCTAAACCACGCCTTGTCCATTTTTTGCTCTATGCATTTCTCCATTTTTTTCGTTTTCCCCCCAACCTAATGTTTCCTTTCTTTTCTTTCTTCTTTTTCTTCCCCTTTTTTATCTAACCTTCTTATATTACTGTTTATACCCTCAATTTTTCAAGTTCACCTTCTGCTAATCTTTCATTTTTTCTTCACCACACCTAGCGCCCTCCTTCCCCTCGTCGGTATTTAGTGCCGCGCCCGACCATTGTTTCTGGTCCATTCCTTCCGTGTTTCCGTTTGGTCTTTCATTTTTTTTTCCCCCTCTTTGGACCCCCTAGTTTCTCCTCCGCTGTTTTTTCATTCCTCGATGTATGTGATCTTGCCAACCGTCTCTCCACCCCCGTCTTTCCCTTTGCCCGTCAGCCCCCCACCTGACTTTTTGACCCGGATCTTTCCTGCTTCTCCAACCTCCCCCGACATCTTGCTTTTCTACTCTGGGCTCGTTCCGCGTCTGACATATATCACCCCCCACTTTCGGGGTTTAGTCTTTCCCCCCCGCTACTCCTCCGATAATTCCTCCTTTCTTTGTCCCCATTCTCCTCCTTATCCACCCTGTACCTGTTGCCATATTTTTTTTGTTTCATGACCTATCTTGTTGGTGTGATTTTCATTTTCGCTTGCTGGCCAGATTGGCGCGTCTTTCTGGTAGTTCTCAGACTTCCGTGCTTCGAGGCCTCCTCGCGTTCACCTCCCCCTCTCCTTTTCCTACTTCCGGTTTCTCTCTTGCCGTGACTTGTTTGTCCTTAACCCCTCCCCCCGCGGTTTTGCCCCCCTTCTCTGAGTGGCATTTTGCCCGCTTCACTGTGTCGCACCCTGTCTTCCCGTCCATCACCTACTACTAACTACCTACTCTGTTGTCTTACTTCCGGCTGTCCCGCGTGTTGGTGTACCCCCCTTTATGATATTTCTTCCTTACCCCCCTCCACTTATTTCATTTTTCCTTCCCTCCGTACTTCATCCTTCCGTTTTGATCTGGGGTCACCTCCAAATCTATTCGCATTCGCAGCCCCATCTTGTTTTGCTGCCTAGTTCCAAGTTAGTTATTTTTTTCGTACCCCCCCTTCTTTTTCGGTACGGTACATGGGCGTCCTCGCTGACCCCTGTTCCCGGATTCTGTTTTTATTCACCTTTTGGGTAGATTTACTTTTTCACCTTCCCCTGCTTCATTGCTTCCTCTTTACTCCTTGCGTGTTTGGATACTTTTAACTGTCGCCTTTTTGCCGGGTGCTTTCTCTTTGTATAATCTCTTTCGTGAACGTCTAGTTTTCATTTAAACAAACCCGCACCACCCCTGGACTTCTTACTTCCTTCTCCCTCCTGCGCGTCGTGTTTTCTACGCCACGTGATTCTCCTGCCCTCACCTCGACCGTCTGATTCTGTGGAGATTTTTCTTCTCTGCTGTTTTACCTTCTTCCCCTTTTTCCTACTCTAAGTCTACTTGTCCACGTTTGTTCCATCCTTCTTCCTGTCATTTTTTCCTTTCACGCTTCCCCCCCCGGCTGATCTCTACCTCCCCGCCCACTCCCAAAGCAGTGTTGCTGCCCCCCGTTCTTTCGTTTTCCCTTCGTACCGTTTATGTTTGCTTACCTCGGTTGCCTTTGTATTTTCCCCGTCCACCCGCCTTCGCCTACGCTTCCAAATGGCGCTGCCCACCGGAGATCTGTCCTTTTCGACCTCCCTTGTATCCCTTGTCTTCCCCCCGCTGTCTCCCTATTTTTGATTGGCGTAGTCTGACTTTCTTTATTTTCTCATCCCGAATTTTGAACGACTTCATTACCTTCTTTCCGGTTGTTTTCCTACCCTCGTCCAGACCTCGCCCCTGCGTTCTTGCCCCCCCCTTATTGAAAACCTTTCTTTGAATTTCACTTTTTTCCGTCTGCCATGCATTGTTTGCTCCGTCCTACGGCGGCCTTTTTGCGGTGTGTTCCCCAAGGTTAACTCTCCTTTTTCGAGCCTTTTTATTGTGGGCCCCTGTTCCCCACCCCCGGCTGTTTTTCTTTTGTGTCCTGATGTTGTTCCTCCGGTTTTCGTCGATAGTTCATGTTGCGTGTCCCAGTTATACTCCACCAGTCTTCTCCTCCTATCCTGCCTTGTTCTGCTTTGGTCTGTTCCTTGCTCATCACGTTTTTAACCGTCGTTTTCTATTCCCTGGCTTCTTATTTTTCGCCTTCGCCTCTACTTTCCTCTGCCCTCCCTTTTGGTCACCTAATAGTCTCCTTCTTAGTCCTATTCTTTATACACCTGCCGTACGGTCTCTCTGTTACCCTTTCTTGTTGTTTCGTGGTCTTATATCCAACCTTTTTTTTCTAAGCGTGTATTTCGTCTTCCATGTTTTATCTATTTTTTTACACGAAAATTCCCTGCACAACCTACCCCTACCGTTGTGCCGCCAGTTTGCCTTGACGCAGCCACCAGTGTTTCCGCCACACTCTCGATGTCTTTCCTCTCAACTTAATTTCTCTGTTCGGTCGTTTCCCCCGTCTCTCATGGCCTTCCGACCCGTTCCCCTTTTTGGACACGTTGCGATTCCTCTTGACACGGTAATCCCATCGGTTCCTCCCCTAGTTCCCGTGCAGCACACTACCTCCTCTCCGCGTTCTTTTTTATGTTTTATTTTTTTTTATCGGGGATTCTTTGTCCTCAAACATCGCCCGGGCACCACTCCGGCGTTCGCGCGCCTGTTCACGAGTTGTGTTTTCACTCCCACGTTCTTTTCCTCTCCACCTGGTTCCCCTTCCCCCCTGTCATTTTCACCTCGCCTTGTTTTTGGCTCTCGTGTATGAGTTTCCCTCCTCCCCTTTTTTCAGCTCTGATTTTCCGGGGACCGTTTTCGTACACCCCCTTTCCGGGAGCCCCTCCTCTTGTTTGCTTTCCCCGTTCCCTACGCCTCTTTATTTGCCCGCCGAGCCGCCGTGTCGCCCCCCCGCATGACGCCTCATCTCGGCGTCTCCGGCGGTGTTCTTTCACCCACCAGGCCTTGGCTTTTTTCTTTTCCGGTGGCCTTTCATCGTCCCTTCCATTCCTGCTTCTTTAACTCGTATTTTCCCTCAGCTGTCGATGTCCCTTTTCTTATGTCTCCCTCGGCTCTCTCTTTTTTTCCCTCCTCTCCTTTCTCTTTTTTTTATTTTGCTTTTTCTCCATCGTTAACTTGTTTTCCCATCCCCCCCACACCTGATTGACTTTCAGTCTGTATAGAGCTTTTTTTGTCACGAAGAGGCTTTCTTGTTCTTGTACTTTTTCCCCCGACATCTCTCCCCATATCTTTGTTTCCTTGTAATTTCGTGTTACTGTTTACCTTACCTCACCGGGGTGACAGGCTTCCCTGCCTCTTCCCCTTTTTTGATTCTCAAGCTGTTATACCCCACGGTCCCCCTTGCTACCGGTTTGTTGCACCGACCTTTTCCTGTTGTGTTTCCCTCTTGTATGTTTTAGACTCTTTATCGGTAAGAACTGTCTCTGAAGCCCTTATCTTTTTCTCTCTCCCTTCTTTCTTTCGTGCCCACTTCCCGATTCTGCTGAGTGGCCCCTTTAAACCCCGGGGTTAGGGTGACACATTCCAGGCACACTCACGCGGACACCCCCACGTGCCTCCCCCCTGCGTTCGACGGACGTCCCTTTAACCTCTCTTTCGTCCTGAAGTTGCGAGTCGAGTTGCACTTTGCCGATAGGTTCCTCCATCTACTCCCCAGTATATTCGTTCGTCTGCGCTCTGATACGGCCCTCTCCCAAACCGCGAGACCGTGTGGGCTGTGCCCTTTCTAAAATAGCCTCTTTGGAGATGATTGGTGCGGTTAAGCAGGACTCCCATACTCTGAGTTGGTGCACTTTTTACGCGTTAGATTACCCCCTGGCTTTATTCAGTAGTTTAACCCATCTAGCGCTCGGAATCGTTCCGGGTCCCCTCACCTGGCACGGCCCCAAAGCTTCCTGCCACGTTCTGATCATTTGAGACCACCCGTTCGTGTCTTTCTGCACCCCTTAGTTCTCAGATCCCTCACCCCCATTTTGTTCACCTGTCCCCCCTTCCCTCCTTTCCGTGTTTCCATCAGTTGTTCTTTTCCCGGACAGGATCCGGTCCAGGGGCTTTTTAGTTCATTATTCTAGGGGGTTGAGATCCCTGGGAGTCGTGGAGCTCCCTGTTCATTCCCCCAGCTCCTTTTGTTTACCCCTTCAGTCTTTTCCTCCCCCCCCTCTCCCCGTGCGGCCCCCCGGGTTTTCTTTTCTCCGTTGGCCCACATCCCACGCCCCCCTACCTTTACCCCATGTTGAATTTTTTGCTTGTGAGGCAGCTTGACTTTTCGACCCCACCGTTGCGGCCTCATGTCAGCGACTTTACCCCCTGAAGCCAGATCAGTGGCATCAGCGTTCCCCCCCCGGTTTTGGACTTCTTTCCAACCCACGTGCACTCCCTCAGTTGCCCCGGCCATATCACAGCTAGTTCTAAGGGAAACGTTCAAAGGTGACAACCCCCACCTGCTTCGATTCTTTGCTCGTAATTTTCCTCACTGCTGTGGCCTCTTTTCTACTCTTGTCCCATTACATGCTGGCGAAGAATGACCATTCGGTGGGTTCGTTCTCACCCCCTCCCCCCTCCCTTTCCATTGTGCCCCGACTGGTGTTTTCATTAACCTCCCTCGATATCCCTCATCTTTGGCAACCCTCGCGTTCAGGCCTTATTCTAGTGTTAGACTTGCGCACGACTGGTTCGTGGTCGCCCACCTCAGTTCGTTCCTGTCACCACCTCCCCTTTTTTCTTCTTCTTAGCCCAATGCAGACCCCTGACCTCAGCCAGTGTACCTGTTGGCCGTTTCCTCCCGCCAGTCGTCACTAATTTTTTCTTAACGTCATGTCTCCCGTTCATCCGCGTCCGCTCCCCTTCCGCCACACCCTCTTCCTCCCTTCCTGTGTAGTTGCCCATTTTACGGGACCGTTTCTCACGGCGCATTTTTACCCAGTGTTACTTTGCCCCTTCCGCCCCCTCCTTCACGGTGTCCCTTGCTTGGGATGGCCCCCTCCGGGGCATTTAAAGAGATTTCCTTGCTCTCTTGGACCCACCGCGCCAACACTTATTCGTCCCTTCGTAACGAACTATCCACCTGACACTCTATCACCCCGACCGGGATCCCCTTCCCTCTTTCCAGGTCTACCCCATCCTCTCTCCACTTTTCATTTAGTTTCGTACCGTCTTTTTTTTCCTACCACGACGCCATTACCTCTGGCTCCGGCCACAGTTCCAGGCCGGAAAGCGGCCCCCTTCTTCTTCGTCGTTGACTTTTTTCATTCCTTGTCTGTTTCTACTCCCCTTCGTTACGGCCATGCCGGACATTATTTACCAATGACAATCCACATTGCTTATTGCCGTGCGAATTCTGTTTGTCACTATCCGGTCATAACCCTGTTACACCACTTTTTCGTTTCTGCTGCACGTTTTGTCCTTTCTTTTTCCAGG
>Ga0179593_1430893_pt1 | contig 11853 bp, 11 predicted proteins | sample CZODoug2_1_08_16_FD_185931 | JGI IMG/M metagenome (GOLD analysis project Ga0179593, IMG submission 185931) | Vadose zone soil fungal communities from Angelo Coast Range Reserve, California, USA - CZODoug2_1_08_16fungal (PacBio error correction) | ecosystem: Environmental > Terrestrial > Soil >... | reverse complement strand
CGCTTTTTTGACTGTTCCTTTTCGAGCCCCCATAATTGCCGACACGAACCTTCTTTTTGACTTTTTTGTTATTTCTTTGCCAGGCCGGGCCGTCACTTTTCGCGGAGTCCCTTTTTCTGACCCCCCTAGAATGCGATTTCATACCTTCCCCGTTTATGTCGATTTTATGAGTATACTCGGCCTTCCCAGAAATTACCCCCTGGTTTCCTCTCCCCTTGTATCCGCGTAGCACAAGAGCGGGAAGCTCATCCTCCCATACCTCATTTGCCCCACCAGCTCTCCTTTTTTCCCTGTATTTAAGAATTGTCATTATTTCCTTTTGTTTGAACCCCAGGCCGCGTTCTGTTCGCGTCCCAGCGTGTTTTATCGGAATTCTCCTTCCGCCGACTTTTTAAGTTTCTTCAGTCCCCCCTTTATCGCCAGGGTGACCCTTCTTTTCCTTTTTTTATGCTCGATCCCTTACTTGAGGGCCTTTCACTGATGAAAAGTGTTTTTCATACTGTTTCCACTGCTATTCCCACGCTCGCTTTTTTTTGTTCCCCCACTGCGACCTTCCGCTTTTGAACTTTTCATGCTTCCATCCCCTTTCAGCCCCTTCTCCTCTCGCCCTATTTACCGTTAGCTACGTAGGTCTCGGCTTTTTTTATGTTATGGTCGCACGACTACGTGGAGACTCTTCGCCGGTCCCCCAAAGATTCATTCCGACTGCCCGCTTCTCTTTTTTTTTGCGCAACTCTTATCTCTGGCACCTTGGTTTTTGAGGGTCCCATATTTATCGTCTTTCCGTTCCTACCTGGACCCACTCATCATTGCGTTTCTTCTTCTGCTCCATTCTTACGTCCCCTCTTCCGCGCCACTTTCTCTTGTTCCTTTTTTCCCGACATTTTTTCTTCAAACATCCTCATCGCCGAGTTCCCGTTCCGTATGTTGCCTTAAAACGCGGTTACCGGTCAAGGCACCCCCTCCCCCACCCTCTCCTCACTCGTCTTTTTTTTTTCCGCTTTTGTTTGTGTTCTCCGTTTTGCTCGGGGAGGTTACGTTGCATTTTTTTCGGTACGGCGGCGTTTGCCACTGCCTAAGATTTCATCGTATTTCGAATTCTTTCCGTCCATCCGCTCGGCTCCTTCCCTCGAAGGACATGTCCCAATCCATTGACGTTCTTTTTTCCCCTTTTCTCTTTCCTTTTTTTTTGACACAAGCCACCGACCTTTCGGGTTTTTTTTTTCAGTGTTTGCTGGTCTTCTTTTTCCCGACCGATAAAGGCTTAAGGCGTTTTTTCAGTCTGTTTAGGAGAAGAGCTGTTGTACATCGATCGTTCTTTATTCGTCGAAGTTCTTCAGAACGCACCGCACAGCCTTTTTTTAAGATGCGACTTTTTTTTTCGAACGCTCGGAGGGCAAGTAGTTTTTTCTTCATTACCCCCATATGAAACTTCCCCTTTTCAAAGTCCTGGGGATTCCCCTCCTTATACTAAGGCTAAGTCACTGATTTCTTACTACCACAGTTTCCTCGGTTTTTCTTACCTCGACACTTTTCTTGCCTGATTTCACGCTCCCTCTACTCCTTTTTTTTGAGACTCAAATTTTTATTTTCCTATTCTTTTCCTTTTTCACGGCATCGTCAAATTTTAGACCCTGAGCGGTTTGCCGACTACTGGCGTCTCTTTTTGTCTGGCTCAGTTAGTTATCATCCCACTTCGTCCGCGACGTCTATCCGTCCACCATGTGAGACTTCTTCCCCTCGTTCGCCCCAGGTCATCAGTTTGGTATGATTTTACTATAAGCTTGAGTCGTTGCCTTTTTTTGTTCCCGCCCAGTTCGCTCTTTCTGAATACCTACGCTTCCCCGCCGTGGTGATTGCTCGGGTTCATTTCGAAGGTGATGAAGTCCCCCTTGCAGTACCTTGCCTACCCATAGTCTTTTTTGCTCTCTTCTTTTCATCCTTGTTATTTTTGATCCCCATTATGTCCGTTTAAGATGTTTCGTCTCTTCAACGGCTTTCACTTTTTCTTTGTATTTACAATATCTGCTTTCCGCTTGGCTCCCGCAGCGTCTCAAAACTGTTTTTTTTTCGTCATTTCAAGGCGTGGTTTCGAATTTCATGACTCATGACATAGGGTGAGGTTCCCGACTCCCACCTGTTTTTTCTGTCCAGTGTTGCCCTCTTCTTTTGGCAGAACAGGCCTACGACCCTCCCTCTTAGCGACAATGAGTTTCAGTTGTGCCGTTTTCTGCGAACTGGTCCCAATGCTTTAACAATGCTGGTCCAGTTTTTTCTTTCCGCCGCGATCTCTCCCCCCTTTCCTCGCTTCCTTTGCCTTCCTTTGTCGACTCCTTCTTCCTTAGTAGTATGCTTGCTTGCGCGATCAGGGTGGTCCTTCCCCCATTGTCGCCATTTTTCCTTTCCTCTAGCGATGCCCAGGGAGATTGTTGAGGAAATGGTCTTTTTTCTCGTTCCTTTTTCTTGCAGTTTTTCTTCCTCCTCTTGTTGCACCTGCCCAACCCCCCCCCCCACCCCCCCCCCCCCCCCCCACCCCCCACCACCCCCATTCCCCCCACGGAACAGACGTTGTGTCCGGTTTTAACGCGCTTTTTGTCCTTGAGTTCTTCTTCCCCCCTTTATTGACAGGTTCAACTCCTTTACATGTCCCCATCGATGCGGCCCTTTTTAAGCTGGTTCCGGGTACGGCACAGGCGAGATTTCCCCCCTTCTCTCACCTTTCCTTGTGGTACTGTCTTCTTGTCTCGCTGTTATCCCGGATCCTTCCCCCTTAGAACCGTTGGAACTAACTTCCCGGCCGTCTTCTCGTTTTTTTTCCTCCAATAATCGCGTGTCCCTTCTCCTTCGGGGCGAGACAAAATTCTTCGCTTCGCAGGTTGATTTCTTTTCTTTTTACGTTGTTCTTGTTTTTAACCTCTTTTTCCATGTTTTTTTTGCCGTCTTTGTTTGGAGTCTTTTCTTTTCCCAAACCGCTGTTTTTCCTCCCCCCGTTGGGCAGACTTCGTTCGTCGAGGACGCTGGTCGTCTTTTCTTTGTTCGACGCGAGGGGCTGATGCTTTCAGGTCACCTTCCTTCCTTTGCTTTGTCCTTTCCCCTTCTATTTGTTGAGATTCACCTTAGCGCATGCCCCATTCGCCTCGGGTATTCGATTTCTTTGTTTTGACGGCTCATCTTCTTTCGTTTTCGTGTTTTCTTCCCCCTAACTCCCAGCGTGCAGTAGTTCCCCTTTTTCCCTGCTTGGGGTCCCCTCTTTCGACAGGTGCTTTTCAGCGGCTTGCCGTTTTTTTCTGCAAAAGCTTGTCTTCCTTTTTTCCTCCTTCCTGTTTCCCCCTATCTCATTTATCCCTAGCTATTTTTGCCGTTTCCCCTTTTTCTTTTCGAGCATGTTCCAAGCCTTGGTACTCAGATAAAGTCTTTGTATCCCATAGGAGACCCTCGACCCTCTGTATCCCCCTTTTTCTCATACCCCCCGCTGTTCCCCTTTTTCCGAAAGTACCTTACAGACACCAGTTCTCTTCCGGTAGTTTCCTCTTCCGCTGAGGTTTTTTCCCCATCCCCTGTTCTTGGATTGCTTTTTTCTCTTTTTTTTTCTTGTATGCTGTTACAGTAAAGTTTTTGTTCCCGTTCCCTTTTTCCGTTTTTTACCCCTCCAAAATCGCCCCCCCCCATTTCCAGGTGCTAATCGCAAAACCCCTCGAGGCCTGTTTCGGACTCTGGATCGACGACTTAGGCTAGCCTTTCCACGCTCCCCTCCCCCCGTTTGATACTTTCAGTGGTTTCTCCTTCCCTCTTGTTTGTGTCTCCTCCCTTAGTTGAGCGGTCCAACGGGGCAGCTTTCCTCGATCCGCCTCTCTAAGTTTTTTTTTGAGCTATATATCCCCCTTTGGCGTTGCCGCTTCAACATTGGCCCCTTTCCCGCCAACACTGCTTTCCTCCGACGAAAATGCCAATCCTGATTTGCAGTTCGAAGGCCCCCTTTCAACTTGTCCTGAGGTCGTTTGCTGTAGGCCTTCCCTTTCGTCGCTAAATGAATGGGGATGTAGAGTGTGTTTCTTGACTTCAACTCTCCCCGGCTCTTTCTTAACGTTTCCTGATTGTCAAGCGGAGACCTCCTCCGGAAATCCCTCCTACTCATTGCCAAACCTTTCCCCGCGTTTTCCCCTTGATGATATAAGGCCGTTGAATGGATTATTTCCCTATTTTTTTCAGGCCTCGTCCTCGGGTTGTTTTATGTTTTCCCCCTCTTTGTGTATAGTTTTCCCTTTCCTTTCTTTTTTCTTGTTTTATCCCCCGCATTCCTTCTTGCACAATTTCCCTTTCGGTGAGCCTGCTAGCCCCCTTGCACCAAAGGGGCACCGACTTCATTTTTGACTTTTTTTTTACGTTTGCTAATGGCCTCGAGGTTAACACTGGTGCCTTTTTTTCAACCCCTCCTTCATTTTTTTTTTCCAGGTCTTTCCCGGCCATGCCTCCCTTTCGTCAACCTTCCCAGCAATGCAACTATCACCTTTCTTTCCCGGGTTTTTGTGTGTCTTTTTTTTTTTTCTGGTCACTGAGTCGCCAGCATCTTTCTGTCCCTTTCTTTCCCCGAATGCTGCACTCGGCCGCTCCCGCAGTCTTTGTGTTTTTGGTACTCCATGTATTGAGGCCAAAACCGTCCTTTTTACTTGCTTGGTTCCCATCTTCCTTCCTTCCCTTGCGTGTGAACGACACTTGCACTATAATTGCGTCCGTTTTCTCCGGCGCGCGCATCGCGCTCCCAGTCCCCCAACATAGTAGATATTGTATTACCCTTTTTCGTTTGCCCCTTTCTTTTTCTCAAGATTGTGGCCCGTTACCCATCTCCCTCCCTAATTGACTTTACTGCTCCCTGGAAAACATTTTCTTTTAAAATGACCAAAGTCCAGACATCATCTTTCTGCTAGCTGGAATTTGCCTTTTTCCTTTAAACCTTGGCTTCTTTAACTCTGAATTATTGTGTTGTGTCTTTCCTTAACGTTCCGCTTTTACTGAAGCATGGTGTGTTTGGACCCCAAGGACTATTTTTTCCCGCCCCTCCTCCAACGTTCGCCTCCTTCCCTACGCTTCCCTTTCTTCCAAACGCAGACCGTTGTTTTGTTCGCTGCTGTATTTTCATGTTACATGCCTATTTTACGCCCGTCTCTCAGCTAAATCCTGTTCTGTCCCCTGAATTCTTCTTCCTTTTTTGTCCCATGTTGGGCCCGCCTCCTCTCCTTTGTGTTCCACTTTCTCGCGTAGACCGCTTCCTCCTTGCTAGCTTCTGTCCCGGTTTTATTTAAGACGACAACGTCCGTCCTCCGTCACCCGTCCGCTCCTGATTCTGTTCCGCCCATTGATCGATTGGGAACTTCCTCTCCTGTCTTCCCCCCCTTTCAATGTCGATTTTTCCCTTAATGTTGCTCTCAAGGCAATTGATATACCGTGTTCTGCGCCCCGCTAATTCCAGGTGTGCTCTCCGATATCTATTTATCTTTTTTTTTTTGGCCGGTCACAATCCGTTGCCAAGTCTTTTTTCCCCCTTGACTGTTCTTCACTGTGTATCCGGACCCCGGACGCCTTGCCGATCCGGTGTGTCGGGCCGTGTTCTCCATCCGCGGAGGCTTCCCCTTTTTTCAAGAAGACCCCTGTGCGAGTTATTTACAGAAACCACCTTCAGTGTTCCTCTCCCCTCACAGCTACTACTATGTTGTTTGGGAGACTGCTCCTTTGTGCCTAAGCTTTTGCCTGATCATGTTCTCTTTTCTAACACCCAAAAAACTTCGAATTTCCTTCATTCCTGTTTAGTCCCTGACTGATGTTCCCCGTTCTCTTCCTCCCCTTCTTTTCTCCAGTTGTGTTTTCTCTGATTCAGCATATGCTGTTTTTTACGCTTTTATCTGAGCAGGAAATTCCTCTGATTTTTTTTTTTTCTTCACCGACCAGTTTCAGGGCCCCCCTTTTATTCTATCCGCAGGCGGGCACCTGATTGTCGCCCGGCGTCGCTGTTCGAACTCTTCCCTGAAATGTGCCATAGTGGTTTTTTCTTTTTTCCCCTCTCCCTGTTGTTTTGGTCGTGTCGGCCGCATACATCTATTTAGTGGACGCCCCCTTCCCCCCACACCGTCCTACGCCCTAGCGGCACCCGGAGCTTTCTAAGTGTTTTTTTCTTCCGAATCTTTTTCCCCTTTTCCCCTTTGCTCCCTTGCTGGGTTCTGTTGCCATGTAGTAGCTTGTAGATCTCGTGATCAGTTTTCTAATCGGGCGTCCCCCCGTTCTTACGTTTTCGATTTCAGCTTGCTTGTATCTGTGCACCCCTGCGCACGCTCTCATTGTTTCGACATTGTGGGTTCCTGCTATTCTCCTGACGTTCCCGGGCGAGCGGTAACCGGCGCACCTTTTTGTTCTTTTTCCCTTTCCATCTTTTTTTTGCCCTCGTCGATGTCCCGAGGCCTTTCCGGCCCGGCTCTATTGCCCCGCGTTTTTCGTGACTCTTCTCGATGGTACCAAGGATCTCTTGCTTCCCATCCCCTCCACTGGGCGTAACTCTTTTCCCTCCTTCGGTGGCTCAGTTCGGCAACGCAAGCTGAGCCGTGTTTATCAAGCCCGCGTAGAAACACCGTCTCAGGTTTTTTTGTTTCCCTTCTGCGGTACGCCGCGCGCTATTGCGGAAGGCGTTTTTTTTTTCAATATGCCAATATCGCTTTTGGCCAGCCCCTTTCCTTCCTTCCTACCCTCGGCTAGTAAGGAAATACATCAGCGTGCTTCCCCCGCCTGAGTTGCCCTCCCAAATGAAAACAGTTTTCGATTCTCTTGATGTCTTCGCTATTTGAGTGTTGAGGAAGTACATTCAGTTTGCGGTCCTTCGAGGCCGGCCTCTTAGTTCTGTATTTGTTTTTTTTGGCCACTTTTTTCGCCTGTAGGGGTTTATTTCGAACTCTTCTTTTCCTTCTCTGGTCTGTCCGTCCTCTTCCTTTCGTGTAGAAGGTGTACGACATTCTGTCTTTAGCGTATTTCCCTGCACTCCGTTCCGTAGTGCTTGCGCTCCCTCATCTCTTTTTTTCCTCGCTCAAATGGCGCCTTTTTAACAAATATCGCGGAGCTTGCCCGCTGCCGAACGGTCGTTTTTGCTTTGCGAAGAGCGTCTCCTCGGCTTGGCAAGTGCCCCCCACGAAACGTTTCCTCTAGAATATAGGTTTTTGGCCGATATTGTTTTCATTGCCTCCATTTCTGGGAGAGGATTGAGATTACAGGGTAATTTGGCGTCTTTTTTTTTTTTCCCCTCCATCTCATGGGAACCTTCTCTTTTGGGAGTACTCGCAGAATCAGCGATGTCGTCAAACCTTTTTTCCGGTGATCGCGAATGGCTTCCCCTTCCTTGTGATTGGTATAAAGTCCTGCTTTCTTGTAATCCCTTCGGTCACGCGAAATTTCGAGAACAACAGATTGAGTCGTTACTCTTGACCATGCCTTGTCCCGCCAATGTTACCTTTTGAAGAACTTCTCGGCTTGTCGAAGCTACTCTTGAGTGTTGTTTTTGGCACTTGAAGGTCGTGGGTAACGAGCTTAGTCTGGCTCTCCGATATGATTTTGACAGTCACCGTCCGGTGGGGGTTTAGAAAGGTGCGGTTTTACGTAGGGTGACCACACGCCCAAACGACATATTCCCGGTTTGCGAACTCCCCTCTCGCGTTACCTCCGCCGGTTTCTGTGCCATCCTTATCGAGACTTCGTCTGAGTTTTAAGACCCATCAAGTGGTTTCCCGTTTTTCCTGCCCCTAGTCGTGTGGTTGTAATTTGTCCATTTAGGTTTGCGTGCCCCACGAGCGACAAGTGTCTATCCTCCTCCTCCTTTTTTTTTTGAGATCGTATCCCGGAGCTTCTGCCCGACACTCCGCTCAACCTCACTTGCCCCCTTATCCGAATAAACACATGCATGATTTGCTTGGCAACCCAGGTTTCATGGTATTTAAGGGCTAGTCTGGCTTATCCGGCGCTTAATAAACTGCTGTTTTCCCCTCCTATTTTTTTTTGTTGTGCACATGTCCAATTTTCTTTTCTGAGTTTTTAGTTTCCTGACGTCCTGACGCCAGAACCGAGGACCCTTTTTCCTGCCGCGGTTTTACAAATTAGTGAGACCAAGAACCTGACGCGGTAAAAGCTCATAACGAATCCCTACTTTCACCACCCTCTCTCAATTTCGGCTTTCCCTGCCTATACTTTCTTTACGTGGCTAGGTAAAGGTGACCTGCGAGTTCCGGGGGTTCTGGGCCCCGGCAATAGTGTGTTTCGTTTTTTTTTGGGGTGGGCCCCCCCCCCCTTTCTTTCCCATTACGGAATTCAAGGTATCGAAGTTCAGGTGAGGAGCTGACGCATCCCCCTTCACCAGGGGGCACTGTACCCCCCTGTACAGTTGATTTTCTCTACTGTGCCTCCCCTCCAGATCGTCCCCCAGGGCGGACAATGCCGCCGCGCCTTTTTTGCCAGGATTCCCCCGGCAAGCCTTGTCAATGTTCGACAATTCTCCCAGCCCTATCGCCCCCCTTTCCTTCCTCGTCCTTTTATGGTTCTGGGGAAAATTCTGACACTTCCTCCGGTTGCTGATCTCTCTCTCCGGCCCCCCCAAAACAGCTCGCTCGGCCGCCTCCTCTTTTTCCTATGTTTCTTTTGCGCACTATCATGCGTATCCGACGAGTGCGCAGCGAACGTCGGTCTGCGCGGTGCTACCTGCCAGATAAATGGCGTCCACCGCAGGCGAGTTTCGCATCGCGGAGCCGACCCTCGTCCGCTCCACCGTCCCCGATTTTTGGACCGACCCTGTTTGCGCACGCGTTTCCCAGTCCCACCCCATCGACCTCAGCAGAGTGGCTTGAATCCCTACCTGGCCAAAACTCGGTTCCGTGCCCCACAACTACAACGTTGCCACGACTCACTCGTTTTCTCAGCAGGGGTGAATTGTTTTGCTGGTACTCAGTTTACGGGCAAGAGGCCGGTTTTGGCTGGATGCCTTAACTGCCCTGCTTGATTGCCTTTTTCCAGGTGAGAGGGAGAGGTCTATTCGCTCGCAACCGCTCCGTTCTACGTAACTGAAGGACAATGTCACACGCAGTTTCCGTGTCGCTATTTTTCCTTACACGTATCGGTTTTTTGCCTGACGGATCAAACCGGTTTGGTGGCATACACGCCAGTCGGGCCGACTCGAGGATTTTCCAGGTTTGTAGGAGATGGCCCCACCGCTCTTTTGTCCAAGTTGGTCAGATACCCGCCGGTTTCGCCTTCCTGCTGCCTATCTGCTGGCCCGCTTTAAAGAGTGGACGAATGGAAGTGGCACTAAGCATATCGATTGCGCCTGCGCCTCTCGCCTGATGAGGAAGTCGTATTCCCACAGTCCGTCCCCCCAATTTCATTTTGCCACTCCTTTGGCTCGCACCTTCCTACTTCGGACGGGCGGAGCGCCGATCCCCGGTGACAGCGGATAAAGAGACTTTTCTACTTTTTCGAAAGCTCACTTCCACTGGACCTTTCTTGTCAATTGCTAACCGGTCGTTCTTGCTCACCCTTGCTGCCCCCCTTACTCCGTCTTTGCGACTCGGCAGTGTCGGGCGGTCGTGTTGTCGTCTACTAAGCGGAGGCGGCCCCGTTCCCCTCCGTAACAACCTGTGCGCGTTCCCCTAGCGACCCCCTTTTGCTCATTCGTCCTGAGCGCAACGTACTTTTTCCTGTGAGCCGCCCCACCATCCTTTCATGTGTATTGACAGGACTCCTGCTGATACGGTTCATCACACACCCCCTTCGCCTCACGTGCCCTTTGCTCCTGGCACCCGTCACGAGCAGCGTGATGTTTTTCTCTCCCTCCTGTTGTGTTTGTTCTAGAGATCAGTCGCCTTTGCCCTTTGCTCCGGTCAGATTGCGCAGGTTATTGCCAAGGAAGGGGTAAACCAGAGAGACGGCAAACGACGGGGCATGAAATAGCAGAGAGGAAACCCCTGCTTTTGTCGCTCAACCCAGCACCTTTGCGTAGCGTGCGTCTATTTCTGCATAGTGGTGTAGCTTGGGCCGACCCGCGCCACAGGTTTTTTCGCGTGAGAGGGTCGAAGTTTCGGAGGACGACATGCAGACGACCCCGACCCGCAATCGGCACCTGCGCTGGCTCCTTTGTGCGAGCCGTTGAGCACGAAGTAATTACTTTTGCACATGTGGTCCAGTGTGCCATTCCTGCCTTCGCCCCTCTTATAGTTTCTCTCTCGTTTTCCCGCTTCTGGAGAACGTCGGACAGGAAGTTTGAGAGCACCCGGACAGGGGAACAACCTCTCTACCTTGTAGACATGTTTAATTTTCTGAGAGTCCATCGGAGCCTTCTTTCGGCAAATTTTAGCATCATGCTGTTGCTCGGTTTCTCCCCGGCGTCCAGGCCGTTTTCTCCCTAGTAGAGCGGAAATGTGCCCAGATACGGCTCGAGGCTAACGCTTACTCGACCGCCGGTAGAGGACCCTGTCATCGCGGTGCTGCGTCTTTCCCCCATCCCTGGACCACTTCCTTTCTTGGCCGAAAGTGGGTGTTGATTTTCCGGCTCACATTTCACGCGTTTGGAATCCAGGCGCCTGCAACACGGTTCTGCGTTGTGTTTCCTTTCTTCTTTCGGTTAAGTAGACGAGCGATTGACTTGATCTGTCGACCACGCCTGACATATGGCAGCACTGTCAGGTTTCCCCATTCCGTATTCCGGCAATCCTCCGCGTTCTTTTGCCCAGAGCCGGAGTGGCCAGCACAATCCTGCTGCTCTGACCCCCGGAGTTGCTGTCGTCTTCCCAATTTGAGTTGGGGCCGCTTGAACCTCAAAATCTTTTTCCAGGTGGGTTTTGATTCGAACCTTTTTTTGGTGGACCGATGTTTTTTGAGCTGGTGCCCACGCTTTTCTTCAAGGTCTTGCCGGAGTTTGGAAAACATGGTCGTGCTCGGCGATTCTGGTTTTCGCCGTCGACTTTCACTTATGCTTTCCAGTTTCCGGTCCCCCCAGACGGCGTCGTTTCCCTGCCTCCACAAAAGCGCGTGGTTGAACCACTGGCGTGGCCAGGCACCCATCGCAATCGGCGGTTTCGATGAGCAATTCTTTTTGGAGCTAGCCGTTATCCATGGCGGCGTAGTGCGCCCTCTTTCCAACTCACGCCGACCGACGTAAGCAGAACTGGCGATTCGGATGGGCGCTTGTCCAGGGATGTTTTGGGCTTTTTATTCTGGCAAAAAGCGTGCTTCGTCCGGGTTTCTTGAGCATTGGAACAGGTAGTGGTCTTAACGTAGAGAAACTCAGTGTCAGTCTTGAGCTTTCACACTTCTTTCTTTTCATCGAACTTGCTTAAACGCCCTTTTCCCCCTTTTGTCGATCCCCCTCTGATTGAGCTTCAGGACGGGCCACATTCTATAACACGCTTTTTTCATAGAACACCACCCGCCGTGACCTCCCCGGCCTTTCCGCACCATTCTACTTGAAGACACGTTAGGCTTTCGCTGTCACCGACTTCTATCAGCTTTGAGGTTTGTTTCCCCTTAAGTGAGGTTCTTATGATTTTTCCCGCTTTCCCTGGTGCTCTTTTTTTATGGCCAAGTAAATTTGTCCTCGGTTGGTTCCGGTCCTGGCGCGTGCCGCGGCAAACGCAAACTCCACCTCCCCCGTGTCCAGGTAGTGTCAGCAAACCCTTACAGGTTCTGTGCTTGACCCCCGGATCTTTAGCCATAGGCGAGCCTTAAACCCCTCAGCCCTTCAATGATGGATTGATAGGTTTATCCTACCGCACCCCGTGCGTTTTGATTTGCTTTTTGCGTTGAGCGTCTGAACACATTATACTTCTCCTGTGTCCC
>Ga0179593_1404545_pt1 | contig 11853 bp, 6 predicted proteins | sample CZODoug2_1_08_16_FD_185931 | JGI IMG/M metagenome (GOLD analysis project Ga0179593, IMG submission 185931) | Vadose zone soil fungal communities from Angelo Coast Range Reserve, California, USA - CZODoug2_1_08_16fungal (PacBio error correction) | ecosystem: Environmental > Terrestrial > Soil >... | reverse complement strand
CTGAGGGTTAATATCGGGAGGAATTCACCTTGCGTTCGTCGTGACGAACATATGCCGTTTTCAGATGGTCTCCTTTGCTCCTCACTTCGATCTTCCCTCTTTTCCTTTGCAATTGCACCGTCAAGGTCATTCTGCATTGACCTTCGGCCATGTGTGATCCATCTCCGGTTTTCGTCAGCGTTCCTCCTCTCAGGCCCATCCCTTTTTGCTTCCTTCGCTGCTGCAGGTTGTTGAGGCTAGGGTGTTCGTTCAAAGAAGATCTTCTTGACTAGGGCGTTCTGCGAAACGATTCCCTTTCAACTCCCTTCGTCGCGGTCGTGCGTAGCTTTCAGATTTCTTTGGTATCGGCGCAGTTTCGTATCGTGTCTTGCGATTCTTAATATTCCGTTTCTCGGTGACACCCAGCCTCCCCTCCCAGTTCTCCTTTTGCCCTTTCGTTCTTTGGAAGCACTCATGAATTCATAGGCGACAGGATGATCGTAACTCTTAACTGTGATCTCCCTTTCCCCCTCCGGTTAAAGCGTGGCCTCTCCCGGCAACCTTGCCGGAACTCTTTAGCACCCAGGGGGCCACTTGTTGTGAGCACTCTCCCCTTTCTTTTATATCCCCAGCATTCGGGTAAAAAGTGGTGTGTTGGGGCCCGTTGCACTCGTCCCTGAGTCCCCTCCCCGTTTTTTATGACAGGGAGGGACGTCTGATTTCTCCGCCTCAATACGCACGATCAGTGAATATTCCGCTCCCTTTTTTTCCCATGCACGATTTGCGTTTAGAGTCCCTCACGCCGGCCGCGCGGTTGATGTCCGGCAGCCGCCGTTAAACTTTCCTTCTGAGTGGACGGAGGCGTCATTCCTCCGTGGTTCCTGTACCTTCTAAGATCCGTCTGTTAGTTTCCCCCTTTTTTCCCGTGAATCGGCGATCATGATTGAGACGTCTGCTGGATATGCGATGGTCCGGTCCCGGGTTTTGATGAATTTGAGCGAGCCAGCAGTTCCCTTCCTTTTTTTTCCGCTTCATCATCCTTGGAATTTTCTCCTTCTCCGCGGTCTCGAACGCCGCGCTTATTTTTGATCGTGATGATGGTTAACTGTCTAGCCGTGTGACCTTCTCTCGGTACGTTTTCGTAATGACCGCTGCCGTTTTCTTTTCACCCCCACCCAACGGCTATGCCCCCTTCGGAATCTCCTCCCTTTTCTCTTGACGGGGGCGCCCGAAACCGGACTACCGCAGAAACCGCCTGGTGGTTTGTGTCGCAATGTCGATTTTTACGGTGGCCTCGGGCGTCCCCTTGGATCGAGTCCCACCTTCAAACTTTCCATGTCCCCTCAACCTGCCACACAAGAACGCCATCCGACGTAAGGTCAAAGTAACACCAAACCTCACCTGCCCCGTTGAGGATGGAGTTCTTTATCCCCCCCTCCTTTTTTTTAGCGATTCAGCGTGCCATCTGAGTTCTTATCCGTTTTGGCGACTTTTACCTTTCCGTCGTCCAGAGCCCGAGGTGTGGCTTTCCATGTACCTGCATGGCCTTTCTTCCTAGTTGCTCTTGAACCCTGAGCCCGCTCCTTCAATCTTCCCATCATTTTTTTCTAGTCAGTTAAGGTCTTTCTGTTCTTTTTTCAAGTCGTTCTCATTATCGGTCTCCTTGTTCCGTCAACCTTTTAGCCGGTTGGTCCTTTCACTTCACTCACTCTCATTCCTCCCACCCGAGACCTCCTTACGGCGGAAAGTTCCTCTGAATGCGAAGCGGCGGCGTTTCCGCGCGGACAAGCGTAGTTGATGTTTTTGCTGGAAAAGTTGACCGTCGAGTAGTCGCGGGGCCCCTCCCTCTGCAGCAATCCAAACCCTTGACGCAACCCCCCCTCTCTGATATCCTTCCAGCGCAGCAAGCCCTTTCGTAAGCCGATTGCCACTGTGATCCCCCATTCATAATATTGGCTATTTCTACCCCTTGAACCCCCTTGCACATGGCGCCTACACCTCTTTCCTTACCTCCCGTCGGGCCGGACCTCCGCGCATGGTCGTCGCGGGCCGCACAACCCAAGCGCTCTCTTAAAACCATTTTCCCTTTTTCCTATCTGCTTATCCCTTGTCCTTGGCTTCACCCAGCTTGTTTCTTTCGAAGGCCCGTACATCCCGGGCTCGCGCCGGGTCCATCCCAGCCACGTTTTTCACGAATGCTTTGGAGCTCGTTACCCCGATTGCGTGAGCCCTACATGACTTTTTCCACTGGGGTGGCTCGGTCACGCGCGGTTCAGTTTTCGTCGGAGAAAATTAGTGCGCTGCCCCCATTATTCACCAAGCCACTGCCCCTTCCCTGACGACTCCTCCTCCTTCCCCCGCTTGTTAGGCTCCGATGTAACAGTCCCGTCCCCCGCCTTGAGAAGAGGTTCGCAACGATTTCGAAGACCCTTTCTGAGGCACCCCCCCATGTTACTTTTCTTTTTTCTCCGCGACCCTCCGAACAGGCCCCGCACGCCTTCGTGTCCTTTGCGCGTTTCGCCGACGCACTATAAAAGCAAGATCTGTTCTGCAAAAGACCCGCTCAACGACGCAGCGCCTCCTCCTCCCCCGGATGCTAGCGCCTGCATCGGTGCGCCGACCTGCAGTTAGCGACGGAAAGCTGCGCTCCCTTTTTGCGACGTGCGCAATTGCTGGCCGTTGCCCCTTCTTTTAAAGGTTGATTTTTAATTTTTACGTTCCTCTCTGAAATTTTTTTCGGCAATGGCGAACCTCAATTATTCTCGCCTGCGTATAGAAGAAATCCCTACGTTTTACCACCTACCAGCCCTTTCATTTCCAGCCCCTTCAACCACTCTCCCTGATTGCCGACGGAGTTGTATATCTTCGTTTTCCATCACTGAACGTCCCCTGCCCCTCTCCCCAATTGTCCTGTTCGGGTCTTTTTCTTCCCTCCGAAGCGAACCCAGATCACTTCAGAATCATCCTATTTACCCCACTTTCTATCCAATCAAGCCTCTCTCGTTTTACATTGACCCCCCTTTGAGAAGACTGGTCTCGGGATCATGCCCCTTCCTCTATTGTCTGGAAACACAAGGAACCGTGTTGTCGCCCGTGCTTCACCCCCCTTCTCGGGGCGATCTCGCGGGCCGCCTTCTATATTGAAGGTGTGTGTGTTGGTTTTGTTTGTTTTGGTGTGCTGTTGGGGTGTTGTTTTTTCGCCTTCCCGCCCGATCCTTCCGCGGCTCATTTTCTTTCTTTCGTTCCCTCCGGTGACGCAAGCGTTTGACGACGTGAGGATCGAGATGTCTTTTATTCGCGGTCGAGCCGCCCCCTGTGGCGTCTAGAAACTCCCTCTCAATCTGGCGTGGATTGATGCTTTTCGACACGTCTCTTCCCTCCCCGACAATTCTTCTTCCCTCTCATGCTCCCTCCGGGTTTTGAATGCATCGGAAACCCTTGTGCTAGTCCAGCGAGAAACCGACGATGGTGTTTTCGCGGTATCCGGTCCTAAAGAAGATCTTTCTCTCCTCATTGCCAGATCAGATCGTCGCGCCAGGGAATAGTAATGGTCTGGGGATCACATTCGCCAGACAAGCCGACGCTCTCTTTCCTTTGTTGTTTTCCGAGATCTTTACCATCGGGTGGGCGATTTGACCGCCATATGAGCGGCCCTGCAGTCTTCTATCCGCCCCTTCTCGACTTTTTTTTTGGCGGCCGAACCTCCTCCCTCTTTCCCCTCTCCTTCCCTTCAAGGGTTTTGCCCTTCCCAAACGTTAGGCACTGTGCTCTATCGACAGTGCAAGGATTTTGAGTATTACTTTGAGTCTTCCAGTCCCTACATTTCATCCTCCAGCCGTTGCCTTACTTCTCACCCCTCCGGGTGTGCGGAGAGACCGCTCTGGAAGACGTGATCTGTCACGGCGTCCTTGGCGGTTTAATTAGAACGAGTCTTAACCCCCCTTCTCTCGTTTGTTTTTCATGATTATCTGGTCGGCCCTGAATTCGGAAATGTCGTCCATGAATCCGCGCGCACAGTCTCCGTCTTTTTTGAAGGCGTGCATTCAAACCGGTTGGCATCCGCAATCGGAGAGGTTGTAGCTGAGTGGGGGGTACCGTTGCGTTCCCCACCATGAATAACCTGTCGGGTTCCTTTTCCCATGATGTCCCCAGTGGATGGGGCGGGTCGCTCGTTTTGTACAAAACGTACCGAAAACTAACCTGTGAGATCCGTGGAGCAGTAACATCCTTCTTTTTTCTCTCCTGCCCAGGTACAAACCTCTATTGTGCCTTTTCAAAAGGTCGATTTATTTCTTCCTTCCTTGAATTCATCGGCGTGCTGTTCGGCGGACCAGCAGCTCCCCTCATTTCAGTTTCATTCCCGAGGTACTTGTTCTAGCTTGCCTGATATTTTCTCCTCATCCGTCCTTTTTGATTTCCCTGTGCCCCTTCGCGCCATTGCGGCTCCGTGGAAAGCGACACGTGTTCCCTATGACCTCCCCCTCCCGGTCTTTTATCCGCATGGCCCGATGCGTTCGGATATGGGCGTCGCAACCAGAAATTCGTAGTTGCATTCACTTTCTCTTAAAACGCTCCGCCCACTATAAGTCTTCTCCGTGACACTCGAGGCTTTTTTTGGTCTGCGTCCTCTCTGTCTCACCGGGCGTTTTATCTGATTTCGCTACGGAAAGGAGATCACGGCCCCTGATCGGTTTCCGTCTCCTTTACTTGCGACTCGTGTTTCCTCCCCTCCTCTAATTACCCTGCTGGAATTGAGCAGCGATCTAGATTCGTCTGGGTCTGTCTGATTGTATGAGGACCATATATTCCACTTGATAAAGTTGTTATTTTTTCCACCCCGCGCCTACCGTCTCGGCCGCCCGGGCAAAGCAGGGTCGGCGATCCTCCAAATCGCGCTCGCGTAATTCGATCCTCCCTGCATGTTCGCACGGCTGCGTTACCAGGCCGAGATCGTGATGTGACCGTTCTGTCCTACCCCCATTGCACCTTGGTCAGAAAAGCGTGGGGGTATGTAATGCCTGGGCTAGTCCGTGCTCCACGTATGCCCGCGCCCTCGTCCGCTCTTTCTTTCGCACTCGACAAAGAGATGCGTCAAGGTCCCACCTTTTCACCCATGAGAACTTGCGCTTTTGCCCCCTCTTTGCGAAGCAAGTGGTTTTAGCAATCTTTTTTTCTTTTCTCTGTGCGTTACTCCTGTTCTAACTTTCTGGCGCATTGGTTGGCTCGTGCCAGGATACCGTGAGTGGTCCCGCCCCCCATCCGTGGTTTTTTTGAGGGGATCCGCGGAATTTCGCCGCTTGTTCCGGTCCTTTGCAGCACCATTCCAATAGCACTTTAAGCTGATTTGCGCGGACGAACGCCGTCCCTCTTTATTTTCCCTCCTTTTTGTCTCCTTTAGGACGTTGGTTGCCGCCGATGGCGCCTGAAACACGGCATGCCAAATCTCTCGCGATTTAATCCCCCCACCCCCCACCCCCCAAACCCACACCCCCAACCTTCAAAAAAACCCCACAAACCAAAAAAGCGCTCTCCGAACCCCTGTCCGGGCCAGGCGCCTAACTCCTCCCTTGGAACCCTATGTTTTTATAGCGACAGCCACGGTGATCGGCAGACTTGGCGTTGTGGCGGTGTGGGCTCGTTGCGACACCGTAGTGGATCTTGCCCCTGCTACCCACCCCCTCACAACGTCCGGTTCTTCCGTCTTACGATCGGAAAGAATGGCACCGAGACACCAACGTACCTGCGCTGGCTCTTGAGGAGGACCTATATCTCCCTCATCAGCTATCATCCCCAAGCGTTGCAGCCCCCCCGAGGGGTGTGGGCTTCAATGTGATCTTTTCAGCGATAGAAAGGGTAGGGCAGGTGAATTGTCCGAACGTCTTTTCGTCGATCTCCTCCACTCTGTATTAAGCCTCCCCCGTACTCTCTCCTACCGCGCGGAATTGCAGATAAAATTTTGGGTGTCGGCGATAACATATCGTCCGCAGTTCGTTCGGGGCTGAAACCGTATACGCCATGACGTGCATAATGTTCGGACTTTAATAACGTTGTTCGGTTCGGAGACGACCCCCCTGACCTATTTTTTCAGAATGGACTCACGCACCGGCTGCGTTCGATCAGGACCGCAGCGTATTGCGCATGATGTTCTCGTTTCTCCTTTGACCTTTCTAAATTCCCGCCTTTCCTGCCATCAAAAACCCGGCGTGTTGCGCCCGCAGGCCTTCGCCCCTCTTGCTCCATGCGAACTATTTGCAAAAGTTCAGGGGAATTAAAAGTCCCGGTCATTCTGCAAGAGACCAATGAATTTTACGAACCGCCCCCCCACTTCATCCTTAAGAAAGGCATTGCGTCCTTCCGACCTGCGCCTGCAGCTGGCGTCGAGGCGCATCGAAATCGTGCGGAACTCAATGGCGTGATATTAGGCAGGTGATTGGAGTCCCCCCCACCATGCCCTTTCCTTACGTTCGGGCGGTTTTTTGGGGTGGGTGGTTGGGGGGTGGTGTGAGCCCGTCAAATCGCCCAGCTCGCCCGTTGGCCCGCAGCCACTTGTCGCGTGAGGTTCTATTACCAGCTCTTATCCGCGATTGATCGCTACCGCTTGCCCACCTGGGAGGAGGCTCACGGTCCGGCTAGTTCGAGGGAGCCACTCTTTTCAATTCGGCCGCGACGAAAAAACACACTAGAACGCCACTCTCTTACGCCTTCCTTCGCTTTTCCCAGATCACCGAAACATGCCTGAAGAGGGCGTTGCCCCCCACGTTCGACTATCCTCTGCTTCCCCTAAGGCCGGATATCCCGTCGTATCTTTTCCGGCCTTCCCTTTCCACGGACTACGGATTGATTGCTTTGCGTTTCGCGGGACGGCAGCTATGCAAACGAAGAATGTTCTGCGACGCCGCCTCCTCACAAAGATGCGGAAGTTACCTCTCCTACACCGGGTTGCGCGAGCCTCGGCGCCGCCTGACGTTTTCGTTCACGGCTCTGGCTCGCGGCAATCGCGTCGGGGCCATGAGAGATTCTTACTGTTCACGCACGGGGCCCCCCTTGTATATCAACCCCGGTCGTCCTCCCTAGAATTTTCCCAACTGAATGCGCGTTCCTCTTTTCTGACTCACAGCAGCGATGAACTCGCGAGAAGAAATAGCTCGATCTCTTTTTATCTTCAGTTAACGAAGTTTTGGACGAGCGCTTGAGAGGCGAGGTCGACTCCCCCCCGCACGTTATCCCCACGAAGTTTAGGGGCGAGACGCCGGCCCCGCAGCCCAACTTAAGTCCCGAACTGCAAATAGTTGAAAATTCAAAGCCCGATCGCCCTTTTAATTCCTTGAGAGCGTGGCGCAGCTCCGAAGGATATTGGCGGACCCCCGTCCAGCCGTTGAGTTCACCACGGAGCGGCGGCCGTCGCGCGCAGTGCGACCTAGTGCCATTATTTTTCCGCTGATCTTTGTCCGCCCTTTTGTCCGTTATCTTTTGTCTCCACACGCGTCTTGAAGTCGTCTTCGAGTATCTCTACTCGCCAAAAAAAACACGGTGTCTGGGGGTGGGGGGGGGGGGGGGGGGGACTGGTGGGTGGGGGTGGGGGTTTTTCCTTTTGAGAACTCGTACGCTTTTTGATTGTGTCGGTCGTCATTCGTACGATGCTCTGCAGAAAGATCCTGGCCCTTTCGAAAGCCCTTGTGTCCGACCGGTTAAGGTCTTAAACCTTGATATTTGCTCTTCCCAAGCTTTGTGGGATCTTGTTACCTGCCACCCATAAAAAAACCATGCTTTTCATAGAACACATTTTTTTTTTTTTCGCCCCTGCTTGATCTTCTCGCGTCAGGCCCTGTCAGAGGATGGCGGATCAAATAGCCGCTTCGCGACTTTTGCCCTCTCTCTCTCCTCCCCGGTTTATACTCTCGGTCGTGCGGGCGCCCGTCTACCTATTACGCTATGCTGCAGCGACGATCCTGATTCAAATTCCATGAGCGCCGATTTGTCTAGTCTGCGATATCGCTGGTACTCAAGGGTTCCTTTCTACGTTCGCCACTTTGCAAGTGGCCGCTCTTTGTCTCTGCCAGAGACGTTCCCCCGTTGGTCATTCCAGTCACCTTAACACTTTACGCCGCCATGATGGTCCGGTATCTTTTCATCTACCTCCCACCTTTTTTGAAGGGAGGACCCTCATAATCCCGACGACGGTAATCGCACGGGTAAAGATTGGATTCACCTCAAGTACTAAGAGTCCCGTCCAAAGAGGCTTATGATCGCTCTTTCCTCGACTATCTAATTCCAGTTTCAAGAGGAGAATACCGCCGGCTCCGGGTGGGAAGGCCTTCCACCGGTTCTGTTCAGCAGATGGGTTCGTGCTCCGAGCACGTCTCTGACATAAAATGATCAACGCACCTGTCTTCTTTTTAGACTGATCGGCGTTCCTTTTTTTTTTGCCGTCGTCGCAACTTACTAACCCCCCTCCTCGATTTGCCTGGACGTGCGGATTCCCGACGCCTATACTTCCAAAAGAGACTTGCATCAGTCCCAAATGAGCGTCGTGTTTGTGACGCGTCCCAAAAGGGATTGTCTAATCGGCCGTGCTGTCTGATGTAATTTACCTCTCTTCTTCCAGATGAGCTAGTTAAGCCTTGTCTATCTGGAATCTGCGTTTCCATCCCACTTGACCGTTGCATTTGCACCGAATCTCGCATGGCACGGGCATTGAGAGAGAAGACCTGAAGAGAAACGTAAGGAGGTGCAATCCGTGCCTACAATTACCTACCGGTTTTGCGTTTAGCAGCGGGATAGAGATTGGTCGCCCACAGATTCGATAGGGGTGATCCAAACTCTCGCAATGTCCCTCGTCCGGGACTAGAGCGTTTATTGCGATTTATGTCCTATTTTCATTTGTGCTTATCGAACCAGGACCATATCCTGTAGATAGGTGAACAAGGCCTCCAGAATGTAGGCTGTGACATGTAGTTGAGCCGAATGCGTCGAACCCTATTTTTTTGGCGGTCTGCTGTGGCGATTTCTGATTTTCATGCTGAATTCCCATATCTCAATGAACCTTTTGCTCCCTCGCTCCCTTCCCCCGGCCTTATGTGAAGCGTCGCCCCCAGGGGGACAAAGCGGCGATTCAACGCCCCTCCGGTTGCAGGTAAGCCCAATTTTAAAACCAACGTTCTCGGGAAACAACCTTCGTTTTATCGTGCGATGCGAGGTCCGTTCTACAAGGCTCTGAATGTTTTTTCTGTTTCCCGTCTGAGGTCTCCCGATAATCTATGCATTTCGCCATCTTTTAGATATTTCGCGCGTCAGCCGAGACGTCCTGCGGGCGAGGGTCCTCTTCCCTAATTCGATGATGCTGAGTTCTGCTTTGCGAAGCAAGGTTACTTTTTTGTTTTTAGCAGGAAAGATCGTGTCGCCGATGCGTTCTTTCATTTTCCTGTTACTATCATTGATTCGCTTGCGTGGTGCGTCTCTCGCTGGAGTGGCGCCTCGCGCTAAGTGACGCTACGCAACCTTCATTTCACATTTCCCTCCTCTGCCGGCGCGCACGCCGCCCCCGATATGATGCCACGTCCTTCGTTGTTTCTGGAGGCCTGATGGTCTTACTTTATATGACGCTGCGTCCCGGATGCTTCCATTGAACTAACGGCTGCCAAAGGTCCGCCAAGGATCTATAAGCAGGCAGGCTGACTCTCAATGCGGACGGAAAACATTTTCTCCCCCGCCTCAATCCGGCAACTCGGCGCGTTCGTCGGAGTGGTTGCGGCTTGCATTTGGTGTTGTCAACCTTTTAGTGGATCGAGACGGCGACACTTCTCGACCCCCACCTCGGGCTTCCGACAGAATTCAACCCCTCATCCTGCGTGGACGCTTGAGGATTGGCTCTGCCTCTCTTTGAAGACTAATACTGGTTTTTGGAGAGAGAGCAGGCGTGCATCCAATCGCGCGTGCAGGTTAAGTTGTTCAATTCTGCGATTTTGTCCCCGGGGTCTTGTGGAATGCCACACGTTGGACCTTTCCCGACCCCCCCCCCCCTCGGTAGGCCTCAAAAAGAGCCTTACCGCCTCAGCACGCGCACGTGAGGTGTTCGATTTACAAATTATTTTCAGCAGCTGTCTTTCCCCCAACTGCTATCGCTCTTCGCGACTTATGGCATAGAAGGTTTGGTTCAGCCGTCCGGCGGCACGTTCATTTCATCCAGAACCACCAACGAGATAGGGCTCCCTCTCGTCTGCGTTGCCTCATCACCTCTAAGTGGCGGGTTAGCCCTCGCGCATGTATTGCGAATGGATGATTGAATTTTTCTCCCCCCTGACGTTCAGCTTTCGCCACGCCCTGCAACCAACCCCTCTGGGAGCAGACGCTCTAAGATGGACAAGAGATTCCCTCCCCTGCTCCTCCTATGCAAATTTGAGAATTCAGATCGGGGCTGACATCCTTTCCCGCTACCCAAGGAACCGTTTCGATCAAATTTTCCTCCACATCACATCCCCGCTTACAGGAGAATGCCAGAGGAAGCGAATTTTTTCTCTCGACACGCTAGTCATTTATGGCATATCGTTCGAAGCATCATCCCTCAACCAATGCCTTTTTCCACTTCTTGCACGGAAGTAATATTTATACGAAGGGGTGACCTCAGCACGTATTTTCCTCTCTTGCGCGATCCGCGATGCGTTTTCTCGCATATTGCTTTGGGTTGCCTTCAACGGTCCGGCCTCGTTCCTGTTATTCGGAGCCAATTGTGAGCGGCTCTTCATTTTCCGCGCCCACCAGGGCCGGACGGCATCGTTTTTAGCCCCCCCTGCTTGTATGCCTCCGTAACTGTCCCTCTCCGAGTTCTGGGAACCGATTCCTATCTTGTTTCGTAGCGGAAAATTAACCCCAGTTTGGAGCCGGATTACGCGTTTTCCACTGCCTCGCCTGAGCCCCTTTCCGGATCCTGCGCGTTCGCGACGGCCTCCCCTAGTGCAACTTGCCTACGTTTGTCTAACGCCCCGAGTTGCCACAGAACGCTGAACGAAGACGGACAACTTTCTTTCCTCGCGTCGCCGCAGATCTGCAGCCTCTTTTCCCCCCGGAGCTTTCGCGAGTTCGCGACGTGGCACATGCCCCCCCCCGATTTTTCGGTGAAAATCCCAGTTTGGCTTCTGGACCTGTCCTGCTCTACCTTCCTTCGGATCCCATCGGTGGAAATGAACGCAGGTTCTCGTCTTCCGTCCCTCTTCTCCCTCCCCGCGATGCCTTCCTCGCGATCTAGACCTCAGCTCTTTTGGCCTGCACCACGCGACAAGGCGCTTTCTCTTAGGTCTCGCTTCCTGACTGAAACTCACGGACTTTCCCTCCCCCAAGATTAGTGCGCGGAAGTTATGCTTGTGACGAGCTACCTCCATTCCTCCCTCGCTATAAACTTAGCCATTTTGTTTTATCATTTTGATCCATGGTGTCGCGCCTGCGACGTCTTTTGCTTGAACCCGGCAATTGAGTTTGTGAGGGCCCCCCTTCCCTCCCCCCCCTTCTGTTCGAGTCCTGGCCTTTTATGCCGAGCATTTTCGCGCCTCCGATAATGTCTATTTTTGGTTGATGTTCCTGTTCGCCTTCCGGCCTAGTGGACGGTGCCTCGGCTTTCTTCTGTCTCGCCGCCCCCAACGGTTGTTCGAGAATCCCTGCTCTGGGGCGGGATCCTTTCTGTGCGAAGTGACCAGCGTATGTCCCTGGCTCTGCAGGCTTCCTTACTCCCTTGCGCCCCTCTTCAGCCGTGGTTGTTCAGGAAACCTTAGAGCCGCGATCGACCCCTCCCTCGGGCGATAGAGGGTGTTAGAAAACACCCCCTCTCTGCTTGGTCAATTGCGCTGGACTAGTGGGGTCATAGGTTTGGATTCACCGACAGGC
>Ga0179593_1375722_pt1 | contig 11853 bp, 14 predicted proteins | sample CZODoug2_1_08_16_FD_185931 | JGI IMG/M metagenome (GOLD analysis project Ga0179593, IMG submission 185931) | Vadose zone soil fungal communities from Angelo Coast Range Reserve, California, USA - CZODoug2_1_08_16fungal (PacBio error correction) | ecosystem: Environmental > Terrestrial > Soil >... | reverse complement strand
TATATCCCGCCCAGGAGTTATATCCTCGTTTTCCCGGCAATTTCACTTTGAAATTCCAAGTCCTGTGCCCTCGGACCCTGGAACACTTTCTTTTGTCCCCTCGCATTGCAAACTCGTTTCCTCCACCCCCCATCGTCACTTCGCGCGGCATCGTGGGGCCGCTTGAAACCTTAAGAGCTTTCCTGTCTATCAGGGAAGATTTCGCTAGCGTGCCTTTTCCCCTGGATGAATGGTCTCCCGGTTTTCCGCTTGCCTTCTGTTCCCCCTCTCCCGCAAGTGTGGTTCCCCCCCTTACCACTCCTTCGACTTTAATTTACTTCCGGACTCCATTGAGCCACCGAGACGTCTCAGCTTACGGATACGTCCGACATGTCGTTTTCGGCTTTTCCCCTTCCCGCTTCGCTTTTCCTCCCTTCTAGACTTTTTCCTCCCCCGGAAGAGAGTATTTCTCTTTTGGTTTCTCTGGAAAACGCTCGCACCATTTTGTCCCTCTTGACTTTCGCTCGCCTCATTTGCCCAAGTTGTTCCGGAGACCCCTTACGACGTTGGACCTTTTGGATTGGAATGAGATTTGGAACCTTCCTGCTCCCCTCCCCCCTCAACATTGCCCACCCCCAGTGTATCCACCCCTCTTCTAGCCTCGCCCTCCCCCCCCCCCTTTGTTAGCTGTTTTTTAGCACTCCCCCTGCTTCAGTTTTCCCCCCAGCTTGATAGAATAAATACAGGCAGTGTCCCCTCCTTAAGTCAGATTCGATGCCAGACTTTCTTCGCCTGCTTGGAGCTCTTTTCCCCCCGCTTCACCCCCCCTCTCTTCGGGGACCCGGTGAAGACCTTTTCTCTGCGTCGGCTTTATGGTCCCGTGAATAGGCGGTTCCACCCAAGGATTATCGTGTGAGGAACCTCCCCCCCATGAATTGGAACAAAAGCTGCCCACAAACCAGAGACGTCCCCCTTCTGACTCTAGGCCATCTCCGCTTGCCGCTATCCGTTTTTCGCAAATATCCTAGTGTTTTCATCTGCCGTAGAGTGCTCCTTTGTTTTTTGCCTGCTGGAAAAGCTTACTTTTTCCTAGTTTATTTCTCCCTTTTCGGAACAGTCGACCCCCCAGAGAATTTCTTCTGAAAACCGTCCGTTCATCTTTCCCGAAACGAAGGAGTCAACCTTCTTCTGCCCCGAATACCAAAAATCTTTTAGTTCAACCCCTCGTTTCGACCACACATCAGATACGTGCTCCCCCTTCGCTATGACTCTTCGTCCCGGTCTTCTTTTGGTTTTAGCCTACGGCATGCTTGCGGCCCTGTGCTGGGTTTTTTCGCCCTTGGCTTATTCTGTCCGATTCTCCCCAGATCGAAGGGAGGGCGCTAATCTTTCTCTGGAGTATTCCCCCCCCCAGAACCCATCTTCAGTGCGATGCCTTTTTCTATGCCCTTTCTTCCTTGTCCTTGAATCAGGGTGTTTTACTCAGGGAGGACCCCCCGGCATTCCTTTTTTTTGCACCGTGCCGAACGAGCTTTCGATTGAGTGAGTTATCTTTTTTGGGACCCAGTTGATTTACGCCCGTGCAGTGACAGCCGGGGGTTTCCCCCCGGAGGCCCGCTTCTCTCCTGTTGGCTCCTTCAAGTTTCCTTTTGCACCACCCTGAGTTTTCGTACCTCACGAGGTAAGATTCACCCCCCGTTAAAGCAAGGCTGGTGACCCGCTCCCGGATCCTTCATGTCTCCGACTCTTTCTCCCCTACTCTCATTTTCATGCAGACGGCTCTAGCTTCCTTTCCCCCCTTCCCTCTTGGAATTCAAGCGATCCAAAGGAAGATGTGTCCGAAATTCCCTCGCTTTGAGGACGTGCGACTAGCTCTCTATTCGCCCATGGCCATCTTTTTCAGACCCTTCCCGCTTTGGCTTTTCGCCCGTCTTCCCCTTCCCCATGGCGAAGTCGGAATGCCCTTTTCTCTCTTATTTGAGTTTTTTTCGATCCCCTCCTCTTCCTCGAAAGAAGGCCGGGGAGACAGCCCAATGGTAAGGCGGCCCTGGTCTTCCGTAGCGTCTTCCTCAAAGAGATTCCTTGTTTTATACTTCTTAGTCCCTTGAACCCCCCCTTTGACTTTACATTCCCCCCCCCATTGACTCGAGTCTTATCCTGACCCATTGATACTGGTCAGAGCTTCCCTTCTCCCCGTACGCCGCGTTCCCCCTCTGCTTCTTCCCGTTTTTGGAGTCCCCCTCCTCTCTTTGACCGCCTTGCAAGTTCCATGTCGCTCTCGCGAGTTTTCTTTGGCTTACCGTATACCGAACGGATACCTCGTATCTTTTCCCCCCGGACTCGGCGGTTTGTTCGTTTTTCAAGTCTGGCAGCCGCGGATTGACTTTCTCCATTTTTGAGAGGGCAAAGTATTATCGGCAGGGAGGAGACGGTGCGCCGAAGCTCGAGCTCCCATTCTTTCCTCCCTCACCTCTCTTCCACCCACCCCCCTTGAATGGGATCCCTTCTCCGCCTTCTCTTGCTCTCAAAAGCCCATCGACTTTGGTGCCTTGAACCCCCCGACATGTGCGTCTTCGCTTTTTTCTGCTCTGAAGTCGTAAACGTTCTTCCTCCTTCTCTGTCCCACCCAAGAAAAACACTCACCTTCGTTTCACGATGCTCTTTTCCCCCCCCGGCCGCGTGAAGTCCTCTCCCCTTTTTCCTTTCTCTGCGTTAGAGAGAGAGATGGGGTTTTTTTGTCTTTACAAGGAGTGTGTACGTAGCCCCGCTATTCTCCCTTCTGTTTCCCTTCCCCTCCCCGGGACAGTTTTCCTCGATATGACCTTTCCTGAGCTGTGCGAACCCCTTTCTGAAATCTCTGCCCCTCTTTTTCAGTTTTAGTCATGCGTTCGTGGTGACGTAAATAACTAGGTCTTCCTCGTAATTCCCCCCCTTTTCGGTCCCCCCTCCTCCCCCTAGAGATGTCTAGGGTCTTTCCTAAAGGATTTTTGGCTGTCTCCGTTTTCTCTTTTGTGTTCCGCCCCCGATTGTCGTTTGTACTTCCCCCCCCCTGACTTCTTCCACCCTTCTTTTTACAGGTTAATAGTTTTCCTTTAACTAATCAGTCGTAGTCCCCCTCAGGACTCCCTAATTTTATACAGAGGAGCAACATTCACCTTTCCCTCCAGCCCCTTCCTCTTGTTTTCCGATCCGTCCCCGGTTTGCAGTATCTCTTATGTTCCACCTCCTTAGTCGATAAAGGTTTCTTCGATGAAGTTCTTCTCGTGCGAGACACTTTTCCCGTTGGCTTTTTCCCTTCCAGCCCAATCGTGTGATTCCCCACTTGAGTTTGTCGTCACGCACCGGTATTGTCCTTCCTTCCGGATTGTTATTTTCCACCCCACCAACGTGCCTTCCAAACCTTTTTCTTCAAGTGCTGGCTTTGGAAACCGTTGCCGATATCGCGCGGCGCCTTCACCTACCGGGTCCCCCCCCTTTTCGAGGAGGTTAAACGAGCCGATTATTATCGTGATACGTGTTTTCCTGATGCTAGGTCCACCCAAACGCGACCATGTCCCCCCTTCTTGACATCCTCCAACCTTTATAGTTGCACTCCTTTCCTCTAAAGTTTTATCTCTAGGCAGTTTTTCCTTTTCCTTCCCATGAGCGCTCCCTTTACAACCCCTTTTTTTTCCCTTTGTAAAACACACTTTTCCTTCCCCTTCTTGTCCCCTTTTTTTTTCTTTTCTCCCTTTTTTCAACTTTCCCCTCGGAAGCATTGATGCTCGGCCCATTAATATAGCCCCATATGCGTCCGTGGTTCTTTTCCCAATCTGCTGGAATCCTTTACTCCGTCTACGCCCCCCCCCCGCCCCGTCTCTCAGAATGCTTGGTCTTTTTCATTGTTACCAAGATGTCATACCCCCTTTCAGTGCTTTCCCCTTCCCCTCCGTCTTTTGCTTCCCCCCCACTCCCGTTGTTTCCTTCTTGATCATTTTTAATCACCCTCTATACTACTCATCCGTTGTTGGTTGATCGTGATATTGGACTTCGGTTATTATCCATTAACGCTTCTCTAATATCTTTTTTGTTTTCAACTGCATTGAGCCTTCCCCAAAGTTTCGTGAATGTAACTTCACAGGGACCCCACCTACTCCTTTCCCCCCCGCTCCTAGAAACACGGCGGAGTTCTCTATTCCTCCTTTTCTTTCGACTGCCGCTCCGAAGAGGTAGCGTATTTAATCCGCTTTCCCCCTTTCCCCCACGGTCCTACTGGATTCCCTGGCTGCCTTTTATCCGCAAGTTCCCCTCTCTCTAATCGAAAAGCCTCCAAACTGTGGGGACCCTGATTCCAACCTGTTCTTCCCCTGTTGCGTACAGAGCAATTCTGTTTTCGTCATTCTAATTTCTTCGGCTTTCTACACTCCTTCTTAGACCATCCACCAAATTCTACGGCTCCGCGTGGAGCTTTTCTCCTTTTATCTTTAAGTTAATTGGTCAGACCCGTCCCCGAAGTGTCTACCTTCTAACTCTGTCTGTCTTCTCAGGTTTTTCTCCTGGTGGACACAGTTTATCGGTTAATTTAGCCCCTTTCTATCATGTGCAAAGTTTTCTTCCACGTCCCATCCCTTCCGTCCCCTGTGAACTATTTTGAACGTGTTTGAAATACCCTTCGAGAAAGACTTTTCCCACCATGGAAGCTTTACCCACCATTCCTTGTGTCCATTTTGAGCAGCTTTTTCCAAGCTCCCCGTTTTCTTAATGGTTCATGGCTCGACTCCCGTCTTCTTCAACTCCAAGTTTCTCCACCTATTTCTTCACACCTTCTGAAACTCACGGTGTATCCCCCTCCTTCCTTGCGACGATTTGTCTCCAAAGAGAATTTTATGGCATGAGTCCGCGCTTCCTCCCCCTTTTCCCGGCGTCGCATCTCCCTGACCCTCTTGTCGTAGGTTTATGGACCTTTTCACTTACGGTTCAGCATAGAGAGTTTAAAAAACTTCTTCGCATAGTAGAAATTTCTGCTGCCCCCAAAAGCGTTCCCACTTCCCCCTCCTTAGGGCCCTGAGGAAAAATTTCTTTCAGCCCTCGTCCCTTCCTCAACTCTCGCTAATCCCCCCCTTTTTCCGGCTTGGCGAACTTAGCACCGGCATTGTAAGTGAACATTAAACAGTCACACGTACCGCTGTCCAGAAAGTTTTTCACAGCTCGTGACATTCCTTTTTTCCGTGACCCAACCGGCCTTTTAGTCAGTTTCTTTAAATGGACTTCCTCCAAGTTTTTGCTACCCCTCCTGATAAACCAATCGCTTCGTGATGCATCGACCGAACATCATCCGCGTTCGTACTCGTCGTTTTCCCTCGGTCCCCCTTTTTGCGACCTTGTTTTTTTCTGCTCGCCGGATTCATTTACCTTCGTCCGGCCGAAGGCGAGGCCGAATGCTTTCTGGCAGGTTCCCCTCCCCCTCAACCCTCCAGATTGCCTTTTAGAAAGTTCTTCCTTTCGGCCAGTGTGCAATAACCTTCCCTTTTTTTTCTTCTTTATTCGGGTAGTATTAATCTTTCCCCTGAACTTCGGTAGAGAACGCCGCTCCTCTTTTTTTTTCGGTCCTGTGTTTCTATCTTGTGTTTCAAGCTTAAGATCCGAAATCCTCTCAGACAGTTCCGACCTCCTGATTCAGGTTCTTCATCTAGAGTATCCAGTTCTGTTCTTCTTCAGTCTCCCCCCCTTACCTTGCCACAACCCCCCTCTCGAGATTATGAATGTTTTTTCCAAGCGCTTGATTACCTGGTGAAGAGCAAGCTGGCTACCCTTCCCGACGCTCTTTTTCCGACGGGATCGCGCCCCCCCCCCCCCCTTTTTCCTCCAGCTCCTTCCTCCCTGCATTCTCGGGCGTCAATGTCAGGTTTGCCCCCTGGATCCTATGTCCTATTGAGGGGCCTTTTTAGCTACCTGACATTCGCCGGCCTTTTCTTTATGTGCCTTTTTGCTCCCGACTTGTTCTGGTCCCAGGCTCCACGGTCTCTTCGTTTCCGGGAACTCATACAATTGGTTTGTTGAGACCGCAGCGGACGCCCCTTAGCTCTTTTGACTTGGGACATCCCCCTAAAGTAAGGTTGCCCAGCAAGGCGTCTTCCCTTTTCATGCCGCGATCGTCTGACTTCCTCCGTAATATCGTTATACGTCCGTATCTTCAATCATGTTTTGACGCCCCCAATTTACTTGCCTCGTAGGACTCCCCTCTCCTTAACTTCAGTCTTTAGAAAGATCCGTCTTGCTACTTTCGGCCGTCTTCCCTCCTCTCTTTTCTCCCCCTCATTGATGCCGGGGGCAGGCACGATGTAGTTAAAGAGGTACGATAGAGTGTTTTTCCCCCTCCTGAATGCGTCTAAGAACTGCACCCTTATCTTTTGACCCCTTCCGTATGAGTCGGGGACCTTTTTTGACAGAGCATGTACACTCGGCGACCGTCCTCCTCCTTGCGGCGTCGAAATTTTCCGTGAAGAAGAAGTCTCGTCCGTCCCTCCTCCTTCCCTCACCGCGGCCAAAAGTGATTCTAACGGTACGCATTCCCTGGCTAGAACATCGCCAGAGTTTTTCCCTTTCCCGACGGTTTCTCCCCTACACTCCTTCCTCCCCTCATTCGCCCCTTTCTTGACGTTATAAACTTTTGACCCTCTTCCAATTCAGAAACAACATTAGGCCTATGCCACACCCGGCCCCTTTTTCCCCTTTTTCTTTTGTTTCGAGTGGGATCTTGGGAATTCCTGATTTCCCCCCCTTATTTTTTGACTGATCTCTAATTCCGAGTTTGCGGTCTACTTCCCGACAGTTTCCCTCGTCCCCATTTCCTTAATTCTCTTTTCCCGAAAATAAGAAGTTAGTCCATTACTACGTCCGGGAAGGTGCTTTTTCCCTGCACTCCCCCACGCTTCTCCCCCGCGTTTTCCAGTTTCTCTGGTCCGACAATTCTCTCTCTAGTCGTGGCGGGTGCCCCAATAGATGGCAATTCTACTTGCCGGTCTTTTTGACCCCCAGATTTGTGCCCCTTTTTCCCCCCTTTCAGTTTGTCCCCCCTATTCTTCCACTACCAATTCTTTCCTAAAACGAAGACTACAACCTTGGGTACTGAAAGTAACAGACCCCAATACCCCATGCCCCCCCAACCTGAATACATTGTGTGTGGGTCCAATAACCATCATCACCCCCATTTTTTACTTGTTATTTTCATTTACATTTTCACTGTCCCCCCCCTCTACACACCTCTACGCTCTATTTCCTCACCGTCACTCCTCGTTTCCCTGTTCTAAATGAGGCTCGAAACTATGACCCCCTCCCTCCCGCGCTTTTCTACATGATCCTTCCTCTTAGCCTGCGCTTCTGACTGTTCCCCCCCCTTGTGAAGGCTTCTTTCTAAAGGTTCTTGACTGAGGAGGCGTTGATCGATTGATTGATTTTGTAACCACTTTTTTCACTTGCTCGCGGGCGCAGTCCTTCTCCCAATCGTGGCTCACAAGTAGTTGACCCGTGCAAAACACCCCCCCACCCACCCCCCCCCCACCACCCACCCCCCCCCCCCCCCCCCCCCCCCCCCCCCCCCCCCCACCCCACACCCCACCCAACCACCCCCCTGTTATTCAAGGTTCCTTCTCTTTCCTTTTGCCCATCACATTCAGGCTCAAAAAGTTCTCCATTCCTGGCTGCGTACCCCCGTTCCCCCGATAGTAGCGAACCTTAATCCTTCCCCCCCTGTGAGGAGGAACCTTTCCACCCGGCTCATACTTTTCTTTCGGCCTGATTGATTTTTTTTTCCCGACTGATGACGGCGTCCTCCCTTCTAACCCTTTCTCTCCTATGTGTGTTTTCCCTCCCCGGCAGTTTGAACCTCCCGAGCTTCGCCATTCCCCTTTCGCCGAACACTTTCCCTTTCTTGTCAACCCCACAATTTGCTGGCTCGGTCCTTGCGAGCTGAAATCCATTTCTTTAATTCTTAAAAAGAATAGGCTTTCTTAGTTTCCATTCCTTCCCTCAGTATCTGCGAAGATGTTTTTTTCTTTGACCACCACTCTTCTCCACGCCTTTGCCCTCCCGATATCCCCGTATGAGCATTTTGCTTGGGCACAAGCGTCTGTTAAGCTCCGCAACTTTCTTTTACCCATTTGCCACTTCACTCGTGTAGCACCCCCTTTGAAGGACAGAGTTTTATCAGGAAATATTTCTTTAATCCTAGTTGTTTTTTCTAATATTCTGATTCCACATCCCTTTTATTATTTTTCTCCTTCCCGTTACACGAGGCGGACACGTAACTTGGTCATCCCAGTTCCTTCGTAACAGAACAATAGCATACTTCCCCCGCCAGCATTTTCTCACACCTGAGTTTCACTTGGTCGCCTTTTCCCCCCCTCGAGACACAGTTTTTAAGACTTCTTTCGAGCCTGTTTCCTTCCCGCCTGTATCCGCAGCGCTCCGGTAGGATTTAGGGCATTCATTTATGACGGAACGATTAACGCGACCCGCACTTTGTTGTTTTTCGGCTTCCCCCTTTTTTTCGTAGGTTTTACACAGACGGCAATTCGGCAGGCTTCATAGCAAGCTTAGTTCCCCCCCTCTCCGTCTTGCAGCCAAATTGATCCCTGGCCGAAATTCTTCGCTTTCCCCTCCCTTTTAGTTCGGTCAGAATCTTGTGAGCCTCCCCCTCCGGTTCGTCCCCCGGTCTTCCACTTCTTTTTTTCCGATTTGGGTTCTGTTTGTTCCAGTTTCTCCCCTTTTCGAGGTGAAGCCTATAGATTAAGGTTTCGGCCCGCCTCTTACAATTATTTTTTCTTGTCTCTTTTCCTTGACCAAAATCGGACATGAACTCCTTACTCCCTCCTTCCCCTGTTTTATCATTCGCATAACCACCCCCTTGTCAAGAGAGCGCGAGCCCCGGTGCTTCTTCAGCAGCGCAGTTTGAGAGTAGAATACCCAGATGCTCGCACTCCTGTGAGCCCCTTCTCCCAGGCTTCCCCTCTTGCTTCTACTGAGCCCCGCAGGACTAGTTCGAGGGTGCATTGAGTTTGCTGAAGTTTCTTACGAGGTCGGCGATTTTTTCTTACAGTATCGCCTGGCGGAGGTTTCTGACTGTGCCCCTTCTTTTCAATCATTTTCTCCTCTTTTTTTTAACCCCCCATTACCTTGAGATCAGGTGAACCCTCTGGCGCATGGACAAGCCCTGGTGTCCCGCAGATCCCTTCTTTTTCTCCTGTTTTATCTCCCTCTGCCCCCTTTTCTTTTTCCTCCCCTTTTTCCTTCGGTCCTGAGAAAATGGGCCTGTTCTTTCGGCAAAGCGGTCCGTTTTTTTAGTACCTCTTGCTAGTATCTGAACATACAGTCTCGTGTTTTTCTACCAAGGTTTTAGTCACTCCCGCGGGCTTGCCTTCCTCCCTCCCACTGCGGGTCTGCCCGGCCCACTCAAAATTAATCCCCCCCCCCCCCCATTCAGTAACTAAACTGGCCCCCCCCCGCTTATTTCGCTTCGAATTTCCTTTTTTTTCGTCTCTTGCCTCTTTTTTTTTTTTTTGTTTCGCGGTGTGCGGTTTGACCTTTCGCCGCAGCCACTTCAAGTTTTTCTGCCTTTATAGCTTTGTTCCCTGTCCCCCATCTCCTTTCGATTTCTGGTTAGTATGAACCCAGGGCAGTTACCATTCACAGGGTATGTCGGGAGATCATGCTGCATTACTTTCTAAACTCGTTTTCCCTAGTCTGCTGCTTTTTAAGGAGTTTCTTCCCCTTGGTGTTGACAGGTAAACTTCCCCTTTTTTACGAAACGGTTTAACGCAGTGGATCGGCCCCATTTTATAATGCAGCCAAAAACTCCTTTCTATCCCTACTCTGGGATTGTACTCCTCCATTTCCCCTTGGTCCTCAGAACTTACTTTTTTTTCCCAGCTTTAGGAGCTCGTCCGCTCGACGGAGGCCTCTTTTTTTCAGATCGCAGTTCCGCGGTCCTTTTCCAGGACCGCGTGGCGTTACCTCCCGAGTAATAATGCTCTTCGGCACAGCTTGGCATTAAGTTGCCTCCGAGGCATGACCCCGCTTTTTTTTCCCTCCTTTTATGAGCGCTCGCCAACGTCCGCCTCCCCCCCATGCTCGACTTTCTATGCTTTACCCTCTTTTTCCCTTTCCGTTGTTTAGGACACGCACGTTCTTCCTTTTTCGGGCAGCATTTTTGAACTCTAGGTTTGCTCATGTCCTCGACTTTCCCTCGTAAGTGGATGGAAGTTTTTGTCATATACGTCTCAGTCCCTTTCATGTCCCTTTTCCCTTAGATGCAGGGGGCACCTCTCTCCTTCCCAGCTAATAGCTCTAGTCTTCTCCCTTGGCTCCTTTGTCTAAGGTTCTTTCCTTTTTCGTCACGTTTTTCTTTCCCCGCTCTTTTATCTTCTTTTTCTCCCGTCTACAGATAGTGATGGGGTTTTTTGACAGTTCCCGTACTGATAATCTTCCATTTTTTCCCCTTTGATCTGTGGGAGGCCCTTCGGCAGGCGTCCTTACCGCTTCTTTCGCTGGCACCCCCTATCCCCAAGCTTTTATGTAATCCCCTTTTAAGCGCAGCACCGTGAAGAAGAATGATTTCCCCCTCTTCGCCCTCAAATTGACCCGTCCTGCCACTTCCCTCCAGGCCGTTCCGGATAGACCAAGCATCTTAGGTTTTCCCTGAGAGCATATTCTCCCGATTTTGCTTCGGCTCCCGACCCTTTTTTTTTTTTTCCTTTGAATTAGACAGACCTCCCACCACCACACATTCTTCCCCTTTTTCTGGCACACCTTCCCGATAAGTTTCCGCCGCGTATTTCTTTTTTGTAGAGCTTTTCGATGTGTTCGTTTTTTTGTGCCTTGGGACTATGATGGTTTTTGGTACCGCCGGACGTTTTTATCCTCCCCGGTTTCCCTTTCCCGCTTGTTAACCCACCTTAGAATAAACCTCACGTTTTCGGGATTATTTGTGATAAAGGGCGAGGATAGAAGCTGGCAAGCCCAAAGCCTGACCCTTTTTCCCTAGCGATTGTCGGTTTTCGTTTTTCAGTCCAGCGGGTATGCCTTCCTGATTCCTCCTTTTTTTATTGTCCCCACCGTCTTGTCCCATGTGGCTTTGTGCCAAGGATTCCCTACATAATTGTTTATACTGGGCCTCCTTTCATGCCTCCAAACTCGAGACACGCGCTCACGTTTTTCCCCCCCCCGCTTTCTGCCTCGGCCTTTCCTGAAAGTCCCACAGCATCGCACCCGAATTTCCTCCAAAATTTCTGGAGCATTTATCGGCCTGAAGCTGTTTCCCCGTGGTTTTCCCTTGACTTGATAACGTGATGGAGAACAATTTTTTTCTGCGCGCCGCGTGATTGCTTTTACCCCCCATTCTTCCCGTTGGGGAAGTTAGCGATGATCTTTTCGAAAAGATGAGTTTCGCTCTCCCCACTCTTTTTTTGCGTGCGCAGGATTTAGTCTATTTTCCCTGCACTATCCCAAACTTTCCTTTTCCCCACATTTTTCTACTTTCTGTTGGACGGACATTTGCCATGATATTTCGGATCATCGTTTTCACAACCCTTTCCTCCCCTTTTTCACCCTTTTCTTCCAAAAGATCGGTAATACTTTGCGGAGCCTTTTCTCCCTTGGCGGCAGGCCAACTCTGACGGTCCTTCCTTTTCCCAGGAGATCAGCTAACCTCCCCCGTACCTTCTGCTTTCGTGTTAGAAATTAGTCCTTTCCTCCTGCCTCAATTTCCTTCCCTTAATCGAAGTCCTTAACTACGTTGACCCTTTTTTTTTTTGCTTTTCCCCTGGAGCGTAAGGATGAGCTGCTGCTTCTTGTCTTTCCCCTATCGAGCACGATCTCGCCTCTTTCTCTTCTTGTCCC
>Ga0179593_1818400_pt1 | contig 11854 bp, 24 predicted proteins | sample CZODoug2_1_08_16_FD_185931 | JGI IMG/M metagenome (GOLD analysis project Ga0179593, IMG submission 185931) | Vadose zone soil fungal communities from Angelo Coast Range Reserve, California, USA - CZODoug2_1_08_16fungal (PacBio error correction) | ecosystem: Environmental > Terrestrial > Soil >... | reverse complement strand
TTTTCTGGGCAGGAGTGGAATCAGGAGCTCATCTTCCCCTTTTTCCCCCCAAAAAAATAAGGGGGGCTACGATTACCTGTGTTCTCCCTTTCCTTCCGAATTCCACACTCTTTTTTTCTCCCCCTGCGCGTAATCTTCCTCCTTTCTGCTTCGTGGTGCGCATCGTCGGAGGATCCCTCAAATTCCTCCCTTTCCCCCCCCTTCTCCCCTCTTTTAGTTCCTCTCGGTTAAAAATTCACAAGTCCGCGCAATGCCTCTCTCCTCTTCGGCGTTTTTTTTGTCCACCGCAAGAACGAGTTGGATAGTGCGCAATAGAGGACCTCGTCCTCCCTCCCCCTCTTCTTTCCTCTGACCCAACAAAATCTTCAAATTGGAGTGAGTTGCCTGTCTTTATTCATTCCCCAATTGCCAGGGCATTTCTAGTTTGAAGTATAGTGACCGCCTTTTTTCCCGAAACTCGACGAGTAATTTGTGCGGCCCTCCCTTCTCCTTTTCTTCCTCCCTTCTCCAGGGTGGCAGGCCAGAGGCCCGACCCTCCACTTACCCCATTTCTTTCTTTTCATTGAAAAATGTATCCCCTTGCCAGTCCACGAACACATCCATTTTTTCCCCCGGTACACCGACAATACCCTCCCCCCCCCCCCCCCTTTCCCTTCCTCTTTTTCCCCCAGGCGGCTGAAAAACCCTTTTTAGTCAGAATCTACCCCCTTCACCCGCCGCCTCTATAGTAGTGAACAAATGACCCCCTTCAACTCCAGGATTGTGATTCGCCTTTCCCCCCCCTGTCCCCCCCCTTTTCCTTTTAACTCTGACCAGGTGATAAAACCGAAGCTTCCCCCTCTCCCCCCCCCCACGAATCCCCCATACTCTTTTCCCTGTGGTTCCCCCCGTTCGAAAGAGACCATAGGTATTACCCCCCCCTTTTGTCGATGCTGAGAATTCTTCGGTCCCCCCCCTCTCGGCAATTATTTCTCCCCCACTTAGTCCTCCTGTTCTTTCGAGAGCGTTAGATCCGGACCTCCCCCCGTGATAACGCTTCCCCCCTCCCCCCCCCGCGTTTTTTTTTCCGGGAAAAACGCCAACCCCAGCCCGCCCTTTTCCTGTTTCCCCCCCCCGGACCCTTCCCCCCCCTTAGCAGAGAATCATTTGACGCTTTTTTTCTCTTGGCGTCTCCCCTCCCCCCCTCCTCTCGTTGGTCATGCAAGAAACTCTTTCCCCTTTTTTCCTTTGGTGATTCCTGCCGAAACCACCCCCCCTTTTCTGCTTTGTAATCCCCGCTAGGACCCCTTTCCTTTTTTCTCCTTCCCCCTTCCCCCCTCTCTGAAAATGAGCCGTAGCTTCCGAACACTGTCCCCTCGACCCTTCGTTGAAATACCAAGAGACAGCCCCCCCTTCTGGTCATTAAGTCATACTTGTTTCTCTCCCCATTCTGTCAGACAGTGAATACCCGTTCCTCCCCCCTAACTTTTTTTCCGCCTATAGCGTACAATAAAAATTTTCTTTTTCCCACTTTGACCGAGACCTTCCCCCCCCTTCCCCTTTCTACCCTTCTTTTACTTGAGAAGCGTTTACGATCCCTTCTATTCCCTTTTTTACGTTCCCCCCTCGGCTTACGCATCGCTCTTTCCCTTTCTGTCATCTCCCGTTTCCCTCCCCCTCTTACTGTCATGTTTTTTCTCCGGCGAGTCAAATTAAAATCCCGTGTCTTCCCATCTCCCCTTTGTATCCGAGACGCTTGATTTCTCCCCCCCTCCTTCCTTCCTTTTCTGATCCATCAGCCTCGTTTTTCTTCCCCTTCTGGATTCTCCACGTTCCTCAAGAATATTAGCAAACCCCCTTTTTGCATCCCCAGATTAAAGTTCTTCCTCCTCCCTTTCTCTCCTATGCGAAATGTATTCGCTCGCCAAAGCCCACTTCCTCTTTTTCCCCCCCCCGGTGTGACTTTGGTCACTTTCTTTTCCGAGTGATAACTCAATGAAATGAAGTGCATCCGCCAACTCTCCGACAGTTCACTTCGTCCCCTCCTTTTCCTTTCTTTCCCGTGGCTTCGGGCAGGCGTTTTTCCTCCCCCCCCCCCCCCCCAAACCTCGACCTATAACATTCCCCTTCCTTCCCCGCTCGCAAATTTCGCACCTTCCCCCCCTGCTCCTTCCCCTTCGTTTGTTCAAAAAACCACTGCTACCGCTTCCCCCCATTTTCCCTATTGCTCCCTCCTTACCCCCTTCAAAATCGTAGATTTTAATAATTAATAAGATTGTGTTGTTTTTTCTTTTCTCTTCTTTCTGCGATTTTTTTCTTGAACGAGAAATAGTTCATTTTTTTTCTCTCTGTTTCTTTTCCCCCTTTTCAGTACCATAATTAGAGGTGAAGAAATTTTGCCCCCCTTTTCTCTTGCAAACAGTTTTTCCTTCTGTAGAGTTTGTGGAGGTTTCCCCCTTTTCCGGGGAAGGCCGCGCTTGTTTTTCCCCCCTTCTCATGAACGGGGAGGAGAGTTGGCGAATCTCCCTTCTCTCAAGGCGCCCGGTTCTTCCCTTTTTTTTTTCGCTATGTAAGGAAAAGGGCCACCTCTTCGAGCGAATACCTCGAATAGGCTCTCCCTCTCCTTACCTTTCCTTTTCCTTTCCGCGGGGGATGAAAAACGAGTGCTATTTTTTGTCTCTCTTTCTTACGGGCTGTTCATTTTTTTTTCGCCCCCGAAGACATACACCAACGAGGCTTTTTTTCTTTTTCCCTGGATCGCGGCTCCCCCCGCACCCCCCCCCCCCCCCCCCCCCCCCTGGCGCGGAGAAAAAAGGTCTCTTCCTGCTCCGCCGGGAGTGGCATTTCCTCCCTTTTTTTTTTTCTGAAACTTGAAAACAGGGACTCTTTTCTCTGGTAGATCCGCTTCCTCGCGATGAGAAGACCTCCTTTTTTTTATGGACTTGTAATCCCCCCCCCCCTTCCCCTCTCCCTCTCTCGAAACGCGTCGCCCCAGTTCTCATTTGTTCTCTTTTTTTTGCAGTTAGAGGTTCACCGTTTTTTGAGTGCACGTTGGAGTGGACGATTATCGTTTCTTTCTCTTCGTTACAAGCGAACGGGATTCACCTGTTTTCATCCTTTCTGCGCAAAGTATGAAGATCTTTTTCTTCCTTTGGATGTTGAGGGCTATTGGAGGTCCCCTCTGCCCCTTTTCTGGGTGAGGTGGCGGAAGCTCATTCCTCAGTTATCTTTTTGATGGATTTTTTTCCCCGACGGCAGCAAGCTTCTTTCACCCTCCTTTTTTTTTCTTGTGGTGGTGTCGGACGAGTGGGGCTGGGCTCCCCTCCAAGAGAGAAAACCTTTTTTTATTTCCCCAATTCGCCGAGCTCCTCTTTTTTTTTTTTTTGATACCGAAAATCTCAAAACACCGTCCATTGAGCGTGAAGTATATGCCTCCCTTCTTCCCCCCCCCGTTGTGTCGGACTTTTTTTTTTTTTCCCCCCGGAGACGGACGCGTTTTGTGCTTTTTCCTTCCTAAAAAGATTTTTTCTCACGTTAGCCTCCTTTTCTTTCCCCTCCTTTGCGAAAGGTGCGAAGCGTCCCTGCATCTGACGTTTTTTGTTTCATGAGAGGAGGTTTGACGAAGAATTTCCGCAGAGAGGGGGGCTAATGACGTACTTCCTTTCTTTTTTTTTTGCCCATGAGAGAGATGGATTGCGTTTTTTCCGTCCCTCGTTTTCCCTCGTTTACGAGGAATGTTGGGATCCACTCCCGGATTTGAAGAGCCTTTTTTCTCCCTCTTCGTGCAGGTGGTGAATTTCGTTTTCTTCCTTCGTCTTTCCTATAACTTTTCTGCGGGGGGACGATGGAATTTCGGTTTTCCCTTTTTTTTCTTTTCCGGATGTTTTCTCTCGCACGAAAATGTGCTTTTTTCCTTTCTTTTTTTTTTTCCCTTTTTCATGAAATCAAGCCAGTCCCCTTTCCTTGTATGGGAGAGGTTATGTCCCTTTTCTAGGAATTATTTTTCTTTTTTTTCCGCACAAATAGCTCGTAGAGTTCGCTCACTTTTTTTTGCCTCTTTTTTTTTTCCTTTTGGTTCTTCTGAGGCACGAGACGAAAACGAGCTTCTCCCTTGTCACTTGGAACTTATCGTTCCCCTCCTTTGGGAAGAGGTGGGGTATATTGGAACTCTCCCCTCTTTCTCCCCCGCTCTTCTCCTTATTCCACATTCTTGCTTTACCCCCTCCCTTTTCCCTTCTGTCTTTTTTCTTTGAATTGAAACAGGCGGACTACACGCACTCGCTCGCTGTTTTCCTGTGCCCGGGCTTCCTTCGCTGTTTCCCACTGAGCAGAGAATACGTCCTCCTCCCCCCCTTGCTGGGAAGGTTCCCAGAAGCGCTAGAGGGTCCCTTCTTCTCTTCCTGTTCCCTTTTTTTGCATTTTTTTCACTTTGAGACTCGGGCGCTCCGAATGCCACCTCCTGCCCCACCTTTTTTCCTCCCTCCCTGACCAGCATCAGTTTCCTCGAAGGACAAAATTCCCCTTTCTTTTCCCTCGTTTACTAATTTGTTAGAGCTGATTTTTTCCACCTTTTTTTTTCCCTTCCCTTCCCTTTTTTCTTCGGCATTGGTCCGGAAGCCTCCCCTCCTTTTCCCTTCAGCAAGTTTTTTGCTTTTTTTTCCCCCCTACAGATGACAATAATTTAGTAGAATGGTCGTCTCCCCTACGAAGCGCTACATTATGCCCTACTCCCTCCACTCCTCCTTCCCGCTGCCGTATAGAAGCTTGTGTTCAGCCGGTCGCCTGGCCCCTGTTTTGATTTTTTTTTCCTCCTAAATTTACAGAGCGGAACAATCTGATAACCTTGAGATTCAAATAGCCCTTCTTCCCTCTCTTTCTCCTTCCTCTCTCTTTCTCGTCTCGGGAACGAGCGCTGTGCCTACCCCACATTCCACGGTCCTGCTATTTCTTTTTTCCCTCCCCTTTTACGCGCCAAGGTTAATTTTTATGCTTTAGTCCTTCCCTTACCAGAAGCAAGGTCAGGGCCGCTGTCGCTCTCGTCCCTACAACAAACCACAGACGTACTCCCTTTTTTTTTTTTCCATCCCGCCCTTGGATCGAATTCCTTCTTCCCCCTCTTTTTCTCCCAACGGCTACAGCTACGCGTCGAGCCACTCTTTTTTCCCCCCCCAGCAAATCCTTACCACCCTTCTCCGCTTTCGATCAAGGAGATTTGGCTTCTTTTTTGTTTGAGCGCTGCCTTCTTCCTCCTCTTTTTTCTTCTTCCCCTCTTCCGGTCGGGGAATCGGAATCAGATTTTTTGATTCCAGCTTAAGTCTCCCACTTTTCTTTTTTGTGGAGAAGGAGTGCACCACAAACCCCCTTTTTCCTGCCCCTCGACGGGCGCAGTGAGGATGGACCCTTTCCCCTTCCCCCCTCCTTCGTGGAGCCCGGAGTTACCTCCCTCACATTGTAACTAGACTTCCACAGGCTTGAGGAATTGAGAGTGCCTTCTTTTCCCCCGGCCCGATCTGTGTCCCTTTCCCCCTACCTGGATGATTTTGCCTTTCCTTGGCATCCAAGAGAATCTTCTTTTCATGGAATCTCTCTCTTTTCCTCTTTTTTTTTTTTCGCTTGAAGGGGAAGCTCTTCGAACAGAATGCCTCCCCAAAAATCAGCAAGGTATTCATCTTCCATTCTCTTGGAGGGAGCCGTTTCCGCAGAGTTTTTTTAAAAGGAATTTGCCCTCTTTGTGCATTTGCTAATACGTGACAATTTATTTAACTACTTGCCTTCTCTCGAATCCGCTTTCTCCCTCCCCTGCGCCAGTCGCTTGGGCTTTTTCTTTTTTCCCCTTCCCTTTTTTGTGGGGGGACCCCCCACCCCCCCCCCCCCCATTCTCATCCGGGTAGAGGACTAAATAGCGAATACCCCTTTTCCCCCTCCCTAGTTCCGCAGACTTTCCCTTATAGTAGATTACGAGGGCTTCTTTTACCGCTTAGACCCCCCAAGGTAGCGCCCTTTTTTATTCTCCCTTCTCTTTTTTCTTCTTTTTTCCTTTTTTTTCCTTCCTTGGTATAGAAGAAGTAGGCCCCTCCCTTTTTTTTTCTGAAACTTCCGTTTTTTTCCCTTCCCCCGGAATTACGATAACGGAGGCTTTTTTTTTTTTCCTGCTGGAAGTTACGTGTGCTGTGTTTTTTTCTTATCTCTTTCCCCCCCTCCAGCACGCGGCAGCGACCTTGCTTCTGTTTCCTTCCCCATTCACTGCCCTCCTGTTTCCTCTTGAAGAGAATTGAATAAGTCTTTGGTTTTCTTTTTTAGGTCACAGAGATAGTTCCCGGCGCTCCCTTCTCAGGACTTCGACACTCCCTTTTTTCAACCGGCCCTTTCTCGAGCTTGATAAGAGATGTCCTTTCCCCCCGTGACAACATTTACTGTTTTCCCCCATTTTCTTTCCCCCAGTGGGATACGGCTTTTTTCTTTCTTGGGCCTTACTTTTTTAGTGCGCTTAGTATGCGTCGCTTTGAATCATTCCTTTCTTTATGAGTGCATCTGTATGGGTCGGTGCCCTTTCTCCCCCATTCCTTTCTTTTTTCCCCCCTTTTTTTTTATGCTTACGGACCAAATGCCCTCCTGCAAGTGCCTCCTTTTTCTCTCGCGGGTGGACAATAGATCGAACCCCCCTCTTCCCCTTTCTTCTCCCCTTTTGATCCCTTCAATGTCCTTTGTCCCTTCGTCTTTCTTTCTCTGTAAAAACAGTGCTTGCTGGTCCGCGGTCTTTGTTTCTTTTTTCAGGAGGTTCTTTCTTCACGAGAGTACAACGCTGCCCCCCCTTTTTCCTTTCCTTGTCGCATAGACCCTAAGAGAGCTTCTTTTCCCTTCCCCCTTGTTTAGAAGCATTGCTCTTTTCCCTCATGGGGCTTTGAATCGTGGTGCCTCTTTTCGGCGGCTCGAAGTCCCTCCCCTTTTCCCCCCCTCTTTTCTCCTGTTCGTGTAGTCGACTGTTTCAAAATTCACACAAGTTTCCCGATTTTTTTTTCCCTCTTGTGGTTGTAAAGCAAGCCTTCCTTTCCCCCTCGCTTCCTCGTAAGTCTCCAGACCAGTACTGCCTATTTTTCCCCTCTTCTCCCCTTTTGGGGTGAGTTGAAGGGCCTGCGTCTCCCTTTTTCATTTTCTTTTCTCGTTTGCGTAGAGTGAAGAAAAGATCGGATCCCCGGCCCCTTTTCCCAAATGTGGTGGGGAATCTCTTTTTTTTGCCTTTCCCTTTCCCGTAGAATGGAACTCCTCAGAAGTAAGAGTAAGTTTACAGGACCCCATTTGATGGCGTGATTTAAATGACAAATTCTTTCCCTCCACCCAAGGCCAGGTCCAAGACCACCTCCCCCTTCTTTCTTGCTTCCCCCTCTTTTCCCCCGGCAAATACAATCCCACCTTCCTCCTCACTTTCCTTTTCCCCGCCTTCCCGGAGTCTTTCGAAAGAAGACCCCCCCCCCGCAGACTCTCCTTCTTCCCCATTCCCCCCCTCCCCTTTATTGTGAATTTCGCCGGGACCCCCCACCCCGAAACCCTTTCCGCGTAACTGAAACATTTTTCCCTCCGACAACCCCTCATCCCCTTTTTTTTTTTTTTTTTCCGGTACGAAAGAGCCCTTCTCCTTCACCCCAATATTGATCTCTTCCTGCGGAGAAGTAGGAGGTCAAACCCCTCTTTTCTTTCGAGCCACTTCGTAAGTGACTCTCCTTTTTTCTCACCTTCTTTTCTTTTCTATAACGTACCGGCCACTCTGCTACATGATCCCCCTCCCCAGGTTGTAGTACTTTCCCCCTTTCAGCGTTAGGCTCCGTTTTGCACCCCCCCCCCCCCCCCCCCCCCTTGTTCGCGAGAAGATATTCAAAGCTAAATTTTCTCCCTCTATTTTTTTATCTTGACTTTCTTCTCAGAGGGAGAATTTGAAATTCCTTCTTGGGTTTTCCTTTGGCTTGCTTTATTAGCCCCTTTTCCTCCTTGCTCCCCCCCTCTTCCCCCTGCTTTTAATCCGATTGCGGCCTTCTTTCTCCTCCTTTCCCTCCCCCTCGATGTATCTGCTCCCCCAAAGTAAATAGCAGCCTCCCCCCCCCCCCCCCCCCCCCCCATAGAACGCCAATCCACCCTCATTATTGTCATTATAGTCACCCTTTTCCCGCCGCCTTTAAAAGGAGTCTGTGAATAAAGTTTTCCCTCTCCCCTTGTCGTCGTGGCGCCTCGCCTTCTTTCCCCCCCCAACCTTGCCCTTCTTCTTTCAAAAAGGGGACCAGAAGGACCCCCCCTTCGCCACCGGCTACTTTTGCTCCTCTTCCTCCCCCCCAATCGTTATCTTGGGATTCCCTTATCCCCTTACGACCCCCCCCAGTCCCGATTATAGGAAAATGATCCCCCCCCTTCTCCCCGATACAGCCACCTTTTTCCACGGTTCGCAAACTGCGGTCCCGGATTCATTTTTTTTTTCCCCGGAAAAGAATTCCTCCATGTTCTCACAGTGCCCCCTTTCCTCCCCCCCTTTCTCCTTCTTATGTCCTCCGCGGCTTGCATCCTTCCCTCCCTCCGACTAGGGGGGGTATTTCTTCGGTCCCGGAAGCTCCGTCTTACAAAATAGGAACTCGTTTTTTTCCCCCCAAGCTGGCTTGTAGTAAATGGCATCCCTTTCCCTTTTCTTTTTCTCCCTGAACACTTCCCCTCTTCCCCCCTCCGTGGTACAGATCGCCACATGCGCCGTCGTTATAACTCTTCCTTTTTCCTTCGACCAAAAAGTATCCTCTTCAACCTTTCCGCTTTCAGCGCGGCCTTCCCTGGTTTTTTTTTTCGGTAATACACCACCGCCACCCCCCCTCCTCCCCCCTCTCCCGATAACAATTCCATCCCCAAGACTAGAAAATTTCTTCCCCCTTCCCTGGTCCTGAATAACTCATGTTTTTTCCCCCCCCCCTCTAAGAGAATACCAATCACTATTCATTCACGTACACATCCCCCCCCTCCTTTTCTCTTTCTCCCCTCCGTGTGTTGTTGATCTTTCTTTTTTCCCTCCTCTTGGGGCCAGTGCCAATCGATCCCTTTTTCTCCCTATTGGTTCTCGTGAGCGGTTTCCCTTTCCTTCCCATGACTCGAGGTGAAGAACCTTTCCCTTTTTCAAAGACCCGCCTGATTGTGATTTTCTCTTTTTTTTTCTTTGTTTGGCGGTTTTGTATTACTTGCCTCTTTTTTCCCTCTCTGGAAGGGAAGTGCTTTTCCCTCTTGTTGGCTTTTCTTTTTCCTCCTCCCCTTCTTCTGGCAGGAGTTCCCTTTCCGCCCTCCGGACAAGGGAACACATTTTTTTTTTTTCTTTCGATCCTCCCTCCCATTCGCCCTCTTTTTTTCATTAATACCGTTTTTTTCCCCTGGTCCGCTGGGGTTTTCCCCCTTCTTCCCTTTTTTTGCGAATATTGACTTCTCCTTCTTTCTTGAGGGACCATACCCCCTCTGCGGATGGATAAGAAGAGTTTTTCCCGGGCTGGACATCAATCCTTCCCCCCCCCCCTGGAAGATTTGAAATTTTTTGAGAACCATCCCCCTTTGAGGGGAGTGGAAGGTGGCCCTTTTTTTTTCTGCCTTTTCGAAACCTTGAAACATCCCTTTTTTGTTATAGGGGAGGCTAGATCATTTTTCTGTGCGTAAAGCCTTTTTTTCCTTCGTAAACGCGTTTCCTGGAACTCCACCCTCCTTTTTTTCCTGGGTTTCCCTTAGGCCGGTTGAGCCGTAACTATGTTCCTTCTTTTTTTTCCGCATAATAGCGGGATTGAAAGTTGGCTTTCCTCTCCTTCCCGTGGAGGCGGGAAAAGACGCCCCCTTCTTTTCCCTCTCTACAGCCTTTGTTGGCGCCGGCGCCCCTTCTCTCTCCTGACCATAATGACTAGACTTTGGCTTTTTTTCTTTTCGTAACTCGTTATGACTTTTGCCCGGGGGCGGAAGCGAAGGCCCCCTTTCTTTTTTTTTTTTGTCCTTTGAGCGGGGATGGCCTCCTTTTCCCCCCCCTCCATGGGCGGGAGACGGCGGTGGTGGTTTTTCCTAGGACTGTCTACCGGAAAACCGGGCCGAGTTTTTTCCTTTCAGGGGTAGTGATACCGCCCCCTCGTCCCCATCTTTCTCCTTTCCCTTTTCGCTATGCCTACGATACCCACCTTGTGTCGGTCTGTTTTTTTGAAACGGCGCCCCCCCTTTCCTTTTTGGTGGGCTTTCTTCCTCCCCCCCCTGGACGACAACGCTTGGCGTGAGCTTACCCGTCTGGTACGGACCTGTTCTCTCCGGTGCGCACTCTCTTTCCCTTCCGAAGATGAATTGCCGCTGCGAGTTTTCTTCTTCACCGAACAAAATAGAAAGACGTCCCCCTCCCCTTTTCTTCTTTTCGGTCTGGAACGAGGAAGGATTCCCCTTATCTCTTTCTTTTTTTTCCTTTTTCGGTTTAAAATGGTGCTCTTTCTCCCTTTAATTTTTTTGGATTGGTGACCCCCCCCTTCCCTGGAGTTGAAGCGACAGAGTTTTTTCCCCCTTCCTTTCGTTCCCGCGGCGTTCTTCCTATACCTTTTTCCTCTCTTGTGTAAGATGGAAATTCGGAGGAATTTTTTTCGGGAGTTCGGTTTTCCCTGAAAATGTTGATTGGTAGTGGACCTTTTTCCCTCCTATTTGTCATGAAATCACTCCCCTCCACCTTTTTTCTTGTAGAGGCGCTGGCCTGCTACTCTCTCATTTCCCCAATAGATAGTAGAGTAGAGAAAAGTCGCCCTTTCTTCTTTCCCCCCCCCCCCTAGATCCGCGGACTTGAAACTTAGAAGAATCCCCTCCCCTCCCCCCCTCCCCTTTTTTCCTTTTCCTCGAAGTACGGGTCTGGAGCTTACGAGGCGCGCTTTCTTCCTTCTACAACTGGCTTATTCCTTCGACTGCATTGAGAGGAACTTTTTTTCCCCCGCACTCGTCTCGGATATTGAGGCCGGGTCCCTTTGCCCTTCCTTATCCCCTTCTCTCTCCCCAGAGACAGACCTCCTTTATCCAAGGTTTCTATCCTTTCCCTCCGATGGGAAGGTTACCCCTCCTCCCCTCCTGGCTTGCGCGGCACACAGGCTATCGATCCCTTCTTTTTTTTCCTCTCTTTCTTTTTTCTTGCATGCCAATCCTGCCCAAAGACGCCCCCTCTCTTGACAAGTCAGCCCCTTTTTTCACGCGACGTACAAATTCCTTTCCTTCCAAGGGCTGTCCTCCCTCTTTTTTTTTTTCTTCTCCACCGCGCCGAAATGCGCACTCCCCTTTTCTTGGGCACTTCTTTTGGCCCTTTCCCTAAAGAGTTGGAGATTGCACGAAACACTCCCTTCTCTTTCTTCTCCTTTTTCGACTTCTGATGCACCTGCCTTCCCTCCTCTTTCTCTCTGCCCAAGAACTACCAGGTTTTCCCCGCGCCCGTATAGTCTCTGTTTCTTCCCCCCGGAAATGTTGCCGACGGCATCCCTCCCCTCTTCTTCGAGCTGCTACCTTGAGTCCCCTTCCCTTTCTTTTCTCTTTTTTCCCTCTGAGGAAGCGCGCCGGGACGCTGCGTCTTTTCATCAAATGAAACGGAATGGCGCTTTCCCTTCTTCCTTTTAATTTTTTTTCTTTCTCGAGAGGCCTTTTCCTTGGCGTTTCCCCTTTCTTTCCGGCGCGGAGCTGCGCGATTATTTTCCTCGACTCTCAGACAACCCCCCCTTTTTGGACGCGCGCTGCAGCGCCGGATTTTTCTTCTATCCGCTGCCCGTTTAGTAGACAATTTAATATTCGTTCCCTCTCCGTCGTCCCCCTCTCTTCCCCCCTATCTTTTTCTTTTGTGTGCCCTACTGCATTTCGTCATTTACGACCCGGT
>Ga0179593_1632486_pt1 | contig 11854 bp, 5 predicted proteins | sample CZODoug2_1_08_16_FD_185931 | JGI IMG/M metagenome (GOLD analysis project Ga0179593, IMG submission 185931) | Vadose zone soil fungal communities from Angelo Coast Range Reserve, California, USA - CZODoug2_1_08_16fungal (PacBio error correction) | ecosystem: Environmental > Terrestrial > Soil >... | reverse complement strand
TGTTTCCCCCTTCTCCATTTCCCTTTCTGATGTCTCCATCTTTCTTTGGGTTCGCCCTGATGAGGTGTGTCTCGGTCTTCTTGGTAAGGGCCCTGTAGGAGCTTGATCGTTCCCCAGTTGCCGGTCCTTTACGATGAGACCGCACGCACGTCCCCTTTCCCTTACCCCTGAGATTTTTCCCAGTTTCCTGAGCAGGTTATGTTTTCTCGCTTTTCTTTTTATTTCTTTCAATCGCCTCCCTCTCCTGGCATTTGGCGCCTCAGCTCGCTCTCCCTTCTTTTTGATCGACTCTCCCCATGATAGCAGGATCCTGCCCATATCGCGCGGCTGGGCAGCTTCAATCGCTTTTGATTTTTCTCCTCCCCCCCCCTCCCCGAAAGGAGAGGAAGTCCGTTTCCTCGCTTCTTCCGCTTCTCTTTTCCGTCGAAGTAAGCGCCGCCACTTACGTCCTTGGTTTTTCTTTCTTCGCCCTGTGGCGACCGTTTTTTCCTTCTCGAGACGAAACGGTCGATCGATTGGGGCTCCGTATTCCTTCTTCTCCCTTCCATGCGGAACGAGACTTTTTGCCGCTTTATCAAAACCCCCCTTCCGCCCACCCCCCACCACAGGAAATTTTATCCCCGGCACTAGGCCTGTTTTTCCTCAGTCGTTCTTTTTCATAGTCCCAGGATTACGAGCGCTTGGGATACGCGTCTTTTCTGCAGATTCCGGGTTTCGCCTTCAGGATGATAAGCCTGTCTCCTCTCCAGACCCATCCCTCAGCCGCCCGCTACGGCGATGACGTTCAGCCTCTCGCCCCTTAGTTTCTCCATCGGAAGTCTCCTCCCTTTCCTCCGGTGGAGGTCTGGACGGTTAGCCTCGGCACGCGCCTTCGTACAGTGGCGTCGTTTTTGGCTCTCGCCCGCGATTGTAATTCCCTTTGAACCCTTCCCCGGTCTTCCTTCCCCTCAAAGTGAACAAACCTTCTACCCCCCCGCGGCTTTTTTCCCCTAGAACACCGCTCGGGCGAGATCGCGAACGCCCAGACCTTCTCCTGTCTTACCGACCGCTGTCTTTGGCCCGACGCGCTTGGCCCCCATTTTTTTTACCCCGATTTGAAACGTTTTTTCATCACCTCGCACCTGCCTTTTTAACGCGACGAGATTCGCCCTTCATCGCCTTTTTTTGGGAACTTCCCTTCTTTTTTTTAATTAGGTACTTGAGGCCGAGGCCCCACGTTCCGTCTAAGGATGAGGAGGCTTTGCTTCACTCCCAGACGAGCTTTTAAACGGTTCCCTGTGTGGACGTTTCTTTTCCTTTTTTGGCTCCCTCCCTTGAGTTTTGAAACGATCGGCTGTCCCGCGCATTCTATCTGCGCTCGTTCCCCTCTGATCCTGCCGACTCCCATGCGGGCGATGCTCGGCGCGTCGTCCCGGTCACGCCTTCCTGCGATATTTTTTTCTCCCCCTCCCCTCCGTAACGATCCAACGTGGACTCTGGTTGATTTCTCGACGAGGGCTTATTCGCTGGCTACAGTACAGATGTCTTTCCCTGGTAAGAGCCACTTGACTTTTGAAGTTTTTCTTCCCCCTCCCTAGACTTCCCGCCTTTTGGACCACCTCGCTACAGCCTCCGTGATCTTTCCTTGTCCCTGTCTGTTTTTCAATCCAACACTTTTTCCTTTTTTACGATCCGATCTACTCCGGTCCCCCTTCCGACGTGCTGTCGTCAGAGCCGACTGGTTTTTCGCTCTGCCCTTGAATTCGGTCGCTAGAGAAGGACCACCTCTTGCTTTTGCCATCGGTTGCGTTTTTTTTTTCCGTTCCCTTGAGGAATCTCAGACCTCTCTTTCCTTCACGTTTCTTTAATCTCCCCCCAAGTGGAGGGACATTGTGGGTATGACCTAAACTTGGTCACGAGTACCCGCCTCCTCTGGCCTTTTTCTCTTTCACAGTCTTCTTCCCCCTTTTGGGGTTTTTTTTATTGGCGTTTTCTTGAAGTGCTGTGCGAGTGCTTGCTATTGTGCCTTCTCCTCTTCCCTCCTTCTCCTCACCTACCTCCTCTGTGAACCTGTCTTTTCCTGGCGACTGGGTAATCCTAGTCTAATTTCGTTTCCGGTGCGGAACGTCCGCGCTTTCTCGGCTGCGCCTATCCTTGCCAGGATTTCCTTCCTCTTTTTAGCACTTTCTTTTTTGTCGCGTAGTGCGAATTTTTCTGAGGCGGTTCCTTTTTTTTTTAGAGTCCTTTCTCCCTCTTCGATTTTTTTGGAGCTGGATGTGGGCTGGGCGCGCTTATTGGGTCCGAGTCCCCCTGTTTTTCGTTTTCAGGGCATTCCCTTTAAGAAAACTCCTTCAGCCAGCTGTGTTTGAAGCCCCTCGCCCCGTGACCTTCCCATGAGTACCTACTAGTGAACTTCAGGGGCTATCCTGGAGTCGGTCTCCCTTTCCTTCTTTTTTCTTTTGGCACCCCTCTTTACGGGATAGCCTAAACGAATCTGGGTTCTCATTTACCCTTTTTTTTTTACGTCGGTGGGGTACAGAGTGGTGAAGTCTGTCTTGCAGTTTACCGCGGCTCTGGTTTCGAAGTGCTCCACGAGCGCGCTGGCTCTGCAATCATTCTCTCAACCAGATCTCTTTCCCTAGTCCTCTCCCCTCTCAAAAGGACAGCGCACGCGCGGGGAGACAACACATCCGCGGACTTTTCTTCTTGCTTCGTATCTTTTGCGTGTCGGCCGGGTTTTTGACCGACGGCGCAGCCCGGCCGCTCTCCCCATCAGAGTGCCAAGGAGCCTCGGACGACTTACAAATCAACACCCCACTTATACGCGATGTCTGATATGAGAATCTCGTCAAGACCCAGTATCAGCCCTTGCTTTTTTCTAGTGTCTCGCTTCTCCCCCTTGCCTGATAAACTCTGCACCTCTCCGTTTGAATCCTCTTCTCAGCGTTTTGCTGTCCGAGCCTGTAAGGTGCTCCTTTCGGCCATCGCTTTCCGGGGTCCCCTTCCCACCTGAGCGTCTACGACGTGGACGTTTTACTTCCCCTTATCGATTAGAGAATTTGGTCGCGGCTGGCCTCCCTTTCCCGTTTTTTTCCCCTTTTCCCTGCGAGTTTTTCCCTGACAGCGCCAAGGGCAACCTTTCTCTTTTTTTCGGAGCCTTTCGACCGACTTTCCGAGGGGCCGTGGGCGCCGACGTCTCTTCGTTCCGGAATTTTTTTCTCTCGTCTGAGCACGGGGGACACCGGCTGCTCAGCCTTCTTTTGGTTTTTGCCGACCACTTTCTTTCTTTAGCGCAAGTCTGGAGGGTGTCGCGTGTTTTCCTTAACTCCTTCTTTGCTCCAAGACCTCGTACGGGGGCGCTATTCGTTCCTCCTCGTCCACTGTCTCGTGACGTGACCGCGGTCGGGAGCCTACCTGAGCGCTTCTTTTTGTTGTTAGAAAGCGCCCGGCTAAGCGGTTTTCTCTTCGTTTAATTTTCCCCCTTTCTTTATATGGCGAGCTTGTAAATCGTTTTTTTTTTTTGTTTTTTTTTTTTGTTGCCAGCAGGCAAGTAGACGAGGATTCGTCATGTTTCAGGGATTCCAGCGCGTTTCTTTGAATAGAATATTTTCCGAGTGATTCCAGGTAGAACTGTTTTCTCTCTTCCTCCTTCCCTTTTTAGCTCCCGGCGTGGGTGGGACAACCTTTTCTCTCTGCCTATCTCGTCTCTTTTTTCTTTGATCCCTCTTCGAAGCTCAATATTTGCCCGAGCGAGTTTGCAGCTCCTTTTTGAACAGGTTCCTCCAGCCTGTACCTCGATCCTTGAGAGCTGTGTTCTCGGGTTCGCCCTCTATTGAGCCTTTTCTGGCCTTGAGCGTCCTCTTTGAGGGGTCTCGATTGTTTATCTCCATAGGTTGCTTTTTCCGAGTCCAAGTACCGCTTTTCGCTTCCCTTTTCTAGCGCTCATCGGCCACTGAGTATTTTAATCCGACTTTTTGGTGTCGATTCTCTTCGTCATCGCGTAATACGGGCGACTTTCCTCCTTTCCTTTTTCGAGGTTTCAGCCAGGAGCCACCTTCGGTGCCCTATCCTTTTTGAATCCCACCCCCCAATTTGGCCTCCTGGAAGATCTTTCCGTTCCTCGGAGCTGAGGCTTCACCTTCTCGCTTTTCGCCTTCTGCGCAAGTGTTCCTTTCAGCGGTCGTCTTGTTTGCCCTTCTTTTCCAATCGCCGCGCATTTTCGCGGATGCCCTGTACCCTTCAACATCCTATGCGCTCCCGAATAGAGAACCCATCTTTTATCCTTTTTTTAGTCCCTGTCCTCAAGAGAGACTCTGCTAGCGGCCCTGTTCTTTTCGCTCGATTCGTGTTAGTGTGTTCTTCCCCACTCCTGGAGGCGGAAGAGGCCTACCCTTTCCTCCCATCCGATTCCTCCCTCTTTTTTTTTCCCGCTGGGATGTCAGGATACTCGAGTCGTGATTTTTTTCTAATCTCCTCGAGCTGATTTTTCTTTCTGCGAGTGTCGGGCGATTGCCCGTGGTCATCGGGCTTGTCTCCCCTCTCCCTCTTGAAGGCTCCTCAGAGATGGACCTGAGTTTGCTTTTTTTTATCATCTCTGAACGGACTGCGTTCCCGAATCGGGCTCCTGTTTTATCCCGGCCCTTCCCCCTTTCCGACTGACACGCGGGAGCTTCTAGGTATCGTTGGCTGGCCTTTTTTCGGTTGTGGTCTCCTTGACGAAATCGCTTATTTTACCTCCTCGTTGTTTTCTCTCTCAAGGAGACCCTTTTCGGAGTCATCGCCACCCGGGAATCGACGTTTTTCACCTGCTGCCCTGCGTGCGTTTCTTTTTCCTCTTGAGATTTTGTTCATCCTCCCGTTCCCCCCCCCCCACCACCACCCCCCCCCCCCCCCCCCCACCCCCCCCCCCCCCCCAGCGCCCTGGAGATTGCTTTTAGTCCCTTTTTCGCGAGACCTACTGAGGAATTTTCCAAGGGACATGAGCGTGTCTGGACGTACACTTCCATGGATTCTTCTTTTCGTCGTTCTTTCTCTTTTGAGCACCGGGATCGCCCGTACTGACCCCGAAGATTGACGTTCTGCTCAGCTCGCGATGCTCGGAGATGTGATCTTCATTTTAGAGAGGATCCTCCCTCTAGCTTTTGTCCCAATTTCTTTTTCCCTCGACTCTGTTCCCTGATAACACGATTCGTGAGATTCGTCTTTTTTTTGCGAAGCTCTCCTTTTTCAAAGTCGCGTTACTCCCTTTTTAATCCCTATGGTTTCTTTTTTGGGAGCATTTTTCCTTTTTTCGATGAGGCTCGATAGCGAGACGCAAACCTCTCGGGCTGGCGTCGTGTTGCTTCCCCTCCTTTTCCATTCCTCAAGCGGCCGACTGCGCGGCAAGTCTTCACCGCCCCCTCTGAAAGGAAATTCCTTTTTTTAACATGGACTGGTTCGGCCCCTCAGTCTTCCCCCGCCCCAGAGGAGTGTTTTTGCTACGTTTTCCCCTTTCCGGCAGATGATGGCTAGGGAACTCCCCTTTTTGTCTCCTTCTTTCTCGGGTTTCCAGATGCCCGCTCGCTCGCCCGCGCCCGTCCCTCCTTCTTTCCTTTCCGATCGTCCTGGCGGTTTCCTCCCCTTTGGCATACTCCGGTAATAAGGTTTCTTGAGGTTCTACACATTCGCCTGACTGCAGTCGTGGCTCGTATGATTCTCTATACCTCACTCTGATTATTCCACTTTCCTCGATTTTTTTTCCAGGGGGCAAGGAGAATTCTTCCTTTTGATCCCCCCGACCTCGTTCCGGCGAGGCCCGAAAACAGCTCTCGCGCGTGCAGACGGCTGTTCACGCCTTCCGTCTCCTCACGCTAGGAAGGAGGCCCGGGATCGGTGACCCTAGCCTACTTAAACGTGTTTCTTCTCCGGTGCCCGCGACGCGATGCGTACTACCCCCTTCACGTGGGTTTTCTAGTCGCCTCTCCCCCCCCAAACCCTCCCGTCGGTTTGAGGCGAGGCCAAGGTCATTCCTCAATCCTCGGTCTTCCTATGGCGTTATCCCAGACCGGCTTACTCTCCCGGTCTTTTTTGGTGTCTTGAGAAGCGCCTGGAAGTCCACTTGACTCTTTGGCGGCACCCTTTTGTTCCCCGCTCGAATCCGCGCCCGAGCGTTAGATTCTCCTCTTCTCTTACGTTTGCTCTCTGATACGGAGCCGCGGAGACCGTTCGTTGATATCGGCCCCTCACCTTTGACCGGTCCACGTCACGCTCAAAACGCGACTCTCGTCCCCTCCCCTTTCCTTGGTTCTTCTAAAGATTCCCCGATGACAGGTCCCGAACTTCTGATTTCCGGTTTTTTCGACCTTTGACACCCCCCGCATAGTTTCCCCTCCTCGGAGCCCGACGTTTGTCAGTCTGACCACCCCTTTTCTTTCTTGCCCCTAAGATCCCACACGTCCCCCCCCCATTTTTTACTCCTCATACTCTTCCCGCCTGTCATTGTCGATTTTGGAGTCGCGCGCAGGCGCTACGGTTCTTTTAGCGCTTTTTTCTCCTCCTGAGAGGATAGTTCTGTGGCGCTCGACCGTTCCGGCGGGCTCGCCCCTTCAATTCTCCCCAGCGTTCATTTTCCTCCCCAAATTCACATTGTTAGGGCGCCTTTTTCTCCGCTCTCGACCCGGCGGACGGACGGGTCGTTTTTTTACTCTCTAATTCCCCGCTGTGTTTTCAGCTCGAACTTGCCGAGGCGCCTTCGAGTTTCTTTCGCCGTTTTTGCTGCTGCCCCGTTCCTTTTTAGTGGACTGTTTCTCTATTCTGCCCAATGTCTTTTATTGTCTACGCTGAGTACGCGCGATCGCTCTGCGCCGTCCGTGCCTGCTTTCTATTCTTCCCGCACTCCTTTTCCCCGGCGCTTTGCCCTTCCGAGGCGGTTTTGCACGTTGTTTCGCGCGAGGCTCCTCTCTGGCAGGGGGTGGAGTCGGGAGGGGCTGTCTGTGCGCCTTTTATTCTGTTTAAGAGGGGCTTTCTCCCGTTGTCCCGCGGTACCGCAAGACTCCTTGCCTTTTTTTCTCGACCCAGCGTCGTTCCATGATTTTACCCTTCTTGACGTTAAGGCATGCGGTCAGTGTGCCATTCTCTCCTTTTCTCCTGTGTTGAGTTTTTACTCCGGACTCGCATTAGTGCTATTGTTTTTTCTCGATGTTATTCTTTTGTGGGTTATTTTTGGGATGAAGGATTTCTTGGACCGCGGCTCCTGCCATTCACGAGCGCTGTTTTCTTTTTATATGCTCCACCTGCTCAGTCCCCCTCCCCCCCTCATCACTCATAGCCCGCCCGCCCATCAAGGTTTTCTTTTTTTTAAAAAACTCTCGTTGCTCATCCCGCCCGGCCAGTACGCGTGCGGTTCTCGTTCATCTCGCCGACGTCCCTTTTTTTTTTGAAAGGGGCAGGCGATTCCGGCGCAGCCCATGCGAGATACTCTTTTCCGTTTTTTTTTGCTTTTCCCTAGGACTCCTGTTAATTGTGCGAGAATAGTGACCCATTCCTCCTTCCGCGAATCGCGGGTTCCCGGCTTCCTAGCAAAGCACTCGCCTCCTTCGTCCACTGACTTTTTTTGCGCCCTTTTTAGGTTTCCTTTGCCAAAGAAAAGAGACCTCCGTCCGTCTTTCGGCATAGAGGTTTTTCCCCCTCTACTTGTACCGCATGGAAATGACTGGGTCTCTGAGGTTGAGGGCTTGGTCGAGGATTGCCGTGTTTAGAGTCCTTGGTCAGCCATTTTTTCTCAAGGCCCACGAACGAGAGCCTGCGCTCTCGTCCCGTCTGGCTCCGTCTACCGCATTTTTCCGGCGGTCCCTTTTTTATAGATCGGAGGAGCACACCCATTGGTTCCTTCAGTGTTCCCTGCTCGGGGCGTCCTCTGGTGAGTAGTCGCCGAACCCCCTTCGGTGTTTTTTCTTCGTGCAGTTCTGTGTGGCATGAACGACTTTACTCGAGCTCTACATAGGGACTTTTCCACCGGGTTTTCCGCGAATGTAGCCCGGCATCGGACGTTTGATGACCTGCGTTGTGAGCTCTCGGGCTTCCTTCGCGATCGGGAAGGGCGTCCCGTTTCTGAAAGCTTCCGATTTTCCTCCCCGGCGGGAGCCGAGGAGCTTATCCCAGGCGCTCAAGTTGCGTGACGTTAACCTGTCTACGCGTACGGTCGACGGCAATGTCCCTCCCTTTCGACGCACCAGGGAGATGTCATAGCTTCTGGAGTGCCGCCATCGTTCGAGGCCATTTTATGAGAAGTTTTGCAACTTCCAGACTGATTTGTAGTTTTTTTCCACCATGCAGTAGAGGAGAGGAAGGGCCGCATCCTCTCCGTTCTGCTTCTCTTTCTCCTTGCTGAACCGTCCACCACACCCAACCCCCCCCCCCCCACCCCCCCACCCCCCCCCCCCCCCACCCCCCCCCCCCCCCCCCCCCCCCCCCCCCCCCCCCCCCCCCCGGGTATGTCGCAGTTTTGCAAGGCGCGCCCGCACCCTGCAGCAGCGGGCGCTTTAGACGTGCTCCTGGCCAAAGGTTCATCCGTCCTTTTTTATTCGGGCAATCAGATTGAGATTTTTCTCGTTTTTCTTAGAATGTTTGTGCGGCAACTTTTTTATGGGTGGGCAGCTCGAGGGTCGGGCCCTGTTTCCCTTCTCTAGCTTCTCAGCCATGCGTCCGAAGGTCCCAGTTGCCTGCATGCGCTGGCGGGCAAATCCTCGGGTCCCAGTGAGGCAGGAGGAGCCGATTCGATTCTTCTCCTCTGATGTCCCTGTCCGTCACTCGGGCGACGCGCGGGAATGTCTCCTCTCCTCTCTTAGAGGAAGCCAGGTTTACGTCGGTGTCCGCTCAGGACCCCGTCCTCCCTCAGGTCCCCGAGCTCATTTGGTGTCCTACTCGCTTTGTCGCCGATCAGTTTCATGCGAAAGTTCTTTTAAGAGGAAGGGTTTTGCAAGGTTCCTGTTGTCCCTCACGTTCGCCCTTCTCTGGCTGTACCCCGGCGGCGCACATGTGACCGCTCCTCCCCGTTTCTCGATCTGACTGCCTTTTTCGGAACGCTCGTCTCGCCGCCGCCGCGGCATCTACTTTTGTGTCTCCTTCTTTCGGCGATTTTCTTTGCTCGAGGTTTGGAGGCGAACGGACTGCTCCCTTGGACTCGCACCGCTTGGCAAGGTTTCCATTTCCCGCTCGCGAGGTCAGGATCTCTTCCATCCTCGTTTTCTTTGTGACACTTTTGTTTGATCGTTCTTCCTCGAGAGGGCGCCGTAGCCTGGTGTTTCTTCCCCCCGTGGTCGCGATCCGCGTTCCTCCATTCGTGAACCTCCATGGGGAAGCTGACCCCTCACCCCGCGGATTGTTCTTACGTGACTTTCCGGTTATCAGGCCAGTCCTTGCATCTCAGGCCACGAGTCGATGGCCGGATGCCTATATCCGGAACGATGCTTGCTGACACCTAAGCATGTTATCTCCCTCTGTACTCTTTCTAGGGGTGCCTTCCCTTTACCGTCCTTTTTTTGAGTCTCTTCTTGTCCCAAGTCGAAACGTGACCCCAGAGGAGTTTTCCAGCCCCTGTTTTTCGTGCTACTGTGTCCCTTTTCCGTGTTGTTCTTAGGAGTAATCGTTCCGGTTTTGCGACCGTTGGCGAGAACCGGATTTCCCCTTCCGTTTAAATTGAGACCCTTCTGAACCTTTCATCCGCGAGTCTTGTCTGAAGCCGCCCATTGCGCAGGCCGCGCCTTTCTCACACGGGCCATCTGCCAGGACGACGCGCTTTTCCGGCTGCCTCGCCTCTGTTCCCTCCTAGAGAGCCCCCCCCCTAGGAGCAGTCGCCTAGTTTGTTCCTTATTTCTTTGACAGGCGGGGATGACCTTTCACCCCCCTCTCTTTTTTTGTACTTAGAGCTTTCGTTTTCCGTTCCCTACGGACGACGAACGATACTCGCAGGTCTCTGGTTCCTGTGTTGGACTTCTTTGCCTCGCGTCGGCTCTGGCGACCGGAAAGGCTTCTCTCGCGGATAACCGTCCCTCTTTTTCGCTCGATCTTAAGGTTTCTTTGGGTATCCGCCGGACCGATTCCGTCCTGGCCGCGTCCCCTGTGTACGCCTTGAAAGGAACCCCTTTGCCCCACTGAGGCCCCCCCCCGGTTTTCTTTTCTTTTTGGTTTTTTTTTGTGTTTGTGTTTTATTTTTTTTCTTTTTTTTTTATCCTGGTCATTTCTTAGGGTGAGGACCTTTGCTACGAATCAGTCGGCCGAGGCCTAGGCTTTTCCAACTCACGTTTGGCTGGTCCTCGACTGGAATCCTCGGGGCTCCTCTTCTTTTTTTATGAATTTTTTCGTGTCTCCGCGTACTCCTTTTTCTTTATCGGCGGTGTATGATAATCGGCATCGAGTCCCGTTCTCCGTTGTTTAGAGAAAATTCCTCTGTGTCATCGAAGAGCTACGTGGACCCGTCTTTGCATCTTGTGGACTTCTCGACCCTATTTCCCTCCCGAAGGTCCCGGCTTTAATCTTACATCTCTCTCAGACCCTCTTCATGAGGTCAGAACACAGCTCTCGCGGGCGATTTTGATAAAGACTGCCGTCTAATTTGCCGCCGCTTTTTCGGAGTTTTAGCGCGGCTCGGGCAATCGCTCCTTCGAAATCCGCCCAGGTTCTTTTCCGGCCTTCCTCTCCTTTTCATCGCCATAAGGGTGGAGGCGCGCATCTGTCCCCCCAAGGTCGTCTCGTGTTTGATTTTTTAAACACAGGGTTCCTTCTACCTGGAAGGATGCGCGGAGAGTTCCCTGATAGAACGTCTCCCTTGGACCGTGTTCGCGGTTCAGTTTACAGGACGGGGCCCGCCACCTCGGTGTGCTGATCGACTCCGACTCCTTTTGACTTCTTTCCTAGTCGCCAGTTTTCTACTTCCTTTTCTTTTTTTGAGGCTGCTCGTTCTTTTTTGTCCCCAATAAAGAATTCCAGTGATCTTCGTCACTCCCACCCCCCCGGTCCCGTTTCCCAAAGTTCACGCGCAAGCGGGCCTTTTTTTGTAATTTCGCGGCGCAAAGATATACCGGTGCTACACTTTACTTCTAAGTCCTGCCTTCGCTCTCACCCTTCGCCCTCGATGCATGTTTGTCGCGGCATCATCACACTAGATTCCAGCCTCCTCTTGCGCTTGCCGGTTTACCAGCCCCTTCCCCAAATGGTGCGACTTTCCAGATCTATCCTGCGGCTGTCTTCTTGAGTGTCGCGCGTCTTTTTTCGAACGGGTTTGAGCGCGGTCGCACCTCCTGCCCCCCCCCTTCTCTCTCTTTGCGTTCCCTCCTTTCTTGGTGCATCAGGCGACTAGCCCTTCGGACTTTTCCCGGCATCCGCATGGTCGAAAACACGTCCACTTAGTTTTGCCGTCCCTGTTCTGCCGCTTCGGTTGCCTTTGCGATGACGATCGTCCGTTGCTTTTTCTAACGATTTTCTCCAGGGTTTTACCCGTGCGCTGATTGAGACGTGGGAAACTCTCCGTCTTTCTTGACCTCCCTTTCCCCTCTATTTTCTGTATCATATAGCGCACCCATTTTCCCTTTTCCTTTCTGCACGCTGGACGCTGTAACCTCGCCCTTTTTTTGTGAGCCTTTTCTGCCAGGCCGCTCGGACCCGAGACCGCCCTCACTTTTCCGGATTTCAGATTACCTTTTTGTGTGCGGTTGCAATGTTCGCGTTTTGTCGATTCGTTCCTTTGATGTCGCTTCATGATTCGTGCAGAGCACAGCGGCTAGCATGGCCGGGGGCAATTTCAGATCTCATTCCTTTTTGACTAGAACCCCAAACAACCTAGAGTAACTACTAGGTCCCCCCCTATCGTGAAATCCTTTTCTCCACGTACCGGCTCGTG
>Ga0179593_1616004_pt1 | contig 11854 bp, 9 predicted proteins | sample CZODoug2_1_08_16_FD_185931 | JGI IMG/M metagenome (GOLD analysis project Ga0179593, IMG submission 185931) | Vadose zone soil fungal communities from Angelo Coast Range Reserve, California, USA - CZODoug2_1_08_16fungal (PacBio error correction) | ecosystem: Environmental > Terrestrial > Soil >... | reverse complement strand
CCCCCCCCCCCAGGTGAAGACCTGATGCTCTCCCCTGGTGGCTCCACCTTCTCCGCCCAGTGACAATACGAGGGCCGGCCGGATAATTTTATTTTTCTGATGCAAATGGATTTCCGCCGTTATCGTGTGCTGTTGGCCGTCCCCCTTTTTCGTCGATCCCGCGTTTATCCGGTGGAGAAACTCCCAGTTTTCTTTTTTTTGCGCGGCAAAACTTTTTCAATTCGCCGGCGGCTGTCCGCTCCCTCCACATTTGACTTCGGATTTGCTTTTTGTAAGCACCCTCCAACTCTAGGTAGTCGCTGTTGATGTTATCCTTTCTGGACGCACCGCATGATTAGTAACGGCCGGGTGGGGCGACCCTTCCAATCTTTTTTTTCATGCGAGACCCTCTTGTGCTTCCCCTATTTTTTCCCCTTCATGCTTCGCGACGCTCCCCATCAAGGGATGATAGGCAGCTCTTGGCGGACAAGCACGAAATTAAGTTACCATTCGTTCACAAAATTTCCTGGAGACTTCCATAGCGAAAAAATATTCGTTTTGAATTTTCCCCTCCCCCCCTTTGGAGCGGTGTCTTGTTGGATTGTTGCAAAAGACCTTTCCCTTCCAGCAGATGTTCCTACCTCGAGTCTCATCGGGAAATTGGAGTGGTCGGAAAGTTTTTAATCATTGGAGGGGAGGATTCTGGCTTATTTGATTCCTGATGGAGCTGGGCAACTCTGCAAGAACTTACGCTTTCTCGCTGTCCTGCAAGCGACCCTGGCATTCCAACGTTTCTCAGTCGGGAGATATAGCCCGCTAGATCTTTCCCTTCCCGAGGTGCGGAATAGTACCTTTCCTTCGGACTTCAATAAAGTGCGTCACGGCTACGGCCTTGATTAATGGTTCTCATTTCTCGCTGAAGGCCACAGTGTGGGCAGTGGTGAGCTTTGGCCGCTCTCTGCATTATCAGCTCTGGTTCTTTCCCCCGAACGATTTGGCGCGGTTTGTTTTACCCCCCCTGGTTGTACTTCACCCTTGCCTTTTCTACCCACTGATTTGCCCCTTCCGTTTATGGCACGTGTTTGTCCGTGTTGTAAATTACGGAAGTTTTTGGCCTCTGACCCTTGGGCACCGGGGCGATGCTATCTCCTTATCTTTCTTGATATGCTGATGTGCGTGATGCTCCCGCTGACCCCTCTATTCTCTGCCCCCCCCCCTTCCTTCACGCTCAGGCCCTCCCCCCTTTCCTTCTCCTGGTTCCGAAGGGATGGCTGTTTTTCGTTTTTACGGCTTGATTGACGTGGCCCTGTTTTTTTGTCCGGACCCCTGAATCGCGTCTGGGTCACACCTTTCACACTGAGGGAGAGCGCGCCTCTGGCCACAACACTCGAGGCTCCCGTTTTGAATGGATTTCTAGCGCGCTTTCCATCATTTTCCTTTGAATGACTGGAGTGGCGGTGGAAGCTGGCATCCTTTTTTTTTTAAGTTCTCCTCTTGGAACCTTGCGAGAAAGGTAGTACCCCTTGGCATCCAAATCCGTCTCTTGATTTACTAGTCAGTCTCTCGGCCTGCAAGTTTTCCCCCCGAGGATAAGGTTCCATTCCACCCTCAACCGTTTGTGTTCGTACCGCCTTTTCGGAGTTACACTTAGAAGCAAATTTGTGTTCCCCTTCCCTCTCACCCCCTCCCTCCTCGCTCCAATCCCTTTTGCGTTGCTTCCACGGATAGGACATTTATTTGATCTTTCTTGGAAAGTCAGGCGGGCTCCCTCATTCATCGGTCCTACAACCAATGCTAGAATGTCTTCGAGCATCTGCCCTTGGGAGCCCCGGATTGAGACTTCTTTTTCCCCGAATAGAGAACTTCCCCACATCGGATTGGTTTTCTACCGTTCGGTGTAGATTCAACTGAAGCTCCCTGACTTGCGTTGCTTGCTTGACTCCCAAGCTTCCCAGAATTCCCCTTTTTCCCCTGAAGCCTGGAATGGACTTCGCCTCCTCGCGTTTCGTCCCCATGGACGACCGTAAGTTCGCTCGAATTGTTCAATTCTCCTTTCCTCCAACCTAGAGGCAGATCTTTTAGTACTGACACTTTCCCATCTTTAGAATACAGTCGGTTCCCCCCTTCCAGTTCCTTCCAAGCACGTGACTCGTGAACTATTATCCATTAATTATTCATTTTTCGATATTTCTTTGAAGGTGCCCCTCGAGACTCTCTCGTTCGGGACGGGGCCTTCTCCCCCCATCCGAATCAAGACCAGCCTCTTGCTTGGCGGGTTTAGTTTTTGGCCCAGGGCAGTCGAGTGACCCTATAGTTGATTTCCCTAGTCTTATTCTTTTTCATCCCTAAAATTTATCCGGGCGGTTTTCCCCCGTCTTTTTTGTTCTTTTGTCCCCCGTGCCTTCATCGTCGAACGTTTAGTCACATGACTTCCCCCCAAGGGCTCCATCGCGGACAATATGCCTTGTGGGCGCCTGCCTTCCCTCCCTTCCCTACGGGATGCGCTGTCCTACTCGAATCGCTCTTTTTTTCCCCTGAAGAGTTCATATGCACCGATCCCAGTCCTCCATCCCCCACTCCGTTTTTCCCTAAGGTGGATGTTTCTGATTCACCCGTTGTTGGAGAAAGATTTTCATGACATTTTGCCTCGGCTTTCTTTATCCCAGCGAGAACTCCCACCAACCCCCCCCCCCTCTTTTTTCCGAGGATACCCCCCCAGGAAGATAACACCCCCCCACAGCTGCCTCCAGTCGCGACTTCCAATCCTTCTCTTTAACACCCCGAAAGAGTATGCCACCCCGCCCCCCGGTGCTGCGATTCAGTATAACAGTTCGCAAATTTTTTCCCCTTTCTTTCACACCCACGCCCTCGTTTTTTTTGTACCCCTTTCTCCTTTGAATCGTGGTCTCCACCTTTGGCGCTTTGGCCAGAGCGTGGGCTCCTCTATGCGTCCAAGAGTGCCTCGTGTATTGAGGAGAAGACTCGTTTATGTTTGCGGGGCCAAGAGACAAGATAGAGTGTTTTTTGATTTCCTTTTCAGAGCGCAAATTAATGTTTCGCACTCCCCCTCTCCCCTGACCCGAAGTCGCGAGCTAAGGAAACTCTGAGTTCCAAGTTCGAAGCAACGCCCCATTTCCCCCTCGACTTAGAAGTCCAACAAATCCCCCATCCCCTCCCCAGGGATCTCGCTTATCTGTCCTTTTCTTGCCCACATTTACATCGATGGTCCCTTCCTCTTTATTATTCTGAGAACCCCACCGGTTCCCTCAACAGGTTTACCGTTTTTTCTTCTAGGAGGACGCAGGGTTTTCTCGGATTAGTTCTTTTTTTTTCGATGAGTGTAATCGGACATTTCTACCAGCCTGTTTCTCCCGCCCCTCCCATTTTCGCCAGCCGACCTCTAGGCCGCTCGTGTTTCTAATTTGATCCGGCCCACTGGGCGTTTTTCTTGATTTCTTCGATGTCAGACCACTCCGCTTCCCCCCCTTTATTCCAGTAACTGGAGTTACTTCCCCCTCTCCTTAGCCCTCGTCTTCCCTTCCTTTCCCATGCGTTCCTTCTGATCGGGGGTCATTGCTGTGCCCGAAGTCCCTATTATTGCGACCGGCTGCTTTTCTTTCTTTCCTTTATTTTCAAACTACGGGAGCCAGACCATATTCTTTTCTCCCCGTGGGTTCCGGAATGGAACATTAGGATCTTCTCGTTAATCTCCTCCAGTTTTTTTTTTTTTTCTTTTCTGTAATCCCAGCGGCAGCGAAGGATCCTTCTCCCTTTTATCCCCTCGGTTTAAGAAGCTGCCCACTACTACCCCCCTGACTGACTCCTTTCGCAGGAGCATCCCCCCCTCCCTCCTTGACCTACTTCCCCGACCCTTCGCAGCATGTTTATGAAGGTCTGACGAGTGGAACTCCTGCTTTGATTCCGAAGTTCCTCTACTTCGGCCTAAAGCCTCGGACAGCTTATTTGAATAAAGCTCCCTTTTCCACTCCCACCGCCTATCCGCCCCTCGACATTATCACGTCTCAGGACTATCTTTCTCGGCTGGTAGCCAGGGCATTCTTTCCTCGAACGAAAAACCGGTCTGGATACTTCCTCTTAAGTCCTCAGAGCCTTTCTTTTTGCAGTTTTTTGGGGCGTGTGGCCCTTTCCCCCCTTCCCCGATCAGACTGAAAGACACTCTTTTGGCCCCATTTTTTCCTGACGACCTTGGGTAAGCATTTCCGTGCCTTCCCTATCTGGAGAGATGGGCTACCCTTTTTTTTCCATGATGACCTTGGATCTTTGTTCCGGATGGTGGAAGCCTTGGTTTGATTTTTCTTCATGGACAATTTTATTCGAACTGAGTCACTCGTTCTTTCCTCCCCCCGCTTCTCGTCCTCTCTACTTCTGAGGCTGCCAAACGACTACGCGCTGGCCCGCCCATCCCGAGACGCTGCGCGGTCACCCAAACCTTTCCCCCTTCCTATTCCTTGGCGGCAGATCTATAGTCCTGCATAGCTGCCTTTCTTTCGTTCCCCCCTCCTCCCACCATTGTAGCGGACCCACCTTTTAAGGTCTCCTTTTACCGCTTTCTCTCCCCCCTTCGTGTTGTGAACCCCGCCACTCCTCCTTTGAAGTTTGCGGTGTGTCAAGGCCCCTTGAGTTCTGTATATGGAGCGGTGCGTTTTTTTCTGCGAAACGTGAGCTTCTTACCCCCTCGCTGCATCTGGGTGGATTTCTTCCGAGGGGATACTAAACTCTAGGTTTTTTTTTGGAAAAGGTATCTCAACTGAGGCCATAAAAGGCATTCAGGTACCCTGACTTGTCTTCCCACGTCTCAAATAGAAAACGTTTTTACCAGCCATTTTGATTTAGTTTAGATGCAATTTTCCCCTCCGCGACTATTGCTCTATTTATGTTTTCCTTCCGACCCCCCCTTTCTATATGATAGAGGCCGCCCCGAGGCTTTTTTTCTCCCCACCCCTTTGAAGTCTCTGCGCCAGGGGTCCCCCCCCGATCTTCTCCACCGTTTCGACGATCTGAGACAAATTCCCTCCCCCCAATAGACCTTTTCTGTTGAAACCGAGAATTTTCGTCCTCCGCACAACTCCGACGTCTAATCTGTCCCTCCCCTTTTTCTTTGACCCGCGAGCCCAAGCAAGCAGTTCGCCCCTCTGATTCGGCGGTGCGCCTGCCGTTCTCGCCCCTTCCCTCAAGGAGTGACCGCGTCCTGGGCCAACCTCTTCATCTCCCTTTCTTTCTCCCCCAATAGTGAGGAATTGTTTCGCGTTTCATAATTTTTTTTCCGACCGTAGTCGACCCCCCTTTTCCTTAACCGAAAGGCTCGTTCCCCCTGATGACGATTGTGGCCCTCCTTTGATTTTCAGTCCCTGTCCGGCCGACATTTTGATTTCCGAGCGCGCTTAGTCCCCTCACCTTTCTCTCCGAACCGTCCCCAGAGCGGTTTCCCCGGAAAATCTTCTTTATGAGTGATTTCCGTCCTTTGAAGTGTTTTGGGTCCGAACCAAGCCACCAACCTTCATTTTTTTTTTTTCTTCTTCTGACAGCGACCCCCGTTTACTCTGCCCCACTTTTTTTCTGATGTTTATTAATCTCCGTGATACCCGGTGCCGCATCCAGCCTTCCTCCTTTTAAGAAAGCGCCTGGGCTCTCATTGCTTCCCTGCGAGTCAGGCTCCCGCTGCCCCTTATGCTCTCTCTCCCTCCCTTGACGATCCTTGGCACGGCAACTTTCCGGAGCTATATTGTGCTAGCGGTCGTGATGAGCGTCTTTTCTGCTCCCCCCCCCCTGAATCTTCGAAGGACCCCCTTCCTATCGCGACCTGTGGACTTGAGCCTCCCTCTCTAGAGACTTTATTTTGCGGAGTTACGCTCGTTCCTCCGGTGTCAACCGCTTCCTCGACCCCCTCGGAATCTCTCCCTCGTACTCCTGCTACTCTTCCTTCCCCCGTCTTGCCTTTGAATGCTTTTTTCCCCGCAGCCCGGCGTTTCTCCACAGCTCCCAGCCTGCAGTCTCCTTCCCTCTGGATGGACGGCCAAGTTTTTTCCCGGATTCCCACTCACGGTTGTCCCTTTTTTTGCAAATAACCGGGTTTGGATCTTTTTACAAACCCCGCCTAATTAAATCCTTCGAGTCCTCCCCCCGAATCTCCGAAGAAGCTGACCCATCTAACCTTAGGACCTGTTCCAGGGGTTCAAATGGTCTCCTTCATTTTTTCCCCCAATTCCCGCTTTCCCGTCGTTCCATCGTCTTCATCCCCTTACACATCTTCCTTGACAAGCCAGTACTCACGTTCTTCGCGTCCCAATGTCTGATTCGAAAAATACGCAGATTCTTTTTTTGACCCCCCTCAAGTCAAACGAACCTCCCTCCCTTTTCCCTCAGTTGACCCCAAATCCGTGCTCCTTCCCCCTTCCTCGTGAAGCCCAACAATTTTTTCCCCCCCTCCCACCCCGCGATGCCCTCTTTTTCTCCATCAGATGGCGCTAGCCCCCTTTTTCCTGCCCCAGCCCCCGCGCGCACACTGCCCACCCAGTTTCTTTAAGCAGAGACTATCTGAACCCAATCTCTGTAGCCTGCCGCGCCCTCGCGCTTATTGGACGGCACATTTGCCAACTTTTTTTTTAGTTTCCCTTCGAATTTTGTCTAGCTTCTCTTTTTTTTTTTCTACCCGACTCCTTGAGTTCTATGGGTCAGTTCTGTTCAAACACCGCGCGGACATCTCGTTATTTCAGAGTTTTCCCCCTCCCCGTACACTAATCCAACATTCTTCACAGCAAATCACCAGCCCTCCCTTTCTCCCCCCAGCCCTGGCCCCCGGTCCTTCATTCGTCGCAAGCGTCCCCCTCTAAAGCCTCTTGGAAACCCCAAACTACCCCCTCCAATATTGTTCCCCTCACTTCCCTCTATCCGCTCTTCCTTTCTAAATCAACGGTTTTTTCCAACCCCCTTGTTTGATCCCAGCTTCGTGGCCGCAGCAGATCCTCTCTCCCTGATTGACTTAGAGGTCGGACTTCCGGTACCCTCCCTTTTAAGCCCCCCGAAATTTTCCCCAAACTTTACGTCGTCCCCTACCTGTTCGCCTTACCCCACGTATACCTCCTTTCTGCCCCCAGCCCAGCCTCGACTCCAATCCCGCTTGAGTCTTACCCCTGCCAAGTCGGACCCCCTTCGGAATGGCTTTAATTCACTTTTCGTCACCGATTTTTATTATTGCAAAAGTTTTCCACGTCCACCCCCTCTTCGTTTACACGGATAAACTTCCCTTCTTGCCCCTTAAGCAAGCCATTCCCCCGAGATCCACAGTCTCCCTCCCCCAAATTGACTCTTACTTACCTTAATCTAACCCTGACCCCCCTCAAATGAAGGACATGAAGACCCTTTTTTAATTCCTCTTGGGGATCGCCACGTCATCCCCCAACCAGTGATACCTACTGTCTTTTCCGCGATCTTTAGCATCCGCATTTTCCACCCCAATCGCAGAAGACCCCTTCCTCACCTCCATACGTTCTTTGAAGCCCCCCCTCCCGCCGACCGCATGTGTTTGTTTTTATCCCTCCCCTCCCTTACGCTCGCGGTCAGAAACTTCTCCAATTCATGTTTTAGTCCTACCCCGTTTTAACATAGTCCACGCGATTCCCTCTCTATTTCTCCTCATCCGTTGTGGTTTTCTTCCTTCCTCTTCTTTAAGATGTGGAATATGTTTCGACCCCTCAAATGGGCAGCAGCATTGATTTGACTTTTTTTTTACCTTTGGACCGTCTTAATTTCCTTTTTTGGTGTTGGGGGAGCAGCACCTGCGCGTGCGGACGTGCGGGCTTGAGCGCTCCCACCTCCCGAGCTTTTCCCCAATAATGATTGATTTCCATGGTCGTATTAACCTTCTCCTCCTCGTTTCTCACTGATGATCGTTTTAAACGGCATTACTGAAAATATCTGGAACCGTTCAGCCAGTTCCGGACGATAAGGTGTCTGCCTTTTTCTCCGCCTGGATCCCCTTTTCAGGAGAAGTTCCTCCTCCCAGATTGTGATACGCAAAGGAGGGGTTTTTCTGGCATAGTCAAGAACCCCATGGGCTAAGAGGGTCTGACCCCTGACGTCCCTTATTGAGGAGGGAAACTCCAATGGCTCCTTTTTCCTGCCTCATCGCCATCGCTTTTTCTGTCTTTCAGACACACCTCTTCCCTCTTTGGAGGCGCTTATGCTTTATTTGTAGTTCATCACCGTCTGCTTTTTCTAATTGGTCTATTGCGGTCTGACGGTAATCCCCTTTGGCCATGGTACTTCTTTTTTGCGGGAGGGTATCACTTTTCTTTTCTACCCGAAAATGACGTCCCGACCGCTCACCTAGTCAAGGTCGAGAGAGTACTCTTTCTTTCGGCAAACGAGACCCGTGTGCGTGCCTTCCCCCCCACCCAGTCGGGGAACACCCCTTCGACGTGTCTTCGCCGACATGAAATAGCTGCAAAACCTTTTGTTCAGCCCTTCCTTCCCCCCTCTTGGTTTTACCCCCCCTCCTTATACCCCATTTCCTCACGTCGTCCTCCGTCTTCCCCTTCCCTTCTCTTTGCCACTCCTCTACTCTTTTATTCTCCCCCTACTTCCTTACTCCGTCGAGTTCGAAGGAGGGAAAGGAGGGGGAGAGCGTTTCTTGGCGCGGTGGAGGGAAACGAGGGAAGAGGTGTCTCCTTTCCCGCCCGATTGCCCCGAAGACCTAGCTTAGGAATAAGTGGTTTTCCCTTGGGCTTGGGCGGAAAGAGGACAGTCGCCAGGGGAGTTCCTTCTTGGCTTAGTTGAGCGGTACCGAGGACAGGCACGCCCTCCCCCCTTTTGCCGCTTCCCGCCTGTTGAAACCTTCCCCCCTTAACCCCGTCCGATACGACACGGCACGGGTGATGGGAGACGATCTCTTCTCTTTTCCCTCTCCCCCCCCCAAAGGCCTGGGACTTTTTCGCTACCTTTTTCAGGTCGTCAAGTACGTTTGCTTCTCTTCATGCGACCTCGCTGGCCTGTTGATGCGGATTTTGAACACGTGTGGCGGTGGATGCTCCGTTAAGACATGGGCATTATTCTACTTTACGTGCGACAATATGGGCCCCTCGGTTTTGGGATCCCCCCAATAATGCGCACCCTTTTCTTTTTACCTGTCTTCAGGAGGCCTTGATTCTTTTGAATGAGGAGAGAACTAGGTCCCCCTTTTCCTAGAACATGGTCCCCCGTTCTCTCCCGACCCCGATTTCCGTGAGTAATGGCATGTTCCGTCTCTATTAAGTGGACTCGTGTTAATCCCAATCGAAGGGTAAGCTGTCATGGACGGCCCACCCGTTAACTGTCCAAACGTTGAGAAGGTTTCCAATTTTCTTTCGATTCCTTTTGTTTTCTGCTTCGAATCCTTTTTTTCTGAAAGTGGTAAGTCTTTGCTACACTACTCTTCTCATTGGGTGCCTTCCTCCCAAAACTTTGTTCGGTGAGTCGAGCGACGGACCCCCTCTCAGTGCCTCTTTTCTTGAATTGGACACTGTTCGCGACCCTAGTGTGGTCATTTCAGCCATCGCTTCTTGCAATGCGGGATGCTGTTTCTCCTCGTTCTTATGGTCGCGGAATTCACTCAAGCCGCTACGTTTACAAGCGAGCAGGCATGATCTATTCCCCTTGTCCGCTTCCGGCGATTGACCTTTCCCTTTGCACCTTCCACGATTCGGCACCTGCAAATTCCCTCGCGCTTTTTTAAGCGTCCGCCAGGCACATCCCGCCCGGTTGTGCGTATCCGCATTTTCCCCTTCCCCCCGGTAATATCTTATAACTGAATCGGGTGTTTGAGCCATTCAGCCTGCACCCCCAAGACCGCTCCAAATTCCCTTCGCCGTTTCTTCAAGGATCTTAATCTTTAGCTGTGCCATAGCTGTTTAGTCGCAGCGGTTTCCCTCAGTCTCATGGAAGGAATTGACATTTCGCCCGACGAGATTCTCTCCGTCCTTTCTCTAAGAGGTCGGCTCCTGGTCACGTTGAGACCCGTCGAGATCTACTACGTTAAACGTACCCTGTATCGCTAACGTTTTTCGGCAACTTTCTCCCCCCCCCCCCCCCCATCCTTTCCTTTTTCGTGCTTGCTTGAATCCCCAACATACAATAGCATTATCCCCAGTCTCTCCTTGGCCTTTGACTTCTTTGACCCCCAGAGAGACTCCTTTTAGGGACTAGGAAAAGGTTGACGCTGTTCCCTGCCCCCACTGAAGAGAGATCTACTCCTCCCGAGCGTAACTCGACCCTGAGCAGAAGTTTCACTTTGACCCTAATATCGTGGAGCCTTCCTTTTGTATACTAAGAAGTCGGCACTTACCTTAGGTCCAGCAAGTACCCTTCTTATTTCCTACCCGACGTAATTTTCCAGCCTTGTCTCGTCTCTGATCTATTTCCGGTTTCCCTCTTTCCGCCTTAGGCGCAGTGAGTTAAAGGTGCAGGCGTCCCCCCCCAGATCTTTCAGCGACTTTTCTTTCTCCGCGGCTCCTGTCCCGACCTGAAAAGGGCCAGCCCCTCCCTCTCGTTTTTTAAGAAAAGCCGACGCTAGCGTTTCGACCGTCATTTCGAGGGCAGTCTTTGCGGGGCAAATAACTTATCGAGTTTTTCCATCCACTCAGGGTCCCCCTTTAGAATTTCTCCTGCAACCCATGTTAAGTGGGTCCCTTGAGTACATCCCCGTGAACCGCCGTCATGAAAACTTATTACTTGGTCCAGGATGTCCGAAGCAGAGGATCTGAACAGCTCCTACGTGCCCATCGGTCACCCCTCACCTACCCGGTGTCGATTGCGTTGTTTGCATTGGAGCAATCTTCGGTAATGCCAGGTTTCCCCTTCCCCCCTTGGACGAAAGTTGGCTCCGCCCCCCCACACAAAACACCCCCGCCTCTTAAACCTATGCCTTAAAACCTCCCCTCTGTAGCCTCTTAAGTACCCCATCCTGCTCCACCCGCCACGTAGATATCCCTACCACCGGGTGGTTCTCAACTCAGTTCCAATTTTGGTCGTTCGTTGTCACCCTTTCCGGGATCCCCCAGGGTAACCGGATACTTTTTGTTGAATAGTGGCTCCTCCCCCTGGTGGGTTCTGGAACGAAGCCTGGGCAGCGAAGACCCCCTCTTGCGATAATTTATCCTTCGTTTTCTACCTTCTTTCTTTTGCGTGACCGCGATCCTTCTAGATTTCTTTGTTTTCCGGCGCAACTTCCTGTTTTTCTTTTAACACTCCTAGACCGCGACTCCTTTAGCTCTTGGAGTATCCAGGAAAAGCTAGCCCAAGCCAAGCGCCAGTCATGACACCTCCGTAATCCCCCAGTTCTTACAACATCCCCCCCCAACCCCCAGATACCTCATCATTGCCAGTCCGTGACCAATCCCATCTAACAGTCCCTGGAATGCTGAGCACGGGAAGCCACGGTAAATGGCATAGGGTCTTTCCATGTTCCGAAGTTTGGCCGTTCTCGTGAGGGTAGTTTCTTATGTATCTTTCATCGGCCTAAATTGTTTTTATGTTGCTTTTCCTTCTTTCCCCTTTACTTTTCTCCCCGACCTGAGCCACTTATAGGCCTTCTAGTGCAATTGTCCATGCCTTTTTGCTTTTCTTTACGTTAATGGTTCCCCAGCCTCCTTCGGCTTATTAAAGCTCCTTTTTAGATAATTCGGAATCCCCCCTAATTCTCCCTTTGACTTCATCAAACGATTTCTGTGCCCCCCTCCCTAGAGCGGACTTCGGTTCGGGTCCCTATAATTGCGGCCCCTACTTGAGGGATTTTCTGGCAGCTGTCTGAACTATCAATGAAAACTACGGATACCGTGATTTCCCCTTTTCTCCTTTTGGATGCGGATTGGGCACTTCGGCT
>Ga0179593_1568436_pt1 | contig 11854 bp, 26 predicted proteins | sample CZODoug2_1_08_16_FD_185931 | JGI IMG/M metagenome (GOLD analysis project Ga0179593, IMG submission 185931) | Vadose zone soil fungal communities from Angelo Coast Range Reserve, California, USA - CZODoug2_1_08_16fungal (PacBio error correction) | ecosystem: Environmental > Terrestrial > Soil >... | reverse complement strand
TGAGTCGTCTTTTTTCTTTTTTCCCTTTGCAATGGACTTGCCCCATTTCCCCCTTCCGGAAACGAGTCGGTGGGTCCCTCCCCCCCTTTTTTTTTTTTTTGATTACAGGGCCGTTTTTTTTCCTTTTGCCTTTTTGGCCCCCCCCCTTGGGGGAGCAGTCGGGTGTTTTTTTTTCTTTTTTCCCCTTTGAACACCTACCAACATCACGCCCTTTCTTCTTTTTCATCTCCTCTTCCTTTTTTTCCCAAGTGACCAGTGGATACATTAATAGACAATTTCCTTTTTCTTTAGGGGTATCGGTCAGAGCACTTAATTTTTCCCCCCATTTTTTTTAAACATTTTCCTCTTTTTTTTTTTTTCCATAAATTCCTCCCCCTTTTTTTTGAGAGAGAGGCCCTTTTTCCCACGGACCTTTTTTTTTTTCGAGAGCTACAGAACGTTACCATCTTCTCCCCTTTTTTTCCCTCCCTTTTTTACAGATTTTTTCTTTTTTCTTCATGGAGGTCCTTCCCCTCCCGGGACAGAATGAGGGTCCTTTTTTTTCCCGGCTTCTTCTTTCCCCCCCCCTCACCTGAGATCATGTTTGGACTCCCCCTTTCCCTTTTTTCCTCCCCGAAAATCGGTAGAAGCTTTTTCCCCCTCTCATGTTTTTTTTCTTTTTTCCCCGCCAGCAAGATGAGAGCTTTTCCCCTCTGGGGCGACAGGTGGCCCTTCTCTTTCCTCATTCGTCTGTTCCTCCTCACAAATCCCCTTTCCTCTTCTTTTTTGAAGCGCGACGGTTTCAAGCGCTTTCTCCTTCCATGTCGGGACGAAGTAAGAAGATAATCTTCCTCTTCTTTCTTTTTCTTCCGGAATGAAGAAGAGAACATTTCTCTTCTCCGCGGCATCCTCCCCCCTTTTTTTTTTTTTGTCATCGTTACGCCTCACTCTAAAGAAGACCCTTCTTTCTCTTCCCCTTCTTTCCCTCCTCCCGGTGGGAAGGAATGATCCGCCTTTTTCTTTTCTTACGTTTTTTTCTCTTCTTTCCTTAGGTTACACGAAGACAGCGCAGTATCTTTTCTTCTTTTTTTCCCGAGAATTTAGAAGGACGGTTTCTTCCCCCCTTTTTAACCCCCTCTTCCCCCTCTTCCCCCTATGCGTGAACGCAGGAACCTCTTTTTTAGTAAAGATCATTTCCCCTTGCAACTTGCCCCCCTTTTTCCTCTTCAGAAGGTAAAGCCCCTTCTCCGAGACTTTTTCCCCCTTTTCTTCTCGATCTTCCACACGGAGCGTGGGTCCCCTTCTTTTTTCCTCTGCAATAGCTACAACATCTATATCCTTCTTTCGAGGCCTAGGTTTTTTCCTTTCTCTTTTCCCCTCTGGCGCGTGCGCGACGCTCTTTCCCTTTTTTTTTCCTTTGACACACCTTCTTTCCTTTGGTGGCATTTCCCTTTCTCCCCTCCCTCGAGGCTAGTTTCGCGTGCCTCCTTTTTTTTTTCCTTCTTTCCCCTCCTTGTAGGTAAGAAGCAACGAAGTACGCTTTTTTTTTTTTTTTGCCCTCCTTCTGTGTACTACGGTCAGAACTAATCCGGTTTTCCCCCCCTTTTTTCCCTCCTTTTTTTTTCTCATAAGGCAAACAGAGTCGTGAGTCCTTTTTTTTTCTCTTGTTTTCCCTTTCTCTTTAGTTAAAGAATTCCTTGCCTCTTTTCTTTTCGAGAGAGAAGAAGATATCCCTTTTTTTCCGTTAATAGATCCGCCCTCTCCCTTTTTCCTCTTATCGGCGTACTTAGTCCGATTCTTCCCTCCTCCAGGCGCTTTAAACTCCCCCCCCCCCCACGTGCTCCCTTTCTTTTCGCTCTGCGCCACTCCGAGCGAATCTTTCTCCCCCCCCTTTTTTCCCCTTCTCCAAAGAGGTGAGCGCTACCCCCTTTTCATGTTTTTTCTTTTCTTCTCCCTTCATAGGCTTTGTTCGACGCTTCGACTCTTTTTCTTTTCTTTTCTCCTCCTCCAACCCCTTTTTCTTGAAAATCTCATCCCCTTCCCACCCTTCCAAGGATCGCCCGTCTTTTTTGCTTCGCGTCAGTTCCTCCCCATCCCCTACAGCTCTTTTTTTTTCCCCCTCTTGAACGGGCGAGTTCGCGCAGGTCTTTTTTTTTTTTTTCTTTTTGCGAAAAGTGAAGCGTCGCTCCTCAGTTTACTTTGTCTCCTCTTCCGGTTTTTTCCCCCCCCTTCCTCCCTGACGATACACATATGTTGAAAGCGGACCCCTTTTTCCGTAACCGGCTTTCTTCCTTTTCCTTCTTGCCTCTGTTGCCCTCTTTTTTTTTTTTTTTCTTTTTGTCATTACGTGGCTTCCCCCCCCCCTCCCCCCAGAGCCTCCCCCCCCCCTTCCGAGTTGTTTTGGGCACCCTGCCCCCTTCCGTTCCTTTTCTTTTTTTCAGAAAAAACGGCGCCTTTTTTTTTTTTTGCAAAGTTGGCGCTGCCTTCCTCTTTCTCCAGTTACATTACCGAACACTCTCCCTCTTTTCCGCTTTTCTTTCTTTTTTCTCGTGATCCGACGGACGCCCCTCCTCTTTTTTTTCTCCTTTAGACCGAGGGAAACCTAGGACCGTTTCGTGTCGGAAGGATTTCTTCTCCCCCCTTTCCAGGGAGGAAACCCCGCCACGGCTTGCTTTCATGCAACGCGGCAAACCCTTCCTTCCCTTTTTTTCTCACCTTGACGTATGGGTCGGTGACTTTTTTCTATCTCCCTCCTTTTCGTCAAAAAGCGTGTGTGGCCTTCTCTTTTCCCAACTTCGAAGGTTTCTTTCTACCTTTTCTCTTTCTTTTTAAGGGAAGACCTTCCCTCCCCTTCCGGAGAGGAAAAAAGGTCGCTTTCCCAGAATCCTCCCCCTCGCGGAACGATCTTCCTTTTCTTTTTTCGAGAGATAGAGGTTCCCCTTTTACTTTCTGGTACTGCAATGGCGAGTATTTGTCCTCTTTCTCAGTGACGTACTTTCCTTTTGCCAGTCTTTTCTCCATAAAGAAAACATCGAAGTTGTGTCGGCCTCCCTCCCCTCTCCCCAAAAGAGGGGTGGACTGCTCGGTTCTTTCCCTTTCTTAGTAAGAGATACATTCGATTCCCCCTTTCCTCCCCCTTTTTTCTTGTAAAGGTGACCATATCTTTCCCCTTCTGACCCGTTCTCCCTTTTGATAGATTTCCTCCCCCCCCTTTCACTCCGGACACTTCCTCCTTCCTCTTTCAGCCGCGGAGCTGCCTTCTTTTCCTTTTTTCTTTCCCGCGGATAAAGTCGCCTTCTTTCGGTAGCGGGAGTCCCCCCCCTCTTTCTTTTTTTTTTAAATACGGCGTATTGCCCTCCCTTTTTTGAGGAGTGGCCGAGTCCTTCCCCTTTCTTTCTCCCTCCAAAAGTGCCCCCCTCCGTGCCCCCTCCTTCTTTCTCAAGAAGCGCCGTTTTTTTCCTTTCCTTTCTTTTTTTACTCGCCGTTGTGAGGGTGGCACAACACCCCCCCCCCCCTTCCGCCCTTGCTTTTGGTTGGAGCTTTTTTTTCCCGTCCAGTATGAACAACTTTCCCCCCGGAACCCATGTCCTTTCCCCCCTCCCTCTCTGCTCCGGTTTGCGTCACAATTTTTTTCCCCCCCCTGAAGTGTCGTGTTCAACATTTCTTTTTTAACCCCGCATCCCTTTTTTCCTACCATTACGGCAACCTCACCTCCTTTTTTCTCCCCTTTTTTTCTCCCTTTCGCGAACAAAGGAGATGCGCGCTTACTCCTTTCCCCATTCTTGCTCCCTTCTCTTTTCCTTTGTAGCGAACGAGTGAGGAGAAGGGCTATTGATTCCCTCCTCCTTTGGGAAGGCCTCCCTTCTCTTCGCTCCGTTTTTTCCCTTTTTCTGTATGTGGAGGATTTCCTGTTCCCCTCAAGAGTAATGTTGGGAGAGGAGCTCCCTCCCGCAATTTCCTCTTCCCCTCCACTTTTCCTTTCCTACGTATAAGTTTCCCTTTCTCCCCCCCCTTACGGAAAGAATAATCTCTTAGCTCCCCTCTCGGATTTCCCTTCCTCCCTTTTTTTCTCTTTCGATAGGAGGGAGCAGATCCTTTTTCCCCCCTCGCGTCGGAGAGGTTTTCATCGTCTCTTTCCTTGTAAGAGAGCGTTTCCTCCCTTCTTTTCTTCTCCCTCTCCGCCGCTCACACCAAGCGGCTTGCTTTTCTCTCTCCCTTTCATGACGTTAGCTCTTTTCCTCCTCTTTTCTTCTGAGTGCTGAGAGGCTTCCCTATCTCTTTTTTTTTTTTCACTATCAAGAAGAAATGAGCGGTATTCGTTTCTTTCCTCCTTGATCCGCTTTTTCCTCCTTTGGTGTCCGCACCCGGATGATTCTTCTCCCTCTTCTCTGGATGATGGTGCATAGTGTGTGCCTCTCTTTTTCTTTGTATCTCTTTTTCGTAACCTACCTTCCTTCCTTTCTACCCTTTCCCCTTCTTTTCAACGAGCTCGCGGAAGTCTCCCTCTATGCAACCTTGCCTTTCCCTTTTTTCCCCGCCTCAGGGGGGCGAGCGCCGCTCTCCTTCTTTTTTTTTCCCTCTGCCTAGAGCTCGATCTTAAAACGAGGTTTTTTTTTTCCCCCCCCTCTCACCATCTCCTTTTTTTTTTTCTTCCTTTTTCTTGTGGAGCGAGCATCGGATGTCATTTCCTATTTCCCCCCCCTTTCTTTTTTCCTCCCTCGGCGAAGTTGCGAGAAGCTATTTCCCCTTCACCTTTCTTTCCCTTTTCTTTTTTCCCCCCCAAGGGTGGCAGGCAGTCCACTCTCTCCTCTTTTTTTTTGAGCTCTTTCTTTGTTTGGCGTTCTCCCATTTTTCCCTTCCTTTTCCCCGCCTGATGGCGACCGTCCTGGCGAAAGTTCCTCCCCCCCCTTTCTCCTAATAAAAAGTAATGAGCGGCTTTCCTTTTCCCCTTCCATGACCCGCGCGTCCAGATCGTTATCCTCTTCCCCCCCTTTCTTTTTTTTCTAATAAGATAGGTAGGGTGTCTTTTTCCTTTTATTTTTCATCCTTTCCCTCCTTTTTCGAATGAGAGAATCCAAGAATCTCCTTTCCCCCCCGTCAGTTCTTCCCCCCTCACCAAACTTACCCACAACCCAACACCCCAACAATCCAATACTTTCCCAACCCCAAAAAAACAAGGAGAATTTTCCCCCTCCCTTTTTTCGTTCCTCCTTCTCCTCTTTCCCCCTAAAACCCGTCGCGTGAACTCTTATCCTCTTTTTTTTTTTCGATGAGATATGCTCTCCTTTCCCTTAATATTCTCCTTTTCTTTTTTTTTGAGCGCTACAAGGAGCTTCCTTTTCTTCTTTCCTTCTTTTCCTTTTCCCCGTACCACGAGAAGAGCATTCCGATGTCTGTTTTTCCTTTTTCCTTTCCCCCAAAAATGATCTGCAGGTGATTTTTTCTTTCCTCTCCTCGGTGGAATGCAACCTTCCCTTTCGGGCCGTGCCTCTCCTCCTTCCTGCTCCGCAATAGTCGCTTCACACCTCTTTTTCTTTTCTCCTCTTGGTCACTTCCGATGGAACGGTTTCCCTCTTTCCTTGCGCCCTCTCCCTTTTTTCTTCGAAATTGCCGCGTCCTTTCTCCTTTCCCCCGTGATGGTAGTCGCGTCTTTTCTCGTTTTTATTCTTTTTTCCCTCCTTTCCCCTTCCTTGTCTATATGGATCCACTGGTCACCATTGGCGACTCCCCCTTTCCCTCCTTTTTTCTTCTTTTTCCCTCTTTTTTCTTTTTTGTTTAAGTGGCGGAAACTACTTTCCCCTTCTCCCTCCACCACCCGCAAGCGCCCCTTTCCCCTTTTTCCCCCTGCACTTCCTTTTTCCCTTCAGCCGGCCCTGGCCTCCCCCTCTTTTGGCGAACCACACCGACGCTTTTCCTTTTCCCCCTTTGACCTTTTCTTCCTTTTTCTCAGTTCCTTCCCCGCCCCTTTTTCTCCCTTTCCATGATGTAACGCCGGTTATTTTCCTTTTCTTTTGGATGACGCTCCCCTCTTTTTGGCACTTTAGGCCGAGGTCCCCCCCAGGATGATTTTCCACTTCCTTATTCCTCCCCCTGAGTTCAATCTATTTTTTTTTCCCTCCTTTCTCGCTAAGGCCTTTTCTTCGCTCACCTTTTTTTCCAAGGAATGTCATCCCCTTTTCTTTCCCTTTGATAGAAGGAGCGCGGCCCTCCTTTTTTGAGACTGGATCCCCCTCTTTTTTCCCCTTTTGCGAACAAAATTCGTAATTTTTTTTTCCTTTTTCGGCAGGGACTGGCCCCTCACTTTTTTTTTGTTTAGTCAATTTAAGGGCTTCCCCTCCCCCGAAATATAGAATTTCCCTTCCCCCGAATTCCTCCTATTCTTTCCCTTTTCACTACTAATAAGTGTTGTGTGCTCTAAGATCTTTCTTAGATTTCTTCCCCCTTTTTTGAAAGTGGCATTTCCCCTCCCCCTTTCTCCCTCCGTATGCCAGTCAAAGGCCTTCCCCCCCCATCCATTTCCTCCCCCCTTTCGAAGTGGTGAGGAGAGATCCTTACTCCCTTCCTTGCCTTTCCCTGGTTTCTCCCTTTCTTCAGGGCGATAATTCTATCCACCCCTTTTCCCCTCCGTAAAGGTTATGAAATTGAAACTCCGTTCGGAGCCCTTTTTTTTTTTCTTCCTCAAGTAGATAGCGGTACCTCTTCCGGCAAGGCATTGGATGTCCTCCGCGGTTAGTTCATCCTTTTTCTTCTTCCAGTCGCAAAAGGCAGTCCCCCCTTCGTGAGTAAGTAGATAACACCCTCCTTTTCCCTGGATTTTTTTCCTTTTTTTTTTTCCCCTTGCGTGTCTTTTTGCTATTTTTTTTTTTTTCCGAAAGAAGAAAATGGCCCCCCCCCTTTTACACTTCTCGGTGGTTTCTCCCCCCTTCTTTTTTGCTTCAGGGCCGGCGGCCTTTTTTTTTTTTTTTCTTCCTTCCCACCAAATCGTCGGCTTTAAGGGCTTTTTTTACTTTGATTTTGGGGCGAAGTATTTTCAGCCAGTTCCCCTCCCTCCTTGGCCCCCCTCCCCCTCGTGTTCATTTTTCATGAGAGGCTCCCTTTTCTCCCCCCCCCTCCAAGGAATGTGTACGCTGTCCAATTCTTTTTCCAATTAACTTGAAAACCTCCTTTCCCCTGCCCGACGAGAATCCCCTCCTTTTTTCTGATAGAAAGATTCCCCCCCCCTCGACGTCACGCTTCCTCCCTTTTTTGCGCGAATTAGAACGTTCCATCCTAGTTCTCCTTTTCCGGATCCCGAACCCTTCCTCTTTCCCCTATTGCGGGCAGGGCTTTGAGGCCCTTCTCTGGAGGTGCACCTTCTTTCTTGTGGCAGGCACCGGAGTCGCTTATGTGGCTTTTCCTTCGGTTTCCTTTGAGATGAGATGAACTGTACTCTTCTCCTCGTGAATGACAACACTCTCTTTCCCTTTTTAAGGAAAAACAGGCCGGCCCCTCTTCCTTTTTCCCTTCCTGTAGCAGTAAAAGCCTGGGCTTTCTTTGCCACTTTCGTTTGGCAGATTCGTCGGAGGGAGCAGAGCGCATCCCTCTCCCCCCCTCGCGTTATGAGTGTGCAGCTTCCCTTCGGTTATTCCTCTTTTTTCGGACGAAGTAGCCGATCACCTCTCCGTCCTTCCCCCTGATTATCACTGAACGAATTTCTTGATTCTCTTCTTCGCTCGCTCTCTTTTCTCCGGAAAGCTGGAATACGAGAATTTTCTTTTCTTTTTCTTCCCCCCTGTATTATAGGAAGTGGATTGAGCCCCCCCCTCTTTTTTTCGAGTCCTGGAATTTCTTTTTTCCTCCCACTTCTCCCTCTCAGGGAAGTTATCGGATGCTTTTCCATTCTTTTTTCTTCTTTCGTCGCCAAGAGGCTTTTCTTTTACTACTAAGTAATTCATCCCCTCCGATTGCCCCTGCCTTCCCCTTTTTCTTTCAAGATAATGCAGCGATTGGACTGACTTCCCCCCCCTTTTCTTGCATTACCGCTCAGTTTTTTTCTTTTTTTGCAATAGCGGGCGCAACTGCGGCCCTTTTCCTAGTCCTTCTCTTTCTTGCTTACATCCGATGCCTCGCGCCCCATCTCTCTCCCCCCCCCCCTTTCTTGGTGGCGATCATCGGATGTCCCTTTTCTCTTTTCCTTTTCCGAGGCGCAGGTGCGACGACGCATTGGCACCCTCTTTCTCCTCCGTTCTTTTCCGCCGATGGAAAGGGACAAGGTTTTCCCCCTCCTTCTTGAGGACTTCCGCCCCTATTTTTTTTGCATCGCATCGTGTGGATTTCTTTTTTTTTTTCCGTAGGTTAAGACGACATACGTCTTCACCTCTTCTTTCCGAAGTGCGTCCCCCTCCTCCTTACCCTCCTTTCACTTCCTGAAGCGGCGTTGTCCCTCCTTTTGGAACCATAAAATTCCAGCCCCTCCTCTTCTCTTTTTCGTCGTGCTCCGGCCGCGCCTCCCTCTCCCCTTTCCGGCAAACGATGCTTCGTAGTTCAAGCATTTCCTTGCATCACTCCGTTTCCCTCTCCTTTCTAATAAGCATAGTTCAACGTCATTTTCCTTTTTTTTCTTTTTTTTTTCTGTTGAGGGCTTCTGTCCTTCGAAGGACCGGAGCAAGCTCTCTTCCCCCTTCTTCTCTCGGCTGCAACGCTAAAAAAGTTTTTTCCTTATTCCCGTGTTGGTGCTCTCTTTTTCTGCTCTTCCCCGGACGCAATGAGCATGGCCTTTTCTTCCGCGGTGAGCGAGCTACCCTTCTCTGAGTCGGCTTTTTCCTCCTTCCACTTCATAGTTTTTAGACGACTTCTACTTTTTCTTTCCTCGCATGACCAAAACCCCTTCTCTTCTTCGGACACCCCCGCATCACATCCATCCTTTTGGCCTGCAACCTTTCCCCACTTTTTTTCCCCCCCCATGACTGAGCCTCGATGGACTCTTCCCCTTCTTCCATCGCGCTAACACGTTTCCTTTTTACTTTTTTTCTTTCACTCCGATGGAACGGGCGAGCTCGCGGCAGGTCTCTTTGGTAGCGATTTTTTTTCCCTTCGATTCCATTCTTGCGGGTTGCTTCTTTCGGCCTTCAGTAGTCGTTTTTCAATTCATTCTTTTTTTTCCAGCGGACACATTCCCCTTTTTCTTTTTTCTTGGCGCCACCCTGCTCTAAAAGGACCTCAGGCTTTGCTCTGTTTTTTTTTTTTTGGAGGGGGGCAGACGTGGCGTGCCCCTTTACCGCCGGCCGCCCCCCCTCGCCCGTAAAGCCGACGCGTTGTTTCACAACGGCGCGTCCTCCCCCCCCTTCGCCGGCCTTCCTTTTTCCTTGCGAACCCCACCGCCGCGGTGCCTTTTGGGCACACACATTTGTCTTCTTTAGGTCAGGCTCCGTCATTCTCTGCTGTCACTCCGGTATATTACGTGAGCGGTTCTTTTCTTCCCTTGGTTTCATGGCCGGCCGACTTCGAACCTCCCCATGGCTCACTTTTTTCCCCCCCCCGCGGTACTTCATGATGCAGGCTGTCCTTTTTGTTAAAGATATTTAACGCTCTCTCTTTTTTTTTCGCCTCCGAACGCTTTCCACCTCTCACATTGACGTATGTGTCTTGTGCCCTTCCCTAAGGAGACGCTTTTCTCCTCCCAACCAGGACCATTTAAAGGTGTGTTCTGGATTTTTGATAAGAAGCCCCCCTTCTCCAAAAATCTTTTTTGGTGAAGCCGGGGGTACTGTGTCCCCTAAGGAGATGAAAAAATGTCGCCTCCCTACTTTCTATTTATCACTTTGAAACCTCATCCCATGCCCCTGATTCCACTCCCTGTCCAAGCTAATGATTCCCACTCAACCCGTCGCTACCATCCCCACCATCCCTCCTTCCCCTCCCACCCTACTAACCCTCCTCTCCTCCCCCCCTCGCTCACGACTTCCATAATCTTCTTTTCTCCACCCTTTTTTGCCTTCTCCTGTAGGCTATTCATTTCCCCCATCATTCCCCCATAGGAAGATATATCGAGGCCCCCCTCCTCTCTTCCATGTTGGTTGAGAGAGATATGTTTCTAGTAGGTCGGAACAGTTTGGCCTTCTTCCGACCGTCTGCCCGTCCCTTTCCATATTTAGAAAGGAAACCTTCGACAGTTTTTTTTTATTCCAGAACACACGCTTTTTGCCCCCCTTTCTTTCCCCCCTTCTTTTCATTGACTTGGCGTAGTCCTCCCTTTTCCCCGTTTTCACCGACCCTTGCAAGTGCCAGCGCTTGTTTTGATCTTTTCCACTTCTTCCCGCCTTTTTTGTAATCCCGTAGCTCGCTCCTTCCCCACTCCGGCCAGGCCTTGATGGCATTCGGCATCATGAACTCCTGGGGGGGGGCGTTCATCCTTGGTTCTTTCTTCTTTTCATACCTTTTGCACCGGCCAGTGACACCTTTCGTCCCCGTCGGATCCAACGCGACCGATTTTCCCTTGCGTGAAGAATTGCATTCGGCTTTTTCTTTTTGAATGTACTGAGGCTTGCCCTTCCCCCCCCCAACCGGGAGTGGGCCGCCCCGACACCTGGTTCGAAAACTTCTCTTCTTTCTTGGTGAATTTGTTTTTTTCTCTCGTTGTGCAGGGGGGCCCAAACCCTTATTTAAGGGCTGGCCCCCAGTTGCGGGTTTTCCTGCTTTTTTGGGGCCGTATTCCCCCCCATGAACAACCTACCACCCCCTCCTCCTTTGCAACAGATTCCCCAAAGACTGAGTCCTTTGGCCTCCGGTTTGCGTCCAATGTGACCAGTGGATAATACTTCTTTTTTAACAAGGGGTATCCGTCAGGAGCCCACTTACTTTTACCCCCCCGAGACCGGAAGGCCTTTCCCCATCCCCGGCAACCTCAAGAATGTGATGATCTTCCAATCGGACCCCACGGAGCCTCCCGAGCTCGCTTGAGCCCGCCTCGAATACCGGATTCCCGAACCAAGGAACCTCAGGAAAACGATTGAGGCTCATGTCTTTCTTCCCTTTTTTTGCCATAGGCGGCCGCACTTTTTTTCTCCGTTGGAACTGTTGCAGGCCACCCGGTTCGCTATGTGGATTTAGGAGTGTCTTCCCCCTTCCCCTTGCAGGATCCTGTTTGTCTTGTTCACGAGGAATAACCTCCCCCTTCCTCAAAAAGCATATGAAAGTTCTCGTCTCCTTTTTGGACGGACAACATGCCCCTCAGATGAGCGCTTGTAGCGCTCAACGGCTTGGCGCATTTTCCCCCTATACATTGAGTCAGGAATATTCGTCGTTTTCCTTTCATGACCCACAATCATGGCCGGCTTCTCGTTTCAGCGCGACGGGTGTCGTTAAGTCTCCTGGCAGAGAGAGTCGAAGGTTCATTCTGACCCCCCTCCTCTCAATTCGACTTTCTCACCACAGGCGGCTTTCCACCTCATATCACATGACGTTGGAAGATGATGCTGATTCTCCTTCTCCGCTTCCCTTTTTTCGGAAGGCTGGAAATAACGGATCGTCCGCCTTCCCTCTCCCTCCTCATTCTCGTCCCTTGATTCGGACGGACCTTTTTTCTTTTCCTTTAAGTGATGGTTCCGCGACACCTTCGTGTACACGCAGCTCCTGCCGTTTCTGCGATTTTTTCTTTGTGTGCTCTCCCTTTTCATCAGGCGGTGACTTCGTATGCGTCGTAACCTACCTTAAGGAATTCCTCTGCGATGCACGCAGGAACGAGCTCGCGTAAGTCCTCCTTTTTTTCTTGGGACTGACTGCACCTTGGCTTTTCCCCGTAGCCCGCATCAGGTGTGCCTTCTTCAATAGGGTGCCCTCTCCTTTAAACTTCGCACTAGAGCTCGATTTCTTCATGACTCTCTGTCTCGGCTCCACC
>Ga0179593_1539378_pt1 | contig 11854 bp, 12 predicted proteins | sample CZODoug2_1_08_16_FD_185931 | JGI IMG/M metagenome (GOLD analysis project Ga0179593, IMG submission 185931) | Vadose zone soil fungal communities from Angelo Coast Range Reserve, California, USA - CZODoug2_1_08_16fungal (PacBio error correction) | ecosystem: Environmental > Terrestrial > Soil >... | reverse complement strand
TTCGAAAATTGAAATACCCGAAGACCCTCCGGGACTCATGTCTCCTTTCTCCCTTGCGAACAGGCTTGGGGTTCCTTTTAAGTTCCTTCTTTTTTCTTTTCTTCTTGATTTTTTCCTTTTCCACCGTCCCCCCGTGAAAGCTGGCGTACCTTCGAAATGAAAGGACAATTCCATGATTGGCCGAAAGCCCCCCCCATTTTGAAGGCAAGCGCAAGGTCTTTTCTCGTTCCTACCCCTCTCCATAATATCTTTGTGCTTTCTTCAGATAGAAGCGACTTTTCCCGCCTCTTGAACGTTCCTTTGCGAGGCATCTCACGACTCTTTGACGCTTTTTCCTTTTCAATTGCCGAGTCTCACTAAAATTTCATATTTTGATAATTTCAATCGCCCCTTCGTCCTTTTCCTTGGTTCTTTCTTCCAAATCTGTCGCTTCACTGGCGGTCCTTTCAACTTTTTCACTTTCTTCCTTTCTCACTTTTAACATTTTCGGGAATTTATCAGCCTCCGGAAACTCTTTTCCAGCCAGCGATTCGTGCCATTCAATGTTCTCCCGGCCGGCCCCGCTTGCGCAAGAGCGGAAGAAAAAGTACCAATCCGCAGAGCGGTCTTCCTAAAGGCAAAACAAAAAGACCTTACTTGGAAGGTCATAATCCACCTTCACTTTCTTTCCCATTCCACACTCCATCCCTCTCTCCCCCTGCCCTTAGGCTCTGCACCCATCCCTGCCTGCCCCCTTTTCTTCCCCCAGCCTTCACCCCTATCCCCCCCCCCTTCCTCTTGCCTCCTACCCAATCCCAACTCCCTCCACCCGCCTACCCTCCCATCCCTCTCAACTACCTCCCACTCTACCCCCTATCTCACCCCTCACCCTTCCCTCCGGGGACCGCACTTTACTACCTCCCCCCCTCATACTCTCTTCCCCCTCCATTTCTATCAAATTCCTTTCTCTATCATTCCCGTCCTTCATCCCCCTCACTCCTTCCCCCGTGGCATCCCATTCAGTCTACTTCTCTATCCCTACACCCCTCACACAACGGCCACACCTTCCTCCAACCTCCCCCATTCCTCCCTTCCTAGCTCGCCCCCCCTTTAACTCTCTCGTTCCCTTCCTCCTCCACCCACTACCCCCCCCCCCGTCTTACTTCCCCCCTCGGTCATCATGTACCCCTCTCCACCCCCCAATCTCACAATCACTCTCTACTATCCCCTCCTATACATAAATCAACCTCCACTCACACCCACCCCCTCCTGGCTCCACCACCGCCTTGACCCCCTCTCCCCCAACCCTCCCCCTACCCTCATCCCTCCCCTTTTAGCACCAAACAGAGGACGGTAAAAAAACTGATTATTGGTACCTTCAAAGGGACTTTCTAACTCTTTGCATGTTTCAGTAGCTGTAAATTTTTCCTTTATTTTTTCTCTTGTCAGACTTTTTCTTTACGCCGTCTCCTTCCAGTATGTTCCGCAGAAAGCTGCATCCTTCCAGTTCTTTCCTTCCCTGTAATACGCGCGTAAAAACGAGTCCCATTGAGATTTCCGCCGGTCATGAAACAATTTTTGCCTAGGACAGTTTCCTGCTTCTTCACACCTCCTTCGGCTCATTCCTTCAGCCATATCTGAACTCCGGAATGTTCCCCTTCACACGGTCAGCATTGCCACGCGATCCCCCTCGCCAAATTTCTCATCTGATTTTCTTTTATGCCGCACCCTCCGCTTCTACAGTCAGTTTCCCTTGCGCAGCGCGCCGCCCTCCCCCAGGACCTCTCGTTTCCCCGCGGCTCCTGGCCAGGTGGTCGGCAACATTCTATGAGGTCTCTGTGATCCTGGTGAAGGAAAAGCCTCGTCTGTACGCACTCTCTTGCCCAAAACTCGCTTGCCCTTCCTTACAGTTGTTTGTTTTTTCTCCGGGAAAAGCTGGGGCCTCTCGCTAAATAGCTTTGCGCTTTTATCCTTCTCCCCCCGACGACCCTCGATTCCAACAACTACTCTTTGAGGGCCTCGACATTTTTTTTGTGCGGCGGTCTTTTTTTTCCTTCACAATTCCCCCTGCGGCGGAAGCCGCGGGGCCCTCTTGCGTTTGCCGTGTGATGGTGAATTTTCGTTTCCAATTTCTTATGTTTTTTCCCTGTGCGCATGGGCTCTATGGCGACAGCTGACGCGGGATCCCTCTTTTTGGAGGGTGCCTCTCTCTTGCTTTTTAGTTCTCTTCTCCTCCTTTTGCCTTACCGCGCCTGCCGCCACGTACCGAGACGCCCTCTCAAGAATCCGTTTTTACCGTTTCCGTTCTTCTGAATCCGATGTTCATGGATTCCGCGGGAATGTAATCCCCGTGAGGCTCTGTAGCCTTCCTCCGTTTTTTCGATCACCTTAGCTGCGTCCTGGCAAAAAGCCTGCTGTCGAAAATGTCGGCGGATACTCTTTTGTGCCCTTCTACAGGGCCCCATTCCAACACCAGCTTTCCGACGGCCGCCTTTGCGGCGAAATCTGACTTACAGGATAGTGAGGATTTGACTCGCAGGAGCAGTGCTGGTGACTATTGCGGTTCGAGCTCGGTTAGGCACTACATAGGGTTTATTAGGAGGCGTCGTATAGGGTTCTGTTCTCTTTTCGTCTCTCTTACCTAGTAGCAGGTTTTCTCTCTTAGGGCTAACGGTGGTTTCTCTGAGGGACCTTGGATCTTGGGTTCTCGTCTCCAAGGCTCTTTCTCTTCGAGTCCTGGAACAGCGTTTACGACGGTTTCAAATTCGGCCTGCTAGCACTCTGATGGCGCCCTGTGGAGACATGCCAATTTCGGCCTCCTTCCGCTGGTTTTCGTCACTTAGTTTATTCTCTCTTCGTCACGGATATAAATTAGGATTACCTTCCTCTCGTCATCAAGCGCTTAACAGTCTTAAGTAATGCCGCCCCGATCTTTTCATGGCTCCTTTTGGGACGACTCGGGGTGTCTTTCGCGTGTTTCTCACACGCTAGGTCCCATCTTTTACGTGCCCTGGTTAGCCGGCCCTGGCTGTTAATTGAGTGACATTCCTTTTTTCGCTCCAAAGCGCGCGGCGGTGTCTGGGGGAAGAGATGGGAGGGGGGGCGCGAGATGTTCGGTGCCGGTGCAAAACAGGAGAAGCTGGGTTAGAGACGGAAACGTTTTTCCCCTCATAGACTTGCACGTCGAATTTCAATTCCCCATGACAGCGGTCTTAAAACATTCTTCTTTCGAGCCTTGCGTTCGTGATGGGGATGGCCTGTTTGACTGGAAGGTAATTCGAATGGAGGCCGCTCTTTATCTCTCGTTCCCCCCCAATTTTCCGCGACTTCTATCACCTTTCAATCAGCGCCGCGGAGTATTTTTCTTCGATAAGAGTGTGGTTTCTTGCCGATCTCATAAAGCCCCCTTTTCTCCAAGAGCTTTCTCCCCGGAGATCTATCGCCGAGGCAGGAACCTCTCGTCCATTGAGAACACAGCAATCTCCGAGACTCCATACCATTGCTGCCGTGACTCAGTGTATGTGACCTGTACCTTTTTCCTCAGCCTCTTTGGTCTTACTTTATCGTGGACGCGCGGGAGTTGAGATCCCTTTCGGTTTTGAATGCCTCTTTCGAATGAACCTTGTGACCTTGCTACGATGATACGTTCGCCCGCGCCGTACGACCGGGCTCCCTTTTCCAGCATTCTCCTTTTCCCTCTACTCTTTTCGAGATGCCTTAGATTCACACGGTTTCTCTCCTATTGCGCGACGTGGCTTCAATTCTTACTTATTCGGACTTTCGGTTTCACCTAGGCAAGTTTCAAACTGCGCCCGACCCCCTGCCGATTGTTTGAAGTGACCCTAAAGTCCCCACGCGCGGCCCATTATTCTTTCCAAGCCGGAGGTTCTGGAAGCCCGATCCCACTGGTACTTTTCGACCGTTTGGTCTTGTGACTCTTTCCCTCTCTGTTATTCGTTTTTGGTTCATCAGATTCCCATAATAGCGTGGCCGCTTTCTCTTCGGATTTTTTCCATTCTCCCCCTTTCGATTACACCTGAAACACGCTTTCGAGAATCGTTTCTATTTCCCAAGTATCTTTTGAGATTTCTTCCGCGAAACATTACTAAGCTTTCATATTTCCGTGCAAAATTCCATTAAATTTTGCTACACCTTGCATCGCACCGTACGCCAATGTCGGAAAGCCTTTTTATATCTGTGTGTTTTTTTCCCGGGACTCTATGAAATGTCGAAACATTAGTTAGTAGTGTAACTCTTGCCCCCAAAGTGCCATCGACGACTTTCTTTAGCAGACCCAGTGGTTCCTTGTGAGCTTCCCTCTCTCCCAGGAATACCTCACTCCCCCTTCCCTCTCACCTCAAGGTGTCGAAGACGGCTTCTCCGCTGGCGCTTCTCTGCGCACGGCACCTCGTGCAAGTTTCGCGGGTGTATCCCGATTCCAAAGCCGTCGCGGCCCCCCCACCGTGACCGGCGCTTCAAGATCCTCCTACGCTTAGTCCCCCCCGCCCGTACTCTTTTTCTCAGTTATAAATTATCCTTAGTTCTCTACAGCACTCAAAGGCCAGGCCCCCCCGCTTCAATCCTCTCACTCCAGAACCAACCGATGTTTATTCCGTCCCAATTTCGAGCTTTCCGATTTCGAGTAGCGTCCCCTTCAGTTCCGATGGTTTTTTTGCCCCGTTCCCCCCCCCCTGTTCCGCGCTTTGGTTCTTTTCTTAGTACACCTCCAGCCAACCCGTGATTTCTTTCCTTTTACAGGCGCCGTGTGTTGTCCTTCCCCGGTCTCTTCCCCAAAAACCTTTTCGCTAAACACGGAGGCGCCCTCGTAGACACGTAGATACTTCCTATTTTTGAATCATCACCTATGCTCCCCTTTCTTCCTCCCCCCGAAAGACTCTATAGTTGTTTCTTTGTCCCACCCACCTCGCGCATTGGAACTCGGCCCGACTAATTCGAATTCCAATCCCGACAAATTTGTCACCTCTTCTCTCTCTCCAAAGCCTCTTATCCACCACCCCTTTTTTTTAGCCCCCGGTATCCCGGTACGATTCATACACGTGTGATTTTATTTTTTTGGCTCCCCCCTTAATGTCCGTTGTAACGACGCCCGCTCCACCCGTGAAAGATACAGTACGGAGGCGCCGCTTTCTTTTTTTCGATGTGCCGTCTGCCTTTCCCCATGCGGCAATAGAGATCCGACTCTTCGTTCCCCCCTTATGTCCCCCTACTTCTCCTCTTCCGTTGGCTACGAGTTACGGTGCGGGCTTCGTTCTGGTCACCCATGACGGAACCCCCTCTCCCCATGTAACAGCACTCACCTTTTACATCTCAGACCTACACTCTTGAAGTCTTGCCAGCGCTGTCCCGTCCCGTTCTCGCCGACGTGGCATGGTAGTCCCTCACCGGGATTCTCCTCTCGCTGTCTTTCCTAATCGCTTCGCTACCAACCGCAAAGGTTTGCGGGCGACCATTGGTCCAGTCAAATTTTGTTTCCTCTTCAAGCGGTCTTACTGGTCAACATCCACATGCGGAGATATTTAGCTTGTTAGTCACTATGGCCTACGAATCTCTGGCCTCTATGGCCTCGGATACACTTGAATTTAGACGAGCCGTTTATGATTCAATCAAGTTGCACCTTGGAATTACGTTCGGTGCTACTCATGTGTTTCTTCCCTGATCTTCCTGGCTAGATGCGCCCTACCCCCTTTTTAAAGCTGCTAAAATGCCGACGCGTGCTTCCGGATTCTCAGCCTGTACCTCGTAGCCTGAAGACCCAGTGGGCTTGTAAGGCCCGTTTAACAACAATCCCTCACCCTCTATGGAGTGCTTTTCCTTCTTACTTTATCTGTTGCTTTACATTCTGTTCTTCATCGCCTTTGTGTGATCCGGGTGTCCCCCAACCCGAGATCTTTCCTCCCCCACCCACACGCTTCATGTATCTCTACGACGGCCGCTCTGCTGAGACTTTTGATGTTTTTATTTGCAGCCCATTATTTTTTTTTTTCCAGCACAACTTGTCTTTGTTTTCGAAGTTCCCTACGAGTTACTAAACCCCAATTATCTTTTCTCCTGTGCTCTCTCGCCCTACAGCCGCAAAACCTAGACCCATTTCCATGCACCTTCACCTTCTTTGCATTACGGATCATCTACACAGTATCTTTGAGGCCGCTTCTGCACAGTTCCGTAAGTTCCTCTCCTTCTTGGCCATATTTTAATCTTCCCACCGCCCTAACTTTTACCTTCAGCTCCGTTATCGCATGGTCCTCTTTTTTCGGGATGTCTCTTACGTTTCTCCGGCAAAGCTTTTTTTCCACAGGAACCTGTCTCCGCTCCCCTTCTGGTCGGTTTTTACCACGCTTTTTCCGTCTTCTTGGAATGTGTTAGTACTTCGTCCCGCGCCAGAGGTCTCCTTTAAGTTCCAAGAGTTGTGTTAATAAGACAATTCTTCGATGCCCGCTTTTTTTAAGTGTTGCCCCCGACTCGGATCAGGCACCATCCCTTCGTACCCGCACCCGCCCCGCTTCATCTAAGGATTCCGCCCGGCCAGTTCTGTCGCGTTCGCCCTTTTCTTTACGACAACGGGCCTTGAAGGGCTTTCTCTCCCCTTCAAAATCTTCTGTTTGAGAGAGATTGCAGACGTCTTTCGGTCACTGTCATTTGCGCATCGTGATATGTGTTATATCGTGCTCCCGCACTTTGTGCGTAACCCGCTTTGTCTTGTGCTCGTAGACCAGCCTGACTGTCGGCACGACGTCTTTTTTTTCGTTCCGCAGGGGCATTTTTGTCGGAAGATTATGATTCTATGGCTAGTTCCATGTGCCTGTCCCTTCCGCGGCGTCAATGCCGCGTCTTTCGCCGACCTTCTACGTTCGAATTCTCGTACCTTTGCTGTTCATTTTTGACTTTCTTGTGTTTCGTCCCTCTTGGCCGTGGACTTGCCTTCTCCAATCCCATGACCCCATTTTGTCATTGCCCTTTAATCATGTGTGGACGACACTGGCATCGGAACCTCCTTCTCGCCACCTGATGTCTGGTTGGAGGATATCCGCTAACTGATTATTCAATTCCGCCTGCCCTCTTATGCTCGTCCTCTTTCATGTATCTTGAATGCTCCTTTACTATTCTTTGTCCACCATTTTTGTCCTGACGATTCCTCTTTTTTCTTGCCGGTGAGCGACCCCTTCCTGGCACTGGTTTGATGAAGTGTACTCACTATAACTCCTCCTGACTCAGCCCAGTTCTGACTTTCACTCGATCCCAAGAATACGCGTGCTTGTCCCTTGTAATTTCTACGGATACGTGCATGAGGCAGGAGTTGCGTTCGCCTTCACTTTAAGAGATTCAATTTAAAGACTCAAGCCCAACGATTTTACTCATTCATCCTAAGTTGGTGTCTGCTTACTCCCGTCTCCTCTTGTCCATTCGCTCTATATACAACTGTGCTCTGTATTTTGTTTTGGAGCACCACTTCTGAAGATTAAAGCCCCTCCCTGTTACTAGAAGAGGTGAGTGTGTTCCCCCCCATTATTGTGTACCCACCCCAGAACTTGAAAAAATTCCAAGTGAGACAGTGATTCTGGGACACAGTTTCGTTTTTCTCGCTTGCTTTACTTTCCTAAGAAATTCAGCAAAAAAATGTCCTTCATCAATAGAAGTTTTTTCATCCCGACCATGGGTGTTGTGATCCCTAGTGAAACACTCGGTGAGGTGCATCCGGATAGTTTGTCTTTTATTCCCACATCTTCTCCAGTATCCGTCCAAAGTAAGAGTAACTCCTGATGTTTCACGGACCCCCCTTTAGCGAGTTCGAGTCCCCCTTTTTCTTCCCGATTCGTTCTCGAAAGTTTTTTGCGTCCAGGATCTCCCGTTCTGTAGGCCGTCTTTCTTGGGGTCCTCTTTTGCCTCCAGAGCTATTGTTCTTTTCCTTCTGACCCGGCTTCGCTTTTTTTCTCCTCGTTTGTGGGAAATTTTTGAAACCTCGATTTTCTCTTGACTCTAGTCCCGCCCTTCTTTCAAATTGAGTCGTGGGCCGATATCATCTGGAATTGTACTTCCGGTCCCCTAGTATAGTTCCTTACTTTCACACCCCGTTGATCAAGACTGATTGTCTGACCCTTTGTTCAAGCTTGGGCCCTTTGGAAAATGTACTAATTTCCTCTCGCTAATGCCCTCTTGCTCAGCCCCCGTGGAAAAGGTTGACTTTCCTCTGGTCTATCAGTCTCCCAAATATTCTATGATACGATATAGTTCCCGTCACGGAATAGTTATACAACTTCAGGCCGACTCGTCTTTTTGCGCCGTTGTTCTTCCCTTTCAGGTGGTTTTTTTCTGTCCCCCTGTCAGTTCTTACATTCCTGACAAATCTCGTCCTCATCAGTTTATTGTCCTTCCGGATAAATTGTCTTTTTCCCCCGCTGTTTCCAGCTCGTCTCCCCATTTCTTTTCTTTCTAATGGTCTTTCCCCCGCTGGAGCTATTTACTCTTTTGGTGAGAGAGCCTCTGCTCTTCTCCATCTTTGCCCCTTCCTCCCTCCCTGACGATTGTAGACTTTTGTCATCCAGCGTTGTATTTTGACCCCCCCATTACCCTCCGGGTCCGGCAACTGATGATTCTCTTTTTCGTTAACCGAGATTGGTCGCCCCATGCTGGAAGTAATTCTAATGACTTCTCCCAAAATGATGGCCGTCCAAGCTAACTTCTGTCTTTTCTGACCCACCGTTTTGTCGTCCCACGTACGGATCGATCGTTGTCTTCCTTTTTGCGCGCCCATCGATATATCCGTTTTCACAGTCCAGTCCATTTTCCCGATCCGTATTTGCCTGACTCTTGTTCTTCCCTTGATATTTCTTTGTGCACCACGCCCTCCATGTTCCCGGTCTTTTAGACGCTTCTGTCGTATGCTTTTTTATTTTCCGTTGCCGCATGATTACCATTTTGTTGCCTATTGTATTGATAATTGTCCATTACTGGCCGCTAGAGTTAACCCCTTATTCATAACCTCTATTAGGGGCGCGACGATCTATCTTTGCCTTCTCTCTCTGTTTTGTAATCTGCCACTCCCCCACCCGTCGCTTTTAAATCTGTCCGATCGAAATGTTTCAACACCCCGGGTTGATAACGGCTATTTGGTTGTTCGTACCCTCCGTCTTAGTCCACATTTTTTTTTTTTTTGGACAGTATTGTTCCATTGTTCAATTCACCGCGTTCGTGTACCTTCTGACCTCTTCCTTTTGACTCCTTGGCCTGTAGTTGTCGCCTATCTGACAGCGGACTTCGTGAAAGCTTGCACCACTTCCCTAATACTGTCTCGTTGCATAGTGGAGGTGTTGAGCACTCTACTACTTTGTGCCCCAAAATTTTTCCTACCTCACTGTTGCTTGCCCTTATTCAGTCGTTTATATCACGTCCCCCCCCGAAACAATACTACCTGTATTTTCTTGCAGCGGGCGGTGTGGGCTTTTCTTTGCTGTCCCCTTTATGCTTTTCCTCCGCTTTTACTACGAAGTTGTCGTTATATAGACAATGCCCCTCATTCCCTTTCATCCTGCTTTCTTTTGCCGTTCCTTTCTTCTCAAAAACAATTTATCATCCGGTTGTTTCTTTATCACGAGACCGCAGGGAACCCCCCTCCCTCTTTTTCTTTACAATCTCCCCCCTTCATTCGAATACTGCCAGTAGCTGGGATCTGCATTAGGATTTGCCCGCGTTTTCCCTTCCTTTTCTGTAATGTCTTTTTCACTTGCGTGCTAATTCGACTAATCCATCCCTAAGAAGTTGGGGACTTCCTTTTATTGTCTGCCAGGTCGATCCACTATCAACCGACGCTGTAAGCTGTTCAAGCGTTTGGTCCTCGCTTCGCCTCCATCCGCCTTCACTCGATACCTGTCTCTGCTCTTCTATTGACGACTGTCTCGCGCGGGCGCTTCCTTTCTGGCTGCCGACGGCCAAGAACCTCTTTCCGCCTTTTCATTTTTTCTGCCTGCGTGCTTACCTTGGCGTAGAAATACGTGAAGCTTTTTTCCGCTAAATGGAGGACCTTGTTAAGTTGAAGCTCCTCTCCTCGCCTAGTGGTGTTGTTTCTTTTCGTTTTATGATCGGTCGTGCTTTCGTCCCCCTTGTGCGTTGCAGCGTTCTTTTTCCTTCGTCGACGTTGGTAATTTCTGTGTCAACGCTTCCGACCCACTGAGTTCCCTCTTGCTCTCCCAAGTAAATCTCGAGGTGTTCTCGCAGAGAACGTAGTTTTTTAGGAATCTGTGCCTTTCCCTTCGTTCGAGATTTCGTTTTTTGAAGGCGGTCTTTCGCATATCGCTCCGCTCTTTCTTTCTGATCTCTTTCGGTTTCAACCAGATGCTCCCACTTCTGGCGGGGATTCTTCTTTCCCTTGCTTACGCATTTCTGGAATGATTTCCTACGACATTGCCCCCCATATTCCTCCCCACCTACTCCTTCACAGTCTTCTTTCGAGATCTTCAAAGACCCCTCGCATACATGCTGAATTTAACATCCTTCCAATTTCTTATGTTGCACCGCCTTCTCCCATCAAACGCAAAGGCTCTCAGCATATCCTCTCGCATATTTGAAGATCTTGAAATTGAGGATATTGCCCTTCTCTCTCTCAGTCTCTTGCGTCGAATTAAGTGTTGTCTCCCGCCTTTCAATTGCCAGGTCGAGTCCTCCTGCCGTGCTCTCCCATCACATACAAAGTGCGGCTTCGCAGCAGGTTGATCTTTGGAGAGTTTCTCTTCTCTGCATTCACCTTTTTTCCCACTTAAGGTGCAAGTTTCCCTTCTGGTGTACGAGCCCTTGAATTCACCGAGCCCTCCAAAGAACGGTCGCCATTTTTACTCCATTTTTCTTCCTGCTAGCTTAAGCGCCATTTCTTTTATCCTTCGATTTAGAACCGAAAACGCTCCTTCCGCCCTCGTTTTCTTCTCGAAAGCATCTTTTGCATGGTTTCAATGGCATCTTGGCCCCTTTTTGAGTTCTCCTTCAGCTTGATGGTGCAAACCGCTTGTTCCTTTTATCGGCCCAGCGTTCCTCTCTCTTCCTGTCGAGTTCCAACAAATCTTCCGATCTGAGCGTTTCCCACGCTCCCGAAGCGCGTAACCAAAGTTCTCTTAATCCTTTAGCCCTCTTCGTGTCCCGTCAGGCTCGAAAACAACTTATGAACTGCCTACCGAATCGGCCTCTCTCTGTGCACCCCCTTCCCGTATCCATCCTTTTCACGCGTCAACAGATTCTTTTTCGTCGCATCCTTAGACGCTCTCTCGGAGGTTTTACCCCTTTCTGTGGCGCCCGGTGCCCCTCTGGGAAAAACCCCTTTTGATGACGTTGCAAGGACCCAAGTTCTCAGATTTCCTTGGTACAGTTTCTCCATGCCTTTTGTCTTACCGACGCGCCTGGTCTCGACCCGCCCTCTTCCCCCTGCCCCAGCGTTTTTCGCCTGAACTCCCGCCTTTCCTCATGCCCGGGATCCGTGGGTACACCCAATTATGTCCTCGGCCTCCTAAAAAGTTAGCCACTTCCGCTCTGTGAGGCCTATCGAAACTTCTTTAGGCTTCGTCCCACTTTCTTTCCCAAATCTCGGCGAAATCCTGCCTCCTTGCTTTTGCGGCCCTTCCCCTGCCGCTTTCAGAAGCTTTCTTTCCAATTTTTCCGGCACAGCTTGTAACATGGTAATGAGTTCCCCGTCAATGGGCCCACCAGAGTTCTCCTCTCAGCACAATTCCTTTCCTGTCTTCGATTTACCGGACAGGTTGTCATTCTTTCCTTGGCCCTGTTACATGCCGATGCGATTTTCTTCTCCCCCGATTCGTTTGTCTCTGATGTCTGTACTCCTCTCCGCTCCGCGCATTTCGCCAGCGCTCCCCGGTGA
>Ga0179593_1519836_pt1 | contig 11854 bp, 16 predicted proteins | sample CZODoug2_1_08_16_FD_185931 | JGI IMG/M metagenome (GOLD analysis project Ga0179593, IMG submission 185931) | Vadose zone soil fungal communities from Angelo Coast Range Reserve, California, USA - CZODoug2_1_08_16fungal (PacBio error correction) | ecosystem: Environmental > Terrestrial > Soil >... | reverse complement strand
GCCCGGTGTTTGAAGATTTAAAACAGCCCCCCCCCCTCTAGTTGACCCTCTATCTTTCCCTTTTTTTTGAAGAAGACATACCGGGAGCCTCCCCCCTCATTGAACAATCTTTAGAGTAAGAAGGATACTCCTGATTTCTTGAATTTTCTTTTTTGAGGTGAAGGTTACTGATAATCCCCCTTCCAGGCTTCTTTTGGGGATTAGAGGTGGCCTCCCCGTATCTTCTCCTCGTTCCCCCCCCCCCCTTTTTTCCGCGGCGTCTCTTTTTTTTTCGGTCCTCGGGTCCTCCCCTTAGTTTTAACTTTCAACGAAATGGTCGCGGCCCCTTCGGAACTGGCCCCCTTTGGACGGCGCGTACCTCCCTCCCCCCCTGTGATCCTGGCACCCCCCCCGGCGCGTGCGGTGGGAGCTTCCTGCCAACCGGGCGGACCCTTCCCCCCCCACCCCTTCCCTCCCTTTTTTCAGTATCTTTCGGGCCTTTCCTCATCTCGGGTTGTTCTACCGAACTCTTTTTTTTCCTTCTTTCGTACGTTCCCCTTTTCAAAAAGCAGAGTCCCCCTGAGAGGATCCTTTTCTAATCGACAGGAAAGTCTCTTCCCGTCTCAGATCTCTTCCGGACAGGAGGCCCCTTCCCGGATAGCATTATGATTGATGTAGGTTCTTTTGTGATTTTTTTTCCTTTTTCCCCCCCTTTCCGATTCAACCCCGCGAAGCTTCAGGTTTTTCCGCAATCTCGCTTAACCCTGGCCCGACTTCCGGGAGATGAATTAAGGCATTTTTTATGGACCTCCAATTGAAGCCGAATCCCCCGTGGTTTCCCCCCCCCCATGATCCTCCGCGGCCTGCCTCATCTTTTAAGGAGGGTCCCGCGCCTTCCCCTTTTTTTCCTTTTTTTTGCGACTTAGACTCCCTTTCTCGTCTGCCCTTGTGGGTTAAGGATTCCCTCCCGTTCGCCTTTTCCCAGCCTTTTTCGTGAACGAACCCCTTCCCCTTCAATTAGACGCTGTCCCACAATGGCCTCCTTCACCGGTCTTACCCCCCCCTTTTCCGGATCAGGATTTTGTGAAGACTTCCACAAGGTTTTGCAATTTTTTTTCCCCGCCCCCCTGATTTTTCCTTTTTCTAATATTGTCCCTTTTGACGTATCCCCCGGCTTGGTTATCCCCGAGGAGATCCTTGCCCCATATCCGCCGGTGCCCTCCTAAATCCCCTTCTGTTGCGGATTTTTTTCCTCAACCAGAAGGATTTTCAGGTTCATGTCTTCCCTTGCGTTTCGCTACTTCTTTTTTTTGGATCGATTCCCGGCTTTGGTTTCCCTGTTTAATGGGATCCACAAAGGTTTTTTTTTCCCCCCCCCACTTCCCTTGCAGTTATGCCCCCCGTCGGGGCTTCCCCCTCTTTCGGCAAGGTACTTTTTTCTTATCCGCAGATCTTCTCCGATCTGTCAGCTGCTTGTTTCTTGAGCTTTGCCCCTCCCCAGAATCCTTTTCCGCCTGGTACTTTTCTTTTCCCCTGAAAAGTTTTTTTTCGCATTTGTGTCCCCTCTTTTGGATTCCCGTAACACAACCCCCCCCTTTTTTAGAGCTTCGTAAGTCAGACTTAACGGAATGTAATGGAAAGAGGCGCTGTTGTACGAGCCTCGGTCTCCCTAGATTTGAAATGTTGGAAGGTGGGTTTTTTCGGCGATAGACTAAAGCCCTCCTCTCGGATCTTTGTGACTTTTCTATTTCTCAGCTCAACAAAGGGGAAGGCTTTTTTTTCGGGTTGTGGTTGGACGTTTCCCTTTCCCCCCTCTCTTAAACTTTCCCCCCGGTTTCTTTTTTTTTATTGAAGGCCCCTGATTAGGTCAGGTGTTGAACAGAGTCCGGATGCCTTTCTTTTTTGGTGGAAGACCTTTCGTAGTCCCCTTTCGAAGGATTGGTGTTGAGACACCCCTGTATCCCGTCTTTTTTTGACTTGTCGAAATCTTTTTTCCTCCCTTTTTTTTGGTTGAGTCCACTCTTTTTTTCCCTGAATTCAGCTCCCCGATCACGTTGTATAAACATTCGTTCCCGTATCTGACCCTCTTCCGGTAGTAATTGTAGGCATTGCGCACAGTTTTCCGGGCCCCCCTTTTTTTCATCGAGCAGTTTTTTTAAGGCTTTAGGGGCCAGTTCTTCCGGCGTACCCTTTTTACAGGCACCCCTTCACCAAGTCCAATCCTTTGTCGATGAGACCCTTCAACCCCCGTAATTTTTCTCAACAAGAGCCGTCTCGCTTTGCGGTGGAGTCGTTCTTTACCCCCAGAACCCCTTTTTCCCTTCAAAGGGCGGATTTTCGGACCGCCGGCGCCCACTTCCCCCCTTCCGTCCCCCTCATCGTCCCCATATTTTTTCTTTTTTACCTCTTTGCGGGACGTTTTCACTTGTTCCCCTGAACTTTCGATCCAAATTTTGACACAATTGGCGGGAAACCCTCCCCTCAACCGTACCCTCTTCCCCCTCTTCCCGGGCAGCCGCCCCGCTCTCCCTGAAACAGCCTGGGTCGGCCTGCGGGCTGTTTCACTGACGTGGGTCCACGTTCAGTTTTTTTTTGCCCAGCGAGGTACCCACCTGTAGTAACGTTAGAGCCCCTAGAACGTGGTTGATTTAGCGCGACTGTCCCTGTTTCGTGATCCCCTTTCCTCGTCCCGTCGTTCTCTTTCCCTTGCGTTTTTGTGCTCTGTTGCGAATATATTTCACATGCAACGTTACGCTGGATTCCAGATGTGCAAGGGCCTTTCCTAGTGTGTCTCCCACAGTAATCTTCCCCTGACACACGTACCAGGACGTCTTTTGCCCCTTTCACGGTTGCTGGTCCCGCATTTATTGACCGGTTCGCCTTACCCCATTCGATGATTATCCGTGCAACTAAAATCCTCGCCCGTTCCCCCCCCCTTCCCCTAATTGTTCGTTTGTTAGTCCAACGACGTGCAGCATTCATTCCCTTTCTTCAGGCTTCTGGACACCCCGCATTCGTCGCGGAACCGCACATAGCTATTATCCTTTTTTCTTTCTTCCTTTTCTGCACTCCCTCGTCCCCCTCCCCCTTCTTCTTTTACGAAGGTCCCTTTTTTGTTTAACCTAGTGAGCACTTCCCCCGATACCCTCTACCGCCTTCCCCTTCTCCATCTTCGCAGCAACCCGTCCAAACAACTTGCGGCATCCCGCCTATTCCTGCTTTCCTTCCCACCTTTTCGTTTCTCGGCGGATACAAATGTCCTCTCGCTCGAGTTTTCCGCTTCTGTACCTCCCCTCCTCTGGCACATGTCCGTTAACCCCAAAGTAACCCTTCCACCAGTACTTTTATTCGGACTCCCTTGTTGCCGGCTGTGCCGACATCCGGGTGTTCAGAAGTATCTCTCTTCTGTCGAGTGTTATTCGCCTAGCTGCGAGCCCTCTCGTGAGCCCGGTGTCCCCCTACTACCGGTATGCACGGCCATGCCGCAACCTCCCATTGCTCCAAACTTAAACAACATCATGCTCCAACACCGAAACACGCTAGAATTTTTCCCCCCCCCCCCCAAGTTCATTTCTTCTTAGATTAGCCCCCTCCCATCATACCTCAAACAACGACTGGTCCCCCTCTCCCCCCCATTAGTACCACGACGACTTTCGTCTTTTCTGAAAAAACCCCCCCCAATGGGTGTTAGTTCGGCTTTTCCTGTTTTATCTCTATTGAAACCCCACCCTCTCGTTTGCCATCCCCCTTTTCTCGCCTTTGTGTTAGCCGCATCATTACCCCCCCTCCGGAGCCAGGCAAGTTTCCTTTACCTCCGGTACATTGCCGCAGAGGTACTTCCCTCGCGCATCACTACGAGCGGGGAACGTCTTCGTCCTCCCCCTATTTTTCCTGTCCTTCTCCGCACGGTACTGTCTGAATGCCTTCCCCTTTGAAATTTCGCGACCTCTTCTTTTCCGCCTCTTCCACGCTCCTAGTGATCAAGCACCGGTCGCACTGCCGAGCACTCCCCTTTCCGCTCGTTTGCCGAGTTTTTTGCTCTTCGTGTTCGAACGTCGTATCATTGGGACGACCACCTTTTCTTCCCTATTTCGTGGATTATCCCCGTGCTTCCCAACAGGGAAACGTTTCCTCCTCTTGTTCGAATTTTCCCTCACTCTTATTCATTCTCGCTTTGTCCTCCTCTTCCACGATACCCCGCTGCTTTCTCTCCTGGGCTCCCTTCCCGCAACACTGCTTTTTTGTGACCTAAGTCGTCTTCCGCATGTACCCCACACAGGCCAGTGCTTTTTAATCGGATGGTCTTTTTTTTTTTTTCCTTCGATTTTTTTTCGTATCCATTGCCTCCGGTTTTTTGCTCTTTGCCACCCCGAGCGATGCACGACGCTTCCGCTTTTCGTACGATCTTACACTCCCATTCTATTCCCTTGTTCTCCAACCGATGTTTCCCCCTTTTCTTGCTTTTTGAATCCCTCTTCGTCTTCCTCCATCACTCCTTTTTTTTCCCCTATCGAGACCCGTCCACTGGGCTTCCGGCTCCAGCCGATTTTTTTTCCCCTTTGTACTTGCTCTCTTACGCGCCCTTTCCCCATTCCACGGAATCCCGTCCCTTTATGGACTCTATAATTGATCGGACCCCCCCCCTTCATAGGGATTGGTGCCCTTTTCCCCTTGCCGCGGCCTATTGATTTACTTTCCCGCTACCACCGATGATCCCTGCTTCAGTGTACCGCGGCGCATTTCAGTTGAGCGAGCTGATTCGCTTTCGGCGAATCGATCCGGCGGTCCTTTCATGTCCGAGGTCAGCTTCGCGGGTTTTCCTCCAGCCTGTTGGCATTTCGTTTCCGTTCCTCCCCCCCCTTTTTGCACAACTTGCCGTTTTTCCTCCAGCGTGCCCGACCCCCCCTTCGGCAAGAACCCGCGCTTTTTTTCTCGTCGCTCGGCAAAGGTGAATGTGTGTACTTTTTTTTTTTCTTCTATTCTCCCTTGCAATTTACAAGTGTCGCTTTGTTTTAACCGTTAGACCGGCCTATTTTCGGTCTTGCAGACCCGTGTCCGAATCCTAATTAAAGCTGTGACCGCAGATGGACACACGCGCCCTAGCATTTTTCGCGACCAGAACGCCTATTCCAATCTTGCGTCTGCTACCGCGTTCGACTCAGACCACTCGTTTTACATTACCCATGGCCTTCCTCTATTCGACCGCCTTTTTCTTCCGTCGTCCGCCCCCTTGATCCAAGTCTCCTCTTTCCGTTTTAGGTGCTCTCCCTCTGAGCGGGGTTTGATCGGCCCAATTTTTTGCGTTCGTTCATATCACCAGTCATTGGTTTATGCCGTGCCCTCTTTCTTTCTTTTTCTTGGGCCCTGTCGAAGATGGCTCTATCCACTCTCGCGGGGACTTTTCGGCTGTCGTAACTATTTGAGTTCCCTACCTATCCTAGGCCTTTTTTCCTTTTTTGGAACTCTTAGAGACAATGCTCATTTTCTCTGCTTTGCCTGATTGCCTCTTTCCCGAGTTCCCCTGCTATCTAGACGGACCTCCCGACCCGCCATACTTTCCCCTTTTTCTCTTCGGGATCCTTTCCCAGTAGACCACGTTTCTTTCGTGTCATTTTTTGGTTCACTTGTTCCATTCCCCTGACCACACATGTTTCCCTTGTTTCGGTCTTGTAACTGCCTTTTCCCCGGTCCCCCCCCAGATTATTTTTAAGTTGTATGTCTATGATGGTCTCTTTCCCCCTTCTTTCCCGCCGTATGTACCGTCGGCTTTTGGGAATCTTTTTCCGTTCCCCCCTCTCTTCCTCTGAATACCGTTTGCTGCTACCACCAACGTTGACTTCTCTGACGAACTTACTCCCCCCCATCCTTTCCAAGAGCAAACACAGACCCCCTCTCGGCCCTGTTCCTCGCCAACTTTTTCTTGTTCGCGGACGTCCCAAAATTGGTGCCCTCTGATCATCTCTTGATGGTGTCCCTATCAGGTGTCACGGTATGCTATTCCTTTTCGGCGGCCGTGACTCCGTCGTTTTTCTCTTTTCAACGTTGGTCCCCCTTTGCATGAACGTCCGCGGATTCTTGCGTGATGTGCGTGGGGCCGGTTTCTGTAGATTTTTTTTTTTTCCCTTTGGTTATTCGTTCGGCCGCGACACGCATGTCTTTTAGGAACAGATCGTGGCGTCATTCGTTCTTTTTCCCTTTTTGTTTGTTCATCGCCATTTTTGTAGCGCTTACTGCGTTTCATGTTACTCACACTCTTTTTCTTGCGCTGCCAGTCCCCCGTGATTCGATTTTCCGTTCCCCCTCCCCCCCTCCTCTGGCGGATCCTCGGAACTGCACCAGCAACCTTTTTCCTTTCTGAGACGAGTACAAACCACTTTGTTTGGCCGCCGCGCGGGCTCGGCGTACCTATCTTCCCGTGTAAAGATGTTGTGGATGACGGTTCCCTTCTCTTCCTCCTACTTCCGGCCCCTTCCCTACACACACTCTTTTCCTTCTCGGAATTTATTCCGCCTCGTGATCGTACGTAGACATGACCCATCATGTCTCCCCGTGCTAGATCGCGACTCCTCCCCTTTGTTTCTCTTACGTTTCCCGTTACTGTCCTTGTACCTGTTGACATGAAGCACGATCGTTATTCTTGCATGAATACGCAATTGGCGGCCCTCCGGGTGGCGAACTTCTTCCTCGGCCTCCCCGATACCATTGGAGAAGTTTTTTATTTTGTCCCCCGTGTGTTTATTTACAGCGTTTCGCCCGAGACATCGATATCGTATCTAAGTGTCTCCCCCTTCTCTCTTTTCCACCTTCTTGCTATGCCCTGCATTATCGCCGGCTGCTTTCTCCTTCTTCCCCATTCCGGGTCTCCCATTCCCTGGACCATTGCCACGGAATGATTTTCCCTTCCCTGGAGCGTCCGCATATGTCCCCTTCCCTTTTCGAGCTCTCTAAGTTTAGTCTTTGGACGTGCCATTTGCTCCCTTCTTCTTTTTTTGGAGAGCGACTCGTTTTTCGCTCGCGACGCTACGCGATTAGCTATTCTCCTTCTGCTTTTTCCCCTCCGTGTGTGTCTTATCTACTCTTTTTCTTTTTTTACCCTCCCTAAACCCCCTTTCCTTGTGTTACCCCCTTTCTCCCCTTTTGCCCGCGGTCGATGGAAAGACCGAGCAGCGGGTCTCGCCATATTCCGTCATCCTGTTCTCGCCTGGAGGGCGCCTTTCTTCCGGGGTTGCTGAAGTCTATTTGACGCTTACCTTTCCATGCCCAACTTTGTTTGCCAGCTTGACCGGACCCCCCCTCTTCTTTTTCCGCTGCACTGTAGCCCCTTTTTTGTTCAGAGTTCTGTATATTCTTGTAATCAGTGATTACTATGTGCACTGGCCGTTGGGTGTTTTGAACTGGAGCCTCTCCCCCCCCCCAGCCTGCTAAGTGCCCCGTGACGACGTGATTCCAGTTGCGGCCGCCCCTTTCCTCGCTACCGACGTCTCATGTCTTTTCACCCGCCTTTTTGTCACACTGTAATCGTGTAGCGCGCTCAGATTTTGACATTCCTTTTTCTCTTGCCTTTTCTTCTCCTAAGTTCTCATCCTTCTACGATCTCAGGAGCCTCGAGCCTTGTTTATTCGTCTTGCTGTATAGAGCCCGAACGGCCGACCTGCGGCGGTTTTTTTTGTACCTAGGTTTTCTTTATTAGACCTCGGTTCCGAATTCCTCCCCTTCATTGAGGTCTGGATGCGCTCTCCACGGTTGACTTGTTGCTGTTGCCGTGCCCATGTAGGTGTCGTCCTTCCCCCTCTCCCTCCCTCAGCGTAGTGCGTTCCTCGTCACTGTATCTCCGGTTACAATATGTTTTTTCTCGTCGCATGGACCCTGCCTCTCCCCCGTTCGATTCGTGTTAAGGCCTGCTTTGTGCACGGAGTCGGCTCTTTTTCGTTTTCAACCCTCACTCCTTCGAATCTAGTGGGCTACAAGGATTGCCTCTCGGACTTTTCCCCCCTATTTTTTCTTCCCTAGATGCTCCAGGGCTCTACACAACCCATTCTGCCCCCATGTCCTGGACCCCTCCACACCAGGATGATTCCAACCCATATGTCACACACCCCTTTTTTCTCCTTTCCGGTAGGGCTTAAGCTCTTCGCCGCCTGTTTGCCCACACGACGGTTCCCCCCCGTCACGTTCCTGATCCCCCACGGTTATTACATTGTTGAGCCACCTCACGAGTGCCCGCTTCCCCTTTTCCCCTCTCCCCTTTCCGTTTCTAATCCGACGCTCGGGATCCCACTTTTTTTTTGATGTCACCCAACTTTTTTCCGTCGCGCTTGGGTTTGCTTCTGATTTTTGTTGTGTTCTTTTTTTTTTTTTTTTTTTTTTTTTCCTCCTTTTTTTTATCGGTCATTCGTCCATGTGTATGTGGTTTGGGTTTCTTTTTTTTTTTTCATCCCGACTTTTCTCTTTTTCACTTCCTTTTTGTGTTTCTTCCTAGCGTATCTACAAATCGTTCTCCCCCCCCTCGGATAGATGCGGTTCCGTGTCTTAGGTATACCCCAATCCAATCCTGGTGCAGCCGTACGTAAACCTTTTTTTTCTGAAAAGTTGTTCCCATTCTTACCGTGTTTCTTTTTCTCCGTGGGTTGTTCGGTTTCTCGCGAGCCTTTGGGCATCAGCGCCGTACCGACTCTCCCCCCGGTTTCTACAAGACCTCCCTTGCAGCATATGACATTCCTGTTCCCTCCCTCACTGTGCAGGCCATTCGGTCTTCAGCGGTTACCATGTCCTTCCTTTTTTTTCTCGCTTACCCTCGCCACCATTCCATTGCACGGTACGCACCGGACCGTTCCCCCCGTCTTTTGTTTCATTAAGTAGAATTCCGTTCCCTATGCAATCTCCCCACTCTGCACCCCCTTCAAATGTGCACCTAAGTCCCCAGATCTTGATTCCCCTCTCCCTTCTGCCCTGTAGAGTGCTCCTTTCTTCCCCGGATAGTCACCCTGAGTGTTTCTGCTCCCTTGGAGCCTGTCCCCCCACCGCGTTGTTTGATTGTTAGGGCGGCTTTCCCCCCCTTTGCCCCCCCCTCACCCCCCCCACTCGCTGACTCTCTCACGAAATTTTGCTTCTCCTGCAACTCGGCTACCTTGTCCCAGGTCTGTCCTTTTTTCCGCGTAATTTCTCCGTCCGTGCACGGCGCCCTCCCTTCTCGCGCTCCTGAGGCCTGCAACGAGGTGGACACGAGTTGTTCCCCTCCGCGTGTCCTTTTTTTTCTGTGTGGGTTTCCTGCGAGATGCAGGGGTCCTTCTTTTTTGCCAGCGACAGGGTCACTTGAGCTTTTTCCACCCTTATCCTTTTGCTTGAGCCTTATTTGACTTCTGCGATGGTGTCGATACGTCCCCCACTCCTTTCTTTTTATTTGACTGCGCTCTGCCTGCATCTCCATTAAGACCCCGTCAACTCCCGCGCACACCGCAGTTTTGTGACCCCATTACGCTGTTCTCCCTTTTTCTGCCAATTTCCTGTGTCCCCACGATTGCACGCGTATGCTTTTCCTTTCCTGCCCCTGGTAGCCGGGTCTGTGCCCCCCAATGGATAGATCGAATATTCGAGGCAGCTCTTGTGCAGCAGTTTTTTTGTGAATGGCGCTTCCCCTCCCTCGTGTTAAATCATCCCACCGTCGGGCCCTGCGAATTTCCTGCTCTCCCCTTTCCGGCTTCTCCCATGAAACCCATTACGCTCTGGCATATTCGTATACAACAGACTTCCTTGTTTCATTTTTTTGCCTGCTGTCTTTCTGGGCCCAAGCTTCCTGTGCGGATTTTTATCCTTTAATTAGTTTATATACGGCATTTGCCTTTTCGCACGTAGTGTATCATAGCACCTCGACTTGATCGTCCCCCCTGTCTGCTGAGTTCCCCTCCCTTATCCTATCACCGCCATTTACTGTGGTTTTTGTTCTCCCCTCTTCTGTCTCATGCGGCTGCTGCTTTCACCCTGAAGGTTATTCCCGGCGTGATTTAAGGATTCAGTTGTGTACAGTTGTTGAATCTTGGTGCGCAGTTTTTTTCTTCCCTCCTTGCGTGTACACTTCTTTGCAACTACGGTTGACGTTATGTTATCTTTAGCCTGTGACAAAGGCAGATTTGACGCGCAGTGTTCTATTTGACGGGTTCTGGTTTTTCCCGGGGGTTTACCAGGGGCGCTCCCCTCCCTTCTTTTTTCAAGTGGCACCCCCCGTTGGCGCGTGACCCTTTTTTCTTCTTGTCCAAACGGCCAGTGATGTTTGCCGAGCGTGTACTTGTGCATCCTTGCCACTAGGCATCCTCTGTCCCGCGTTGAGTGTGTTGAGTCTATCCTTCCCTATTTTACCGCGTGGGTGTTTCCTGCCCACCCTGATCACTGGTAAGTTTTTTTTTTTTCCCTCACTTGCACCCTTCGTCTTGATCCCTTCGTCAAAGTTGTATGGACGATGCAGCGGTTGGTCTCCGGAGACGCCATGGCGCGCTAGCGCCTTTCCCGAACGGGTGTTTCCTTTTTTTTCCCAGTTTCTGCGGTCGTCTTTGGTAGCACGGTCGTATAACCCCGCGTTCCCACGCGCGCTAACTGTTCCCTGCTTGATTGAGCCGCGATCTGCCTCTTGTTGCCGACCCAAGCCCGATTTTGTGATTTCTTCCCTTCTTTTTTTTCAGCACGGGCCCCATGAGGTGCTCGTGTGCTTCTCCCTTTTTCTATGTTTTCCTAACTCCTCATCTTCATGCCCGGCACATAAGGCCTCTCTGGTCCACGCGGACGATTCTATTCACGTCTCTCTGTATTTTTGAGCGGCCTCTGGGTTTTTTTCGGCCAAGTTTTTCCCCTTGCTGTACTACCTCTTCGTTGAGCAGGCATTGGTGGCTGTTTCGCCCGCCACCCCGCATTTGCCGTACGACGGTTCCTCGCTTGGGGCATTCCTAGGCATCGTTTACACTACCGTCTCGTGACCGCCCTCACTTTACGTGTGTCCGTGCCGGCTGCCTATCTGGCTACTTGTGTTTGCTTTCACTTTCAATTCCCAAGTTTTTTCCTCGCTTCTCGAGCTACTTTGCTGTGGCCTGTGTTCGGCGTCAGTGACCCCGCCCTTTGTCCGCGATTGTGTAATTTTATTTGAGGTGTGCCCCCCATAATCGTTTTCACTTTCGTTGCTCACACTGTGACCTTCCCCAGTTGGGTCACCCCTGCTCCGTGATGTCTGTTTCACCCGTGGAGATAATTTTTCCGGGGATGGAATATCCCTATTAAGTTCCGAAACGGAGCTCCCCCTCCCTTTTTCTTTGAGCGGCCCCCCGTGCGTGGGGGTTACCCCCCCTCTCCCGTGGACCTCCCCGTCCGAAGGTTTAGGTTTTCCTCGCGAGGCCTCCTTTCCCTCTGCATTACTAACTGCCTCGTCTACTAGGCAGGCAGCGATTCCTTCCGTCTTAGTTCCCTTTTGGTCGATTCTCTGGTGGAAAGCGTTTGCTCCTCCTTTTCTTTGGCGTCCTGGTCCGCCGTTGCATCACTGTCCTTTTTCCTCCCTCTCTCTGCGTATGGATTCAAGTCCTCAGTCGCCGTACTCGGAATCCTTATCTGTCCTACGTGGGATTGATTTGTTGTATTCGTGAGATTGCGCCCTCCTCCTCCGCTCCGCGGGGGGAACCAATGGGCTTCATACTTATATTTCACTTTTACCACCCGTCCGTCCGCCCAGGGCCCTGTCCTCCCCCTTTATGACGTCTCGCCGAGTTGTTTGTACCGCTTCCCTTCATAAAATGCATTCCCCACCGCACCCACCCGTACCACCCCGCCTTTCACCTTGCGGTTTCCCCTTGCACTCCTTGCGAGTTCTGTGTGTTTTTGCTCCGCTGCAGCGCGACCC
>Ga0179593_1503115_pt1 | contig 11854 bp, 9 predicted proteins | sample CZODoug2_1_08_16_FD_185931 | JGI IMG/M metagenome (GOLD analysis project Ga0179593, IMG submission 185931) | Vadose zone soil fungal communities from Angelo Coast Range Reserve, California, USA - CZODoug2_1_08_16fungal (PacBio error correction) | ecosystem: Environmental > Terrestrial > Soil >... | reverse complement strand
CCGCGTCATTTATCTATACCCCGATCCTTCCAGTAGGGAGAAGCGGGAATTTTCTTCAGCAGGGACGTCTCTCATGAACGTTTTATAACTGCACCAGGGAACGAGAATCTCCGCACCAGCACAGTGCAGAGAACCTCTTCCCCTCGATTTCCCACGCCATATCGCCTCCGAGTGATTCCTCCTGAAACCAAGCCCCTTTCACAGTTCCGAGAAAAGGTTAGAGCTCTTCTCAAGGCGTTCCTCTCCGATGTTTGAAGAACACATCGCACCCCTCCCCCCCCCCATAAGAATGTTTCTTCCTCCGTCGTACTTAGGACGCGCGCATCTTTCGCGTTTTCTCTATCCTTAGCGTTAACCGGCGCGAATGCTTGTTCCTTCATGATGCCGAAAATTGGTAATGAGCTGTGAGTCGATTGGAAAACTTCTCTGAAAGCCAAGTGCCGTGAAAGCCTATTTTTCATAGCGCGTGGTGCTCCGCGCCGTCGGGGCCACATCCGATAACACGTTAAGATTCTTGAAGGGATCACTGCGATCATGGCGTTAGGTAGTAGCTCTTTCCGAAGCGACCCTCCTGGAGCGTGGGTTTTTCTTTTTCTTCCGGATATGATGTACCTTTCCGGCTGAGCCTGGTGCCTGCCTTTACCTGCGCCCCTTCACTCTCGTGGCAGAGCTAATGTCTTTTTTTTTTCCAGTCATTCCTCCTCCATTCAGTGGTACCAGGGGCGCGCCAGGCCTCTCTGGTACAAGGTGAATATAAAAAGAGAAAACCCGGTCACGGGATCAGAGTCCCAGGCGTATGAATCCTTTGGGGTGGTTCTTTATCGGTAGGCGGGGAAGTTCGCCCTTCACCCACAGAAACAGGAACACCCCAGTCAGCAAAACTTTTTGCCACCCCCCCACCAGAAACTCGGGGCTGCCCGATGTCAGGCCCGGCCGGTCAAGGGCCGCCCAGCCGAGACAGACCCGCGGTCTCGTATATCTCCTTTTTTCTTTACTCTGCCATTCTTCAAGACAGCTCTCGCTAGGAGTACAACTAGCCGTGAAACCCTCCCTTATGCCTTCGGCGGTCGAATGGAGCTCGGTTTGTTACTTCCAGGAGATTTTATACCATCCTCTCTGGTCCCGCCAGAACAGTTTCCAGGCCTCCCTCCCCTCCTTGGTTTCTCGATGTTCCTATATTCATGTCCTTCTCGTGGCCATGAGCCACTGCTGACCTCGCCAGCCCATGGATCTAGTTCCCCCCATCTGACCGCCGCATCGTCGCGACCAGCCGTCTTAGTTCGACGCCCAGCGCGATGACCGTAAAACATCCTACGTGAGTGACAGCAGTCACCGCGTACTCTTTACACCACACACGTCGCTGGGCCTCCCTCCCCCGGTCTCATGTCCTTTCCCTAGTGTTTGACGATGGCCGCGAGCGGAACGTAAATTTGGCCTTCTTCTTCTTTTTCTGACTTCCTTCATGCGGGATAGGCGCCACGTCTGAAAAACCAGGAGAAGGACTCAGCTTCTCAAGAGGTGGCCACGTCTCAGATCGCCGATGATTGCTTTATCCCCCCCTTTCAGCAGCGCCCCTAAAATGATCAGCCAACGTAAGTCTCCCCAGTATAACACCGGTGGAGTTTCTTCCTAAGGTTTGTCCAGAGGTGGTTTCGTTCTCTCACTGTGCTCTTTCCGCTCTCCGCTAAGTACGTACGGATGATTGAGAATAAAGATATTATGAACAGCCTGAGTGTCTCTCCTGAGTAGATTTCCTAAGATTTTGCTTTTTTCCACATCCCCCCCGCGCGTTGGCGGCCCTCGTATCAACCCGCTCAAATCGTTGCTTTTGACACTGGTAGCTGCGGTATCACACGTCTCCCTTCGTACTAGTGCAGTACTAATCTAGACCGGTAACGCAAGAGCCTCTTCCGCTGCAGTGTTGCCGCGTCCCCGCAGAACTTGCCTCTATATCTTTTCCACTCACGTTTTTTGTGTTTGATCGAATTATCGGTCTGGAGGTGACGGGTCAGTACACTTTTTCGGCCTCGCGTGCTCGCTTACCAGTACTCAGATGGTCCACCTGTATGCAGGCATGCGACGGTGTTTGTTTTCATCCCAGTCTTTTTTTTCAATGACCAGGTTGATATGTGAGACGAGGGTTGCGCCCCTTTTGGTGATGCCATGTACCAGCGGTCCCCGATTATGTAGGCGCTTTCGGACTGCCACTATGTTCGTCAGCACTACGCGGACGTCTCCCCAAAGCGAACAATCTTCGGAAACTGCCCGTGCTCCGTTACGCTCGAACACCACCTGGGCTGTACTTCAGGACTGCACGCTCCCTGCGACTGTTGATCACTTCTGGTTCATTTCGTTTCCTTTACTGACCTTGTGGGAGAGCAAATTCATCGGGTTCTTGCCGCCCTTGGCCCCTTTTCTGAATATGGCTCTTGCGGGGTTGGTCCGCTTCCCGCCGAGTGATCATCTCTCATGAGGGTCTTTTTCATCCCCATCCCTCAATTCCCAAAAACTTTGTCCGTTTCGTCCCTCGTTCGCAACTTCCCTGCTTTCTGCCTCCTGGGCGGTTTTCTAACGCTTCGGCCGGGTGGTAGAAGTTATCTTTCCTTTGCTTCTTTCCACCACGAGATTTTCTTTTCACGGAGTCTTCCCCATCCCGCGAACGAAATAAGCTTTCCTGTTTTTCGATGCGATAAGGCGCAGATGGTGCCTAGAGGAAATGGGATTTGTTGCTCTTGGGTTCGTGCTCCTGCCACCGTGCGATTCCTTTTTTTCTAGGTTCACGTGCGCACCCGGACTGGCGGGCATGTCCTGGAAAGGGTATTCTGGTAAAGCTGCTGAGTTTATTAATCTACGGGATCTCTATGAACCCCCGCTCCCATTCTCTCTCCTGACTTCGAATCATGAGTGAAGCGAGTATCTAAGCATAGCGTTCGCGCTGTTCTACCCTGAAGAGGCCGCCCCCCCCCACCCTCATGCATATTTTTTTCCTGGCTTTTTCTCCCCTTCTCTGGTGCCGTTGCCCCGCTGCGGTTTAAAGGACTTTAGTTTTTTTCCCACCTCGGAAGCGTTAATGCTTGGTTTCCTAAAGGTGTTATGACTGGTTTCCCTTTTATGTGTTTTTTTCTCCCCCGCTCTCCCGACACATCATGCGGTTGGAAGGAGATAAAGTGATGGGTGTGGATAGGAGGTGAGTGCTTTCCTCAGGTGTCCCGTAATAGTAAAATGGTAGACATTTAACCCTAGTTCTGATTCCGGTGGGTTTTTTTTGGACTTCAACTTCCCCCTCTTTTTCCCCTCCCTTCCTGCTCTGAAGGGCTAATGTTCATCCTTCTGTTTCTAAGCGAATGTACACCCTCAAATCCCTGTCCCTCTCCTCCCCAGACCTTTTTCACCCTTTTCGTCTGCACTTTTGCGGCCGCTATGAAAGCTCTGCGCTCATCGGTCCTTGCGAGGGTGACGAGTTTTGTTTACCCAAATCTACTCGGAGTGCGCCCGACGGCCGCGGCTTCCCGCCTATTCCCATCGTTTTTTCCCCCGTTGCTTTCCCTTGGCTTCTTCTTTCTGCCTGCCGTTTGGATCACACCCTATTTCACATGCGAGCGGACGAGGTCAGACATAATGATCAGGAAATTTATCCGCTGTGTCGGTGACGCCAACTTCGGTGATTGATCGACGGGCTTCCCTTTGCGCGCCCCTACATTGCCACCTCCTCTGAAGACCCTCGACGGCGGAGAAAGCAATGATGATAGAGGACCCCGCTGTGCCTTTTTCTTCGACGTTATCGGCTCGTTTCGTCTCGCCGTTAATCAGATTCCCATCCTTTGTTCCTTCTCTGTTCATGTAATTCTAGGCGATATGGCTGTTTGAGTTCGCAGTAGTATGGTGATGGTACAGTCTCTGGATGGATGTTCTGTTCTTTTTAATGATCTCCTTTTTTCTCTGCTACAGATTCACACCGCTCGCTTTCTAGTTTTATCCCACGTGGACCCCCCCCCTTTTTTTTCGATCTTGGGATTCTTATTTTTCTCTCTGTGATCTCTCTCTTTTAATACTAGAGATCCCCCGTTACCCCCCCCCCCCCCCCGCCTCCAACACTCAAGATACAACGAGACATTTTCCTCTCATCCGAGCCGGGCGTCGGTTGAATCCCTGAGCTCCAGTTGTTCTTCTCTCTGACCACTCCCCCCTGTCCCCCTCCCTGAAGCAGTTATCCGCAGCACTACGTAGAGAACCGGCCCGATTCCACCATAGCAGAAGAGTTGTTTTTTTTTTTTTTTTTGGGTCTTCTGGCCACATACCATCGCGCGCCGCGTAACGGATCCTTTACGTCTCTCCCTCGCTCCTCTTCTAGGAGAACAATTCGAAGCCATAGATAAGAGCGCCGCCGGAGGCGCGTCGAAAGAGAGTTTTCATTTCTGTTTTCAGAAGTAAGCACTTGCCGGATCCCGCAAAAGCCTAAAAGACCTCTTTCCTCTGTCCTTGCTATGACGGCGCCTCCATGTTTCCCCTCTTCATTGGGTATCTATGTCTCCCCTCCATCAACCTTTCCCTCAGCACCGTATCTTCCTCTGACAAGACTAGAGGTGGTGCGCAGCGTGCCGCCGCAACATCGTCGATTTTTTCTCACACCGCAGGGCTCCCTCCTCGAAAAGCTTAGGCGCTGAGCGATTCTGGCGTATGTACTCTCTCCTCGCTTGCCTCCCCTCTCCCTCGCGGTGCCTGCGGGGCCTCCAGGATAGTTGAGGACTTGGTGAGAAGGGTGAGGTTCATGAGCCCAGTCCCCCAACTCGGTCCCTCCTTCCATGTTTGTTGTATTACCTCCACGTAACCTCCTTTTCCAGGTGCTCTACCCTTTTCCGATGCCGGCGAAAAGTTCCCTACAAATTGGTCACCGGGATCATGCGCTACCCTGCGTCATTTCTTTTTTTTGTGAGCTTCTCGCTGTGTTTTACACCCCCCATCAAACCCCTGAACCCCCTTTCCAGACCCTTTCTCCCACCCCACAGGAAAATCGCGTTCGAGGAAGGTGTCCGGGCCGGGGATGCAGGAGGGTCTCACCTCCGAAGACGCCCCGCGTTCGGCGCAGATTTTTTCAGTCGCCTCGTCCGCCACCCAGCGAAACGAGCCTTAGTTAATCCTTGTCATCCCCCTCAAGACCTTCGGACTCCCTTCCCGTCCTCCTGGCCCTCTTTGGTCTCCGCGTGATGAAAACCCCCTAAGGAATTTAGGGAACGAAGCAACCCCCCTTTCACAGGAACTGAACCCTCCCACCCCTTTTTTGTTGCACGCTTTTTTCCCCCCAGATTATGCGTCCATCTCAGCCCCAAGCGCAAAGTATTTGTCTCCCTAGGCCCCCCCATCTAGACGCTTGTGTCGCATAGCCTTCCCTGGTCTTTCCCCCCTATTTCGCCGCAGAGGGAGATCTATCTTCAAGATAACGTGGGCGACAGAAGGCAGCATGCCCGCTTCTTCCCCCCTGACACCACACCCGCCCCTCCTCCAGAGGAATCACCGCAGCTGAATGAGGACAGTGGGACGATGGTGAGAGACGTGACCACTACTTTTTTTTTTTCCTTTCGCTTTTTTCTTAGACTTCCCTTATCGGACATTTCCCGTCTTTGAACTTCTCCCCACACGGGAGCAGGCCCCGCAAGGTAGCCTCTTCGTTCCAAAGGTCGAAGATCCCCGCCCTTCCCCCCATCCCCCCCCCTTCAGCAGCTCCCGAAACTATCAGGCCCGACTATCCCATGACTTTCTTAGTCAAAATTGGAGCACCTTTTTGCGAGCTTTCTAAGTGAGTATTTCCTCCTATTAGCTTAAGTAATTCCTGGCGCTTTCTTTCACCTTCTTTATTATCCCCCCCCACTTGCGAGAGAAGGTCCCGAATATATTCCATGGGCCATCCACAGCCCCATTTTCGTCCCCCCCCATCAGGTTTATCGTCCTCTAGGCATTTGGTATCCCTGCGTTTCTACCCCCGCCATGCCTGGCCTAAATTTCCGGAGCCTCGGAGGAAGTCTTTATAGAAGCAACCCCCCGAGGAAATGCCTGTTCTTTTACCTCAGCAAAGTCCAGCCCCCGATTCTTTTCTCTTTCACCCTAGGTTGTTGTGTCATAGAGGATGAGGCGGGTTGCGGGTATCCTATGTCCACCTTCTCTGTCTTTTTTTTCAATTAATTCCTCCTTTGAGGTTTCCCTCGGTTTGGCCATTAACTGGGTAAGAGCGCTCCAGGTTCCTTGTTCTCGTTTTCGTTTTCTACCCGCCGTTTTTCCGCCACGTTTTTCTTTGTGCCACCCTTTTACCAGAAGTGAGCTGCTGCTCTCTCGCCCCGTTTCGCTGACTTGAAGCCTCTTTAAGTTGCCTTCGACTCTGAAGGAGTTGAAAGTAAATTTCTGAGAAGCCTCGAAAACACCTGGATGTCCCCAATGCGTCTCCTGTCCCTATACACTTGTATACTGGCCCCCTTTTTATATTTTTCTTCTCTGAACTAGCGCACCTAATCTTCTTTCTGGACCTCCTTCGACGTGTTCGACTGTGCTATCTTTATTTCTTACTTGGGGGGTCGCAATGGACGTCGAAAAGATACATCTGGGAAGTCCTCATCCGATTACTTACCCTTAACTCCTTCTCCCTTTCCCTTTCCGACTTGAACTCATGGGAGGTGATCCTATGTACAGCGGTGGTTTTTGTCTCCGGTCCTCCTTGGCCGATTTCCCTTCCTGTCCCCCCTCCTTCCTCTTTTGCTGGAAGGAGTTCTCGCCGATGGCGGCTACCTTCTGAACTACTTCCTCTTTGTCCTCTCTTTCCTCTTCCGAGGCTGAAGATTTGGCTTTCTCTGATCCGAACGGGTTTGCTTGGTCGGTGTCTAATGGCCCCCGGCAGCATTGATCTCCCCCCCATCGTGCGGCCCACAAGGAGTTGCTGGCTTCTTCCCACTGCCCTTGTTTTCTGGGCCTGTTCGGGTATTATTAATTACGGCTTCGGGAGACCATGAGTCCCGCCATTCGTCCGTTTTACGGCGAAGCCGAGCTTGCTTTCCCAATTCTGAGTATTTTCCATGCGTTCTGTTTTTTTCTTTGGCCGAAAGTACGCAAATGCTCTCCCGGCATTGGTTTTCGGCTTGGCAGGGACGTTCCCTTGGTTACCCCTGGCATTTTTTTCCCTTTTCGGACAGCGATTTCGTTTTTGTTCTTTCCCTTATGCTTGGTGTAATGTTTTAAGGGCACCTTTCCCGCCTTAATCTAAGAACAGATAATGCCTTTTCTGGTGTCAATTCCTTTCCCTTTTTTGTGTGATCGGTTTATAGCTGTGCGCCCGTTTCAAGAATAGAGTCCCCTGGTCAGAATGGTACCAATGAAGGGAGATTCTGGCTGTCTAAAATCGATCCCACGACATTCCTTCTGCCCTCTTCTTTGACTTTGCTCATGGTCGGCCCTGCACCCTTCTCCCCCCCCCCCCCTCCCAGCAGGTACATCAAAATACCTTTCCTAGACTCCCGCCTTTTTTTCCCTCCTTTCCGGCTTGAACGAACCTCAAGAAACACGAGCGCTGCCTCGCCTTGAAATTCTTTAGCCCCGGATGGTTTGCAATCACAACTCAGACTGGATTTGTCTCCCCTCCTTACTCTGGTCCAGCACAACTTATGTTTAATCTCTTTCCCTTCCTATTTCTTCTCCTCTCGTGAGGCCTGTAAGGGATTGAATGATCGCGTATAGTTTCAGAGCGAGCAAAAACCCTCGAGCACCTTTTCACTCTTCTTTTATCTGTTCACGCCTCTCCTTATCGCCGTTCCCTACAGGGGTGTGGAAGAGAATACTTTTTCCGACGTAAGAATAGCGCAGGAGGCTCCCTGCCCCCCCCATTTGATGATCGATGCTTTGTTCTTCTTTCTTCACGTGCTAGGGCCTGCGCTCGCCCAGAGAGCGCAACGGGCCTTCCTATGGAGATTCATTGTTTCATCACCGCGGCGATTGGCTGGCGTCTTTGCCGATTTTTTTTGACTCTCTTCTTTTGGTGTTCTCTCTTCTGGTGCTGTTCATGTTCTGGCTCTTTCTCTCCTCCCCGGCGGATCTGCTCCAGGGATTCACCGCTTCGCATTGGTTTTTAAAGGACGGCGGTGATCTTGGCGATCGTGGGAGTTTTATGGTTGCGCGCGTCTCTCTCCCTTTCCCCTTTCTCCCGTTGTGTTGTCCTGATTCTCCCCGTCTCCCCCTCCCCACTCCCCCACCCGATCACCCGCCAGGGCGTGAGCCCCATCCCCCTTTTGAGCCTTCCTCCTTTTGAATCCGGCGATCAGCCATTGAGTCCGTGTCTGAACCACTCCCAGGAACGCCCATGAGCGCCGCCGATATTCCCACGCACAGCCCGTGCATACCTCGGCCTCTTCCACCCCCTCCTATTTCGAGCCGATTTCTGAAGCACATCCTGCGTCCCCTTCCTTCTTACAAAGGTTGCGCGCTCAAGGGTCCTCTTCCGATGCAGCGCCGAACCCCCCATACCCCTCTGCCCTATCGACCTTTTTTTCCGCCGTGCCTTTATCTTGTTCGTCCCGAGTAGGTAGGGGAGTTAAGACGAGGGGCGGCCGCGACCATATCCACTTCGCTTACACCTCCCTCGCTGATCTTGTACTTCTGCATCTTTTACCGTTCGTTCCATTTGGTTACTTTCGACTGTTTTGAGCAAGATGCCCCCTAGAATCCCAAGATGAACTTACACGATCGATTTATAGCGGTGCGCGCGTGCAGTCTTCTCACCCCTTCCTCTTTCTTGATTCACCCTCTTGCATCTCCTGCACTCCCCTTTTTCCATCGATTCCGCGTTTCCTTTCTTTTTCTTAGCGCCATCTCTGGAGGCATTCAGGCCCGCAGTCCTGAGGGGTCTTTTTTCTTCTAGGTTCTTTTCTTTCCTTCCTGATGAGTCCCTTTTTCTTGAACCTGAGCCCTCCTCTCTTTCTCCTTCCTTCTTTTCTCTTCTCCACGCCATCGATTGCATCCCGTCAGTGGTACCCTTTTTCTTACGCGGTACGAACGGGAATATACCCGACCACCAGGGTCCGGTCGCCTTTCCCCCTGAGCATGATCTTTTTTTCCGTAGCTTCTTGAGTGAAGGTGCCTTAACCCCCCCTCCACTTGACCCAACAGGTCCCAACTTGTGAAACCCCCCCCAACTCGGCCGAGGTCGCCCACTTCCTTGTTTCCACCTGGGAGGGTTTTCCCATTCCGACGCCTACCCTCTTTCCTGGGTCTGAGGACGTCTCTTTTTCTGTCCAGTAAACTGCCCGAAAGCTCTTTGTTCTCTTGAATAAACGATCCTGAGTATGCGGCGCCCGAATGGCTTTCGGTTGGTTTCTCGCTACCCCCGGAGCGAAATAACCATCGCCGTTTTTAACCCCTCAGAATGGTCACCTCTCATTCCCTTGCGAGAGATTCATGAATTGAGCTTGAGACCAGCGCCAAGCCCATTGGCCTTCTCAATAGGCCCCCCTTCTCCCTTCTTGCTTCCCTTCTCTCATGCACGCGTATTCGAGTTCGCGCCTTTCCTTCCCGCTGCGTACACTCTCAGTGAGTTTCCAGCATTGGACCGGCCGGTCGGCCTTCGACCCCACCCCCCTCCCGGTTCTTTTTTATCACCTTACTTTTCTAAGCAGGGCCCCTCTGCCGATGGCGAGCCGGAACAGGTTCCAATTGTATTTTCTTGATTGCTCTCTCTGATTTGTCTTGCCGTCGTGCGACCCGTGCCCACCCCCCTTTCCCTCAGAGGCTCCCAGTCATGTCATCGATCTTCAGATACACAAGGTCATCAGCTCCATCAAATTCATCAGCCCGTTACCCCGTGATCCACCCATCTCCCCCTTGCTCGTTATCGACAGCCCTGGTTGAGCTCGTCATCGGCAGTCCGCTTACTCTAGCTTCCGTAAGAACGCGGCGTTCTTGCCTTCATTTTCTGCATCGCCTTTCCGCAGCCTCCGCCTTCCCCTTGGTCTCTTCCACATTTTTGGTGGAGCCTCCCCACGTACGAGGTGCTGGTAGCCTGGCGAGACCCATTTCCCTTTTTCTACCCTTGCTTTCCTCTCGGATGGGGTTAATCGACTACTTTTCTGGGCTTACCAGCCCTCCAGGAGTCTTCTCTTTCCTCCTCTCCCTTTTTTTTTTTGATGATCTCCTTTCTGGAATTTGCTTAATCCCCTCCAAAACTGATCGGGAGGTTGTTGATTCAGTAATAATTGCTTCTCAACGAGTCCCCGGCCCCCCATGCGACGGGTTTCTACCCCCCCTCCTTTTTTCGGGAACCAACCTCCTTTGAGCGATGCCGTAGTCGATTTTTGGATTTCCCTTGTACATACGGATTCCCCGTTTTTTTCCCCCCCGCGAGCTCGTCTGCTTTAATTCGTGAAAGGCGCAAGTCGCGTACTGAAGGAAGAAGCGGAACCTTCAGTGATCGCTCCCTTTACCCCCCCTTGGCTGGCCTTATACTCAGCCACAAAGTGTTTGATTTTTTTATCAAGGGGGTTGATCATGCGTGGCGCTGGACCTCGTGGTCTATGCGTCCAGATTTACATCTCTGGTATGTTCAGATACAGATTGAAGAATATACTGAGTTTTGTGGTTCAGCCGTCGCTCCCGTTGACCCCCCCTCTTCATATTCCCCGGAAGTAACCTCAGGACGTTAACCATCTAATGTCGATCTCGCCACATGTCCCCCTAGTAGGCCTTCGACCCGACTTTGGCGGCTATTCGCTGCTTCCAGTCTTTTTTTGTTACTGACTTCCTAGATGGCCTGCTTTCTTCCCTCACGTCGTCATGTTTCTTCTTTCCCACCATCCCGGATGACATATTCCTCCTGGGAGCCTGGAGATGAGAATCTTTTATGAGCTCGATGCTTTCTCTTGTCGGGTGCTCTCATGGCCACACGGCCATATGTGAATCTCGCCCCCCTTTCCGCCAGGAGGGAGGGCTTGTTTTTTTCCCGTAAGTTGATTGGGGTCCTTCCTCCCTGATTATTGTTATGACCACCCCGCGCGCCCATTCTCCCCGTTGCCTCTCGTATGAGTCTCCGGATAATAAGGATTCTGGCGCCCAAACCTGATCCCCTTTCCCCTTTACCTGCCGCTCTTATTCGGCGGCTGGTTTTCCCTCTTTTTGTCCCCCCCCCCACTGGTATGTTCAACCTTCCTCGTACGAATTTCATGTTGTTTCTCAAGTTGTTTGATTTGTTTTGTTATTCTTCTTTTAAGTCTCCTTCCCGGTCCTCTACGGAACAGATCTGCGCTTTGGTTTTTTAAGGTGATGACTCCCCCTTTTTGTTGGATTCGTGGGGCGCCTCTGCATAGGAAACGGTCGCCCTTTCACCTTTTAGTTGGCTTTAACTTCTCTCCCTACCTTTCTGTGTCGAGCTGGTTCCTTTCTTCATGGTCCCCGGCCTTTCCCTTTATAATCTTCACCCAACCTATCGAACCCCGCAGTCATTTCGCTTCTGACCGAGATGATCGAAGGCAGTGCGCTGCATCGTTTGAAGATTTCGACTTTCTCCTTGGTGTCCACGTCTCTTTGGGGACAGATGCAACGCGGCGACCCACGCTCTTTCTGTCCTCTGACTTTCCCCCCCTTCCATATCCTGTTTTCTGCGAGATGTTCTTTCTGGATGAAAGCATGACATGGAGTTGGCTCGATCTCCCATAAGAGCAAGGTCCCCGATCTCTCTTCTCGTGAACGCCCCTTGAGCGATGATCGCGGCCTACCGGTTTTTTCGGCCCTCCAGTTTACCCCTTTTTTCAGATAGCAACAGCGCTCTCTGATAGAGGCTGATGGTTCCCCCTTTCCAGGCGGCTGTTTCTCTCTTCGACTGTTCCCTGCC
>Ga0179593_1436277_pt1 | contig 11854 bp, 8 predicted proteins | sample CZODoug2_1_08_16_FD_185931 | JGI IMG/M metagenome (GOLD analysis project Ga0179593, IMG submission 185931) | Vadose zone soil fungal communities from Angelo Coast Range Reserve, California, USA - CZODoug2_1_08_16fungal (PacBio error correction) | ecosystem: Environmental > Terrestrial > Soil >... | reverse complement strand
CTTTTCTTTTTAAACTACGCCGACTGCCTTCCAACAGTGCAACAAAACCCTCCTATCTTTTCGTCTTTCCTTACCCTGTAAGGAATCCCCCCCACTCGGATTTCTTGTGGGTTCCCCAGATTTGCCCGATTAAACTTCCCCCTCCCGGCGCCTTGCGAAGACCTTTTGCGCACTTACCCCACGTGCAAACCGGGGATTTTCTCCATCGTTTCCCCCCCCTTGGGGCGCCATTGGCTCGTTTGCTCTCGGACCCCTCCTTGCCTTCAAACAATCACCATACATTGTTTTTCACCTTGGGAACCTGGCAGCAGTTCCCCCCGTAATCTTCCCTTTTGACTTATTCTCATAGTTCCTGATTTTTTCTTTCAGCTCCCTTTCGATAGACGGCTTCCCTCCTTGTGCCTCTCGATCCCCCCGTTTTTTCCTTGTTGCTTTTTTATTTAAGTAGGAAGTTTACTTTACTGTTTCTACTTTCCCGGTTCCTTTCCCCTTTCTATTCGCGAATTCAGCCCCCAATTACTAACTATTTTTTTTAAGAGTGAGTCCTCTCTCGTTGTCCGGAATGGTCCATTTGTCCCCTCTGTTTTTTCCTAATTCCCCGAGTATATTTAAACCGTCAAAATCTTCCGGGATGTTAACTGCTTCTCTTGTTTCTCGCGGTCTTCCACATAGATACTCTTTTACCTTCGTCTAGGAAGCAGCATTCTCTTCTACCCTGTCTCGAAGTGCCCATCCCACCCTCTTGACAACGGGCCTCCGAATGTAATCATTCTCCGCAGGGACGTCAATTTGTTTTTTTGAGAATTCCTTCCCCCTACTCCGTCCTTCCCGTTCTCCTGCTTCTTGTTTTTGCAAAATGTCCGTTAACTGAAACTTCGTAGTCTGTTACAATTTCGACTCTTCTCCTCCAATTCGGATCAAGTCTCACCCTCCGGAATAGAGAAACACTATGGATTCTTCCTCTCTCAGCACGCTCCCAAGTCCACGGCCTTCCCCCAGTCTCGGTCCGAATTCAATTCCCTGATTTCCGCAACAGCAATATTCTGTGATCTCTTCTCTTATAGCTAGTGCCCCGAAGTCTTAGACGTCTTTCCCTTGTTACTCTAGAGTTCACTTTCAGACTCCCCGTTCTTTCCACTCCCCGGGCTGATGCCTTTCTCTGATGTCTTTCAAAATTCAGCCTTTCTTGTTCCCAGGGGAAGTTCGCTGCCCACTCTTTTCCGTGCTAATGACATTTCCCTTCTTGCCCCCGCGCGTGATCTGTCCTTCTATCTTTTTCCCCCTTGAACCGCCTCCATTGTGTTTAATCCCTTTTTTTTCGCGCGTCGCTTGCCAGTCCGAACTGATTTTGGTTTATGTTATTAGATGTGCAAGCCTGCCTCCACTGGTTACCCTATATTGATTCACACGCCCCCTGGCGGGTTTTCAGTTTCCCAAGATGTGGTTTTTTTAGAAACATTTAAATCCTCAATCCTTCTCAACGAGTCTGTCCCAACCATTTCTCCTTCCGGGATGTCCCAGCCTGAACTGCCCTCTCGTCCCCTTACCCATATGTCAAACCGATCCTCTCTTGCATCGTTTTATAGTGTTGTGACTCGCTATACGTGCTGCCAGAGGACGCATCCCAGTTTTCCCCCCCTCCTTTTTCAAGCCTCTCGTCGTACCGCACGAGTTGTTCCTGATGTAGTACGTCTTTCCAAATGGACCTCGTATCCTTTGAAAGCCGCAGGTGCATCCCCCCTGCATTCCATCCTTCACGGTCCTCCCCCCTTCCTCAAGTAGGTAAGTCTGAGTGAATCGAAAGAATTGCGCCCCCCGTTCCTGATTCGAAAGGTCGATGTTTTCCCTCCGTGAGTGAAAGGACGTCCAACACTCAGGCGACCCTCCCTCTCCCGACTTTCGGTCCTGCTCTTTCCCCAATCCCTTTAAGTTTGTTTTTGTTTGATATTTACATAAAGGCTCTTTCGGGGTGACTTTTTTTTCCTTCTGCACGCAGGGTCGGTGGTTTTTTACCTTTTTGAGCAGTTAACGTTGGCTGCCCTCTTCCTTGGTCCTTTCCTTTCGACAGGACTTCGCGACGTGCGCCTCTCTAATGTTTCTTCCTTTTTTTCCCCATTTGTGATTTACAATGATTCTGCTCTTCAATTTGAATTCCCACCCTTTTCCGTAGTCCTCCCCCTCCCCTCTTTGCGGCTTCTCGGCTTGCAATTTTGAGAGTTAAATGTTCTCTCTCTTGCGCCCGGTCTTTGCGTTTCTAAAGATTCCGCTGACCTGCTTCTTTCAATCCCTTCTCCGTATGGCCCGCTCCTTTTTACAGTGCTGGTTACGGAAGTGTCTCCACCTGGCCCGTCCCGTCATTCGGTGTTTTTCGAGAATATATTGCTTTTTTTTTCTCTCTTCTGCGATTGCCCTGTGAAGTCTTGTTTTTTACAACCGGCAGTTTGTAATAAATCTTTTGATCCCATGGGGCCCGATTCCCTTCCAGCAAGACTCTCCCGCCTCTTTTCTGCCATTTCGAGAGCAGGCACTTCTTCCCCAATCAGGCGTTCCTGGGCCGAGCTCTCCCCGCCTCCTCCCTTTTCTTCTCTGTGACCTGGAAACTGGTACCCCTTCCAGTTCGAGGTTGCAGCGATTTCCCGCGCTTTTCCATTGCTGAATATCGTTGATTTTCGTTTGCTCCCGGAACCTTCAGCAGAATGTCCGCCGTCTCCGGGCGCGCCTCTCGCGGCGTACAAGCAATTGGACATGTTAGCTGCGACTTCGAGGCGAGCGCCTATCCCATATCTTTCCCCCTCCAGGGACTTCTTTTCTCCGTCCCTACCCGGCTTGAATATGAGCGTGCTGCTTCCGAAGTCCTTTTCTGACTGTGTTTCGCTTGAGCTTTCTCCGGATGCCCTCTGTTTTTTTGGTCTCCTTGTATACTACTTCGACCCCTTCCCCGGATTCTTTGTCCCTTTTCCAGAAAGCCCTCGAGGCCGCGGTTCCTGACCTTCAGTGCCAGTGCAATCCCCTTCACCAAAACACCCCCCCCCCCCCCGGGCCTTGCGGGGAATGTGATACAGTGATCTTTCTTTTTTGGTTTTTTTTTTGTGGTTGTTTTTGTGTGCACGCAAAGCTTGTTTCCCTTCCTTGCTCCCTGATTTGACGTTATCATTCTTGCTGCTCGGCGATCAGCCGTATTCTCTGTGGACAACTTCAGCCTTGAACCGAAGACTTCTTACGACTATTTTGGCCACGTGTCTCAGTTTGCAGGAGTCCCCCCTCTGTTTCTACCAGAGCCCGGCTATTCGTTTTTTCCCCCCTTTTTTCGATTGAACGATGTAACCGACTCCAGCAGTTTGGCTTCTCTCTCCTCCATCATTGAAACTCCCCCGTTACTGGAATTCTTTTTTAATGCAGAACGGCCCTTCCCTTCCTCAAGAGCAAATTTCTCTTTCTGTTCTTTCTTTCCCGCTATGTTTCCTCCTCTGATCCTGAGCGGTGATCCGATTCCGACAGTCTCAGCCGATTTCTTCGTATTACCTCGTCCTGCTGCCTGCGACTTTGGAAGTCCCAGTTCCCCCCCAGTTCTTTGCTGGACGGTCCGAAGGCAGTTACAACCCTTATGCCCTCTTCAGAATCCCCTGTTTTATTGGTTATCTCCCCGCGAATTTTTTCAGTGGTGTCAATTTACAGTGCGCTTTGATGGTGCCTTCTCGTCCTTTCTTGCGGTGCAGGAATTTCACCCCCCCCTCGTTCTCGGATGATCCCCCTCCTTAGTCGTCCTAATATCGAATGGGTTTGCCTTTCGATTTCCTTCTCCAGTTCTTTGACGATCTCTATTTTGCTCTTAGTTGGTGTTATAGAGATCACCTTCCTCTAGCTTCCTAAACACATCCCTCTCCCCTTAGCTAATTAACTTTCCGGAATTAACCTATGAGAAGTGCATTTTGCACTCTTTTCCACTCAGCCATTGTACTCCCCGAGACAGCCAATGGCGTCACTGTCCCCCTTGTTTTCCCCTTTCGATTTTCCCATTCAGCTCTCCCTTGGCATTCTTCACCCCTGGGCATCGACGCGATGTTAACTCATTGTGCCACCGTCATTCAAATTTTTGTGTAAACGGAGGAACTCTCCTCTTTCCCCGGACTATGGACAGCTTCATCCCCCAGTATTTTTCTCTTAGTCCCTCCCGGTGATACTGTGTTGCAGATTTCCTTGATACCTGTCCCTCTCCCCCCATTTTTTTCTCTGGACAATAATCACGACTCACCCAAGTTTTTTGAGTTGATGCTCTTCAAGCTTTTTCCCTTGTTCTTCATTCCCCCCAGTTTCTGTTTTTCCGGTTCTGTTCCCCCAATTCTGATTAGATAGCCTTCCTCCCCTTCTCATTATGGATCCCCAAGCCGTGCCCTCTTTCGATGTTTTTATAGCGAGGCCCATTGGTTACTCCCCCTAGGTAGCTGCGTTTTGGACCTCCGTGGGCACTTTTTTATTCGGTTTTCTGGAAAAGAATTCTTCTTTTCTCCGCGGGATTCCCGAGTACTTCTTCCGTTTTTTCTGAAGCCCTAACTTTCTCTGTGTTCCAATCCGCGAATTACCTCACCAGTTTTGTCTAAACTCCCTTTAGCCCTCCTGGTAATGCATTTTTCCCTCTCAGCTTTCTCCTTTGTGTTTTTTTGCTTCCCTTTTCTGCAATTTTAGGCCGGAAGACCTCTCCTTTCTTGGCAAAATGTTCCGTGCACCTCAACTTTTCCGCGGGTCCGTTTTTCCCCATGTGATGAAATTCTGTACGAGTTTTGTCTCCGTTTCCCTTTTTCCTTCTTTTCTCCTTTTTTAGCAACACTCATGGATCCTTCGCTGCAGCAATTCAGATTCCCTGGCCTGCCAGAGGCCTCCTCCCCACGACGGCTGCTTTTTGCAATAACTTTAGTTCTCCGTCATTGAGCTGTAGCGATCTCTTCGCATTCTCCTAAGATGATTCATTTTGTAACTCCTCCCTCTAGTTAACGCCCGTCAGAACGTGAGTACCTTCGGGGCCCCTCAGCCCCTCTCATGTGGGAAAAATCATCGTTACCTGAGTTTTTCGGGAAAGAATCCGATTCAAATCTCTTCATACGGTACCCGTTCAAGCTTCCAGTGTTCTTCCGGTCCTTATTCCCCGTTTCCATTAACTCTTTTCTTTTCCATAGAGGTCCGCTCCGCACAGAGCGGGATTCGTTACTCTGTGAAACCAGATTTCCTCCTTGCCAACTCACATCTTGTGTTGGTACCTTGTCGTTGTCAGCCCCAGGTCAACCCTGCAAGTGGCCTCACCCTCCCCTTGCTGTCGTCGTTTTTTCAAAACTTTGGATGTTTTGATTCCTGGCGAACATTTTGACACTTCATTAACTTCTCTTTCCCCTTCCGGATACCCTGAGTTCACCCCCTTCCCCCCCCCCGTTTAATATGCTTGTTATCCCCCCCGCCGCGCATAATTCTTCCGAGCACCCAGGTAACGCTCCCCCCAATGGAAAGCATGGACCTCTGAACCGGTCGTGCGATTATTCCCGTCCGTCAGTTTGGGATTACCATGTGAGCGGATTAATGGCGCAGTCCGTTCTTCCCGCACGAATTGCTTCCGCCCTTCCTGCCAAGTCCCAGTTTTTCGACATCAATCCTCCCTTCCTCTTAAGTTGCAATGCTGACTTTGAAAAAGTCGCGGTCCATCTACCCCTTTCGTGTTCAGCACCCCCTTTGCCCCTTTCCCCTCCTAGCCTTATGGTCACGTTTATCCTCCTTTTTTGTTTTTCTTCGATCCCACGGGACATAACTTTATCTTGATTCTCGTGTGGGCTGATGCGGGCCGCCTTTTTTTCTTTGGACTCAACTTTTCGAGCTGTTCTTTTTTGATGCGCCGCTTTTCATTTCATCGATCGCCTTCCCGAGACGGTATTCTGCGTTAAACCTGAAAGTGCTGCGAGGGCTGATTACCTTTTTTTTTTCCCACTGATCCGTCCCACTCACTCCTCATCAATCAGCAATCCTCCCCCCCTTCTCGAGCGGTTGCCATCTTTTGGGCGCTTCCCCTGTTCTCATATTGACTCCCGTATGGCGCGGCGGGCGACCTCTTTTTCCCGATGAAACGTTCTGGTCCTCTCTGGCCCCCCCCTCCTAACTTGCGGTGGAACAGAAGTGAACTTGGCAGCCCGGAATTCAGCCCGGGTTCTCCGGAACCTCCTCCTTATATTGGCGTTCGCTGGCGATTTCTGTTGCACACCCGACCTCTTTGTTTTGAAAACCCCGTTTCCTTTTCCTTCCAGAGTGGGGACTCCATTCCTTTTCCCTTCTCTCACTCCCCCCCGCCTCTTTGTCGAGTCCCCGCCCAGAAGCGCGAATTTCCAACACATCAGGCTTCAGGTGGGCCGCTCCGCTAATCCTCTCCCCCCTGGTCAGAGAGCTTGAAGGAAACAGGTTTCCTGGCCCCGATGAGTGCTTTGACGGGCCCCCGGACATTTTTACATTGGCTTACTTTTTTTTCGACTCGGGCGATTTCACGGACATTTCAGGCCTTTTTTACTCCACTTTTTGGCGCGCTTGCACTCTATGCGTCTCCCGACAAGTGGAAATGCGTTTTCTAAGTTATTCGTCTGGCTCGCTTTCCCAACCCATCCTTTCTAACCCCTTTTTTTTCTGAATCGGTCGTCTTGAATTATGGCCCCTTCTCTGGCAGGCTTTCCCGATCTGCGTGCTGCAAATCGACGAAGTTACTGTTCAAGTTTTCTCCCGCTATCTTCTTTTTTGTGACTTGCCTTTTCCTTCCTCAGAGGTTTTTTCTCTAGCCGACATCCGAACCTTACCCCGCTATGTTTATTCCCTGGCCATTTTTTGCCAGCCTCTCCCTTTGAGAAAGGACTGTAATACTGAAGTCTTTCCTTGACCGTCCCCCACAACAAGTTTTAGTTTGATGACCAATTAACGCCTTCCTCCTTTTGTTTCAGTCCCAGTTTTTTAGCACTTTCCTGTTCTTTATTCAGTTATCATTGCTAGGGTCCTCGGCTGACGGCATTTTTTTTTCACCCTCCGCGGACCGTAACTCCTGCACTAACGGGACCCTCCAGTATCCCTGATTTTCTTCCTCCACCCCCCTCGTTTTTAACCATTTCAGAGCTGCTTCGGCACCCCCTCTCTCTTCTCAAGCTTCTCATAAAGAATTCGTAATGCATTTCCCCTTGTGAAGCGAGTCGAATCTTTCCCTTCGTTCCCTCCACTCCCCTTTTTTCCTCCAGTCCTGGTCCCGGCCTTGAAAGAGAATGCATCAACTTTTTTCCGTCTTCGCTGCTTTCATTCTTGGTTCCCCTTATCTCGTCTCCTGCTCGATTCGTGTAAATAACGGGTGATGGTCTTTCCGATCTACTTCTTTCGTTGACTGCTTTCTCTTATTTTTTCAGTTGCATGCTTTCATTTCAAGGGTTACCCCCCCCCCCCTGTATGTTTGGACTTTCTCCTTGAATTGGAAAATTTGATTCTTCGTGAAGAACTAAATGGTAGATGGTAATCGTCTCAACTCTCCTCCCACTTGTGACCCCATTTGCGCCAGTTCACGTCCCTCCGGTTTTTCGAGTTTGAATGAGCATTCAACCCTTTCCTGTCTCCGGATTTTTTACCCTTCCCGAACTCCTTACCCAATCGTCGCTTTTCTTTGAATGTCTGAGAATCCCTCGCTTAGTTGATATCTCTCTCAATCCTTTTTTTTTTTGATAGATCTTCAATTAGCGAGCTTTCTTCTTCAGAGGTAAAAATAAACGTTCTCTCTCTTTCCGTAATCCTTCCGTTCAGGAACCCAGATTTATGCTCCTTCCTTTGTTCTCTTCTCGTTTTCCACCCTTCCGGAGCCCTCCTTCCTCCGCCTGGCGCACTTAACTTTCCCCGTGCAAATTCCTTTCGAAACTCATCTACCCGCTACGATGTCCATTCTCACGTATTCATCTGCGTGATTTTCCATTACTAGCACCGTTCATGTTCCCCTCCTTTACCGTTGGGAACTTGACCGTTCCTTTCCACGGTACACTCTGCGTTCCTGAGACGCCTAGCATACCCATCGCCCGTTTGCTACTGCTTTGGTCCCTCTCGGCTACTTCCCCTTCTTCCTGAGGACATCTCTTCTACGAAGATAATTCCCCCGTTTTGAAGTTGCTTTTTTACAAGTTTTTTTTCCTGTAACCAATTTTTTGCACTCCCCCATTTTTCGTTTTTCTGATGATTAGCTCCCTCCTGTCCCTTAATCTAATGGTCGGTCCAGCGTTTCTGCCTCGCGTTTCACTCCGAACTCTTCTTCCAATCTGGTTTTATAAACCTACGTGTCGTCCCCTCCGTCTGGCCCCCCTTTTGTCACACTCTTGGCGTACCTGAATTATTGCTTGTAAAGGATGAGTTCCCCCCCTCGTCCTTATGTCCTTCCCCCTTCTTTCACTTTCGCCTATTAGAAGCATCGATGTGACCCAGTCTCTCTTCCCTCCTTGCCCTACCTCTCCCTTAAACCGGCGCTTCCTGGTCCTTTTTTTTCCACGTGATTCCTGTCATTTGTGTTTGTTGACAGGACACGTGCACTGCACCCCTTTCCGTATTCAGTGTCCTTTCTTTTTGCCTTCTTTGGAAAAGGTTCCGTTGCACATTTCAAATCTTTGTCTTGTCCAGTTTCCCGTCCCACTCCCTGACTTTTTTCCCTTAGTTAGTTATAAGTGACAATAAAGGTCACCTCCCTCCGCTGCCCCCGTTGCCCTTTATTAGTTCCCAGGGCAGCAGCGTCTAGTTCTGCCATGTTAGAGTTCTACCCACCCTTAGGATTCAAGCAATCGGGATTGTGACGATGATTTGGAGTGTTTTTCTGAAGTTCTTTCTACGCCGCATGTTTCACCCTTTTCTTTCCTTTTCTCTCTTTCAACGCGGTCAGTCGCCGGGCTTTCCCCCCCCCCTTATTCCTTCTTCCCATACGAGCACTCTTCCGATCGGCACCCATTGGTTACACAGCCTTTTGTCGGTTCCCTGCATCCTGCTTTCACTCGATCGTTTCGGTCCCCCTTTTCCGTCCCCGACTTTTTTATTCTGCCAGTCCGAGGGGATATTTTCCTCTCTTTCGTGCTTTCCTCCCTTATTTTAATCAGTTCGCGCGCTCTCTTCTTTGAACCCCAGACACCAAGCGCGTGAAGATGTATTCGATTTTGCACGATGCGGCCGTTTCTCCCTAAAGTATTGTTCCCCCGCGGCCTGTGTCATCTTTTACCACGCTCTGTTTTCAGCCAAGGTTCCCCCTCGTTATGAAGCGGCAGAAACCTCCATCTTTGAGAGTGTCAGTTAGTCCCCACCGGTCTTTAGGAATCAGGCTTGGCCCTTTTCTCCACTTTCTGTTTCAACCCACCCTTTTAGAGGACGTCTTACCTTCTGTCACTCCTTTTCCCCCTGATAAATCTTGTCCTCTCCGCGCCTTCTTTCTGCACTGACTCTCCCCCTTGTAAGAGCAACCCCCCTTTTTTCAACTCCGTCCCTGCCAGCACGAGTTCCCTTCTGATGTCGTTACTTCTTCTTTGATGAAAATTGGCCCCGAGCTTATCCTTGGTAAAGTTCTCCTTTTCATCATAATCGACGCCTTCGTTCTTTCTTCAATGCTTAATTCTCCTCTTCAGCCTGAAATCACCTCGGCGACTCCAAAGGTCCTGCTCGCCACTGGTCCTCTGTCAAGCCCCTGAACACATTGGGCCCGGTCTCCCCCCAACCCTCTGCGCCCACGGTCTCCCTTCCGTGATACTCCTTCTTCTCATACGTTGGTCCGAGATTTCATTTCCCAGGCTCCTCTACGTTTTTTTCTTTCTCCGCTTTGGCGTGTGCGCGTGCACCGCAGTGTGTCGTTGTCCCTTCCTTTCTCTTCCTGTGAATTTTTGGAGAGGTACGCGTTGCATTTTTTCGATTCGCAAGGATTACTGTGCACTTGCCTCCTTCTTTGTTGGCTTCGTTGGATTCACTGGCGGGATTTCCTCTTCCTCCTTCCTTTTGAACCCCAAAATGCGCCTCACTCAGCCTCAGTTTGCGGTCGCGCGCTTCCCCAGTCATTTTTTTGTCTCTTTAACCTGTTTAGCTCTCTTGTCATCCCCGTTATTGCGCGGCGGTTTACAAGATTTTTTTCCACGCGGTTTTTCCCCCATCCCTGGTCCTTCAGTACTTTTTTTCCTCAAGAAATTTTGGTTACCGGACAGTGTAGCAAACTGGACTCCGGAATTCAGCTTTTTTTTCTCTCGGACCCTCAGTCCTCTGGAGGTTCGCTAGGATCCGAGTGGACCTGTTTCAGGACAACTGACAGCTTGTTTCCGCTTCTTTGCGTTTTCATCCCCTAGTGCCTGCGCCTTTTCTTCTGTTAATCAGCCGGCAAGATCCCGCGACTTTCTGCTCCCCCCTCCTAGTCCGCGGCCCTTCTTCACAATCAGGATGTTAAATAGTTTGTGGCCGCCGCTTAGTCCCTTTTTCCCAGAATCGACCTTTAAGTAGTTTAGTGACGGAACGTTTGATTGCACTGATTCGAGTTTGTCCCAGATGAGGAGACCCAACGCTGTTCCCGTGTCTTTTTTTCCTCCCTTTTTTTTCTTCTTCCGCCACTTAGCGACGGTTGTTTAATTCCACATCACCCCCCTTTCTTTGGGGCACTCTTGTTTACCTCACGTGGTCGAGTCGACGCCTTCGCTTGCTCGCCTCCTTTCACTGGAATAGATAACCCCTCCGTTGATTGCTGGCATCCGTTTCGCGATTTCTTGTGTCATTGCCGTTTGTTTATCGCGTTCCTGTGCAACTTTTTTTCCCTCCCCTGTTTAAGTGTCTCTCTTAGCGTTATGGTGGATACTTCTTTTTCTGAGAATTTCGCATCTTTTTTGACATGCCCTCCGCCTTGACAAGCGTTTTCTTTCCTTACATTTTTCCCCCAGCAATGAATCGAGCTCCTATGAAGAAGTAGTAGTGCAGTTGAATGTCCTCCCCCCCCCCCCAAAGGGTACGCGGCGAGTAATGGCCTTACCCTTTTGCGCTTCGGTTTAAGCGCTGGTTTCTGTGAACTTTCCTTTCTCTCTTTATGGACCGTTATATCGTCTCCTTTTGTCCCTCTTCGGCATCCCCTCCCGTAATTCGTTTTTTCCCCCGTTTGAGACCCGCCCCCGGAATGCTGTACATACCGGTCAGATTTTTGACACGGATTCAGGTGGCAGGCGTCCCCCTATGTTTTCTACAGCTTGCTTCTTTGCTATTCGGGCGGAACGCTCGAGTCACGTCGTCAACTCTTTTCAATCTTTGACTGCCGGCTGTTCTTGAGTTTCATTCCTTCAATTTGAAGATTGACGTGAAATTTATCGCTTTTCCTGAGAACTTCTTCAAGACTTCCGATCACGCCTTCAAAACGGTTTGATTCGTTTTGACTGATGTTTCCATTTCCGTCCTGGTTTGCAATTTATTCGGCTCTTTACTATCTTGCTTTTCACCTTACCCTGTTCTCTTTTCTGCGTCGAGGACTCTTCTTGACTTGATGTCATCTTTTTTTTACAGATTCTTTTTGAACTGCGGGTACCTTTAACAAGGGTACCCAAGGATTTTATTGACGGTCCGAAGGCATGTACTCTATGCCCTCTTTAATAATTGAAAAAGTTCTAGAGTGTCACCCTTCATTTTTTTCCGAACCTCGAAATGGCAGTTTGTTCCTCCCCCTGCTACAGTGCGTCGCGGATGCCCTGAGTCTTGTGTGGACGTCTCCTATGAAAACATGCCTTCTCATCCGGTCGGAATACTTTTCTTGGGGTCCCCACGTTCGCCCTCAATGGCTCTAGGGTGTTGCCAGGGCCTTATAAGCAGCTCTCCCTGCTGT
>Ga0179593_1403639_pt1 | contig 11854 bp, 6 predicted proteins | sample CZODoug2_1_08_16_FD_185931 | JGI IMG/M metagenome (GOLD analysis project Ga0179593, IMG submission 185931) | Vadose zone soil fungal communities from Angelo Coast Range Reserve, California, USA - CZODoug2_1_08_16fungal (PacBio error correction) | ecosystem: Environmental > Terrestrial > Soil >... | reverse complement strand
TCCGTTGTTATGCTTGATTTCTTCTATTCTGTCGGGCCCGACTCTTGACCTCTGAATGGGAAACTTCTTCGGTGGCTAAGCCATTTTTTTTCCCTTTTTCTGTCCCGTTAAAATTGTAATTTTCCCTCCGGCGTTCTCCCTGGCCTCCCCCCAAAAGTGACTCTTGGTAGGTTGATATGTTTCTGAAGTCTTTCTCCGACCTATGGAACAACCTTGGTCTGCGTCTCGCAGTTGGCGTTTTAGGATGTAGCCGGGGCTATTCTCCCCAACTTTGTCTTCTTGATACCCGGATGCACAAGAATTCGTTGTCCTATCTTGTGGATTCACAGGTCCCAGCATTACCCTCCTTCCCATGTCTCTCCTTATTCACCGGATCAAAAGGCTCTACCGCTATCTTTTTTCGACTTCCTCCCTCTCCCCCCCCCGTAAAGGGTTCTGGACCAAAACCATGTTCTTACCCCTCCTCCCACGCCGCACTCCTGTACTTCTCTCGTTCCCTATCACCCTGACCCGGCTGGCACGCTTATTTCGACTACATGCTGACTTCCTTGCGAACGACCCTTCCTTGATAGCCCTCCAGTTAGCGTTAAATGGCCTGACAGCAGTCAGACCGAGAAGTAGATTTCTACCTCTCCTTGCCGCGCCCGCTCCGCCCGGCTTCACGCCTCCCTCCTCCTTAGTCTTCCACCTGTTTTCAAGGTACCCAATTCCGGCTCTGGCAACTTTCGTTGCGACCTCTTGAATAAGGCTACATAAGGAGGCCCCAAATTACAACAAAACCAGTAAGAAAACGGGTTTCCAATCTAAGGAGATAGGCTCAAAGCCTGGCTGGACCACCTTTAGCATAGAGCATTTCACGTTTTTCCCCCTTCCTGCCGGTTTTCAAAACCTAACTTTGGTTAATGTCTGAAGTTACAAGGCTTCTGCCTGATCACAGTTGTGGGTGTTTTTCCAAATCACGCGAGGTTCGTCTATTCAGTCCGACCCCCCCGGCTGCAGGTAGTCCCCCCTCTCCTGTTCCCATGGGGTAAAGTTTCTATGTCCTTTTCTCCATTGCCGCTTGTCCTGTTCGTACTCTCAGCTCCCGGTGGAAAAGCAACGTTTCTACCAATCTCCCCTTTTTTCGACCTGACCGCTTTTTTTGACCGCCTTTATCATAGGTTAGACTTTACCCTACGGTCACCCCCTCCGCTTCCATCGTTTTCCCAACAGCTACCAAGGACGAATGAAACTCCTCTTCGTCCTTTCCCTTTTCTCTCCCCCAGTCTCCTTCTTTTTGTATAAGCATCCTCCCCCCCCCCCTCCCCTGCTTACTTCGGCTTCCTGAGAAGTATTCCAACAGTTTTGCCAGGGGTAGCTTTCCATTGCCGTGTCTGTCGGTTTTGATTCCACCAATTTTAGGCCATGAAATGCTTTCTTTCATGATGCGACGCCCGCCGCTCTTCTTGTCGACCTTCTAGAAGCGGACGGTACCGCCGCTCTGTTTCTCCTCAGCGTGGGACATGTGGATGCTCCACCTCCCTGGTCTCCCCTACTGCCCCAATTTTTCCGCGTCCAGGGAGTCCCAGATAACGTAACAGGCCCTGGTGAGTAGATTTCCGCTTCTCTTCCTCCTACTCCTCCCAATCGAATTTCCTCCCCTGCGTCGAGGGTAATGACCGGACTCCCCCGGTTTACCTCGGTACTTGTCCCGACCGTCTTATTATCCCCCCCCTAGTGCGTGGACAGACAGTTAGATGGCTCGTCTCATGTGGTGATAGATAGGTTTTAGGCGCCTTTCAAGCGTGGTGGACCTTTCGAGCTGTCCCTACAGGCCTGCCTTTCCTTATCCCCACACTTCGAAGATAAATCAAACCCTTGAGCACATGGTATTTGGCTGCTTCTGGGTGATAGGAGCGACCTCCCCAGTTCCCCCGATTGGATTGGATTCAAACGCTCTGTGTTTCAGAACTTTGCACCACAATCGCCGTCCTTCTGGTCGTTCCACTAACGCACATACCCGCTTACCATTACTTTCCCTAATTGGTGGCTGGACCTCTCGGTGTTCCCAGAGATATCCATTTTCCTTCTGATCTTTTTCTCTGCGAGATCTTATTCCATAATGAGTCTTTTCGGTCTCTCCCTGTTCCTTAAGGTTCCTGCCCGAATTGATCCTAGGAGTGGTTTTCTTATGGCATTCCAGATGCCCTTTTTTGGCTCCGAACAGAAAGGTCGTCGACAAGTTATCTGGATCTCTCTCCAATGTTTTTAGTCTTTTTGGCCTACCTTTAATGGGACTGTTCTTCACCACAGACCGCAGCGCGGAAGGGTTCGGTGGGTAGATGTTCTCTACCCACTTCGATCCCCTGAGGGGCTTTACCTAGTCCGGGTTCTATCATCCCGATCGGCGGACTACTTGTTCTTTCGACAGATTCGTTCCTTTGGCTGGAGGTCCCGGGTACATTCTCCCTCCTTTTTGCTTCCCGATGTTATGTTGCTGCATTTTCCTTGCCAGTTCATTTCTAATAGGCATGTTCCGCGACTGCATCCCTTCGATCTTTTCCCACTTTGAGTTCGGGACTCCCCCTCCCGCCAGAGCTTTTTTGACTGCGGCCCCATATAAACCGCTCTTTCCCTTAAGTTTTCCACGGATGCACATTACCTACATCCGATTTTCCCCCGGCATTCTCCGCCCCCCTCCCCCCCTTTGCCCTCCAGTTCCCAGACCTTCGCCGAGCTTTTTCCACAGACAGACGGCTGAGTGCCTTAGGCCTTCGGCCCTATTTACTCACAATTCCGCGTCTCCCCGTTTCTCTTTGAAGTCTTTTGGACTGTTTACTGGTGGCGTCGTACCGGTGAGGCTATCTCAGTCTGGCTTCTGATAATACAGTGCTGGACCCTGGCAATCGCATTCTCTTTCCTTTTCCCCTTTGTGTTGCAGTCCGCTCTGGGTGAACGGTCCAGCGTAAATGGATCATCTCCTTCTTCTCTCGTTTCCCACCCCCCCCCGAATAACCCGGTCAACGGATCTTGCGTCTAACCATCTTCGACAAGGCTTTCGACGACTTCCATCGCTCTTCCATCGGGCTAGGAAGCAGCTTCCCTCCTCCGGTCCCCCCCCTTTTTTTCTGTTGACAGCCTTTTTTAGGCGGACCCCCTTCTGTCCCGGCGGCCACTTCGCGGCGATCGCTTGGCCCGATTTTTTTTCCTTTCGCATGCTCTTCCGTGCCACGGCGGCCCCTCCCTATCTTTTTCGCCTCAGTCGAGGCTGCATGGTAAGTCTATTAGTCTTTTCCGCCTCGTACTCAAGTTATTATGACTTAGGCGGACGATTCAATTTCTTAGAGAGAACGCCAGGGCCTTCGTTTCCAGCCGTTTGAAGATACTGAACCTGGCGGTAGCATTCCTTTACCTCACTTCCAGCAAATTTAGGGACGTATCCTTCGCCAGGACCTAGGGCTGATCTCCCCACTGAAATGTTTTCATGGCAGGCAAATTTTTTTTGCTGGAGCTCCCCGGTCGGGTTCTCTCCCCTATAAGAATCCCCCTAATTTTGACGTAGATCGTTTCCGCCTCATGTCAACCAGCTTCAGGTCGGACACCCCCCCCCCCCCCCCCCCCCCCCCCCCCCCCCCCCCCCTCGAGCACCTTGGAATAGAGACGTGTCTAACTTTCCTGACCCCCCTTCTGTCTATCCTCCGGTTTCAGGACTCACCCCCCGTCCGAGGCACCTTCTTTCAGGAGATCTTCACCGGGAGAGAAGACATACTTAATTTCCTTGACGCCCATTCCTTCATCTACTCCTCTAATCTTTATAGTTTCGCGGTCCCCCCCTCACAACCGCGGCTTTTCCCCTCAACCAAAAGTGACTTGTAGCTTTCTAGGTCTTGTGAGTATGTTCCCATTCTTCCTTGCTATGAAAGGCCCGGATGGTGACCGGTCTCCAACTAGCCCTTCTGAAATCTTCATAGGCCCCTCTTGTTCTGTGTCAGACCGCGTCTATGAACCATATATTACACCCCCCTCACCAGACTAGAGGTTCCTTGTTTATTTTCAAGGGTTACCTGAGGGTATTTTACTGAAGTGAGAAGTGACCCTCACCTCGGCACCGTACTTCTCCTCCCCCGACTTCTTCTCACACCCAACCTCAGGGCGCCATCTTTCATGTAGGTTTCCTGCACGATTCCTCCCAGGAGGAACTTCCCGATTTCACCGTAGTGACGGTCTTCTTCCCCCCCCTTGGATACAGGCGTTCCGCCCCTTAGTTATGACGAGAACCTCCCGTGTGGCGTGATTTCACTTACGCTGCCGGCCGCCGGTCGTCGTAAAACGGGCAGCCGGGGTCAACTTAGGTGGTGATGCAAGCCGCCCGAGTCAGTCCGTTAGTGAGACCGATTTCGGCCCCCCTTCCTGAGTTCTAGGCTACCTTGCTCCCCCGATATCGTCTAGTTACGAAACTCAGAAGTGGGTTCCCCGTAAGATCCCGTGGTGGTACCCCTGCTCCCCTTTTCTTAGTCCACCCTTCCTTTTTCTTTTCTGAAGGTGACGTCGCAGTTGCTATGGTTCGGTGGTGCCGCGTTTAGACCCGAGTCTGATGCTCGGCTCTCGACCCCTAAGCTTTTTATTTTTGTGTTCGCGTCGTTATGGTTTAGCTTTACTGTGACACAGATTTTCCTTCCCTTTGAGGATTACCCTTTTCGTGCGCCCGTAGTCTCTTGAAGGCTTTTTCCACGCTCGTCAGTTTGTGTCCCCCCTCCCCCGTAAGGTATTTTTGATCTTCTACCGTCTGTCCACCTCCAGCCTACTCCCTCTGTCATTGATTAGCCCATGACATTCATTCCCACCCGGTTGACCCGTTCCTGCGCCCCAGGCTTTGAACTTTCTTACTGTTGTGGTAGAATCCTAGTATTAACCGATTTGCTCTTCGCTTTCCTCGAACTGTACTGTCGACCCTTTCTCTGGACATCCTCCCTTTTGGGTGCACTTTTCACGTAAAAAGTAGCCGCCATGTTAAAGTTGCACGAGATTAAGTCGTGGGAAGGGTGTTTACGGAGAAGATCCCCGACCGACGACGTGCCCGAAGGTGTGGACTGATTACTGGGTTTGAGAATTTGGTGGAAGGATTCAGAATTGATGAACGCGACTAAGGTTAAAGAGAAGACATTTTGGGGTTTATTTTGTTTGGGTGTGTAGTTGGATTTTGGTAGTCTTGCTTGTTTGGCTTTTTTTCCTTGGTTTGGTTCGTTTTTGTTTTCTGGTTTTTTTGTTTTTTTTGTTGTTTTTTTTTTGTTCTCTTTTTTTTTCTTCTTTTCTTTTTTTTTTTAGGGAAGTTATACTTTCCTTTGCTTCTAGCTCTGCTTCGACTGAGACTTTCTGGCGGGTGCAGAGACTTGGATATATTCTGCCGCGTATTCCTTTGCTTCCGGCATTCAGCGATGCGGGTGTCTGACCCCCCCGTTTGTTGTCTGTCCCCGGTCTCCCCTCGCGGCCGGCGACCATTTTTCTCCCAAGCGTGCTGGACGTGGAAGTTCTGCTGCGAAGTGCTGCGCTTGAAGTACCTCTGTCGCTTTCGGCGGGTTTACCTTATTGGGTTTTCCTTCATGACCTGGGATTTTCGAGTTCGACTTCTCACAGATGTAGTTAGCCGGTGCTCCCTTTTACTAGCCCAGTTTCGTATTCCCCTTGACCGGGGTCACTTTTCCGACGGCAATTCTCTTGGCCTGTCCCACTCTTCCACTTGACGGGCACTCTTTGACCTAGTTTTCTCGCCGCCTACCTTGTCCGAGGAGATCCGGCCTACCTCCCCTTCTCCTCCCCGGAGATGCAGACCAGTCCTGTTAGACCCAGGCTCCTTTTGCTTCCTCCCACTCGTCAGGATGTTGGTGTGGACTCCCTTGTCATCCCCGGAGTAGTAGTCGGGCCTCCAGTTCTGTTTAGGCCCCGGCGCCCTTTTCCCGTTTGCCGATTTCCCGTCTTTCCCTCCGCCAAGATTGCCTATCCTGATCCACGGGATAGATTATTTTCCTTCACGTTTTTTTTTGAGTCTTGATTTCGTGGTTACTTTCCATCGGTCCATTTTTATCGGTCGCCGACTTGCCATCTGCCGGGAAACCTTCGGCGGGGAACTTGAAAGACCGGTTTGAATCGCTGACCCCCCCTGCTGAGTTATTACTACGTTTGTCCCGCCTTCCTTCACACCCCCCCCAAGCGTCCCCTATTTTCTTTTTTCGTCCCCTTGCGAAGATGTCATTAGCCCCCCTCCTTGCCCGTCCAGTTCTTCCTTTTCTCAGTCGCCGTTTTGGCAGCGGATTCGGTCCGTTTCTCCTCGCCCGGTATCTTGGATTCACAACTTTGCCCCAATAAGGTTCCGTTCCCTTGAGTGATTACTCTTGTGTTTTTACCCCTGCACCCCGTCAGTGCCCAGTCAAATTCCAGGGCTTTATCGTCATCTCCAGCGCGGACCTTTTCCCCCCACGCGATAAGTCTAATCTGGCGCATTTAGTTCCATGCAACTATTTCAGGATTTCCCACCCCCAATGGATTGTACCTTTTCCCAGGATGACCATTCCCCTGTACTTCAAGATAGTGCCCCCACTTCCGAGAGACCTTCCACGCAACCATGCACTTCTCTTAGTCGGTTTTTTAGCATGGACGAACTTGTACCCCTTTCCCTGAATTTTTTGATATTCGCCGAAATCCTGCTGTAATTGCGTCCAAGTCCTTTAAGTCCTACGCGATTCTTTTGGAGACCGACGGAGTCTCGCCAAGCCTAACCCTTCTCCTTTTCGCCCAGTAACACTCCATATAGAACATCCCCCTGACATGTATCACCGGACAAAATTCTTCTTTTTTTCCCCCCTTGTCTGTTCTAACGACCTGTTTGAAGAACGGCTTCGTTCCCCCCTCAAGGAGGAAAAAAAAATTTACCCCACAAACCTTTTTCTCAAGACGAAACATATAAATGCCCCGTTCCCCGACTTCTATTATGTCTATGAGTCCTCACCTCGCTGTCCCCTTCTTTTTGACAGTCATTTCGTTTTTCTCCCGTATTCTTTCAACCATTTCCCCCCCACCAGACATTTTCTGCTTCCACTCTCTTCTCAGGCTTCGGCGAGGCGCAGCAGATAAACGCGATTTTTTTTTCCTTTGTTCATATTACGTCGACCCCCCGTGCATTCGCCTTCATGACCACGTTTTGTATGAGGTGCCAATTCCTTGTTAGCTTGGAATCTTATCACCGCGTTTAGCAGTCGAGTGGCCCAGAAGCTGTCTTCCCCCCAGCCTTTGGTTGTGAGGTGATCCCGCGTTCTCGATTTAACTGAACGATGGTCCTTCGTCGCCTACCCGACTTCCCCTCTCCCTTCTTAAGTCCTTGGTGTACCCTCCCAGACCCCTCAAGACGTCCCCCCTCCCGAGTATTCTAAGTTTCGGCTGGTCTCCCTAGTAGCCACTCGTCATCTTAGGTCTACGACATCTTCCCCCCCCCTTACAGAGTCCACCGTCGACGTCATTCCCTACGTACACTTTCGGACGCTTTGATTTATTTACCCCCAATGATCGTCAGGTTGTCATGCCACTGATGGTTTTTGCTTCCCCATGAGCCGAGAATAGGCCTCCTTCCGGTAGTGACCCATGTCGTACCTATGACACGATGTTCCCCCCTTTTCGAAATCTGGGCGCTCCCGCAGCTGTGGGTCCCCCCCTCTGCGGAGTTCCCCAAACGCCCTGTGATGCCCCCTTATTCCGGTTAAGAGTACGCTTTTCGCTCCCCTTCGTCTAAATAAGGCTTTGAAGACGGACGAGCTTCGGACTAGAGACGCTTTCGCTTTCGGTAATGTCCCTTCCTGTGCCCCCCTATTGCCTGGAATTCGGAGGCTCTACTCTAATAGTTCGGCTCTCCGTCACCAGGAGTTTTCGACTTGGTGGTTCTCGACTTCTTAGGAAGGTTGCTTTGTTAATTCTCCTCTCTTTTTTCCTGGACCCCCACGCGACATCTGACTCAACCCCCGGCGACGATCCCCTCCCCGTCTCTGCTGCTTGCTTTTTTTCATGCGTTTTTGTTATCGGATCTTACGTCCACGAATACAGCTTTTCCTTCTCTTCCACCTTCTTTGCAGGAACCCTAGACAGTCCGCGAGAACGTTCTAAGCACTACCGCTTGCCTCTAATAATGTTTCGGTTCTGGGGTGATGACATCTCTACGAACCTATTCAGGGGACTCTATGGAGACCTTCGCGGGACAAACTAAGGACCCCTTAGTGGTCTTCCCCCTTCCGGGCCATTGAAGTCGCATGACCACTTGTGAGACAGGAGGGTGGATGGTCCGGCGCCTTTCCTTTCTTCTCCTTGACGGCTTTCCTCCCAGTTACGTCTCGACCAACTGTTTGAGAGATTCCGAACTGTTCCCTTTTGGTGATGCTTTAAACCCCAGATCACCGAGTTTTGGGGCTTCCTGTAGCGGTTAGCCCGAAAAAGCACCTTCGTCTCCCCTCTTTCTTGCCTTGTCCCGTTCAGGGCGACCTCTCGTCGGTCTAAAGAAGGGTCTTTTCCCGTCCAGATATGTCCTGTCTCGGATGTTCCCCCTTACCGCTTTTACCCCTCCCCACGTACGTCGGCCGCGTTTTAAGGCCTATTCCCAGTCAAGACCCTAATCAGGTTCTGTCATGCTGTTACTGCTCCGATAAATAACTTTCCTGGTTTCGGACGACTCGCGAGTTCCATGCACTCGCCGTGCAATCTCCCACCGCTGGCGGCACGCGTGATGTGAAGTCTCTCATAATCACCTCCCCACTCCCTTTGCACGGCCGAAGTTCGTTTTTCCTGACTTTACCAGCTCAGTGTTCCGACGTCCCCTGCTTTAAGACACCCCAGGTTGTTTTTTTCTTGCTGATTTCTTCCCATCTTCTCACAGAACCCTTCCCTTCCCCGATGAAGTCTTAGAAAGATGAAACTTCCTACCTGACCGTCCGTTTCCATTTGTTGGTAGGATGGTTTAGTCTCTTTTCGCCGAGTATGTCTGATAATTACCAGGTATTTAAATGGTAAGAGACTCTTCTTTCTACCTCCCCCCCTCCCCTTTTTTCAGAGATACTTGGGAGTAAATTGTAATCCCTAGGTTTCGATCGCCTCCCCTGCCCCCTACTTCCCAGCGCGTAAAGTAGGCTACCACATTATTTTCCTTGGAGAAGACGGAGAGGACGTTTTTTTTCATTCGTCTCAGGGAATCCCCTCTAACCGCATTTGCGAGAAGTTGTTTACCTCTTCAGGCGAGCCGGACCGCGTCTTTCCCTTGACCCAGTATTAGGCTATATCATTTTTCGAGGGATCTTCTCCTTTTTCTACCTTCCCTTTTCACGTCTTGATTCAAGATAGTTTTAGATGATGTTTGCATGCTTAAGCGGCGGAGTAGTCTCTCCAAGGACGATCAGCTTCCCTTCGGAGGGAGCATTCCCGGCATGCCCCTCTTCTTCCACGCCTTTCAGCTGAAGTCCCTTCAGACTTTTCTTGCCCCGGCGGCGTCTTTTTTTGAAAAAGAAAGGACGCAGCCGTTTTGAAGGTATACAGATCCAAGACGATCTTGCTGATATAACGAAGCTGTCCAGGCCCGCCTTTACTTTTGCAGCGAATGTGTTCTTTTGAACAGACCCCCCTGCCCCTCCCCCTCCCAACTTCGACCATTGTCCATCCGCCCAGCTCAGGGTACGTTCCCCCTCTCCATGCTCAGATGATCTTTTTCCCTAATGTCTCCAAAGTCTTTCTACTCTCATCGGAGACACAAAGCGATTCTTTCAAGCGTTAATGTCGACCGACGGCCGGAGAGCCTCACCGACTTAGGGACTTCATTTTACTCTCCCTTAACGAGATAGACGTTACTTCCTTCAAGACACACCCTTGGATGTCCCCCCAGAAAACCGAGGAGTATCTTAAGGGTATGAGCTTCTTTTCAGCTTACGTTTCCTAGACGCTTCTTGTACCGGGCGCCCCACCTTGATGGACTGTTTCTTCCGGCTCTTCTTCCTGTGGCCAGACTCTCCCGAATACCAAGACCCCCTCCATTTCTTCGCCGGTTTTCCGTCGTAGTTGCACTAGTCTATTACGTCCGGCTCAAAATTCCCTCAAGGGACGTCCCTATTTTTAAAAGTACGTACTAAGTCGTCGCAGAAACTAGTTTTTTTATCCGTCGCTTCACTTTTCGGTCCTTCCATTCCGTTTCCCCGGAGTTCCTCCCCCGGGTAAAGCGTGAGTTTCCTTTCCTAGCCGAGCACTCGATTAGTCAGCTAGCATTCTCCCCCGAACACCCTTCGCTTGAGTATTATTCGGGCTGCTCTCTGTACGCGTTTCCCACCGGTTCCGCCAGGGTAATAAAGTTCGGGTGAGCCCTTGAAGAAGAGGTCACGACTCTTGAGAAACGGCGTTTTCTTCTCCTTCAAGACTCAGTCGATGTTGTTCTCCAACCCGAGAGTCGTACTTTAGTTGTTTCAAGAAGCAGTGGCCGGTGCCTGAATACCACATCTTGGGTATTTTCACTTCTTCGTCTCATGAATACTGCCATGGTGACGTCGACTTGCCCTTTCTTGCGTGACAGATGTAGTGCACCTCTGGCTCTTTAGGAGAATGTCGATTTCCAGCTCCCCTCTTCTCTTTCTTTTCTTTTATGTTTTATTTCTTTTTTGATGAGTTGCCTTTAACTGCCGTTGCTGGTTACGTCCGGTTTCTTCTTCTTATCTGCTCCTCTACAGACCCGTCCTTTGTCTCAGCACAGAAAGTTTTGGTCCTACCGCTTCTTTTCCCTTTTCAGAAGCCCCGCCCCCGTCAGCTGCCCATGATTTCCGGACCTATAACGGCGTGACCCCTTGTCCTGAGTGTGCCCTCACTGCAGCTTTTTTTTTTCCGCGTCATAGTGAAAAGCGTGATGCTCTCTTCGCCTTATCACGTTCCTCGACATCCGAAAGCCCTCGTTTCATTTTCCCCCCTCACCAGCCCAACTGGTTACCGCGCAGCCTTCCTGGTTTTAGCTTGAGTTATTTTGGCCTTTTGTAGCAGCTCCTTTTCATTTTTCTGCCGTTTTGTCGGCTTTCACTGGGTGTGTCTTTGTTGTCAATAATTGTGTTTACTCCCTGTTTCTTCCATTTCGTTTCTACCGCCTATAAGAGACTGGAATTCGGGTCTTGTGAACACCGTTTTCTGATGAGTCTCTCGATGAGAAGGGCTTGAGAGTCGTGTCCGTCAGAGTCTCAGTAGCCCCTGTAAGGCCCCTGGTCTTTTTTCCAGTACCTCTATTCTTTCTTACTCCTTTCCTTGCGCCTAAAGGGTCTGATTTTCTTTCTTCCATAGCGTTTCCTCGTTTGATGGCATGTGTCTGCTCGAAGTTTGTGCCGAGAGTTTGAATTTCTTCAGTCGCTTGCTTCGTTTTTCTATCCCTTTTTGGTAAGGCCACTTCCTTTTGGCTCCTGTTATCCAGTAGCCATTCTGCAGTAGTCCCCGTGAGTCTGATGGACGTCTAGGCCGGCTTCTCCCTTGGAATGTGGCCGCTTGTACCCCCATTCTTTTTCAGGCACCCCCCTTCTCCCCTCTAGGCTCCTTGACATTCTGGCCACGGTTATCCGAGCCCAAACCATTTGTCTAGGCCTCAAGGAGAACCTGATGCCGCACCTTCTACGAATCCCGTTCGTCTCCTCTTGTCCCCTCCTTCGAATTGAGAGACCCCCCCAATGTCCCACTTGTTCTGGGGGTTTTAAGCCACTTGATCTCAACGGAGTCTTTCCTATGCAGCTTTTACAGTCCCGTCTTCTGTGACCAGCCCCTCCGACGGTGTTTCCGGCACTCCCCCCTTTTTGCGTTCCCTGTACTATGGCCCCCCTATAAGGAGAATTTA
>Ga0179593_1375008_pt1 | contig 11854 bp, 15 predicted proteins | sample CZODoug2_1_08_16_FD_185931 | JGI IMG/M metagenome (GOLD analysis project Ga0179593, IMG submission 185931) | Vadose zone soil fungal communities from Angelo Coast Range Reserve, California, USA - CZODoug2_1_08_16fungal (PacBio error correction) | ecosystem: Environmental > Terrestrial > Soil >... | reverse complement strand
CGCGATTGTTCAACCTTTTTCCTCAGGTCTGCCCCCTCCTTTTCTCCCTTTTCTCCCTTTTCCCATTCCGGCGCCCGTCGTTCCCTTTCGGTCAGGGCGGAGGTCCCTCATGCCCCGCCCGAGTCAACAGGCCCTTGTCGACGAATAGGGAACTCGACCAAGTCGCTCACTAATCCTGGGGTTTTTCATCGCCTCATCCTCCGTATTTTCATGGGTCGGAGCACAACAGTCGAGCCTGTGGAATAATGATGCTCCTTTTTTTCAACTCTTGGTGCCGCTTTCAATGGAAATGTTTAACTACTCTACTCCTCTGTGTGCAACGCTAGGGGTTCTCTGGTTTTGTCGTCTCCGGTTCCTCCCTCATGTCTCACGGACTCGGGAAACACAAAGGAGACACCCCATCCCAATTTTCTCGATCTACACCCTTAGGAGGCATTTCCCATTCCAACGGCGCCCTCCCTCCACCCTTTACGGCCCGTGCCCCTTCCCACCTGTTGGCCTTTTACAAACAAGGGTTTTCTTACTCTGCGAAACATTCTCTGTCCCCCAGAAGTTTACCTTTTTTGGTATTCATCTTGGTTGTTCCATTCATGTATTTGCCTCCTTGACGCCTCGTGTTTCCTCTTCTGAAGAAGACGGGGTCCCCCCCCCCCCCCCCCCCCCTTGTTGATCTAACTTCCACCAATGATTAGAACCGTCCTTTTCCCTTCCACTTTTAGTCCTTCCCGCCCTTCCACCCGCGACCCTACCTCCAGCCGACCAGCGCAATCCTTCTCTTATCATTTAACTTAACATTTGAGGTTGGTGGTGTATTCCCTATGCACCTTTTTTCATGTAGCCTACAATTCGCCATCTGCGATCTTGTTGGGTCTTTGTTTTTTCCTCCGATAGTTGCCGGGCCAGGTCCGGACGACTTTTTTGGTTTCTTCTTCGACCCTATTATGGCACTGGTAGTACTAGCGGTTAAAAAGACTTTACTGTCCCCCCCTTTGTGAAAAAAGGCTCGATGTTTTCCCCCTTTTTGACTCAGTTTTCCTTTGCCTGTCCTCCAAACGTCTCCCGTTAGTGAGCGTGTCCCTGTTTTGGACTAGCAGGTAGCCGGTGCTGTTGTATCTTCCCTCATGAGCTGGCCGCTCTGCCAGATTTGCCCCTTCCAGGTACCCAGTTTTCTCTCTTATTTCAAACGTGCTTTTGCGGACAAGCCCCCGACAAAAAGTTCAGGTTTCGGTTGAGGTCATATCCTGTCAATGGCTACCCTCTTCCGTTCTTCATTCGTGATCGAAACCCCCTGGCATTCCAACCCGCTGGACTTGTTTAATTGAGATCCGTTTCCTGACATTTATTGTAAACTTTTTCTTTTTCAGGTCGTCTCTGGAATCGCCGCTTTCTTCTTCTACCTTCAGGTGACGATGGGTTGCTGTTAATATCTCTCTTGTCCGCACATAGCCCCATTGAGGTTTTCCTTCCCCTATGACGATGTTGTTAGGAGAGAGGAGACCCCTCGCGGAAGCATTAAATCTCTAGATTATCATTGTTACTGCTCCGTAAACCCCCGCCCGAATGGGATTACGCCTGGCTGTTCTTTGCTCCAAGCAGGGTCATTAAACTTCTTCCTTGGTCTTTTTTTTTCGTCCTTGCTGCCACCGCCTTTCAGGAGCTGTCCTTCTCAGTTTCCTTCCACGGTCAACGTGTTTTCGTTCACCCCTCCTATCTTTATCTCCGTGTTGTTGTTTCTATGAGATTCAACTTTTCCGCATCCCCTGCGATAGTCATGTCAGCGAGGGTTTTTCGGAGTTATGAAGCAATCCCGACCCCCCCCCTCCGGCCAATCTCTTGTCCCCACCGTGTTTGGTCCCAGTCCTCCTGCTATTCCCCTTCCTTTTTCCATTCTCCTTTCAAACGATCCTGTTCTGCTTGCTTTCAATCTCCGTCTCCAAAACCCTCTCCTCCGCTTGCTCCGATGATGCGTACCCATCCGATAACAGCTCCAGCCCCCATAGCAACCTGTTCGTCCTATCTTCCACCCGAGCTGGTTGGCGCTTCATCGCCTCCCCTCCTCCCTCAGCGTGTTGATTCAAACTACGCTCCTTTTGCCCTCAAATACAGGCAAGCGTTGGTCATGCCCTTTTGCGTTCGTTCACTCCTTCCGACACATCGGGTTCGCCCCTCCTTGGGATTCCCCCGAAAACCGTGGAAATTTGTCGTGGGCGTGTCTCCAAATTTAGCTCTCCCGCCCCCCTCTTTTTGTTAAAGGCCCTTCCTCTCCTTCGGTCTTTTTTCTCCCTATCTCATTTCTTGCCCCTCCCCCCCAGCAATGTTTTCTATGCTGTCATCCCTCCAGTCTTTCCCCTTCTTTTTCCTTCCCCGCCCGTCCACCGCCCCCCCCTTCTGCTTCCCCCTTGACCCCCTCTCACTCTCTACGATTAATCGTCTCCCAGCAGATTTTTCCAAAACTATTAAGAGACCCACACCTTCTTCCCCCCTTCCTTACCTTTTCACCAGCTCCCTTTCGCCTCCACCCTTTCTTCCTCACAACGACCACCCCCTACCATCTAGCCCCCGTTCTGGCTCACACTATGTGAACTAACACCAACACCATTCAAATGTGAAGTTGTTCTTGGCCGCGCCTCTTAGGGTGATGCCAGATCACCTTCTTTTTTTCCAAGTGTATGATTCTTTCAGAGGGTTTTTAATCTTCGTTACCTAAAATCACGTCTGCCGAGTACTGTCTAAGAATCCCCCAGTAGTTGTCCGTTTTCTCCCCCGCGGGCGTTTTCTTCTTCGCCATATTTCACACTGAACTGTGATGCCCTCCTTGTTTGCCTTTTCCCCAGCGCTAAACCCCCCTGAGGATTTTTGCCCTCTTTCTTCTGACGTAAAACTCCCTTTTTTCCACCAAGGTGGCTGTTGGGCCTTTTCCGCTTCTTTCCGAACGTTTCCCTATTTCCATTCTCCTTTGACGTGCCTTTCATGATCTCCTGCGTAGCTTCCTTTCCGCCACAATTCTTCTTTTTTTGCTCTTAAATTTTCTTGGTTCTTCTTCTTTCAGGACAAGTGACGGGTCTTTCCCCCCCCCTCGCGAGCGCACTCCCGGAGACACCTCTCTTCCCAGAGAGGCTACCCGACATTTCCATTAGATTCCCCACGGATTTTCTGCATTCCTTTCTCGTTCACTCCCTGTTGTTTGCTAGAACACATTTCCCCATCTTTGACTTTTCGTCTGCTTCAGTCTTCTGAGCTACATTTTGTCTTTCTTCATGTCGACCACTCAATGCGTGAGGTTGCATCGTACATCAAGTTGGACTTCATATATAAAATTGGAAGTTTCCCCTCCATCTCCACTTCTTCCCTGCCCTGTCATTCCTTTCGCCTTTGGGTTTTTCCCCTGTTCAAAAACCCTCCTCTTCATACCCTTCTTGTGGGGGTATTTCCACACAGTTTTCTTCAACCATACTGCTCCCCTTCCTTCGCGTTGCTCCATGGCCTCACTTTTGCGCTTTTTCGTCTATTCGCGCCATGTGATGATCCTTCATCAACCCGTATCCCCCCCTCGACCTTGCTTATAGACCTTTTCGAACGCCCTTTCGCCCTCCGACCATTTGCCCAAGACCTATTAAATTCTTGCTCCCCCCTCAGATTTGGTAAGTAGGTCCCCCCCCACACCCCAGTTAGTCTCTCCCCTCCTTTTCTTCCGGTTTGACATCTTGGGGCTTCCCTTTGACCTGTCGTGTTTTAATCTACTTGTCCTCTCGGGTTTCCTTCGTTTTTGGTCGGCGTGCCCAAGAACCTCCTGACCGTCCTCTTCCCAGCACTTCCGCTCCCCCCCCCTTCCCCCCATCCTTTTTGGAGGACTCTACGACATCGCCCCGTTCGTATAAATTCCAAAACTTTTCATCGCCCTAGACCGTTCGACGAAAGCTTACCTGTCCAGGCCACTGTTTTTACAACCTGTTCTTTTTTCTTACTTTATACACCCGTCTTTCAGTTCTTTTTTCTCTTCTTTTTTCCAGCTTCAACGCTTTCTATGCTTTCCCTGTTCTTTAGAATACCCTCGGGCCCTGGATTGTTTATAACGGACAAACGGACTCTCTACCGTTCCTCCGGCCGTTATTTTTTCTTCACTTCCCGACACCCCAACCCTTCTCCCCTCCACGGTCCCCTACTCGTCTACCTAGTCGCATGCCCCAATCCAAAATTACCGTTGTCGGTTTTCTTTTTTTTCCCACTTTAGGTTCCCTTTTTCCTCCCCTTATTGATTGAGTGGAGGGTTTTTTTTTTTTTTATCTTCTCTTCCTTCCTCCGGTAATGACTGTCTGGGCCGGTTGTAGTTGTTCACTTTTCTGCTGCAGGATTCTGATCGTGTCACAAGACCGTTCCCCTTCCCCCCCTTCTTCCCCAGACCTGATATTGTTTCCATTTGTCCCTGGTGTATCTCCTCAAGTAGGTCCCCCAATCGTTCCGACTTTATACCGGTGTGAATTAGCCGATATCCTTGGTATCGGCCAGTCCATGAGAATCTGGAGATCCATCGTTCTCTCCTGTCACTTTCTTACCACCCCTTTCTGATCTCCTTGCTCCCTTTCTTGACCGCCCACGTCCAACATTTTTCACCCGGTTTGTCCTACGCCCCCAACCCCCCCTTGTAGTGATTCAAACACGGCGAGGGAATTCCCAACGTGTCTGGATTTTTCCATTGGCCTCTCCTTGTTTCGTTCTTTCTTCACCGCTGATGATTGGCAGTTACGTTCTCGCCCTATCGATATCGCATTTTCGGATGTGGTCTCGAGCTGGGGTTTTTCTTTTCTGTACGCGATCTCCTCGCCCATTTTTTCGCAATCTCGAGATGGTTTTTCGTGGGAGAATGCTGCCCCCCAACAATCTGTAAGCCCAGTCACTCTTTTCTTTTTTTGCGAAGTTGAACGTCCCGTCATGGACCAGATTAACTCACTTTTACTGGACCCATAGATTATGACTGGAGTTTTCGTGTACTTTCTCCCAGCTCCCTCTCGTCCCCCTCCTCGGAACATCCTTTCCCTTGCTGCACCTCCTGGCCACGGGGTCGCGTCAACATCTCCTCTTCCCTACGCTGTTGAGAGTCGTTTTTCGCAGCATAACCCAAGTGGCAGTGGCCCGGCAGCCCTTCTCTATCAGCTCTGTTCGTCCGCTGTTTCCTTGCCTTCTTTTTCCCGCCCCCACGGACAAAACCCCAACCCCCGCGGCACTTCCGATGTCCTTCCGTTTTTCTTTAATATTACCTCGTCTCCAATGTAATTTCTTTCCTCTGTTCCCCCTTCAAGTCATGATCGCAGGCCTGCTTTCCTCCTTCTTTCTCGTATCTAAGACACACCCTTTTCGCTCCTCCTCTGGGCTTCTTGCGCGATACCAAATTTAAGACTTCTACCCCGCATCGCAAAAATTCATTATATCGGACTTCGGCTCGGGCGCTTCCCATGCGCCTTTCCACTGCCATCATCAGGCGTTACCTGAAGAACTAAATGCCCCTCCCGCATTGATTGGGGATGCAGTTAAGCCCTGTTTTTTTCGCCCACTATTTTTTTTTTTTCCGCACTTGAATAGTTCGCCCCCCCATATGGTGATTTATGCCTTTCCCCAGAACGTCCTTTTTTGTGGGAGTGTCAAACGTCCTCCATCTCTTTATCTCCTTCCTGGGACCTGGAGGTAACCTCTCCTTTCTGCTCTTCTGCCATGATCTCAATCTGGCGAACCTGTCGTCCTCGGCTTTGTTCTCTATGCTGGAAGACCCAGAGTCTCAACTGGATTCTGGTTGAACTGTCCGTCACCTTTGTCCCCAACCCCCCCGGCGCTCAAGTTTACGTCTTCTTTTTTTTCCTAGTTTTCCCCGTCAGGGTTCACCTCTATAGATGTCCAGCAACCACCAACTAAAAAGTGCCTTCCCGTCACAGTTAATATGCCTCCCTCTCTTTCGTCCTAACCCAAAGCCAGTCTCCTTCCCCTCTTTTCTTCTCCATGTCCTTGACCGAGTGGAACACCCAATAACTGTGAATGTTATTGAGCCTGCGCTTTGTGAACCTAGCCCTTTTTCTTTTCTGAAAAGGAGAGGAGCATTTTCGTTTTTTCTTTTTTCCGGTACCGAACCACCGTTGAGTCCGGTAGAGAATAACTTAGTGTCCTTTATCTCCAAGAATTGCCCTACGGCTTGTTCGCCAGATTCACAATGAATTCTTCCTTCGTAGCAACTCATTGGTTAGATGTCCCCCCCCTCGAGTAATCCACCCGTTTCGTCCTTTTTTCGGGGCTTTCCGGCTGAAGGTCCCCCAAGGTTGCATGGGCCGTTATTGCAAAAGTTCTCTTTTAGTGGTTGATGGAACTGCTTTCCCTTGTCCTTGTCCGCCCTAATCCACTGTGTTCTTTTTTTCCGAGGAATTTTTCGGTTCAGCTGGGCTTTCCCTCCGCTGATTTTGGAGAAACCCTCTCCTTCCAAGAGATGTGACCCTCCATTCATTTCTCCTCTTCCCCTTGTTCCCCGTCTCCTTAAATGAACCTGTTGGCTCTCCCCGGTTGTTTGCTCCCGAAACGAGCTCTTTCTCTTCCCCGTCTTCGATGCGACAATTTTGTTCTTGAGTCTCCCCTCTGTTCTCCACGTGTTGGAGACAGGCTTTCGGTTTCTGTCCCTGTTGGCTTCCTTCCCCCCTTCGAAGGGATAGAACGAAGCAGGAAAGGTTTGGATGTCTCTAGTCTTTGAAAACCCAGCGTCCAATGTTGAACCATCTTCTTATTTCATCCTTTTTTTTTTTTTTTAGAGATGGGTAAAAGAAGGTGTTTTCGCCCCCCCTTAATGCTCCATTTCGCGTTGCCCCACTGGCCTCCTTTGAGATTCGTTCTTCCTTCGCGTTCGACTCATGCAGCCAACAGGAGGTCCGTGAAATGATATACCCTCTCGTCCGTTTTTTTTCTCCCTGAATCCCCCCCTTTCGCCTCAGAAGACGTCTAAGTAACCTTCTTTCCTTCCTCAGTTTCAGGGGCGCAACAACCGTCTTATTCTCTTCCACATTTTTTTTCCTTTCCGTTCCTCCTTTTTCAGCTTTCCCTTTCAATTCGGTTCCACACCTATTCATTGTCTAGTTCGTGTATGCATCGAGGGCGGTGACAAGACGTCCGGAATCACGGTACTCTTAACCACCTCCCCCGTTTTCCTCTTCGAACAATACACATTGGACTAATTACACGGACTATCAGGGAGGCCTTTCCCCCACAAGGCGGCAGCTGCCCTAACTTTTTTTGACTTCCCTTCATTGCCACTTTGTCCTTCCCCCCTGGGTTTTTTTTTATTACCCTGCTTTGCACCCAGGATCCGTTGGTGCTTCTGTGGTTTGATTCCACATTCTGGTCAGCAGGGAACCTCCTTTCCTCTTTCTGAATTATCGGCGGGCCCTTTTCCAGCATTCTTCTCGTCCCTTCCTCTGAATTCCGTGAGGTGGTCTTTACCAGTGAACGACAGGAAAGAAACCCCCCGATGCCCCCCACTCATAATCCTTGGACCAGCCATGACAGGTTCTGAACCCTAAGGCGTGCTCACGACCCCCTATTGGTTGTCGTTCCCCCCTTCTTCCCCCAATGTTGCTGCCTCGCTTGATGATGCGTCGAGGTTTGCGTTTAATTCTGTTGCGGCGCCATCAAGGTAAGTTGGAGGTTCACTTCCCCTTTTGAGTTTTTTGGTTTCGCGTATAGTTTTTCTCCTCTTTTCTCTCGGTCAAACATCCTTTTTTTTCCGTTACACCTCGGCCAGACAGAGGTTCCGAGGGGTTTCCCCCAATTTGTTACTGGTGGTATCTTGTGCCAGGTTGAATCGACAGTGCAAAAGAGTAGAATACTTGGATCTCTTTCTAACGGGCTATCCGTTGTGTCATCCGGGTAGTCATGAATGAGAATCTGTGATATTACGCCTTTCCCCGGTTACCAAACGACACTCCCTGCAGCGGATAGCGTGAGCTTCACCTGCGGAGTTCGTGTGACCTCCCCCTCCACAAACGTTTTCGGTGATTTATCTCAACAGATGTCATTGCTCCCCCGATTTCTTTCCTGCTGTCTCGTGATTCCCCAGTCGTGACCTTTTAAAGCTAATGTTTTTTTTTTTTTTGTAATTCTCGTATTTGTCTCTTACTTCTTTTCCTTTTGACGTGAATTGACTCTGCCTCTCGGTAGCTTAGAATCCTTTTTATTCTTGTTTTATGATTCTGCTGGTACCGCCTGCAGAGATAGACCTAAGGTCCCTCTGCTATGGTGTTCTAGCTACGGATATTCCCGAGTCGGCGATCTCGTGGTACTTGAGTTTTCGTAAGTCGTCGCCTGCGAGTATTAAGCCATTGACTCAAAGATTACCTGAGTTTTTTTTTCGGGACTTGCGTGCGTTCCCGTCTTCTGGGGGTTGACCTCTTTGACCCATTTTCCTTGAGCAGTTTCCGGCACTTGCCCTTTCTCTTATAAACTGATCTCTCTCCTTCTCCGTTGGTGAGTTTAGAGATGTTTTTTAGCCCCCTTTTTACGTTGGACGCAGAAACTTGCAGATGTTTATTTTTTTTTTTCCTCTGGGACAGCCGTGAATGATCCCTGAAACACACCCCTCCCCCAACCCCCCAGCCCCTTCCCCAGTGTCCCTCCGTTGTGCCCTGAAGTTCTATTTCAAAGGGAATTTGATTCTTTTCCCCTTCTCTTAAACCTAGGTAATTCTCCTGGACAGACTCGGATCTTTTTACAGCCACACCATTCGGCTTCTCACTATTCGATTCTCTTTTCTAAACATGAAGATACCTCTCCTCCCCCCCCCACGCACCTTCTTTCGCCATCCGATCCTGCGTTTCCCGCTTCATCTTCCTTTTTCCATTACGAGCTAACAAAGCCAAGAGACCCTGCTAGGAAATCCACTCCCTTCCCCGCTGGGGGAAATGCCCTTTCCTACCCGCTCTGACCTTCCTCCATTCCCCAATCGGGTTGGTCGCCTTTTCCAAGGCGTGATTGCTCCCCCCCGTCGTGTGCTTTTCCACGACACTCCCTTTTCCTCTTCCCTCATCTCACTTTTTGGTACCTGGGGTTCCTGTCACCCAAATACTCCTTGGCAGATCTTCAGGACATCCACTTCCTTCTGTCTCTCCATTCCTCACCTAGTTCCAGTCTTTTCACCTTACTCTTTTGCCTGTCCTTAACTTTTAACACTTCCGGTAATGAACCCCCCTAGTTTTTAGAGTTTGTCATTAACTGTGCTGTTACGCTCGACCTTTTACCAGTCCTGCTTTCTCAACCTTACGCAACCCAACCAACGCTTTTCCCCCCCCCCCCCGTTTTAAATGTGGATCTCCGAAAATATACTCAGATCACCCCCCACTCCACGCTCGCCTCACTTCTCTTGCTTCACGTGCCCTATGTCCTCCCCACTTCACCTGTGAATTTTTTGCAGAAGGTTCTTCCCCTTTTTTGTCCCCTCTTAGGTGACGTTTCTTCCTGCGGTATTTTACTTTCGGACGTTACCCTGTCTGACGAGGACTGTCGTATCTTTTCTGTATCCCCCAGATTTCCGCAGGAGTATTCGACCCTATTCCCACTGAGGCTTCTCGCCACCTTTTTCCTTTAACCCCGTTCTTTCCTCCCCCCCCCCCCCAGTGACTTTGCCCGAGTTTCCAGACGTTACACCACGTCCCCTGTGGACGGCACCCCCAGGTGGCTTTTTCGCTTTGAATGTTTATGCTCTTTTTTTGGATGGAAAGGCGCCTGTCTTTCTCCTTTTTTCGTTACCCAACCTTTTCTTGTTTGTTCCGAGTGTACCTTGTTCCTTAAGTTCGGACCGCCCGCGTATCTTGACTTATGCTTTTCACTCTCGAGGAGTTGCCCTTCCCTTCATTAACGCGCCCGGATTTTTCTCCGGTCTGTATCCCTTCCTAATGTGGCCCATACCCCGTTGTTTGCTCTGACCTGTTTAGCTAATACTGTGACGGCGTCTCCTATTTATTCCTGTTGGGCTTTCCTCTGTCTACAGATGCGTAGAGTGAATTCATGTCTTTGCTTTTGCATCGACCCCCTTGTTTTTCTGTCCTTCATCTCACCTTCCTCGTTTTGACGTTCTTCAACAGCGGAAGGAATAGCCTTAGAACCACCTAGGCAAACCTCTTCCTCCTCTTTTTGGTCGAGATTTTCAACCCTTTTCCGTTTTTTTTTATCACAATTACTCTCCCTTCCCTCTGCGTTCCCTTCATGTTTTTTGCGCCTTTTTTCCTTTTCGCTCCCCCCTTTTTTCTAATTGCCTAAACCCAGGGAGGTATTCCACATAGGACCTGATCGCCCTCCCCTGCCCTATAGGGAGACTCCCCTCCTCACAAAAATTGTCTCAAGTCCGTTCCTTCTCCCTTTTTCACAGTCTTGTCTCTCCTTCTTTTCCTTGGTTCCTTATGCAAACACTTCTTCAACGCGTTTCCTTTTTCATCGGGCCTCCGTTTGGCAGATTCATTAACTGTAGGGACATATCTCTCATGGATTATCCTTTCCCCTTCGTCTTTCAACTTTCCACTGGTCTGACTGGACTATCCCCTCCCCATTTCAGCTCGTGACCAAACAAGACACCTTTATCCCATGCTCTCTCCTTCCCTTTTCCCATCCACCCGCTTTATGACTTTAGTACGCGGTACCACCTTTTTTTGGGCCAGTCCAAAATTTAGTTTCTGACTGCTAACCCCGTGCGGCCCCTACCTATGTTTTTTTCTTCTCTTTGTTTTCCATGCTTTCAACATTGAGTGGTCTTTGTTTTCAGTTTTTTTTTCTATTGGCGATCCGACTGGCTTTTTCTATTATCCCGTACTTCTTTCTCCCCTTCATCTGGCATGACGTCGGGATTACCCGGCTCAATGAAAGTCACCCCCCTCATTCTCTTGTCAAATTACATCAAGGTTCCGGCTCCAGGGACTCTTAACAACTTTCTTGTAGTTCCCCTCTTTGCAAGGTTTAATGAGCCGTCTCCTTTATGTCGTAAGCTTTGGTGGCGCTTTTTTTTGATTTCCCCCACGTTCTTTCCGCTCAGGTAGAGGGACGGGTCCCTGGTTTTTTGTGTTCGCGTTATTTGTCCTATCCTTTGGAGTCGTAGCGTTCACCTCCATTACGTGACACCTTTCAACAAAGCCCCTCTCTCTCTCTTTGTTTCCATTGACTGCTCCGGTTTCGTTTCAATCTCAAACACCAAATCCCTGTCAGCTTTTCTTCCAGGCATAGAACGACTGTGCTGGCCTTTTATCTTGCCAGCTGAGAATCTTGTCCGCGAGCCCCGCGTATCTCTCCCCTTCCCCTTCCACAGTGGCGAAGCTTTAGCTTGGGGATTCGGGGACACGCTAACAACTTTCCACTGTTTTCGTAGCGTCCTCCCTCCATATGGAATCGTTACCATGGGTCGTTCTTAATTCGATCTCAACCCCGCGCGGCCTTATTGCCCCAATTGGATTTTATGCCGAAGTCGTTCTCGTTTCTTTTCTCCCCTTTATTTGATTTACTGTCTCTGGAAGCGTACCGGGCTCTTCTTTTCCCTGACAACTCACTTTTTCGCGGTGGCTGTGTGGTAGAGATCTTGCTTTTGCTCCTTCCTGCCATTCTTGGCGCAAGCGCGGAGATGGTTTGTTCTTCCTGATTGCCTATCTGAATCCCACCCTTCTATTCTCGTTTGCCTTTCTGACTGACCATCTCAAGCCCCTGGTTCTCGGCTTATGTTCTCAAGCCAAACTTTGTGACAACATTTGCCCCTTGGCCTTTTTTCGGTGGACTTTCCCGACACCTCCCCTTCCCTTGGAGTCCCGCTGAACACATCCGCTCCTTTTTTCCCCTTCCCCTTTGCCCGTTCTTT
>Ga0179593_1359696_pt1 | contig 11854 bp, 6 predicted proteins | sample CZODoug2_1_08_16_FD_185931 | JGI IMG/M metagenome (GOLD analysis project Ga0179593, IMG submission 185931) | Vadose zone soil fungal communities from Angelo Coast Range Reserve, California, USA - CZODoug2_1_08_16fungal (PacBio error correction) | ecosystem: Environmental > Terrestrial > Soil >... | reverse complement strand
CTTTCTGCATCAACCTGCCCCCCCCCTCCCCCCCCCCTCTTTCAAACCTCTTTTTTTCTGGCAGGATAATTTATCCTTTGATACAATGCGCGACCCTTTGGACCAACGCCTGTTTTTTTTTTTTGCTCCCTCCCGTCGGGACTCCCTTTTTCTTTGCTTTCCTCCCAAGTCTACCCCCTCCTCCCTTGAAATGTCCGTACCTAATTGGAAAACGACAGAATGTTACTGTTCGTTTCTTCCTCCTTCTTTTCCTCCGATCCCTTTTCCCCCCCCTTCCCCAATTGTTGGGATCGCGCGTTAATGAAATATCATTCCCGCCCCCTCCTGCATCTGGCCGACACGTTTTTTTTACCCGATTTCCCCCGAAGCTTCTCCAATCTTTATATTTCTAGCGTCGAACAGTTCTCGGCCAACGTGAATTGTCGTGGGCCCCGCTGCCCCTTCCGACAATCTTGGTCAGCTTTGCCCCTTTTTTTAGACTTTTCCTCTGACTCATCTAGAGTTTTTAGATGGGACCATATAGCCAAGCGGGCTTTGGGCAATATCTTCCTCTACTACACTTGACATTTTTCCTGCACCTAGGTTTTTTTTGAATATTTGACTACGACTTCCCCCCCCTCGTGATAGCCTTTGCCCGGAATCCCCCTTACCTGAGTATCACCGAGATAGGAGGTGGCCCCTTTCCCATTCCTTTAGGTTTACCTGTTTCCCCCGATTTGTGTTCTCCTGTAGGCGTTTAATGCATACCAAAGTTAGGCAGGACATTCGTTTCCTCTTGTACCCCCTGAGCGCAGCCAACTTATAAGAGACCCCCTATTACTCCTTTTCCCCGTTTGACTTCCCAACCTTGGATTCGAGCCTTGAGGCATTGACTCGCTGATTAATCCCATTTCGGCCCGGTCCCTGTCCTTTTAGGGGTTATCCCCCTGATCTCGATAATGCCCGTAAATCCCAGACTGACCTGGGTCGCGTGCGGGCCCGACTTTTGATGACTCCCCGGACGAAGCCGACCTGCGAGGAGACCCCGCGCCTGATCTACTCGCCCGCCTCTATAACAAACAAGAGTAACACAACCCGGGCCCGTCCGTTTCCAGGATCTATAAGTTTAGAGTTCGGTTTTTTTAGCCAAGTATACTGAATCCGAACACCTTTGTCGATGGTCCTACACAATCCCGAGAAGTTTCGCTCTCTCTTTTGATTTTTCTTGCAGCCTCTTCGGTTTCTGCGTGGAAATAGACCCCCTCCCCACGGATTCTCTTGTCTTCTTTTGAGCTTATGGAGAGACGGCCTTCGTGAGTAACCTTTGAAACCCCTTTGTGTTAATTGCTCGATCTGGTCCATTCCAAAAGCAACCCCAGAGGACAGATTTTTCATGCCGTCTCCTGTCTGACGAGGCCCTTGGGCGATCCCTCGAAGTACTAATTACCCCCGCTTTGATCGAGGAGATTCCTTGAGTCCCCCCTGATTTCCCCCCTCCAGGATCTGCTGCCGAGCAAGTAGAATCGAGTCCATTCCCCTCTTATTAAGTCCCCGATTGGAGATATCAGCCCAGGAGACCCATCTTTAGAGTGAATGGATATTCGCCTGCCCCCCTGTTCCTCGAACACCCCCCTCTTCAAGGCTGCCCAGCGGGTGCCCCATCGATCAGTTATATCTGGCGTTTCTGCCCGTCATTTTCCCCCCGATCTTGCCTTTTTGGACTCCCGCCCCGATGAGAGCAACTCCCCCCCTTTCTTTTCACTCCCCTCCCCTACATGATTTCCCCGCCCGAATTTCAGACCCTCTTGGTCCAAAGGCTGGATTAAACAGTCTGACTTGGTCTGCTAGGTCGAATTCCTCTCCTGCTTACCCTCCCACTATCAAGTCAGAGCCGAAGACACAGTCCTTGTTAGCCAGATACCTTCCGTTATCCTTGCCCACCTCGGGATCTTGGAACCTCCCTTCCCCCCCTTTCGCTGCCCTTTTCCGAACCTCCCCTCGTCAGGCGATACTCGCTTTGCATGTACCTTGATTGAAATCTCTTGGAAGGACCACTTGGTTTTTCCCTTCAGCCGGCTGATTGAGATTTTCATTACGAACCTCACCCTCGACCATTTCTGCAGAGAAGCGCCTTTTACAGGTCCGCCAGCATTTCTCTTATGCGGGGCCTTATACTCGTATTTTTTTGAGCTTCCCAGGTCTACTCTCCTTTAGTACTTGGACAAGAGTTCCTTGATTCGAGGCGATGACCCTTTGGTTCGAACCCTTTTCGCTCATTCCATACGCAAATTAAGTGGATCGGAAGACTTATACCGTATGACCTTTTTAAACCTTGCTTTTTTGTCCTTTGAGATGAAGATGGGAATCATTTAAGCCCACGATCGTTCTTCTGGGCTGCCCCCGCCCGCCGGTTTGATAACTGCCGGCGCAATGTCCGCTACGTCTCTTAGCAAGAAGAACGGCCAGTCCACAGCTTCCACTTCCCCAGGCGAAGTTCGTTTACATCCGCTCTGGACCCCTAACATTCCCTATGCAACCACCTTCGCACGTGTGGCCCCTAACCTTTTTAGCGTTATCGTTTACCTTCGATCCTTTCCAGGTTGTTTATTATGCCACCAGTAAATAAGGAAGGAAAATCCACCTCCCGGCCCGATACTTCGTTTTGATACCCCCCCCTGAGATACTTACGAGTGAAAACTTATCACATTCCTGACTTCCCCCGCTCAATCTGATTCTCTTCGAACGCCGCTTTTAAGGCTGGTTGACATTGGCCGCGGCCCGTCAAGCGGACCTTTGTTTTCTCCCCCGCTTTTCCGGGTGTTGTCACCTCTTGTGGGTTCCTTCACAATAACTTTTGAGGCATATGTTCCCCCCCAGACGGGAACTGGCGCGCTGCCGTGCTTTGTGTGAACTTCCACCGTTCCTTTGGGAAGTTTTGGATTTAATCAAGCATTTCCCCTGTCTTGGTTTCGAAGGTATTGCTGGCTTCTTTCTCCCCCGTGCAAGACCCCTCTTCTTTCCTCCTAAGTTACGCTGAAGCACGGGACGTATGCTCGCCTCCCCCCTAATTTCCCCGCCCGAGTTCAGCTTTTCACACCAGGACTAGAGCCTAGCTCCCTCCCCTAGATTTCTTTTCCATCCACCCCACCCCCCCCCCCCCCCCCTCGGTTGGGTTTTTTTTTTTTTTTTTTTCGCTCCCCTAGCTCGGCGCAACTGGTTTAGAGCCTTGAGGCCCCCCTATACTGTCCGTTGCTGAAAACTTGATCAATATTTGTTTGAATTGTGGTCTTCCCTGTGATCCTTTCCCCATTAAACTCTAACCGTCGTTTTGAACTGAGTATTTGGCGACCACGAACTGGGAGATCTCCTAACCCCCGAGGTCTTTTGTCTTTTTTTATTGTGGAGGCATACTAAGTGAATCTTCTCGGCTGATTTGTTCGTATTTTTGTTCTTTTTTAGTAGTGTTTTGATTTCAGACTTATCGGCGAAAAAACTGCGTATGACTGTAGTTCCGGATGGTCCTGCACGAGCTTGCTGTGAGAAACTCCTACCTCCGCGTCTCCCGCTTCCCTGCAAATCTTTCTTGTTGCTGGCTGCCCCCGAGGTTTCGTTTTTTATTAGTCACAACACAAATCTTATTTGCACTATTCCCTTTTTTTGTGTATCTCTGTTGTTATTGGCTTTTTGAATCTCCCTTTTTCGAACATTTCGCGCTCTGCGCCTAGCTTTTGCCGCTCCGCTTCGCTTTTTTCATTTCTTTGTTTTTCGCCCGCTGCTGCAATATCCTGCAAAAGTTTCTTCGCGGCGATCGCCCCTTGTGGACTGTTCCCCTCTTTTCTTTTTACGTTGTTTTTGCATCATCCTTCCACAGCGCAAAATAGAGGAACTTTATCCCAGCATAAGGAGGTCCCTCCGGCGCTCCTTTTAAATGCACTCCCCCCTTTGACGAATTCCCTATGGGCTATCTAATTCACCTGAGTTACCACGCCCCACCGTTTTGCCCCCTTTTCTCGGCTCCCTTGTCTTTAAGTCCCACCAGCCAACGAACGGCGACTACTATTTATTCTGAAGTCCTTGAATGATGCTCCGATGGATGGCCGAATAGAGTGCTTAACTGCATTTGTATTTCCCTAGTCGAGGCCCCCTTCTTCTCATCTGGTTGGTTTCCTATGACTAGTTCTTTCGCGCCTCGCTTTCATCCCTTGAACCTTTTTCCTTTAGTTTCGTTGATCCATAACCTTCTAAATTGTAATCAAATTAAATAGTTCCCCCCAATCCTAGAGGGGCCTTAACCCATTCCTGATTTGTTTCCCGGTTTCACTTTTAAGTTGCCAACCCCCTTCTTCCTTCCTGTTTTTCTTAGTAATCTGGCCAGAACATTCCATAGATTACTTAATTTGCTATGTCCCCCTTGAATCCGTGGAATGCCATGTGATTTTCCCCCGCCCGGCGTTTTTGGGTTGATAGTTTCATGTCACAATTGAGCCCTGAAGGTACTTATCCGACTTTTCCGGGTCCTGACCCGCCTTTTCAACCTTGATAGTTTCCCTTTCTTGTCTATATCTGGACCCGCCTGTCGCCACCTGTGGTTCCCCGATTTGAGATTCACGTTCCGTCTTTTCGCCCGTTTCCGACCCCTACATCCAGGTCTGCCTAGAACGCAGTTCACAAGAACTTTCCTTTTTAATGTGCAAGAATTTACACCCGTCTCCGGCCCACCTTTTCTTTAAAACTCTAGGATGACGGCTGGCCACGACGATCCCTGGAACCCCCTCTGATATGTTTTTAAACATGAATTATGAGTTTTCCCCCTGCCAGCATTCGTGTTTTCACGGAGTCTTTTAGAGGCTTTTTTGACCTGAGCGAAACTCCCATGTTCTAGGACCTAATTTCGATTCAATTTTTTTCCAGTTTGTGATCATCATGTTTTTCATTATGCAGTACGGTTTACGGTCAAATTCTGCGCCCCCCGATTCACGTGTCGAATTTGGAAGTTGAGCGATTTTGTATTTTATTTTTATCATGTTTCGACGCTGCAGGTGGCTGCAGTTCCCCTGAATCCGCCCCCCTCTGGCGCTTAATTTCGCTTCAACTTTACCACCAAGATTACCGTAAATGGGTATAGTCCCGTCTCAGGGTCCTTGAGTATCCCCCGCATTTCCCTTTTGCGTTTTTTTCCTTAGGCCTATTCCTTTTAGTTTTTAATAGTCCCCCTCGTCCGCGCTTCCCTTCCGCGCCTTTTGATAACCTTTTTGGTATGGGCCAAACCCATGGTCTGACCTTCCTCCCCTTTTCAGTTATCCCCGTTCCAGGTCGGCTTCAAGGGCTGTTCTTTTCTAAGGTTACCGCCCCAAGTGCCAAGGTTCCGCGCCATTCGCGCTGGCCATTCGTTACAGACGCCCTCGGTTTTTAACCCCTCTGAGTGGGTGCTCCTACCTTGATGGTGTGCTTCCTGATTCTCCCTACCTCCCTTTAACTGTTGTCTTTTACGAAGAACGGAAACTTTCTCCCCATTCTCGTGAACCCTGGTTTCCTCTCTTCCTAGTGACGACCTTCCCCCGTCTATGTCCGTGGGTGTCCCTCGGTCTTTGTTGCGAGCTTTGGAAACAAACTGACTCTTTTGAAACTATTCTTTTTTTCAGCTCCCCCCTTTCCCTTCTATCTTCTCTTGGGCAACCGGTGCAATTCCCACCGAGAGTGATTCCAGCCCTTGGCCTCAGCCTTTTTCCTTCTTTCCACTTTGCTCATCCCTCCTGCTCGAATTTCTGTACCTTCTAATGACCATCGCCACCTCCCATCCTGTGTTAGGAACATATTCGCAGTTATGTCGCCACGCAGTAAACCTTAAGGAGTGACCATCACTACACACGCGTGGGGAGCTACCAGACTTATCGTCCGATAACCTCCGTGTTTCTCTCTCTACTATTTTCCTTGATAGAAACTACGGGTTTCTCTTCCTTTGATAAAACTAAACTTTGGGATGCCCTTCAATTCAATGAAATTCTATGCCCCTTTTCTATCTTTCGCGGCTCTCTAGCCCCTCGCATAGAGTAGCTACACAGTAGTCCGGGACTATCCAGTCAGCGCGAAACATTCATGAACAAGACGATCCCAGTGAACCGATACCTTTAGTAATTATCCTTCTTTTGTCTATCTACCCCACTCGTTCCGTCAGCGGATTACCAAACATCTCTCAAGGACACTGTTCCCTTTTTTACTTACCTGCCTTTACCACAGTTTCTCTGCCAGGCCTGATGCCTGATAAGCGTCGGGGAAGCGCTTCCTAGCTTGATCCGCTAGGATTTTTCTCCCCCCTTACTTTCTCAATTCCGGCCCACTCGTGTTCTTCCCTACCGCGCTGCGTCTCTCCCCCCTCCACCCCGTCTTCCTTTGAAGATTTTTTTAACGCCCCAGTCGGCCCCTGCCCCCACGGTCGCGACCTTCTTTCCCGCTTCTTTCCCCCTTATAACCCCGAGAATTGCTGAAAGTACTATTTTCTTATTACTCTCAAATCTTATCAGAGAACCACTCATGGATACCAGTTTCTCGCCCCAGGAAACTTCTGCCCCTCCACTCCCCTTGCCGCCATCCAGACGAGGTTTTTTCAAGGCGAAACCAATGTGGCGCCCACCGAACTAAGTTTCCCCCAAATCCTCTTCCGTTGACAGTTTGTCTCCCGATGAAGAATATATTTCTTCGAGAATAAGCAGCTGTTTTCAATGTTACTCTCCTACAAACTCCCTTTTTGAAGTCCTTGAAGATCACAAATCACGTTGCAGGACCAGCTATCTTTCTCTAAATTTTCAGACTACCCAAACGTCCTTGATTAGAGCTCCATTGAACCGTCATCCGATATGCTGTACTGGATCTACAGGTCCTCTGAAACCCTATTTCCGCGCGTTGTTAGATCTTCCCAGGAAACGGGTATCTGCCTAGTTTCTATGCCATCTCTTCAACCCTAGCTCTTAGAAGCGTTCCTTCCTCGGAAGCTCTCCAGGTGATGGTCTGTTGTCTGAGATTCTTCTCCACAACCCTCCCCTCCCCTCCTGCTACTGCCCCACGGTTAGGTCTCTATAGTGATTAACCCCCTTCTTTTGAAGCTCTAGTACAACGCCCTATTTGTCCTTTAGAGGATTATTCCCCCCCTATTAAGAATGTGGATGCTTCTTTCCCAGGAACGTCTTCCATCGATTCGCAAATCTTTTTCCCCATACTTAAGCGACTTCTCCGTCTCCATCCTTTCTTCCTTAATATTTGACCCCCTTGTTTCTTTTTTGCCCCCTGTTTCTATGCTATTATTTATTAAGTGTTGTTGTTTTATATCTCCATTCCCCCTCCTCCCCCTTATACCCCACAGTGTGTTTTCCCTTTCAGCTTTTTTGGACCCCCCCAGACCGTATCAATGGACCCGGGTGGGACCACAGAAACCAGGACTTGAGAGGGTCCTTTCCCAGGTATTCCAGTTAGTCAAGACTCCCTCCAGACAATTTCCCCTCCCTGAGAATTGAATGAACCCTTAACTCGCGTCATCAAATTTTTCCTTCATTTTTCGTCGTCCCCCTTTTTTTGAAATTATAACCCCCTTTTTTTCTGAGTGATGTGTTCTCGGTTTCTCGTCCCTCTCCTGCACCTTCCACTACCCTTCTCATCCGCCCTCTTACAGTTCCCAAATGCTTCTGTCGCTTTGTCCCAAACCCTGCCTCTAGGCCTCACCCTTTGCCATAGAATCTTCCCCCGATTACTTTCTTTAATAGTTGCTGCTATCGGGACATCGATGCTTAGTCCGGTCTTTCCCATTTTTTCCCCGCTCCCATCGTGGACATCTTTCGGACCTCAATCTAGAACTCAATAGTTATTTTCATCGTCCATGAAACTTCTGTCTAGGCGATCTCTGAGTATTAACATTAACCTCTTCTTCTCCCCCTTACGTATGCACGGTTCCAAATTGTAATCATGTCCCTTCGTATCCCTCTTTTTAGTCGCTAAATTTTTTTTCCTTTAGGCGTGCACAAATTTTCTAGGAAGGATTTTTGAATGTTGCCCCAAACCTCTTCAGATTCCACAGGTTTTCTACCAGACCTTCTCACTAATTTCGCTGAGTCCACGAACTGGAGCCGAGTTAATTTTTTCTAACAACCTCCCCTGTTGCTCAAGGTCGCCTTCATTTTTTCTCTTTGTTCTCTTCGCGACGTGGACTCCTCTCAATTCCCTTCACAGTCCCGTGGTGCCACACGGCTTCGTTCGGACTGACTGATTTTTTTTCCTTTTTCCCTTTGACGACAGGTCGCCGCCATAACGTTATACTCCCGATTTTCTCGACATTGAATACGTTCCGGCAACAACAACTGTCACCTCTCCTTCTCCTTCCGTTCGTCTCTGAAGCACTCCTGGTTGTGCCTTCTTTACCTTCTACCCTCGAAGATCCTGATTGAAAGCCAAAAGTAACCTACCTATACTAATGTGTTTTTCATGTTCTTTTAGTTGTTTGGTTCTAAGCCTTTAATTAGTTTGAGAACTTACCTACACCATTGAGATACGCCCTTCTGAGAAGATTTTGTCGATTAAGCAACCTAGATACCCTTGATGGCTCGGTAGTGTTGACCCCTTCAACCTTATCCCTCTTTCTTTCGCCATGTCAGTGTCCTTCAGCTGTCCCTCGGGAGAACGGAGTCCTACCAACTTCCAGCCGTTACTTAGCTCTCTCCGATGACTTCGAAGATCATCTTGTAATACTCCAAGATTAGTTCCATCTAACTTTCAAAGTACTTAATTGGTCGTGAATTATCTGGAAAGAACCCACTGGTGCCTCTATTTCACGCCGAGCCCACTCTTCTATCTCACTCACAGAATTCTAGATACCTCCCTTCTACACTTATTTAGGAGTCGGGAGCCTGAACAACTTTCGGATCCCTGAGAAAAGTGCTGCCCCGGCCTCAAGGTTGTACGCTCTAGATTTGTCCCGATCTTGAATTGCCCTCACAGATTTCGACCTCCTTTGTTCCTTGCCGAAACTTGTTTTTCATCAACTGCAGCCGCGTAATACATCCCCTATTACCCTCCCCTCCCTCCTTCCCTAGAGTTCATCCCGACACCCTAGGTAAGATTCCCTCGTTCGTGCCACCTAAATCAATTCCTGCGCGGCCCTTGCATCTCTTCCAAGACGTTTAAGCCGTTCCAAAGACCCCACCGCTCTGCCTGGTCTAAAAATCCGTTCCCTATTCCCACCGACTGTTTTCTTTCTTGCGCATTTCTTTACATTTTTCTGAGTCCCACAATTTTTCTCTTGCAGATTTCTGCCTATCTCCATCACTCAGACTGGCCGTTAAACTGGACCCTTGTCCTTTCGCCGTTTCGTTTTGAGCTCCTACTGGCCCCCCCCGCACCCAGAAACCTGAATTAGAGTCTCTTCATCCGATCTCTTAAAATCATGATTTTTCTGCTGAGAAAAATCTTGATGTTTTTCTTCTAATTACCCCTCGTGACTACTGTTCTACAGACTAGTCCCCTGACTCTTACCCCGAGCCCTTCCCTTTTTATCCCTACTGACCCCCTTCCTCGGCCCCTCCCTCTTAGCTGACAACATCGATCCCCCCTCCCGGCTCTACATTCCGACGCCGTTACATCTTGCCCTCCGCGTCCATGCTGCCAAGCGTCGCTATGGTCCTCAGGTCATTTTCCTCCCCCACCCATTATGGATCTCGACAGCCCTGCCTCAGTTTTCCGCGACCCGACGAACCATTGGACCTCCCCTCTGCCGACCAGTTCACCCATTCCATCAGCGTATCTCTTTAATTGCTCCGTTTTCTTCCTGGTTGCCGGGATCGTGCCGCCTCTTTTCTCCCTATTAAGTTACTTGCCCGTCGTCCCTCTCGGGCCTACGGACATACTAGATAGACTGGGTAGTTCGTCCTCCCAACAATACCCTAAGCAGCTTCTTATTATATCTTAGATCCAAAGGAGTCGCACCTGAGAAGCACAGGCACCACTTTCTGTCGAGAAAGTCAAACTGATACCCCAGAGAAGAAGTAAGCACCGAACCTGTTTTTGTGGAGGGTGTTGAGTGTGGTGTTATTCAGGTCGTGGGCTTTTAGGGTGGTGGAAGTTTTTTTTTTTGTGTGTTTTGTTTTTTGTGTTTTTTTTTTTGTTTTAGACTGGGGGTTGTTTTGGGAGTGTTTTGGTGAAGAGTGTTTTTTCATTCGTGATGGTGTTCTCTGTTTTTGGAGGGGGAGGGGGTGTTTTTGTTTTTTTTTGCGTAGGCCATTGGGGGGTTGTTGGTTTTTGGGTTGCGTTTTGTTGTTGCGTTTTTGGTTTGTTTTTTTTTCTTGTTTTTCTTTTTTTGCTGGGTTTGGGTTCTTTTTGGGGGAGGGGTTTTTGGGGTTTTTTTTTTTTTTTTTTGGGTTTTTGGCTGCGACGGTTGTTGGAGTGTTTGTGACGTTGTTTGGTTGCGGTTGTTTGTTTTTTCGGGTGTTTTGTTTTTTTGGGGTGGGTTTGGTGGGTTTTTTTTTTTTGTGGTGGGGAGGGTTTTGAGCGTGGGGGTTCGCGGGCTGCCTGTCCTCCCCATTGCAGGACTTTTGGACGTTTAACCGAGGTGTTTCTCCCAAGAATACTAAATTCCTTACGTAAGAGTTTCTTGTACGGGCAGTAAGGCCCGAGCGAGGCTTTCTTTCCCCTGTCTTTTTTCCCCCAAGTACTTTCCCTGCCCGGTGTACGTCCCCTTCCCAAGCCTGTAACTTCCCGCTCTCTTTTCATTGTGAGTTATGCCCAATGTCACTTGTTTCTCCTCCCCACTTTTGAACTTTGACGCGCAGGAAGCTACCCGTTTTAGAGAGAGCCGAGGTTTCGCCCAAAACCATTACATCGCGTTCCGAGTCTGCGATCCCCTATCCCCCCTCGAGAATAGACAACATGTGTTTGCGATCTGTGAGTCCCAATCCTTACCTTTTAGCGCGCCCCTTGTTTTTTCCTTTCTGTGGCGGGTTTTCTTCTTTCCCTTCTTCGGAGCCCCCCTCCGAGACGTCGTCCAAAACATGTGCTATGGACCGAAATTTTTCCAAGAATTCCCATGATGACGACGGTAACCCCCCTCTTCCACATGATTCGTTTCTTCTTTCCTTATTCTGTTTGACTCTTCCCTGCTTCTTGACTGGTGCAGATTGTTCCCCTCGCGGCTCTTGGCAAAAACCTGACCTCTCGTTCCTTCTTTCTTTTTCATCGAATCTTGGTCTATATCTCCTCGCACCCCCTCCCCCCCTTGTCGATTATTTATGTTATTCTCCTGATACCAAATTCGTCCCCCCCCCCCCCTCACCCCTCTCTTTTCCCCTTTCCCTCTCCGTTTGAGACGAGCTGAGTTATGGTGATCCACTGCTTCCCCCCCCCGTGCCTCTGTCTTTTTTCCGGGATCTTCTCTGCTTCTTTATTCGTTGGCTCGTTAGAATATAGCCACCTTTTTTTACATTTTGACACCGGGCTCGCTTCTCTTCAAACTGAGGTTTATCATTTGTAGCGGTCCCCGATATGCGATTACTGCCCGTCCCTCCCCCATTCCCAGGGACTTTAGCGAACCCGCTTCTACATTTCTCAAATCCCCAGAACCTTCTTTCTTTCCTCATTCTCCTCTTCATCGGCGTATAAATCCTTACGGACTCCAGCCCTTTTCTTTCTCGGTAAACTTTAATTCCTCAGCATGAACTCCTACCCCCTTCCCAGCTACCTTGACAAATCCCTTTTTCTTTTAAGGGCATTCTTAGTAGATTTCGACAGCGTTTTTTCCAGACTTTCGCTGGCTTTATGCCCCCCCTTCGATCTCCTGCTGAATATGTTTTTGTCGAAACTTTTGTGACCCTGCTCGTCGTTTATTCGCGATACGCGCCTT
>Ga0179593_1358008_pt1 | contig 11854 bp, 9 predicted proteins | sample CZODoug2_1_08_16_FD_185931 | JGI IMG/M metagenome (GOLD analysis project Ga0179593, IMG submission 185931) | Vadose zone soil fungal communities from Angelo Coast Range Reserve, California, USA - CZODoug2_1_08_16fungal (PacBio error correction) | ecosystem: Environmental > Terrestrial > Soil >... | reverse complement strand
CCTTGCCGCAGGCGATAACTTCCCTGTGTTTCAGTTCGAATTTTCTGCTTACTCGATATGCGTCTGTAGCTATTTGTTCCCAGTCCAGTAGTCGGCCGTGTTCACGGTACTTCTTGTCATTTGCGCGACAGAATGCTGAAGCCCGAAGTTGACCTCCGCGACGCTCCAGTTGTTTTTCGTGCTCTGCTTCCCTCCTTTCTCCTGCTTGTTTCCTGCCATCATGCTAGTGGCAGTTGCTAGTCGCCGCCGTCGCTGCTCCGATTGTTGCGAATTACGAGCGATGTCCTGTTCCCTACCAGCAACAGCCGTGTTTCTGGCCCCTTTCTGGCTATTTTTTTCAAACTCCGCTTCTTTTTTAACATTATTTTCGCGGTGGGGTTTCGGTCTTGGGAAGTTTTGAGTGCGAGCAGGGGTGCCCTTCGATAGGAGTCGGCCCCGCAGCAGCGGCACTACCGTAGTTGCCCAAGTCTTTACGAGCTGCTTTTCCCGCCTCCACACCGTGGAGCGCCGCAAGGGAGCGCCCATTCGGCTCCCTCTTATTTTCGAACCCTCATAGTCCCTCTGGGCGAACTTCGTCCGTATTTCTAGTACTCTATTGAGCCTGAAATTTACGTGCCACCACTATGCGCCTGCGGGTGCTGGTGGTTCTTTGTTTGATTGTTTTTTGGGAGTGAAATTTCTGGATTAGCTGCGTCGCTATGTGTTGTGTGTCAAGAAGCGTCTTAGTAGACTTTTCCGACATGTTTCGCGCAGAGAATCGCGGTTGACGCTGTTTCCGGCTTTTGCATTCCCGCCAGATCTATATAGAGTTTATCTTGCTCGAACTTCCCGATCGGGCATAGTTTCTCCTTCCATTTAGATGTGAAGATATTTTTTTGCATCTAGAATTCCTGACGTTTTGGATCGCTCACGCCTTATGTCTACGCCGGATGGAAGTTGGTGATAAGCACGTCCTCCTCGCGTTTTTTACCATCGGGACATAGCCCGGTCTTCCCGCAAAGCCCCCCCTCTTTCGCCAGTCGCCTCACTTTTCTTTCCCTCCCCTTTCAAACTCGCCGGCTGCAGGCCCGGATAGAGCCTTCCTCTCCGGCGATCACATTCAGCCGCCCTGCCGGTATTTTTCCGCCCGCCCGCTCGCACGTCCTCCGTAGTCGGAGCTTCGTCACATGGCGTTCCCCTGCGATATTTCGGGCCCTCTGTTTCGTGATTTTGTAGCATCGGCCCGTCGCATATCGTTAATATCTGAACGTCGGCTCCAGTGGTTTCGTACCGGTCGTATTCAGAGCGATTCCTCCTGGTCACACCAAGTGGGATCGTTTCTTGTTTGGTCCGCCGTGAAGCCCTCCGCTTGTGGGCATTGGTATGAATTCCACTCTTCCAGCGTGCCTTTTTCTTTAGCTGCTACTGGTGAGCGCTGCTCCATTATGCGGCGGTTTAGTGAGCTGTTGTCCATCTAACTTGATTTGACATGGTGAGCTACGTCCTTCTCTTTGCTTCTGTTACTCGCTTTGATATTAGTTGTATAAGATTTCCATTCCCAAATACGTTCCCTCCTTCGGATTTTGTTTACCCGGCTCCTGTACCCCGCTCTTGCTACTGAGAGACTGGATCCCTTTCTTGTGACTGATGTTGCAGATTCATATGTCAGCCCGTATGCGATTCTCCGGTACCTCAGTTGCAACTCGTCCCAGTCTCGGTTTCTTTGACCCTTTTGTGTACCTGTATTTACGGAGCCTTTCAGTATCCTCCCGATCTCCGATGCACGAATTCTGGGTCAGGGCCGTCGAGATTGATTATGCTACTCTGTATTCCATTCGCTCATGTCAATTGCGATCGTTCACGTGGCCCCTTCTGTATGAGTTCCTAAAACCGTACTCCAATTTCATTTCTTTCCTTTGACATAGTGCACTTTCAATGGATTTTTTTCGCCCTGCTTTCCCTCCCATCACGAGTGATCTGAACTATACCGGTGTTCAGCATCCCACTTGTGTCGTGAACCCCCACTCCCCTTCTGAGAGCCGAACCTTATCCAAGCGGGCATGGCTTTTTTGTATGTCGATCTCCGTATTAGGACAATTTGCCAGACAGATCTTGCCAACCAACTCCTTTCAATGCGGAAACGGGCTAACGAGTCTTACCTTCTGACAACGGATTTCTCATGATATGACTTTTCCCTTCTTATTAACGACGACACGCTTCGAATCGTTCTTTTTGACACATTTCAGACTTTGCATTTTTTTGTTTTTAACAAGCATAGGTATTCCCACTCGGGGGACACTTGATATGGCTTCCCGCCCAAGCAAAGCACTCGGTGTCCGATGATTGACGTCGAAAAGAACTTAAGTTCCCTTTCCCTTGCTCGTTCCCCCCCTTTCCAGTGAGCTCGAGTTTCCTTTATTAATTCATGAAAGGGTGAGTATTTTTTTTAATGGTCTATTTTTTCTTTCCCAGTCGATTCTGTTTCCTTTTGGGATGTGACGTTTGGATATCCGGCTAAAGCCCTTACATGCCCTCTGGTAATCCTTGGATACTAGCGTCTTTGCGCCTCTATTATTGGTCGCTCTTTTCCCCTCGTTTTGGCGGTGTTTTTTACAGAGCTTTCCTGCCCAACCGGTTTCCCGCACAGCATACTCCGTGGTCTTGTTTCTTTCGCTTATAGGATTCTCCCATGACTTTTTAAAGGGAAGCCATGTACTTTTAGCGCCCTATTCCCGCATAACTTCCTTCCTGTATCCCGACCTATGCCAGTTTTGGTTCGTCGTATTTTTATTCTTAATGTGCACCGGACAGATCCTCTTTGGTTAATTACATCTGGCGCGCGCGTTTTCTTTTGTTGTCGCTGGAACAGATAATGTACCCTATGCATTCCCTGCCCCGAATTTTGTGTGTCTACATAGCGTTGTTAAACAAAACCCTGAATTCCTTGACAGGGGTTGATCCGGAACAACGATGCGTGGACTCAGGTATGCATGCCGAGTGGACAGCTGGGCCGGTTAAGCCCATTGTTTTTTTTGATATCCATCAGTACAAGAAATCCGGGCTGTTCATACCTATTCTCTTACTCTTCTACGTTCCCCAGTTTTGGAGCTATGTTCGCAATTGATCCCCTGCACGGTTGACATTATTCTATAGCTTCTTTGTTCTAGGACTTTGTATGGAGTTGTCTTTCACCGCTCCGAGGCGGTTTTTACACTCCCTTACCTTGAGCCCGGGCGCCTTCGTTTGGATACGGGACCCCTTTTTCCTGTCGATTTCCGACTGCTGCTTCTCCCACCTAGGCGGCCTTGTTTTTTCTCGAGTCATCAGACCCGTGCCGCACCGCCCCGTCATCATCTTGACGCCGTTCTTGGGCTCTCAACCTGCCACCACCTCCATCACTCGTGCTGAATTCATCCTGGTTCCCAGGTGCGTGCCTCCGGATTTCAGCTTTATGCCTGTTCTGTTACACGTTAGCACACTGGACGGATTCCCCCCCCACAGAAGCTCCGCCCCGCTCAATTATGAATCTCATGACGCTTAGCAAAGACGCAGCAATCCTTGGTTGTTGCTCATCTGTCTGGTTTTTTACTCGTTGGCCTTTTCCCCCTCTCTTAATTGTTCTTTCCCGCGTGTATCGTTCCATCCCGTCGGTTGTCTAGACCCGATTCATATCTCGCCCAACAGTCGCAACCCCTGTAGCTTGTCTTGTCGGCATGCAGGTCCTCCACCATAGGTCCGCCGTGCTGGACAACACATTTTTCGATCGTGGTACGTTCTTTTGGCTCCTGCTGTTCCATCACCGGTTCTACTTGGTGCCACTTACGCCTTGTACAGTGTCATCTACGAGACTTTCCTTACGTCTCTGACAACAAGGGGGCTCTCTTTTGAAGGTCCGTACATATTCGTCGGGTTTTTCTCCTGCTGTCCCGCCTCGGCGGCTAGTGATGTTCTGTCCGGTCCATGGTATCAGGGACCCAATATTTGTCAGTGTGACCCTCTTCGAGATCGGCACTCTTCATTGTCCATCTAAATTACGACTCCTGTTGCCAATTCTCTTCTCTACCGACGCATGATATCGCCGATGTCAGCTCCGATTCGATACACGAGACCCCCTTATCGCCTGACCTTTCCGGGATCGGATCAAGTTAGAATTCCCGACGCCGTTGATGGTTTTTTCTTGGCGATCTTCCTAGCCGGATCGTAAATACGTCCTCGATACCTTTCTTGTCTACTGGGCCGGCTCCTCAGCAAGCCGGCGCCCGCCGACTGACTTCCTCGCCCGAAGAGAGAGGCTGTTCCCCCCTGTTCTCAAGATGCGCGCCCACAAAATTAGCGAGTTCCTATTTTTTCTCTTTTTTGGCTCCAGTACCCTCGCCGTCTCCGCACCCGACTCTCGCGCGGGATCCCCAGCTCTTTCATTAAGCCGCCTGCCCCGCAAAAAGCTTCGGTCGCCTTTTTCGACAGTCCTGATTTACTGTCACTGCTTTTTTTCACTTTTTATGTCTTTTCAACACTTTTGCCAACGACCACACTTGTATTACTAGAAGCTCCATTCTGTTGCCGTGGCGACACGCTTTCTTGGTCCCGATGCAGCCCGGTCGGTCATGCGCTTCTTCCTCAAGGTATCCTCCTCATCCCACATCAATTCCGCGTTGTGTCGTGCTGTTTGCCCCGCTTTTTTATAAGACGGTCTTGTACTCCTCCTCCAGGGGTTTTTGAATTGACCACTTCTAGGACTTTTTTTTAGCTTCTTTCCGACCGACGCATTGATCTTCAAGTCGGTTTTACTTGCTAAGTTCGTTCCCGGCGCTTTGCTCCCTCCCGGTCTGTCACTCTTGGGTCATCACTGCGGAAGGGAGTTCTGATGTGTCTTGGCCGTGCCTTATTCTTTACGCTGCTGCCCCTAGCACACAGGTTTGCAAGTAATGCGGTGCACCTTAGTCGTTCCTTTTGGACATGGCTGGAAGGGTCAATGGGTTTACCCCCCTCTTTGAGCATGTGGCCCTCCTCGTCCGCTTCTCTATCCGTCCGTGCTTCGCCTTTGGCTGAGGGGTATTGATTGACGAAGCCCCAGACCGCACTCACTACATGTGCAGATGCCTTTGCCCCGTCCCCGGATCCGAGCTTCCATGATGAGTACCTTTTCCCGCACTGTGAAGTTCTATATGTTTCCGAAGGTATCCCTGGAGTTTTTGTACCTACAGTTACGCATCGGGTTTTGGACGCCACGAACCCGGTTCATAGCGTCTTGGGCACGTCTCGATCCATCTATTTGTGCCCGGATGCCTTTTCGTATCTCAGGGTTTTTGTTTCTTTATTTTTCTCTAACGCCTAGACTCTGTGTGCTTGGCCGGTCCAACCTCACGGATTGTTTGTCTTTGTCAATTTTGTAACCCCCCGTGGTTATTTTTGGTCTGTCGGTCGTTCCCGTGTTTTAGTGTATTCAATCTTTTTGTCTTTTTATCGGCGTCATGTAGCAAACTGTCCGTTTTCACTCTTGTGCCAAATCACATCAGGGTAAATGGCCCCGAGTTTTGGTTCCGTGTCAGCAACCTACTTATTTTGCATTGCACGGAAAAACCTTGTAGTTATTGCTTGTGCCCGGGGTCCCCCAACGGGTGCCACTCTTTCCGCTGGAAGAGCCATTTCCACAGACTTTCCGCCGGTGTACCCGCGTAATTTCAAGTTAATTGCCAGTTTCATTCCCCTGCCATCAATTGTTGTGCACCTGATGTAGATGTTCCCCCCTAATTTTCCAATCCGTCTTCTTGTGAACGTGGTCTTCTTGTTGGCTTCCCTCCTAGTGAGGACAGAAGATACTTCCCCCCTAAGGTTATGTGACGATTTTTTGCTCTTCTATTTTCTACACTCCTTTTGTTTTTTGATTGATCTCCTATTAGTCTACCGATTCTTCTGGGAACGTCTTTTTGGCACGAGATTGATTCCCATGAGTACTCCCCCTTCAACCCAGAGCGCCGGTATCAATTAGTCCCGGCCATCACGCAAAAGTTCTAACCCCCCTTTCCAGACCCGCCTTTTTAGAAAAAAGGGCTTAAATCAACTTCTTCCGTCTCTTTTTTTGGCCACCGCAGTAGATGAGCATCCGTTTCGTCCAAGGCGCCTATGTTTTTTTTTACCCGCTATGGGGCACCCCCTACACCCCTAGATCCCACGTCCATTTTCTGTGCTGACTGCAAACCCGTCTTACGTTTTCCCAATTTACTGACCCCTATAGTCCTTCTATTCCCACCTTGCTTTTGCTTTTCAACTGATTAACAAATCCAGCCTTTTTCCCAGTTAAAGCCCTCCCTACCCCCAAGATTTTTATCTTTGCTTTTTACGTTTTATTTTGCCAAACCTATTACAAAATTTAACGGTGGCCTTGTTTTCCGAGTACAAGTCTAGATTCAGTACGTCATAGTGCCAACTTTCTATTTTAACAAGATTTTTCAGACGACTCGTTTCCGACTCGAGACCGTATTTCGGTCTCCACTGGTCCCGTCGTTCGACGATAGTCCAACCAGCGTGTTTTGAGACGGTCATCCAGTTCCTACGGATGCGGCCTGAATTTTTTGCTTTTTTGCGGTTCCCCAACCCCCTTGCCCCGCTTGCGAGACCATGTTTGGGCCCTTCAACCCCTTCTAACTTTTTTTTTTTGCCCGACTGCACCTTCAGTCTCTGACAATACTTGTGTCATTTCCTACAGTCAGATTTTTTCCATTGCACCTTTCAATCGTGTTCTTCAGGGCAAAAACTCATCTAAGGCTACATGCCTTTACGGCAAGCCTAGATGGCTGCTTTAATTAAGCAGTTCAAACTCGCCGAATTCTGGACCGTCGTCCCGTTAGCTGAGCGAATCCCCCCGAAGGCTCCTGTGATGAATGGCCCTCCCACCTGAAAGATTTGTTAGGGACAAGCGCGCGTTCTTTACGGTGTCCCCTAGGCACTTTTCGTCTCCGTGTTTATTTTTCCTTTGAAGCGCTTCTTTTTCAGGTTGGGCGCCTTTCCCCCATGTTGCTCTCCCGTTTATCTTCCCAGTTGCCTTCAAAGTTTGGCGAGAATCGGATCAAATTGATTAATATCTTGTAGCGGGCTGCGCCAGCGACCTTGACAGTGTTGTTAGGCGTTAGTGTTAAGAGGCGGGCTGCTTCTACCTTGTGACCGCCTAGGTTTTCTCGCCCTAGTGTGGTTCGTTTCACCATCTTTCATACGGCGTTTTGTCTCTTTCTTTTGTTTCAAAATAAGTCTCTTTGATTAACAAAGTCTTGGCCTGGCTCTGGCGATAGCCGTCTTCACTCGTCCTTGGTCTCAGGTCCCCTGAAGTGCGGCACTCGTTTAGCCCGAAGATTGTGTTTTTCGCTTAAGGAATTTCCAAGAAGAACGCTCTAAGCTTGAGCTGTATGTTTTGTATCACCCCAGTCCTCTCACCTTTTCCCCGGATCGGCGCGTTTTTGCTGTTTTCGTATTTAGGGGCATTGATAAGCGATTCCCATGCTAGTGTTTTTCTCTTTCTTTTCTTTTTAACGTATTCTTTCCTTTCAGTTTCGTACGTCTTTTCCCATTTTTAGTTTTTAGTCTGCACAGCCTTTTTTTCCCTCTGGCCGTCCTTGGTTCACTCCCTACCCAACCTTTTTGATCAATGCCGCGGCTTTAAGTGCCCCCAACGCCTGTGTTCGGCGTTTTGGGACTCCCCTACCACATGACTTGTGCGTAAGTGCCCGTGATGGGGCAATTCTTAGAAGATCCGTAAAGGCTTTTTTATAGCGGCTGTTTTGTTGCCCAACCCTTGTCGTTTTAAGTTTTTTTAAGTTTAGCCTTTATTTATGTAGATCCCGTTTCCTCACAAAATTCGCTCTGGTTTTGAACCCCATTCAACGTTTCCCCACAAAGTATCTCTTACCCTAGTTTATCTTTCACTAATGCTGTTGATACTTCTTGCCCCCTGTCCAGTTCGGTCCTTCTTCGTTCTGAAATGGTTTCCCACGAATACCGTCCTACGTCTGATTTTTTCTTTTTTTGCATGTGTGCTTGACGCAGCTACCGAAATCAGTCTCGACGGAGTTCGCCAGGGTCGAACCCCCGAGATCCTTTAGTTCCTAGCAGACGGGATGACCCCTGTTAGTACGGAGGCAGGCCCTTGAGCCGCTGAGTAGTACAATGTTCACACCGGCAACTGAGCTTGACCACAAACGACCCTTTGCGGTGTCCAACTAGTCATAATGGATATCATTCTTTATGTACATGTCTTAGTGTATGAAAGGACGTGCCCAGCGAAGGATTTTCTTGTTAACTAACTCCACACTTATTATCCTGTCCTCCAACTGTGATCCCGGCCTGACTTTTGTTATCCAAACTTTCCCTCCCCCCTAATTCTTTCCCCCCAAGAGCACGGTGTTTTTTTACCTACGGTGGGACCCTCTATACCTTTTTACAGAACCCCCTCCCCTCACTTTCTTCTTCCGTTGGTTGCTCACCCCCGGGACACCCCAGAAAGGTCAACCCCCCTCCCTCCCCCCCCTCCACCCCCTCCCATCCCAACCACCCCCTACCCCCCCACCTAATCCCCCCCTCAAAACCCCCCCCCTCCCCATTTTTACTGCCCTTGAAACCTGGTTTCCCCACCTACGGTTGCCGCTCCTGATGCGTGCGTCTAAAACTGAAGATTTACTTGTCCTCGTTTCACTCCGCAACCCCTCTCTGTCTGCTGCTCCTTTCCAACATGCCGGTTTACGTACCATTTTTTTGATGCCTTCCTTCCCCGTTCTTTTTTTTTTCTGTTTGGGAGGAATAGCTTCCCTCAAACAACGGGCCCGTATTATCCTGCGCTCAGCCTTTGTCTGGGGCAGTGTACTTCCCTTCTCCTGATCCCTCCCGTTTTTTTTGGTGCTTGTTGATCGCCCCAGAATTCAGGCTGCCAATAGACCTCTGTTTTTTTTTCCGTTTTCCGACTGATTCCCCCTTCCCCTCACCAAATGTTAAGCATGCGCGTGGCCACTTACCTCCCTCAGATTACTCATATCTCCCTCCCAATCTTTGTACTTTTCTTTCACACGACTGCCCTTACTCCCTCCCTTTTTCCCTCAATCCTTGGCTTTCGTGTTTTTTTGGCTTTTTGCGGCACGACCCAACATGCTTCAATTTCCCTCCGACTCCTTATGCCGTACCCCTAGCGTTTACACCACCCCACCCGCTCCCTGTTTAAGTTGTTGTCTCCCGGCCGTGCCCGTTTGTCGTCAGTGACCCTTGCCATTTTTTCTTTGAGCTGAGCGTCCCCCAGTGGAAACTCCATTCCCCTGTTAAAGACTACTTTTCATACTTTCCTCCCCCTTCCCTTTCTGTCTTTAGGACGGATTTTGACTTCAAAGACGCTTTTTTTTCCACTCGCTTGTTCTTTTTTTCCAAGGTCCTTTCTAAGGAAGATCTCGACTGCCCCCTTTTTCGACTGTTCGTCTCCTTCGCTGCTCCCCAGTTTCTTTCTTTAGTGGTAGTTGTCATTTTTGCGCCTTCACGTGCCCGCCGTCCTCGTGCTTGTCCCGTTTTTCCCACACACTTCCCACCACTCTTCCCTCGTGCTTACGGCTACTTGGGCCCAACCAGTTTCTTCCCTCTCCTTGGGGATTTTTGCCCCCTTCCCGTTATCCCCTTTCCCGCCATATCTCCTTAACTCCCTTTCGAAGAAACCCTATTTTCTTTGGTTACCACTTACGGTGGCTCTTAATTTTCCAAACCCCCAAGTCGTTCTTTCTCACACTTTTTGTTACCCTACCAACCTTTCATCATTGACACAGCCCCCCTTGTTTTTTGGGCAAGTGCTCACATGAAGCTCTCCCCCCCCCCCTTTGACATCCACAGCATTTTTGCCTTATGCTTTCTTCACATGTCCTCCTTTCCGTTTTTCTTTGTTTTCCTTTATGTTTCCGTGGGTCATGATACAACCGACGTGTCGGAGAACCCCACCACAGTTCCTTGTTCATTGCTATCGGGCTCAACTTCTCGGTTTTATTTCTCTTTCTTGTTATGAGCTTCCTCGTAAACGTTAACATATTTCTTCTGGACACTGCTTCGTCCGCGTCCTCTGTAATCCATCTACTCCGCCTTCTGTTAAACCATTCGCCACTGAAGTCATAATACATCCTTTCCCCCCCCCCCCTCCCCACCGAAACCTTCTCCCTGACTTTCTTTATTCTCTATGGCTCCATTCTAAATATCGCCATCCCCCCTATTGGGCCCGTATTGAGCCCCCTTCACCTTCCTCTTTCTCTTTCTTTTCCCCCGTTCCTTTGCACCTTTCCGGTTAATGAGATCCCTCTTCCTCCCACTAGATTTTTTAACACCTGTTTTTTATTCAGCTTGCTTTGTCTTAGTTTGAAACCCCCATAGTTCAGTCTTCTTCCTGTTGTCTGAGCGGCTTTGCCCTCCCCCCTCTTCTCACCACCTCTCCCGGAGCCACTATCCGCCCTTGAACTCACCCAGTCCAAACCACGCTTTTCCTGACAGAGTTGAGACTTTATCCCGACTCATACAGTCCCCATCGTGAAATTCATTTTTCCCCCTTTTCTGCTTGTGCGGACCCCCCCCCCTCCCCCGCCGACCCATTTGCATTACCTTCAGAAGCCACTATTTTTTCCCTGCCCCGCCCGTCTTCTGATATCTCGCTTCCCCCCCGTTCCCCACGATCCCACACGTGGGAACTCCCTTTTGCTTTTTTTGGGAAACCCTCCGTTCCCCTTGTTCTTTTCTCCCTGACATTCCCCTTTTTCCGCCCCTCCCCCCCTTCCGATCGCTTTGTAGTAGATTTCTCTCTCGTCCTTAGCACGATAGATGTAATAATCTAACGTCGTTGTCCCCCCTTTCTTCCATTACGCCTTTTTTAGTTCCCGTCTACGGGCATCTTGATCTGCTCCTCGCTCTAGATTGCCTTGAGTCCCCACACAGTCTGACTTGCCGGGGTCCCTTATGGGCCTATATGCTCCCTTACTTTCTTTTTCCCTTCTCCATTTTCCCCTTTCCCCTCTTGGGTGTTTTATGTTTACCGTTTTTTACTTTCAGCCTCAGGACTAATTCCTTTCCCACTCCCATGCCCTTACCACAAATTTTGAACTTTTTCCCCTTCTTTTTCCCCGAGTTTGTTCGTCCGAGGCCTGTTCGTCCCCTCTCAAGAGCACCTTGGCGAGCTTTTCCCTGTCCCCTATTTTTTCTCTCTCCCGCTTTGCTGCCCAGGTTGTCTTCTGGACGTATTGACTCACTCTCTCCCCCCTTATGCGGTTGTGATCTTTTCTACACCAAAAGTGTCCCTTTTCAATTTAATAGTGTGATTTTTGGGACCACTTGTCCTTCCCCCCAACCATGAACTTTGATTCACTCCCCCTTGATTTTCTTGCACGTGGTTCCAGTTTTGCTTCGTATTCCCATTCTGACCCTTTTTCCTCCAGTTGTTGGTTTGACCCCTTTTCCCCCAGGCCTTGGTTACCTATTTGGGAGTCTATGTTGTTCGGTCCTTGTTGACGCACCCGTTAACTACTATTTTTTTCTTTCGTTGACCTTCGCATGTCGTCCTTCTCTGACTGTGCGTCTTGGTTTCCCCATTCCGTTTGGGTGAGTCCATATTTCACTCCCCTTTCGCTCACCCCGTGATTTTTCCCCCCCATGCCCTGCGTTTCTTCCTCAAGTACCTCTTTGTGAAGTTAATCCCTTTCTTTCCTCCCCGTCGACCTTTTCTTGGCCTTTTATGTCCACTTCCAGTCGATTTTTTTGACGAACTGGAAATTCCCATCCAAATTTTTTCTGTGTGTCACATGGGTTCTTTTGTTTTACCTTCGTTTTCCTCAGCTATCCGTGCCCCCCCCCCCTCCTTGAGACAGAACCTCCCCTTTCG
>Ga0179593_1311947_pt1 | contig 11854 bp, 12 predicted proteins | sample CZODoug2_1_08_16_FD_185931 | JGI IMG/M metagenome (GOLD analysis project Ga0179593, IMG submission 185931) | Vadose zone soil fungal communities from Angelo Coast Range Reserve, California, USA - CZODoug2_1_08_16fungal (PacBio error correction) | ecosystem: Environmental > Terrestrial > Soil >... | reverse complement strand
GAAGCGCCACCTTCCTTCCCCAAACTGCTCTAACATGTAAGTGGCGTCACTCCCCCCAAGCCAGTCAATGCGTGCTTTGTTTGACATTTTTTCACGCGGCCCCTTTCCCAGGCAAACGTCCTCCTCACCCTCCCGTCAAATCTTTTAGACCTTTTCCTTTCCGCGAATGTCCCGGTTCGCCGCGGAATCTCTTTTCTTTCCTGGTTAAGAAAAGACGCGTCCCTGATGACGACTCTTTTTTTCTTTCCCATAAGTATTGTTTGTTTCTTAGATTAATTTACGGTCAATTTGACTCGGTTGCAACGTTTCCTCCCTTGCCGCGGGCTCGCTCTTTTGATTCTTCTTCACCACCTTTGACTTTCTTTTTCTGTTGATTTTGTTCGTTGAGGACTATGAAACTGTCCTTCTTCCTTTGTTTGTTTTTGTAAATCCTGCTTACCGCGCGTCTGTGGTGTCTGTTTTCTAGTTTTGAGAGCCGCGCCGTTGGCTGCTTCCCCCTCTTTTTTTTTCGATGAATTGTGGACGTGAGGATGATTTTATGCCCCAGGTTTTGCATCAGCGACCTTCATTCCTTTTCCTTAGCCTACCCCTTCTTCTGCACCGCATTCGAAACTTTGTTTTTTTCTGAGCTTATGATTCTGAGCGACCCGGAATTGAATCGTTTTCTTATCAGAGTCATTTCCAAGTATTAAGATATTTTAGTCTATCGTTGTCACTAGGACCCCATTTCCGCCAGTTCTCAGGCATTCCTCCCCCCCCCGATTTATCTTTCCCGGCTCGTGCAGCGACGGGTCTAATTCTTTTTTGACCCGGGGATCTTTGAACAGGTTATAGGTTTTCCTTGCACCGGCAATCCCGATCCCACCCTTCTGCTAGTGTTTCCTTAAGTCTTGGTTACTCAACTCCTTATGCCCCCTCGGGTGCGTCCAGTCCTAATTGAACTTGAGCCGTCTTTGCTAAGGACATTGACCCCCACCGTTCTTCCCACAGGTGAGGAGACTCATTTTACAGACTTTTATTTGTTTGACCCCCCCCCCAATATCAACCTTGACGTGCTTTCGATTGTTAGCGCCTTCCCCTGTGGAGGCTTCCTGATTCTTCTTTTGGCCCTGTCCCTCAATGGTCCCCCATCAGGTCTGCTTTCTGTTTCTATCGAAACTTGCTTTTTTTTTTCCTAGAAGTGTAACAGCGTCGGCCCTCCTCACCCCAGAGAGGATTCTCTTCTTGTGCACTGCCCCAGGCGTCTTGGTCCCCCCCACTTCTGACTTTTTTCAGGGGCGTACCTTGAACCCCTTTTGCCATCCGTCCTTTGGTGGTTCCGGTAGCTGGTGGCAAGGATTTCTGCGTGCTTTCTTTTGACCATCCATCCCTCATCATATTTCCTGATGTGATAGATCGGCACAAGGTCCGGCGACCCACACCCCTTTAAGCTCCTGATGGCCTCCTAGCAACAGGCCCTGTGAGATGTAAAATCATTCCTTCTGACGGAACGCTTCCATCCCATTGCCAGGCCTCGCCAGGTCCTTCAAGAGACCCCTCCCGACCCAATAATTGGGTTTTAGGCAAGCGCTAACTCCCTCGATATCCCAGCCCGCGTTCTCCCTTTTTTGTTCTTTCAATCCCCCCTACCCCGAGGCCCCCCCACCGTTATCATCCCCCCTTCCGTCGACGCGGCGGCGCTCGGGTTGGTGGTTTTCGTGGTGGCACGGACATTCTTATCCAACCCGGATTATGCGGGTTTCAAGGCTGAACAGGTTTCATACCCTTCCTGCGGTCCCCTCCCTCTGTCTCTCCTCTCGTTTGTTGAGAGAAGCTATTTTTCCCCGGGCACGTTTTGGATGCTTGCGCTTATCGCCCTTACCATCAACTTAAGACGCCCCCGACTTGTCATTTTCTGTTCGGAAGGGACTTTTTGTGTGTTTTTCATCGGGGTTCCCATTACCGTTTCCCCCGGTATGTTTTGTCGCGAGCTTCTTTTCCAGATCTTTTTTCCCGATTCAAACCTTGGAAATCCGGGCGGATCCTTTTCCCCATTCACTCAGGCGGTCCGTTCCTACTGATCAATGTTCTCCCTCACCTGTGGGTTTCCTATAGCTTATTGTCTCTTCCCCCCATTTTTCTTTATTCTTTCGTCCTTCCTCTCTGTCTTTCGGAACTGTCTCAATTTCTTTCTACTGACGAAACATAGCGTCCCCATTATATCCTTCAACAGCTTGTCCTCTTTGAATGTCGCAACTCCCCGATTCCTCCACATCTTTACAGGCCCGGCCCTTCCTCCCGTTTGGAAGTTCCTGTACGTTCATACACAAGGTTCCCCCAAGTGATAGATGCCCCAAGAGATTGGTCGCTTGTCTTTCCCTGGTTTCGGACTATTGTCTGATTACTGACCTAGCCAGGGATGGCTTCCTCCCAATTAACGCGATCACTCCCCCCCTTGCAAGTACCTCATTCCTGGGTGTGACCTCTCCAGGTTTTTTCCTCCCAATCTGCTAGCCATCATGGCTGACATTTTTTTGTATATGTTTGAAACAACACCCCGTAGCTTTAAGAGTCTCCTCCCACAGTTTTTTTTCCGAAGTGTTTTTGTAAGTATCCCCAGTTCTGTCGATCTCGCGAAGTTCATGTGCGGTTGAAAGTTGACCACTGTTTTCTGTCGCCTTCCCAGAATCGCGACGGCCCCCCGTTCTTTCCTCGTCCCCAATAACAATTTCACAGCGATCTACCAGGGGCCGTTTTTTCTCGGGATGGAAATCTACCAGCCTTTCCCCCTCAATCTCCGAATCCCGCGGGTCTACTTTCCCCATCTTACCCATCTTGGTGTTGCGAGAACCTGGCTGGCAACTTTTTCAAAAAGGAAACTATACGGCTATCGGCGGATCCTACGCCGATTAAAGCCTCTATCCTCACCCCCCCTTGTTTGTTGAGTTTTCCTCAACCCTTACAGGTTTTATCTCAGCACCAAGTGATAGCGGTGCTCATAGGGGTCTCCGGCGCAATTACTGTCCCGGCTCGACGGCTTTACTGGGTTCGGACCCCTTTTCGGGGACTGGGTGCGACTATACTTCTTCCATAGGAGTTTCTGGACTGCTGCCTTCCTTCGCCCCCCACGAGCTGCACAGGACCCTTTTCGCCTTGCAGGCTTAAGGCAGTTTCGTCCCCAAGTCCCGTTACAATACGTCCCATGCGATTCCCCTCTTTCTTCGATTCTGAATCCCCACCGATATCCCTTCACTTCTCATCCCTAACGTATTTGACCTACCCCCTTCGCGGCCCGGCCCCCAGAAACGAGTTTTACAGTTACCCCCCCCCCCCCCTCCCACTCGTGTTACCTTCCTCCTCCGTTTCCCGGCGCTATTTTTCCTCCCCCCTCGCTTTCGTTGCGGCCTCCCCCGCTCCCCTGCGGGCGGTCGCTTTTCTATGAAAACTGTGGCATCTGAATGTCCTTTGCTGACTTCCTGCATTTTTTCTTTTTTTAAGTTTTGGCCTCCGCGTCGACAGCGGTGGTCTGTGCACGCTCTGGGTCCTTGCGCTTAGGTGCGGTTCACGCCCCCCGCCCCGACTCCTGGTCAGGCGTTGATAATTGCACAAGCGACTTTCCAACGCCTCCGCCCGTCTTTTGCAGCAGAGCCTACGCGCCCCCGCTTGTCTTGTCACCCATTCCGCACGACTATCGCCACTTTTGTCGGATACCCCCCCCTCCGTTTGTCTTCTTTCCAACCCTGTTAGGTGGCCGCTTGTCAATGAATTATTTCATACGCCGTATATAGTTTGTCCCCATTTTGCCCCCCTTGATCCAATTGCAGCCCCCACTTATTTGAGCAAGATTGTCAGACTTTATGAGGCTCGCCAGTAGTCTTTTCCCGGTAGTTTTTTAGATTTCCGTGCCTCGCGAGAAACGCCCCCCCTGGTTTTTTTTTTGAATTTTTACATGCCGCTGTGTCCAATGGACATTCCTTCGCGGCTCGCCAGCCCCAGCCTTTTTATGTCTACCCCCAACTCGACCCGGCCATGACGCCGATGAGCGCTTTCCTGCCACCGTTCTTCTCTTTTTTTAGTCTTGTATCCGCACAATGTTTTTTTTCTTCACACACTGTAGCCTTCTTACCCTGCGGCGCGAGTGGGATTCGTCCCTGTCCAGTGGAGGCGTGAACTCTCTGCCCTGTCCCCCTCCCCATTCGTTCGGTTTTTTTGCGGCCGTCTCCCCATCAGGTGTTGTTTCCCCCCTGCCGTTGCCGATGGTCCGACACGCCTTCTGGACCCCCTTCCCCTCTTATTAGCGGGTCAACCGTTTTTTTCTTAATTCGATCTTACTTCTTCATTTTCTACTTTTGGACGCCTGAACTTCATGACGTTTAATCGTCCGTGGCGGTCCTCGGCCCATTCAACATTTTTTTTGTTGGGACCCCATCCCCCCCCATGTTTTTTTTTTTTTCTTGACTTTGATCCATTTGTGTAGTTGATCTCTTCCCCCTAAGGTCGTTTTTCCGGAACGCCGCTCCTCTGAAGTCCGAGAAGTCCCGGGATCCTTCTGATACATTGAAGCCTATATACTAGAAACCTGGGTTATCTGAAAGTTCTTTGACGCGTCTTCCGCCCCCCCCGTGTCCGTCGTCCCTTCCCTACCCTGTCGTGCAAGCCGATCCCGCACCTCCCCTTCCCAATCCATAATTGCTCTTTTATGCCTGCGGGCCCTAGAGCAGCGCAAGTCAGCCATTTTCCTTAATTCCTCCAATGTTTGATAAATGTACTCCAACGAGGCCTTCACCCCCGCTGACCATCGCTGCATCCCACCTCCCGTCCCCCTTTTTCCCCCCCAGTGAGTCCCATTGTATAGGCCCAAGTCCTGAAAATTGAATTTTTCCTACTTCTTCATTTCTACTTTTTCCTCCTCTGGAGGATCCAGAGATTCCTCATTTTTTATTGCGATTTTCTCCTTTTTACCATTTCCCCCCTTTCCCCCTCCTTCTCTCCTCTGTAGAAGTGGTTCTTAGAGAATGTGGCGACCTTTTCTCTATGCGGTATTTCACATTTACGCCCTCGGGATTTTCCGTCCTTTTGCTGTTCTTTGATTTGAACCATTGTTGGTTTCATTACCCTAATTTTCTTTTTTCCCCCCTGGGAGGTGCGTGTCTCTGTCTCTCTTCTTCCATTGGCCGTGCGGGAAAGGGTGCTTTAAGAGTAGCTCAAGCTCCGATGCCCCCTCCAGGTGCATATACTTCTCCTTCTCTCCCATGTTTTACTCTAGCTCGCGTGTATTCGGCCGGTTTGGCCTTCCATTGCGGTTCCTATTTGCCGCCCCCCAACGCTCCTCTTTCCTCTCCAGAATTGATCGGGTGTGCTTGGGTCCCATGCCAGCGCTTTTGCCCCCCTCGTTTCCCACCCTTTTCCCCTAGTCCCTTTTTTTCCTCATCCCCTAACCCCACTTTTTTCAATTTCCTCTCTTGAAAAGAGGTCCGCGCCTCCCTGCCGATAATACAAGAGGGGTGGTCCCTTTTTCGGGCTTTTTTCCCCGAATCTTTGGCCTTCTCCCCACACCACTTCTTTTCTCGCTTTTGGCCGCCCACAAGACCGTCACGTTGCTTCCGATTTTGCCGTGTTAAGCCTGTGCCTTATCCACTTCCCCCCCGCTTTAGCCGGCCCCCCCCTTCTTTCCGCTATTGTTTTTCTTTACAATACCATAAACGACACGAATGGTCTTCACTAATCTAATCGCAACTGTGTTGGCTTTTTTTGGGAATTACTGTCCCCTCCCCCTTCTTTCCCTCTCCTTCCCCCCGGTCGTCTTGCAGGTTTGATGGACCAGCCCAACTGGCGGATGGAGCGCGAATGCTCCTCATTCCCCCCTTTCCCAGTTTCAATTTTAACCCTTTCCTCCCCTTGAACCAGTGTTGGGCGAGTTTCCTCCGGCACTTCCACAGGATTTCACCCGCTCCGTCCCCGGCGCAGGCGCCTTACTGCCTTGTTCACTTTACCTTTTGACCCTGCTCACCCAAATCTTGCTTAATTGCTGCTAACCTGGATGGACCCCGGTGTTCTCCCGTGCCCAACGAACGATACCTTTCTTCCCCTCTTTTTTTTTCCGCATCGATCGCCATGCTTCTGTGCGTCTCGCAACTCGATTCCTTTTCCCCCCCCATTATTGCGTCTCCTTTAGTCACTGGTTTCTCCGGCGCCTGAGGGCGTCTGCAATTACGTCTTCCTGCGACGTCAGGGGAGTGGCGCTTTCAAACGTGGGGTTTCCGTTTTTTTTTTTTTTATTTAAAAATTTTTTTTTTCATTCTAAAGAATGGCGAGCCTCGCCAACGCGGCGCTACACCATCCGTCTCCGCCTTCCCCCACCGATCTCTCTTCCTTTTCCCAACATAAATCTCAATGCGGATCATAAAGCGCGTTTACGCTCCTGTTTTAAAGTCCCTCCTCTACACGAGTTTTTCAGAATACTTCCCCTCCTCTTTGAGGCCTTTGCTTCCAGCAAATCAGCGATGCTCCCCTACGCCCGGAGGACCCCTTCTCCGCTCTTTAGAGATTTTCTTCCTTTTTTTCTTGTGTCACATTCTTTTTTGTCGGCACTGGCCAATAAAATGCCCGGGCCGCTGTCGGGATATCTTCATCTGTGTGAGTTAGCGGAGTGTTCCTTTCTCAGACCCATTGGACCTTTTCTTTGCGCCTGGCTTACGTTCCTTTCTCTGCTTCAGTTCTTTTCACTTTCCGTTTCGGTGTTTCGTCTCCTGAAGGCGTTGCTAAAGCTAAAGGAGGCTCCTATTGCAGGCGTCCCCTCTTCGCCAAGCCGCTGCTGGTCCTACACCCTTGTTCCGCCCCTCGTAGGCGTCCGCCTTCGCCTATTGCGGCCCGTCATGAGGCCGCTACACTAGACCCGCATATGACTTTTGTTAGCTACGTGCTGCAGCGCAACCTCCCGTTTTGCGTGATTCTGGATTCCATCCTTCCCTCTCCTGTTTTTCATGTCATCCGCTTCCCGATTAGAGTCGTTTTCGGCAACACCCTAAGTAGGACGTTGCAGCAGATTGATTTTTTTCTAGATTGTGGCCTTTTTGCATTTCTTTCCGCCTCTCCTTCTTCTTTTTTTTCTTTCCTTGCGCGATTCTTCAGCGAGTATCCGTGACATAGGCAGTCCCCCCCCTTTGTTTTAATGTTGATGCCCGTCCTCACTGCGATTCGCGTCTGTCCCTCCCCTCAGTTGCTGTCTACCCCGTTAAAACCTGATCGAGGAGAAGTTGAAGTTTTGCCACCTCTGGCCCCCTGCCTCCGTTGTTTGGAGGATCCTTGTCTTTAAACGTGTCGTTTCTTTTTCTTTGACCCCCAACAATATAGGACAACTGGTTGAATAGCATCTTCGAGATAGAGAAGTCCCTTGGAGGTCCCTAGTCCCTCCCCCCCCTCAAAGGAGTGCCGTTTTTTTTTTTGCGGCTATTCTCCTCCCAGCCGCTTGTCCCTTTTCCTGAGTTGCAGGCGCCTGATGTCGTAATCATCCCCCCGTAGAACCGTTATTCACGTTCCAAGGATTTGTAAATCTTTGGATTTGGTTTGAGGCTTTCCTTACCCTCCCATAAAATCGGGAATCGCGGGACGAGTTGTTTTGGTCCCCGAAGACTTGTCTGAGTGTTTTCTCCCCACCATTCCCCTTGTGATCGAATCCTTTTCGAGGTCCAAGGATGCTTGAAGCCCGTTATCCCGTCAAAGTCCTCAGTCGACCTCTTTTTCCTTCCCCTACACGGTCAAATAACCAGCTTCTTGCTACCCTTCATACCCCCTTTCGGATGTGACATTATCAGATGAAGAGGCTTCTCTTTCATCCCACTCTCCTTTCCGCACTGCCCGCCCCGCACCCTCATTCTCCCCTCCTTTTTCTGAGTGCTCCGCCCGATATGAAGAAGCAGCCAAGTTCACTTCCAATAGAGATCTTAAATTAAGCATTCCCCCCCCCTCAATGCACCGATAGCCCCTTTTTCTTCTCCCCCCTTCTGAGCTGGTCTCTACTTCTTAGACATTGATCTAGGCAAAGGTCTACTTTTTTTCTGGAGATCATCCGTCTGCCGTCTTCTTTGCTCTCCCTTCCGTTGTTTCAGCTCCCCTCTCTTTCTCCGTTTTCCCTCGTCATGCGGCCTTGGGCCCCCTTTACACGAACACTTTGATGATCACTTCTTTTTCTTCCTGGGCATGACAAGCGCTCGGCTTCTTGTTCGTAGGCATTTACGTGTATACTTATTTTCTTATGCCGTCTTCTTTCCCCTCCCCCCCATTAGTTACTTATTTTCTTTTTTCTCTTTCGCACTCGAAAGATCCTCGAGGAGGAGACGGGGCCTCTGGGTCCATCACCGCCTTTTCGCGCATCATTCTCCTTCCACTTTCACCCTCCCGCAGGGGTATACTGCTTTCAAGTTCTAAAAGGCGATTCTCTTTCCCTTCTTTCCCTATTTGGAAACCCGTCCTGGCTGAATATATGATCACACCTCTCACCCTTTCCTTGTCCGGTTGGCTTTCGGCAAAACGAGTCCTGGCAAACCTTTTTTACCCGTCAATACCCCTGGGCGTCTCAAGTTTTTTTTTCTTTCCTTCACCCCTTCCCTCCCGTTCTTCCTCTTTTTGACCCAAGTTTAGAGTCCAAGCGGCACTGAAGGACTCCTAAAGGGTGTTAAGTGTGATCGTAGGTGATTCCTACCCATCTTCTCCCTGGGCTTTCCCCTTAACGCCCTCTTTTCTTCTTCTCTCACGGCCGAAACAAAGAGAGAAGTCACGATCATTCGTGGACATCCCTCTCTTTCCCTTGGTACCCCTACCCGGGTCCCTTGGGACTTAGACCACTTCTCCGTTACTGCTACGCGTCCCCAAGTGTGGCCCTCTAGGTACAAACAACCAACGAACCTTTTTTTCCTAAGGAAGCTCCTCCCCCTTGCTTTTTCTTTCCAGAACGGTGTTTCCCTCCCTTCCTTCGACTCTTACGGCTAGAAGTTCGTTGTACATGTTGAGGACGGGATGTGTTAAGACCTAATGCAGCTAATTCTTGTAATGACCTTCGGCCATTGATAACACCACAGAAGCAGACCGATGTCTGAGTTTTATCTTTCCTGATGGACTTTTCTCCTCGGATTTCAATCCCCAGTCTCCCGTTTCCCTTTTTCCTCTCCTTCGACCATACGGCTTTCTTGTACCCTTCATTCAAGATAATCTTGGATCTTGTATGTCTACTCTGGCCAATTTTTTGTTTCACCTCCCCTTTACCCCACACGATATACGCCCTTATTTTCTTCATATCTTCCATTTCCCGATCGATTCCCTTTCCGATTTTTTTTACGTTGCTCTCCCTCTTCCCTCGTGTATCCTCAGAACCCCCCCCCTTTGGGCTCTGCCCCGGTTCAGAATGGGGTCGTTTTATTTTTAGGCCAAATTACCTGAGTTCGTTGCTGCAGAGTTTTTTTCTGATGTACTCCGCGGGAAGCATGGGGCGCCATAATCTGCATAATGGGCCATCGGCGTTTCGTGCGCTGGCTTCGTTTCCTCCTCCCCCCCTCTTGCGCTTCCAAGACGTGCTCCATACCTCACCCAGCTTGTTCGACCCTCGTTTTCCTTTTCCAAATAAAATTACCATCCATTTTCAAATGATTGACAAGACCGGGAACGGTCCCTCCGAAATCGTTTCTTCTCCATTCAACGAAGCCCCCCCAACCATATCCTTGTCCAATTTTTCAGAATAATCACGACCATCAAAGAAGAGTCCCCTGATGAAGAGACGGTGAATGCCACGTTAGTTCTAGAGTGTTCGGAGTGTTCGATTCTGGGGACTTTTAACTGAACATACGCTCTATCTCTTTTCCTTCATTAGTTTTGTTTGTGATCTCTTAGTTTTGAGGCAACCCTGTCCTCACAATCGCTTGTTGATGGAGGAATTAAAAGAGGGAATCACTTTGCCGCGGGCGTACCTGTCGTTGTTCTTATCCCATCCTTTACTTTGGATGTTGGGCGTTTACTTGGTTCAGGAACTTGCTTTCTTTGACCTTTTCCTCATACTTTCTCTTGTGTTTTTTTGATTGCGCCACTTCTGTAAGCTGATTCCCTACAGAATTGTTAGGATGGAGGCACTGCGGGACATCTTGGAGGACGTAGATAAAGGATTGCCGGTCCATGGCTGATAATGACCAGGACCTCTTCCCCTCCTTTCCCTCCTCCCCCCATAGTCGCCTTTTCTTTTTTAGAGCCAGTTAATTTGGCCGACCTTACCTTAGGAGCCTACCCATATGCTCCTCACAGAGCTAGCTCGGTTGTTCTTGTAGATTAAAAAACTCTGGGTTTTAGACAGCGAACTCACTGATGGCGATCGGCTTCTGCTCTTTGACCATTCCTTCCTCTCCATAATCCTGATTCCGATCTTTTTATATTGTTTGGTCCGTTTCGGCCCCGCCCCCAACAACCCCCCCCCCAAACACCCCCCCACAAAAACCCCACCCCATTCTCCCTTTTCTCAGGCCATTGCAGCCCCCCCCCAGAGATGAGCAGACTTGTTCCAGACCGCTCTGTTTTTTTCTCTCTCGGCAGGAGGATTTCTGTCCTTTCCTCGATTTTTGACTCCGCATAGTGACACCTCCTTTCCCTCCGGGCGTCTCAACGCTCCCCCCCCTTTCTGCTGTGTGTTGCATTTTTCTCGCCGACTGCTGCCCCTTTTAAAAGCTGGGCATTCGGCTGCGCGCCACCTCCGGGTGTCCAAACATTTTCCACCCTTCCCCCCCTTGAATTTGATCCGTCATGATATCTCCTTCAAGTTCCCTCATTCGGGGCATTACACAGTCGGAAGCAGACCGGTTTGGTCTGGCTCCATTCTTTTTTATCCCCCGAAAAACATGTTTTTGGTTGGTATTTTATTTGTTACACAACACTTCGTTTGCAATCTTGTGCCCCTCCTCTATCGTTCCCTTGTGGCTTAGCGAAAGCAGTTAGTGACCCCCTGATTGATCCTGGAACAACGCAATCACAGTGACGGGCGCGCTTGTGGATGCATCCTCGAAGACTCATCCCCAGTGTTTTGCCTCTCTTTCGTCCGATGGTCGTAATCCTCCACTTCCAGTCGGTTTTTCCCATGCAAAACCTCGGTAGATTCCTTTGTTCCCCCCAGTTCTGAAACAGGCGCTCTTTCCCCATCGATCACGTTGAGGGAGTCTTTTTTTCTTCGTTTTCCTACTTCCCCCTTTTTCCATCGAGTCCGTCGACGTTAAAGGGGATTTGCGTTAACGAGGGGGACCTCCTGCGATGCTGGTGACCAGACCTTCACACCCGATACCCAACTTTTTTTATCAGATATAATTTCGCGCGTTTTCGTTCCCCCTCAAGCTTCGGCACCCCAGGTTTCCCGTAGCCCCCCCTTAAAAGTGCCGCGAATCTAGGAGTTTACTCTAAGAAAAGGGATCCCCCCCTCCACTGGGTAGAGTCCCATGTCCATCTCCTAATTCCACCCCTTGTTTCATTGAAAGTTTTCATTCTCTTCATTTTAAGCGGGACGATTTCCCTGACCTTGACGACGTGCGGCTCCGCCCCCGTCGAGTCCTATCCCCCTCTCTCCCAACTCCCCTTACACTTCCCTTTCAGGTGATTCTCCCCCTTTAACTCCCCCAAACTATGACTTTCCCCATGTCTCAAGCAGAAAACTTACAAGCGAGTTCCTTCTTCAAATGTTTTCAAGGACCTCCCGTTCTTCCCCCGCCAACTCGCCCCCGATCGCCCACTTAGCTTCCTCCCCTTTTTTAGCCAGCGATTTGACCGATTTTTCGAAAACCTTTTGCGTTCTATGGTAGGAGTATTGCCAATGGCGATACCATAATTGGACATCAGTCCGCTGCGGCCGAGA
>Ga0179593_1727999_pt1 | contig 11855 bp, 19 predicted proteins | sample CZODoug2_1_08_16_FD_185931 | JGI IMG/M metagenome (GOLD analysis project Ga0179593, IMG submission 185931) | Vadose zone soil fungal communities from Angelo Coast Range Reserve, California, USA - CZODoug2_1_08_16fungal (PacBio error correction) | ecosystem: Environmental > Terrestrial > Soil >... | reverse complement strand
TTCCTAGAGGCTTTGTTCGACTAGAAAAGATGCCACATCCTGCGCCCCCCTTTCTTCTTTCCCCCCCTTTTCTCGTCGAAAGAAGGGGAAGCCAGGTGGTGCGCAGTCCTTTTTCCCTTCACAGCCGACATGGGGTTTCACTGACCATACCCTTCTTTTCCCCCTGACATGAGATAGAGCGTGAGACTATGGGCTGTTTTCCTTTTTCCTTCCCCCCTTCATCATGCCTCTCGTCGGCCTCCCCCCTTTTTCCTTTCCCCGAGGAGATGCGCTCGATGGTCGACGACGCGTCCTTTTTTGCCCCGATGGAGGGAGGCGTCGACATTCTCCTTTTCCCCCTTTCCCCCCCTCCGTGAAGAAGAGAAATGCCGCACTTTTTTTGATCCCTAGCCCATGGGCAAGCTCTGCATTGCCCTTTTCTTCCCCTTATCCAGGAAAAGCGAGTGCTCTACTTCCCCCTACGACATCAGGCCTGGGATCTCTTCCTTCTCCCCTCTCCCCCCCCTGCTCTTCCAGAATATCAAAAGACGATCGAGGAAGGGTGGCCATTTTCGGCCTTCCGCACCGGTAAGAGCGGCAAGACTTCCTGCCCCCCTTCCCCCCCCCCCTCCTCCCCTCCGAGTGATTAAGGTGAAGGGAGAGGTGGACGACGATGATTATCTTTTTTTGATGCCCGACAAACTCATCCTGAGGAGCACTCCTCCTTCTTTCCCCCTCCCCCCCCCTTCTTTTCCTCGAGCGTTGAGAGGATAATAAGGGTGAGGTAATGATTGGATCCCCCTCCTCTCTTTTTCCCTCCGCGCAAGATCCAACTTGGCGGCTTCTCCTCTTCCTTTCCCCTCCCTCCCTCTCCTTCCCCCCCCCCCCGCAGAAATGGATTTAGAGAAGAACGAACACATTCCCCCCCTTCTTTTTCTCCCCCATCTTTCCAGGACACGGTGGGGTCGCCCTCCATCCTCTCTTTTTTCTCGAAAAAGACGAAAAGCTCTCGCGACCCCTTTCCCTTCCGACCGGAAACACTCGCCCCTTCCCCCCTCCCTCATCGGTAATGGGTGGCAACGGCGACCCACGCCCTCTTAAAATTTTCCGGCGATTCGCCTCTCTCCCCTCCCCCCTCTCCCCTTTTTCACCTGGTGAAAAACAGATCGAGGACGCTTCTTCCCCCTGATTATAGAGAAAATGGCGCCCTCCTTCCTCTCCCTCTTTTTCTCCCTTCTTCGTGAAGGGCTTGTGGGAAAAGCTGGGAAGACGGCGTTTAAACAAAGCGGGCTCTACCCCATTTTCTCCTTTCCTGCAAGAATTTCAAGGTCAAGGGACCGCCTCCCCCCGTCCTTTTGTGGCGCAGGCGGGCTAGTAGGAGGCCTTTCTCTCTCCCTCCCTTTTTTCCCCCCTCCCCTCCGAAGATAGAAGAGGACGAGGAGTTTTATGCAGACATCAATGCCTTGTTTCCCTCTTCCCGAGACATCAAGATATGCAGGGCCTCACGCCCTTTCTCTTTTTTCCTCTTCCTCTTCTCTCCCTACGGAAGATATGAAGTATTATGATGCCAGAAGACGTGGCTGCTTCTTTCTTTCTTTATAGAAATCCACCTTTTCCCCCTTTCTCCCTCTTTCTTTTCTCTAATGCAATGGCAGTCGTAGCGTTACTTTTCTTTTCACTGAGATATGCGAAAGCGAACTGCATCTCACCTTTTTCTCTTTCTTCTCCGCGACTCATATTAAATGGTGCGGGACGACCCCCTCCTTCCTCCGTGAGGCCTTCCTCTTTTTCTTTCCCTTTTCTCGAGAAGAAAGGGCCCTTTTTTTTCTTTTGTGCGCAATAGTAGATCGTCGTTCTTTCTTTTTGGTGAAGAGAAGAGAATAGCGCCGGCCTTCCCCTCCCCCTTCCCCGGACCCAAAATGAGGAGAGCGGTTGATTTTTCTCCTTTTTATCCTCCTCCCTTTTCGAGGAACGTGGAATTGGAGAGGTCCATTTCTTTCTTTTTTAATTTCAAGTAAGAAGTCTTTCCCTCTTCCCTTCTCCTCTTAGGAGAGATAGTAGAGGTAGGCGATGCGGCCATTTCCCCTCCTAATTTAACGATCGTTCCTCCCTCCCCCTCTTCTCGGAAGAAGATGATGGTAGATAGAGGAGAAGAGACGTTCTCTTTTAGGTCTGGTTAGAAGTTGAAACCATTCCTCCCCCCTTTCTCCATTGAAGAGAGTGTTTTGAAGTAGTTCCCCTCTTTGCGCGAGGCTTGTTCTTTGTTTCTTTCGCGGATTGACGGCGACCCCACCTTGTCTTTTTTCTGACTCTTATTCCGCGACCTGGGTTCCCCCTCCCCCTTCCCCTTTTTCCGCAAGGGATGGCGCCAGCCCGACAAGGTTGGTTTTTCCTTACCTTCGGTTGGGGGGGGCGCCGTGGTCGTTTTTTTTTTTTTTTTCCTTTTCTCCTTTTAGTAACGGGATTAATAGGCCCTTCTCCCCAATGATGAGCCGCGCAACGCGCGGCTTCCCCTCATTTCCCCCCCTTTTCGGTGGATGACCATCTTCGAGACGCCCTCTTCCTTTTTTCTTTCTTTTTCTAGCATCAAACATATTCCCTTTCCTAATCAATAGGAGGGACCACCGCGCCCGTCACTTTTTCCCCCCCCCCTCGGTGATCGGCACCCGAGGTTTTCCCGCCCTTTCTCCTCCTTCTTTCCTCTCGTGGAGGATGACCATGGTCACCCATTCCTCCCTCTTTCTTTCTAAGAAGCAGGTTTCCATCTTCTCTCCTCCTGCATGTAGAGGCGCGAGCTTTCTTTTTTTTTCCAGCGATGGGCCTGGCTCAGGCCAGCCCCGCTGGCCTCCAATGGATTTTCCGCTCTTCCCCCCTTCCCCTTCCTGCCTGCGAACGTTTCTGTCATTTCTCTTTTCCCCCTTTCCCCCTTTCGGGATAGCATTGAAGATGGAGAACGCCTGCCTCCCTTTTTTTGCATCGACGTGTCGACCAGCTATTCAATATTTATAGAGAGATTCCGTCTAGGTGCGGCCTCCTTCTTCAGAGGAGGATTCATTAAGGTCACACTCCCATTTTTCTTTCCTTTTTTCCTCCTTCTTTCAGGAAATCATGGCCTTCCTTGATGGGTTTTCTTTCCCCCACAATGTCCGGTTGCGGGCGGCGAGTTCAGTTCCTCTTCCCCCCCTTTCTTCCTTTCGGGAGAGAGCCACGTTGAGCGGCCCTTTCTCCCCTTTTTTCAGGCTTTTATCTTGTCGAAGTCGAAACCAGCGCCGCCTTTCTTTGTTTTCTCTTTTTTTTTTCTCGAGAGTACTGAGCGAAAAGAAGAGCGGCGTTGGTCGATTTCCCCCTTCTTTTTTTTTTCAAGCCTTCACGGTGCGAGGGGCCTTTTTTTTCCCCCCCCCCTTCCTCTCCTCCTGGCCGACAGGTGGTGGCGCAGGCGGGCTCTTTCCTCGCAACCGCCGACATGGTGTTCACTCCCCTACCCCCCCCCTTCCTCCCCTCCCTTCTGCGCGTGACGAAATAGGGAGGGGGCCGGAAAGGACCTCCTCCTCTTCCCCCGGCCGCACGAGACGGAAGGCCCTCCTCTCCTTTTTCCCCCCTCCCGAGGAGTCGGATCGCCGGTTTTCCCTTCGGCCTTCGAAATATTCAAATGCGATCTCTGCCTTTTCCCTTTTTTTTTTTTTTTTTCATGAAAGACATAAGAAATGGGCAAGGCGGCATTACCTCCCCCCGGAAGAGTGCTGGCAATGAGCCATCGTCCCCCCCCCTCTTTTTCCCCCTCCTCCTCCCCTCCGAAATGAAGGAATGGATAGAGCCGGCGCCTCCCCCTTTTTCCTCTCCCGCCCTATTCCCAAGCGCTCGAGGACTTTTTCCCCCTTTTCCTTTCCTCCCCTAGTACGAGGGCAAGAATTTAGGGAAAACCTCGGGTGCCGATCCCTCCCCCTCCCCCACGAAGACCGAAAGGTGTTCAGGTAGGGCGGCGTTTTCTTCCCCTTCCCCTTTTTTTTCTCAGACCACATAATACTGAGGAGAACGCCGAAGGCGGGCTTTTCCTTCTTTTTTTTCCCCTTCTTCTGACGCCGCGCGTTGCGCGGCCCCCTCCGGGTGCTGTTCCTCCCTCCCCTGCGTTACAGGAGACGCAGACAGCTCCACCTTGGCGGCTTTTCCCTTTTTTTTTTTCCTTTCCATCAGTTGCAGTGCCCACCGCCGACTTCTCTTTTCTTTCCTTCCTCCTCCCAGTTCGGAAAACATATTAGTAAAGACACGGTGGGGTCGCCGGCCCTCCTTTTTTTCTTTTCTTTTTTCAAAAGCCGCAAGCTATAGCGAACCGTCCAGCTCTGCTCTTCCCTTTCTTTTGCTCTGGTGAAAAGAAGAATCGGCCTGGTTTCCCTTCCTCCCAGATTCTCCTATAAAATCGCCGTCGTCTCCTCGTCTTCTCCCCCTTTTTCCTTTTTTCCTGGTGACATACAAAAGATAGAGGAAGATCTCCTTTCCCCCCCCTTCCCTTGCGCAGCCGAAACGCTCCGAGCGCGACCGCCTCCTTCCTTCCCTTTTTCAGTGGGAAGAAGGAGGACTTGTCCCTCTCCCCGCCCCTTTTTCCTCTAATGGAAAAGGAAAAGGTCACACTTCCCTACCATCTTCCTTTCCCCCCCCCCCCTTTCTCCGAAGGGTTGAGAAGGTGGTGGAGAAGGAGGTTCTCTCTTCTGTGAGCTCTCTTGCTCTCCCCCCCTTTCCCTACGAAGATCGACGAGGCGCAGGCTTTTCTTCTTCCTCCTCTGGAGAAAGACCGACGACATCCCTTTCCTTTTCTCTTCTTCAGAAAAATGGAAGAGGTCGATAACCCCCCTCTCTCCTCCTTTTCGATGAAGTAAGATGTAGCATATCTCGGGCTGTCTCCCCCCTCCCGCTTGGAAATTGAATCCTCTTTCTTTTTCCCTTCCCCCTCTCTTCCCCCTTTCCCGTCGAGAGGGAATTGGGGATTTCCCTTCTTCTCGGAAATCGACTGCAGCGACCAAGTCGTACTTCCTTCCTTTTTTCTCTCAGACTATTCCCCTTTTTCTCCTTTTTCACGTTGGAACGGAATGATTTTATGCTTTTCTTTCTCCCCTTATAGAGAAGAAAGGGACTTGATTTTCCCCCCCTTCGATATTCTATGGGAGGTGAAAAAACGTCTTCTTGGGTGGAGAGCCCCCCTTCCCCTTTCGCGCAAGGAATAAGAAGAGACCTACCTGCGCCACACTTTTTTTTCTTGAGAGGTAAATGGATGATTTCCCTTTTTTAGGAAGTGGACCTGTAGCAGGTCCATGTAGATGCCGCTTGTTTTCCCCTCTTCTCTTCCCAGCGTAAAAAAAAGACCCGTCCCTCTCTTGCGGCGCGCTCTTATCGTTCGCGTCTCCCCTTTTTTCTCGCTAGTACTCGATTTTTTTCTTTTTTCCCTTCAGCCTTCGAGGACGCCGCTGTCTTTTCTCTCCTCCCTGGCCGATGTTTATAGGCTCGTTTGTAGGTCTTTTCTCTCAGGACTGTGCGGATGTTTTTCCCTCTTTTTGCCGTAGGCATAGAGATGGAAGGTGAGAGAGAGCTTTTTTTCCGCTATGCAGAAGGAAAGAGCTCTGGCTTTCTTCCTTTCCTTTCCTAGATGGACTGTCTCCTTTCCTCTTGTGATTGGGAGTATAGCGGAAAAATTCCCCCCTTCCTCTTGGATGGAAGCAAAGAAAGAAAGGTGGTTGACCTTCACCTTTCCTCCCCTATCTTTTTTCTCTGTGGGGAGCCTAGTACCGTTTTCCTTCCTGAAATGAGGAGCAGCCTCCCCCCCCCTTCCTTTTTTTCCTCAGGCGTGGTTCCCCCCTTCTTCCCCCTTCTTCCTCCCTCCTTCGGCGTGCACTCTCAGGATGGAGGTGGTCGATGAATCAACATCTTATGAACCCCGTCTCCCCTCTGCGATTCACCCTGACACTCGTGCGGTTATTCTTTTTTTCTTTCCTTCCCCACCGAGGTGGTAAAGGAAAGTCTTGACATAGTACTCGGTGCTTCCCCTTTTTTTTTCTTCCCATGGCCACACATTAATCGAGCGGTTGGTCTCTTTCTTCCTTTTTCCTCTTCTCGTAATAGAGAAGGATGAAGTGGATTCTCGGCTCTTCTTTTTTTCCTTCGCAACGGAATGTATCATGGAAAGCCCTCGTTCTCGCGCTGGCACATGGAGATGATCATTTCCTTCCGCTCCTCTTTCCTCCCTGAAAAAGGTACATAGGGATCGATTTGCCTCTTTTTCCCGACAGTAGGGGAAACGGGCCGTCGATTCCCTCCTCTCTCGCAGATAATAATATGTATCGAGCGCTTCCGTCTCGGTTTTTTTCTCTCCCTTCCCTTTCCGATTGGATGTATCCGGACCACGCCCATAGTCTTTCCTTCCCCCTTCTCCCTCCTTCCCTTGGCTAATTGATGTGGTATGGGCATTTCCCCCTCCTTTATTTCTTCGAGATTCCATGAAGAGTGTCCCCTGACTCTCCCTTTCCTTCCCCTCCTTTCGATGAGAGAAAAACGTTAGAGGCCCGCGCCCCTTTCCTTTTCCTTCTTTTCGGAAGTAGAACCAGACGCCGCTCTTCTTGTCTCTCCTCCTTTTTTTTTTCTCTCGCTTCCTGAGCGAAAAGAAGAGAGGCGTCTGGTGCGACTTCGACCCCTCTTTCCCCCTCAATCCCTGTGACGAGGGAGAGAAACTTGGCGCGCTCTCTCTTTTCCTTCCCCTCGGCATGGAGATTAGAAGCCCGCAACCGCGACATGTGTTCCCCCTTCCCCCCCCCTTCCCCCTCCTTTCCCAGGTTAGGAAAACGACATGCGCTCGCGCCTTCTCCTTTTTTTTTTCCTTTCTCCATACGCATATTACCAGGAATCTGCCCGATAGCGGCTCCTCTTTTCCTAAAATGAGAGATGAGCTCGCGTCCTATTCCCTTTTTCCTTTAAATGGAGGGAGGAGTCTACCCCCTCCCCTATGACCGTTGCAGAGATGAAGCTCTCCACTCCCCATTCTTTCTCGCCATGGCAAGAGAGGCATGACCATCCATCTCTTCGTTTTTCGCCAGGCCCATAGGTGTCTACGTCACTCCCTTTTTCCCTTTTTTCGAGGCAGGCGAATGAGAAGGTTAAACCTGCTCCCCTTCCCCTCCCCCCTCTTAATGGGTTCAATGGTCATCCCCGAGCTGCTCGCCTCTTCCTTCTTTTTCCCTCCTTTTTTGCAAAAAACTCGGTGTGCCGATAACGCGAACATCCCACGACTCCCTCCCCTTTTTTGTGGCCGCCTGATAGTAGGCAGGTCATACTCTTTTCTTCCTCTCCCCTCTTTTTTTTCTCGAAGGATGGGATAACAAACAATTGTGCCCCCTTCGATCCCCTCCCCTTTTTTTTTTTAGGGCCTGATTGGATCAATAGCCGATTCCTCCCCCTTTCTTTTCCTTTCAGTCGTGCGGGCAACACATGGCGGCTGGCTCCCCTCTTTTTGTGCTTCGAATAAGACCACATTCACCCCCTTCTCTTTTTCCTTCCCCTCCTTTGGTGGTAGACGGAAAAGAAGTCTCTTCCCCCTTCCTGGAGCGCACCCTTTTTTCCCCCCCCCCCCCCCTTCAAGATAGAGCCCGACGTCCCTTTTTTTTGACCAGCCGCCTCTGCCTTTCTCCCCCGACCTACAACGAGCACTATAAACATCGCCCTTCCTTTTCTTTTTTTTGCGGCAGCGTGTGGAAACCTGGTGGACCTCCCCATCTTCGCTTCTCTCTTTTCTCGGCACCTGGCGCACGAGAAAGATACGAGCGCGCCTCCTCCTTCCTTTGACCCGCCAACTCCCCCTTTTTTTCTTGAAAGCTGGGGAAGACGGCTTCCCCCCTCTTCCTTCTAAATGGACAGAGAAAAAGGTACACTTCCTTTTTTTCCCCCCTTTTTTCTTCGTCAAGGGGAACGCTCAACATCACCCCTTTTTCCTCTTTTCCTTCGGCCGGGCGCGAGCTCGCGCGAGCACCTCCTCTTTTCCCCCTCCCTTCGAGGTTTCAGGCGTTATGCCGACATCAATGCCTTTCTTTCCTCAATCCCCCCCCCTCTTCCCTGTCATAACGACCGTGATCGGCCGCCCCATTGCCTCTTCCTAAGAATATATGCAGTCTCTGATGCCCGTCCTCCCCTTTTTTCTTTTCCCTCCTCCTCGGGCGGTATTCGAACTAACCAAGTTCCCGTCGCCTTTCCCTCCTTTTTTTGAGAGAGATGAAATGGCCCGTCGAGCTTTCCCCTTTTCTTGCGAAATAGAGAAAGAGACTTCAGCGCCCCTCTTCTCCTCCTTAATGAAGATAGTAGTGATTTCCCCTCCCCTACAATGGTGAGAAGAAGCACGGGCGTTTCCCTCCCCGATATTTGTAGTAGGGAGTGAGCCGTTCTCTTTTCTTCTCCTTGATTTTCGTCCTTTCCCCTTCTTCTGGTGAAAAAAAACACACGTCAGGCGGTGCGCGCCTCCTCTCTTCCCTTCTTTTTTAGAGTCCCGCATGAGCCACCCCCGTCCCCCCTGAGGGGATGTGAGAGGTTCCCTTTTCCCCCCTTCTTTCTGGTCGAGGAAAGTGGACCTTGTCTCCCCCTTTCCCCCTCTTTGTTTGTCGCGTAAAAGTACGCCGTCTTCCCCTCTTTGCCAGCCGTCACGACCTGTTTCCCCTTCTTTTTTCGAAAGGTGTGATCGTGCGAAAGGCCGAAATTTTTTTTCCTAGTCTCGATCTGTGAGGGTCACCAGGTCCCTCCGTTCTTTTTTTCTTCCCTCCTCCTCCTTTCCTATGTTTAGGGCAGTTGTAGGTAGTGGTAGCCGTTGCCCCTTTTTCCGGGGTCCACCATCGCCTTTTAGTGTTGAAGTCCAAGCAGGGACATCGAAGAAAGAGGCACATGATTGGACCCCCATTTTTTAGAAAGAAAGAATTGCGGATCTGTTGCCTGTTTCTTCTCCCCAGCGCGACGGCTGCCGGGGGAACCCCGACACCCCGTTTTCCCGTTATTGCGGTCCCCATTGGGCTTCTTCCGCGACACCTGTTTGCTAGTCGAAAGAGTTAGAAAGCCTTTTTTTGGGCACTGCATCGGAGGCGCAGCCAGCCACGCCAGCTGTGTTTTTCCTTTTTGTCAGCCTCAAGGTGGAGCTGGCGCTGGCTCCTTACTGCGACTCAACTCGTCGCCTCTCCCCCCCTTCCCTCACCTGAGGAGACCCGATGAAGACAACGCCGGCGAGTACGTCTCGACTTTTGTTTTTTTTTTCTCCTTCGCCGCCCGCCTTCGGCGGGAGGATAGAAAGCAAAAAGAGTGATAGGCGCAGAAAGTGCTTTTTTTTCCTCTGCCATCAAAACATCTTATGTGGAACACGGGAGACATTTGGAGCCGGATTGGACCAGTGATACGAGGATGAGGTGCGCAACCGAGCGCTTGGAGAAACGCAGTAGTGTGTGAGCCCACCCCAGAGGCCAATAGGGGGTCTCTCCGTTCAGATGGGTGTCGTCGTGGGATGTCAGGCACTGAAGTTGCCAACTTGCAAAGCGGCTCCCGGTCAGCGAGGCGTCCCCCTTTTCCTTTAAAATGCCGCGGCGATGCAGCTCGGGGATGACCCCCCTTTTTTTTCCTTTATATGCGGGAAGAGCAGGTGAAGCCTTTTTTTTCCTTTCCTTCCTGATGTCGCGGCGAGCTGCCGGTGCCCTCTTCCTCCCTGGCTCATGGCCAGCAAGCGGCCGTCTCTGGGTATGCCGAGCTTGCCCATGGCGCTTCTTTCCCTCCTGTCCTTTTTTGGCCCTGCTCGGCTTCATGCTCGTCAAACCTTTTGATGCATTTGAAGAGTCGGACGCCCCCCCCTTCCCCTTTTCAATCCCGGCTATTCCCTCCCTTTTTCCCTCTTTCCTCTTCCTCATAGTTCTAGCGCGATAAGTCTCGGTGCTTCTCCTTTCTTTAGGGTGCGGAGGTCTTACGGCCCCACTCCCCCTTCTTCTTTCGTTGCAAGAAAGGAAATCATGGACGTCCTTCTTTTTTTTCCCCCCCATTCGGAGTGTGAAGGGCGGCGAGCTCCCTTCCCTATCTCCCTTTTCCCCCCCCTCCCTTCAGAGAGAGGAAAGTTGAGCGGCCCGCCGCCCTTCTTTTTTTTTCAGGAATGATGTTGTCGAAGTCGAACCATGACTCCCCTTCTTTTCTTTTTTTTTTCCCTCCCCTTTTTTCTCTCTATTCCTGCGCGACAAGAAGAGCAGGCGTCTGTTCGAGCTCTCCCCCCGCCTCTCCCCCCCCTTTCCTAACACGGTGAGCGGCGCTCAACTTTTCTCTTCTCCTCCTTTTTCTTTTTTCCCTTCCCCTTCAATGGAGCTCGAAGAAAGAAACCGCCGACATGTTTCCTTCCCCCCCCACGTCAAGGCCAGGATTTCTACCCCCTCCCTCTTTTTCCGGAAGACATCCGATCTTTCCCCCCCCCTTCCTCCTTCGGCCGCCCCGAGACGTGAAGGCGCGCTCACTCTCTCCCTTTTCTTCCTCGCCGGCGTTGCAAGAAGGGCGGGCGCGTCGACATCCCCCTTCCTTTTTACCGTCCCGAGCTGAAGCCGAGCCATTCCTCTTCTTTCCCCCCTGATCATAGACCATGGGCAAGCGCGGCCTTCCCTAGAGTCGGCCGCGTGCTGGCCATCTTTTCTTTTCTTCCGGCAGCCCCGGCAGCTCCCCCCCTCCTCGGCCTTTCCAGGCCGGCGCCTGGTCCTTTTCCCCCCTCCCCTATCCCAAGCCGTCGAGGAATGGGTGACCTTTCTTTTTTTTCCTTGCATTTTCCCGCACCGAGTACGAGGTGCAAGACTTTCCTTTTTTTCCTCCTCCCCCCCTCCCTCACCCTCCACACGAAGAAAAGAAAGGTGTTCAGTGAAGGGCGCAGTGCCGCCGATGATTCTCTTTTTTCTTCCCCCCCTTCCCATGAGGAGCACGCCGAAGGCGGGCTTCCCCCTTCTTTTTTTCCATTTGAAACCCTTCGAGACGCCGCGCGTGCGCGGCTTTCTCTTTCTTCCAATAGCGATGAAGAACTCCTCTCTGCCCAGCGCCAGATCCAACCTTGCGGCTTTCCCCCCCCCCCTTCTTGATGGCGCAATAAAGATGCAGTGACCACCGCGAACATTCTTTCTCCTCCTCCCCCCATCACAAAGGGCGGGAAGAAGCCAATTTTCTCCCTTTTTTTTCCTCCCGGCAGACGCGAGCTGGCGCGCCTTCTTTTTCGTCAAAGCTCTCGCTCCCTCCCCTTTCTGAACTGGCGATGGTGACAGCAGTCATCGGCCTGGTTGCCCCCCCTTTTTTTCCCCATCGCCCGGCGCTTCGCATCGATCGACCATATTCCCCTTTCTTTTTTTTGGCCACCTGGTGACCTCACAGATCGAGGACGACCTTTTTCTCCCCTTCTCCCCCTTTGCCGCACGGACGAAAGATACGAGGCGGCCGCTCCTTTCCACTCTTCCTTTTTTTTAAGCTGGAAGCGGCGGACTTTCCCCTCTTTCTCTATGGACCGCGACAAGTTCCCCTCCCTCTCCCCAGCTTAAAGGTCAAGGGACGCTTTCCACCTTTTCTTTTTTTCCTTTTTTTTTTTTGCGCAGGAGGGGATAGTCGGAGGCCGGGCGCTTTCTTCGCGAGCGCGCAAAAAGAGCCGAGTTCTTCCTTCCTTTCTCAGGCGTTATGAAGAAATAAAGGAACGGCTGTCTCCTTTCTCCCGCGGGAGGAAAGAACGAACGGAAGGCCTTCCATCTTCTTTTTCCCACGCAAGTGATAGAAGAAACATGTGACTCTTCGATCAACTACGAATATCGCAGTCTCTTATTCCCTCATCTCCTCTCTCTCTCCGGGCGGTAGCGACATACACCACTTTG
>Ga0179593_1711849_pt1 | contig 11855 bp, 10 predicted proteins | sample CZODoug2_1_08_16_FD_185931 | JGI IMG/M metagenome (GOLD analysis project Ga0179593, IMG submission 185931) | Vadose zone soil fungal communities from Angelo Coast Range Reserve, California, USA - CZODoug2_1_08_16fungal (PacBio error correction) | ecosystem: Environmental > Terrestrial > Soil >... | reverse complement strand
ACTCCCTCCGTTGTCCTCTCTCTCTCCCGATGATCCAGATTCACTTTCCTAATTTGGATAGGAGTGTTCTCACTCCCCGCTCACCTTAGATTGTCCCTTCCCCTCCAAATTTCTTGAGGAGGTCCTCTGCCCTTTTCCGTATTCCATTTTTCTCCTTTGCAGCGGATAGAGGTCTACGTTTTCCCGTCGGAGGCGTTCCTTTTTGACAAGTTCTCAGCGCTCAACCTATGTCAGACCATTCTTTATCCATGGGGGCCTCTTGACCCTATTGGGCCGGTTTTTATTTCCTTTCCAGCTAGAGTTTTTCGATTTTTTTAATCCTTCCTGGCGATCCCGTAGTCTTCCTCGTCTCGACCATTAATGCAGGTTCTTCCTCTCGTCCTTGCCAAGCAAGACATCCCTCTTAACCGCATGCTTCGTCCCAGGACCAGATTCCGGATTCCTTGGTCCCAGGCGTTTCGAAACGGTGCCATACCAATCAATGTGTCTTTCAGCCCATCCCTTTTTTCCCTCCAGTTATTTTTGCGGATGGCCTGTTTTTTTCCCCATCGCCGACCGAGTGTATCTCGCCCCTATCTCCGGTGAGTATAGGCATAGGGAGATACAGCGTCTCTCGCGCAGCCTAGAACTGGCATTTTATCTCCCAAATTGGACGCTTTTTTTTTTCTGCACCTCAGATCCCTCTAGACTTCGATCTCTTTTTTTCGAAAACCTTTCTTAGAGAGCGGGATTGTGATGTAGTACTCTTTTCTTTTTTTTTCTTCTAGTGCGGGAGTCGCTGAGTCCACTGGCTAATGGACACTGTTCCGACCTGGGAGTGAGTGATGGTCAGTCAGACCCATTTGGGCACGTGTCTGGGCAATCCTGTCACCCCTCTCTTTTCCGTAGTAGATTACGGGCCCCTTTTTTCATGATCCCTAGGGAAGCAAGAACGGTCCCTCACAGTTGAGTTCCGTCCTTTGTGTTCTTTCTTTCTACTCAGTCGTGGTTTCGGAAAGGTTGGTACAACTGCATCCCTATTTTTTCCCCCCTCTACCGTGAGTAAGAAGGAGCTGTTGGTTTTTACCTCACGTTCGATCAGGGCACGCAGAGATTTAAGGCCCCCAATCATTTTTTTCCTTTTACTCCCAGTTTCTTTACCCAGGACGTCTCCTCGGCAGCTTTCAGGCCAACAAAATAATTCTTGTTCCGAGCTTTTTTTTCCTGCTTTCCTACACGTAGGACTGTGCCGGTGCTGTTCTTCCGTTGGGACATAGGAATCCCCTCATTTGTCCGTCATTGATTGGGAATATTTTTCTGATTTTTAAGTTCATAGTCACGAGACCCCCTTCTTCCAACCTTTGAGACTGGTAGCTCCCTCTGCGCCTTGTGGAGGGCAGTTGACCACATTAGCCCGTGTCAGTGTGACACAAGTGTAGTCCGTCTCGTGCCTTTTCGTTAAGTACTCCGTTTTCCCCTCCCTTTTAGTAGAGAGCTCCGCCGCCTTCCTCACACGTGACAGACGCGTGCTCCTTCCTCATCCTTGCGGAAGCTGAACACCCTCTCCTTTCGGAACGGTGTATCTACCGGTTTCTTTCCGTCTCCCCTTCCTTCGATCGTTCTCGGACTTGAGTGGCTTTTCTTCCCTTTCCTTCTCCGTTTTCTGTACTGGTCCGGCTTCCTTTTACCTGGTTGTTGGTGATTTTCGATAGGAATCCTACAAAGGACATCGTAGCCCTGTGCTTCCCCGCTCAGACCGCCAATCAAGACTAGCCCTCTATGAATTTGGAATGTAGATAGATTCACGACACTATTTCCCCTTATTATCGCTTGCTTTGCATCTCACAGAAACCGCTCTTTGTCTTTCCCATCCTTGCCCGTTTGCCCCTAGTTTTATACCGTCCAGGTACACGACTAATTTCTGCACCGACCTTGCCCCACGCATTCCGCTTGACCAACGTCCCACGTCCGATTTTTTCCCTCCCATACCCCGACGATTGTCTAACTTTTCTGTTTTCCAATCCTCCATTTTTGATCTTCAGTCCTGAGCGACTCTCCCGCGCTTCGACACTTCCTTCGATCCCGATGTGGCCCTCTTTATCCCTTCCCTGTCACAGGCCTCTTTTTTTTCCGCTCTCCCAGAAATGGGTTTTCATTTCCCCTGTTTATCGACGTCCATGGTTGGTGAAAAACCAGAGCACTGGTTTTTTTCTTTAAACCTATTGATAATCAGGCGTAGTCTTGCGTCCCATTAGAAGGTCTTTTTTCGTTCCTTTGTCAATAACATTTGCATCAACCTGCCCCGATGAAGAGTTCCCCCCCCCTTCAATGAAGCTTCTAGGCGTCTGGTCGTTTTGGCCCAGGGATCATTCACTCCCTCTTTACGCAAGAGATTGTCGCCCCCTGCTAAGCTTTGTTCCCACACGCCCCTGTTTAAGCCCACCCCCCGCCTTCTTTCCGTTCACCAGCCCCTAATTGCGTTCGAGCTTCTCCCCCCCCTCCGCCCCGGAAAGATTAGACATCCCCCTCCAATAGATAACGGGGTTGACCCCACCCCTCTAGATGATTAAGGCGGCGGCTCTTACACATCCCCGCGTGAATTGACCCTACGCCGCACCCCTTTTCAATTCGATCTTGCGCTGGCAGTCACCGTTTCTTGCTTTCCTTTCCGTGCCATATACCCTCTTGAGTCCTTTCTTTGCCGGTATAAATCTATTCTGTCCCCATCGAGTTCCGCAGGACATCTCCACACCCCCCCCCTTTGAGCCATATGGGTATCACCACCCCTTCTGGCCATCGCGGGTTGTCCATCGTATTGGAGAACCGATTGAAAGGACGCAGAGTTTGGGCCAAACGGTGACACATTCTGTTTTATTCCTTTTTCTCTCTTTCAGAGGTGTATGCAGGCTGCTGTCTGGTCTTCCTTTCGTGCTGAGACGCGCCTACTGTCCTCCAAGTACGAGAGCACGGCGAAACGATTCTATTGATAGAGTGAACCTTTTTCGACCGGGCTTTGACCCCTCTTTTAATGCGTCCCCCCCAAAAAAGAAGATGCAAAATTTTTCGTTTTTCCCCCCCCCCAATGAGCACGTCCCCTGAAAAAGCTGCGGTCCACCATATTTGCTTTGGACTCCCTCGGGAGATGCTTTCTCTTCTGCAATAACTACCGCCCCACGGATACCTATTTTCCACCCTTCTTTTTAACTCTAGACGGGTCCCTTTCTGTCAAGCCCCCGGCAAAGCCATTCGAACTCCCGTCGCCCTCGTCCTTCCCCGCCGTGGGTTGGCCACCTGGTTTCCACTACTCCCAAGGAATGCCCGACTATTCTAAGTTCTCTTTAATATCGACGGATGAAGTCTGGGGTGCATTGATGAAGGTAAGATCCCCCCCCTTTGTTGCTTTCTGAGAGTCCTCGACGATTTGCTGAATCTTCCGAACCTTCGAGTTCTCCTCCCTACTTTTCTTTTCTGGCATCCCGCGAAACGTACGATCCACTCAACTCTAAAGAGACGTGCTTTGAGAGTGGATTGCCGTTGCCTTACGCCCGGTATCTCCCCCCCTTCCGGTTAACATCCGTTTTTTGAAATATTTCTCCCTTTGTTTATTCCTTTCGCTCCCGATTTCAACTCAGCTTTTTTACCTGGCATCTCCCATATGTATTTTCCCTTCTGCTCTTGATAATATTGGGAATTTTTGCTTGTTCCCCCGCATTACCATCTCAGTTCTACCATCTTTTTTCCCTTTTCCTCGATCCGTAGTCATCCTCTTTGTCTCACTGCCTGTAAGTATCTGATGGCCTCTGCACTTCGCAAGGCATCCTCACTCCCCGTCCCCTATAACGCCACCTCTTCAGTTTTCCTTTGGCCAAACCTCCCCGTGCATGCCGGCTTCATCTCCCTCTTGCCCACAAATCACTGTCTCGTTCTCCATTTTTTTTTTTTTTTTTTCCAGACTTACTTTGTTTTGTCTTCGGGAGTATGACCCCCCCTTCCCTTGAAGTGTAGGAGCGCTATTCTCCTCACTTTATATTGCAGGTATAAGGCGTTCATCCATTGCGCTGAAGCACGCAAGATCGTATTACATTTTTTCCTTTCCCTCGCGAAGGTCATTCGGTTCTTTTGGTTACCTGAAAGCACAGTTGACGAATCCGAGGCTTTTCTCGCGATTTTAGTAGTCTTTTTTTTTATTTTCTGGTATCTTTTCCTCCGGTTATTTGCTCCGTAACGAATGATGGCCGGCCTTCTTTTTCCTGCTTTTTTGCAGGCCTTTGCCATTGGGCATCTCCTTTCCCCCTTTTATCCCCTCAAATCGCGTTCTTCTACCTTCCCTCTGTCAGGATAAGTGATTCCCGTCTCCCCGAAAAGGTCTTCTCAGCGCCCTGTAAGGGGCGGTTGTTTCCTCGACATCGTATTTAGGAATGTTGACCACCTATTAGCCAGCCCCAAGTTCTCCCCGTTTGGTCGCATCGACGATCTATTTTTTCCCCTCCCTCTTTGCTTTGCCGGAGACCGTGCCCTTCTTCATTTCCACCATGACGTTAGCCTACTCCTTAAGCCCTTACAGGAAAAGCATTCCCCTCGCAATTGCTCTAAAAAGTAGCCTTTACTCCCTTTTCCTTCCGAGGTGAAATCTTGAATTCCCCCCATTGCGGTAAGTGCATTCAGCTAGTCTCTACCTCTTTCCATGTCAAAAAGCGACTCCTCCCCCCCCATCTCTGATGTTCAGGAATTTTTAGGTTATTTGACCGAACAGTTCCTGCTGTCACAACCATAGTGTAGTTTCGTTTAAGCAATCTAAAGGTCCTTAGAGAGTAGCCCAAAATGGGTTCCGTCACAAAGAAAGAACCCATCCCGCCTGAATCGCACCGCCAGTTGCCAAGCAACCGATTCTTTTCGTTTAGTCACTACCCTCCCCCAGAGGCATAACATTTGGCCGATAACAGCGGACGTACAATTACGTTCCAGGGGAGAGAGGAGGAAACGTTCCCTGCGCCGGACTCATCCGGATCTCCAACGTGACCCCCCTTCCCCCTTGCCCCCCAAACTTAACTGTCACCCATAGGCCTCAAAACCGTCTCCGGGAGTCGATGAGGAACATCAACGCCCCCGGTACAGGAAAAACCGTATCCGGGCTGTGATTTCCCTCCCTTTGGATATGCCCCCCCCTTTAGTGCTAACTTACCCAGGTGGTACGGTCCCAGTCCATCCATTATGAACTCGTCCAACCTGGGCCCGTAGGAATTTGTTCATTCGGGCGACACGGTGATTTTTGCGGCACCTCATAGTCGTAGAACTCTTTAACGTAAATCCCAGCTGAAGGGGAATTACCGCTGGGAAGAAGACAGCCTTTGCTTCTTTTCCTCCCTTAAAGGATACACGAGAAATACCCCCGGACTGGCTCGCGGAGGACCTATTATACCATCCGACAAAGTAGGATCTTTCTCTCGCAGTGCCTCCTTTTTCCGGAAAGTCCTGACCCTCTGCCACCTCCCGCTCCTCCCTGCTTTTTTGAGAAATAGCGAAAGCTTTTAGTTAAGATGGCACTCGTTTGCCGTTTGTCCGTTCTCCGTAGAATTAGCACCGTCGTCTCCCCAACCCTTATGAACGAAACTGTCCAATATTTCCCTCGCCCTTTGCACCCCCCTGCTTTATGCCCCGACCTCAAAACACGTCTCAACCCTCTCCCTCTGCTCCTGTCTAATGTGATTCCTTTTTTTCCTGCCCCGCTATCGCTCAAGAAGATGAAGGCCCCTCCCCTATGTTCCGCGAAGTTTCCTTACTTTCCTCCCATTCCTAAGTTGGCGGAGTCCTTTGCGTTCTCTCTCCCGGTTACCTTTATATGTTCACTTTTTAGTGAATTTCGAAAGTCAGGGTTTTAAAGATCAAGGTGCCCCCCCTTTCCCAATATTGAGCCACCCGCTTGAGTTCCCAAATTTAGCCTGGTCGAACTTTGTCCACCGCCTCAATTCCCCTGTCCCGCTCCAATCTAATCCCCGGAAGCGCTCCTTTTTCTTCTTCTCTGCCCCGGCGGAAATCATTTTGATTCCCGTTCGATCCGTTCTACACGCCGGTCTTCTGGGATCACCCCTTGCCCTCCCTCTTATTGCACAAATGGACCCTTACTCCGCAATTGCTCAGGTTATCCTGCAGGGCAATATCCCCCCCTCAATTCCTTGAGCGCCGATATCTTTTCCCCTCCAGACGATTTTCCCTGTCCCCCCCCCGAACGTTTTGTTGTGTCCCACCTCGAAGCTCTTCCTTTCTTTCTTTCAGATGTACCACGCTGAACCGGCAACTCCCCCTCCATTCTTTACCACACTGGGTCCCACCCCTCGCGTTGCTCTTTTAAGTCTCTGCTAGTAAATGAATATCACTCTTCTTTTTTCTTGCGTTTCACTCGTGAGTTTTACTTTCCTTACTGTAACCCCTCCTACAACCTGTACCGGTCCACTCTTCCTTCCCCACATTGATTGTCTTTCCATTTTTCTCCTGTGAACGATGGCCGCCTCCTTTTTTTTTTTTTTTTCCGTCTGGTGGTACCCCGTCCAGTCCGAATCATGCTGGCTATAGTAGCGTGCTCTGCGTGGCCCCAAGCTGAGAAGTCCAGTATTTCTTCCTCTACCTCAGGCAATGGAGAGGCCTATTCCCTTGCTACCCTTTCGGAACATGGCTGTGCTTTCCCTTTCGCCACCTGAGGGGGGAAACTGCTTCCAACTCTCGGCGTTCCCCATTCTTTTGCTGCCCCCCCAACTTCCCCACATATGCTCCTTCCTCTTTCATCGCTTTCAAGCGGGTGCGCTATCCTCACCTGCCACCTGTCCCTCAAGGATAGGCACCCGCTTGGTAATATATCCGGGCTAGAATCCCCTTTCCCCTCCATAAGGTCTTCGCATCGAAATTCCTTCCAGCCCTCATTTGGATTGCGAATGGGTGACCAATCTAATCTTGTTGGGTGAATAACATCAGTTCATTTTCCCCCCATCCCGGTTAAGCGGCGACGAGGTTTACTAAGAATTCTTCTGAGCGCTCCTTTCTTTCCCCCTCGTGTTGTGTTTGAGAGATCACGTCTTTGACCTTCCCCCCCTAGCCGCCTTCCCCTTATTTATGGGATCGGAGGTAGTAGCGTCTCCTCCTCCCCTGTCTTTTCCCAATAGATATACAGCACCCATTACAGTCTAGTTCGATTGCCTATTGGCGGATCGCACCGGGTCTCTTTATCTTCCTCCTTCTCTTGACCCAGACGTTGTATGTCTCTATTTCGCGGAGTTCTTTTTTGCAAGTTCCGGGCGCTCACCCCTCAAGTCTCCTTCCCACAATCGACTGCGCCAGCTTTGCGTTCTTTATCAATTCATGGGCCTTGCTTTCTTTTTTTTCCCCCGTCTGTTTTCCGAATTTCCCAGTGCAACCTCCTCCTTTCGATAACGTCGAACTGCGTTTCAACCCCGCAGGGGGAAATCTGAAGCCGTTGTAAGATTGTTTCCTTGGCCAGGACAGCCTGCCCTCCCCCGATCTTACCTCCCTGAAGCGCACACCTGGTTTTGTTCACGCTAGCATGCATAGGCGCATAGAGATAACCTTCTTCCCTCCTCTTTACATTTAAATCAGTTCGATAATTCCTCCCTAATGTGATAAGTGGCGATACGAGCCGTTTTGGTCCCCTTCTGTTGAGCATTTTTGGTTCCCCGCGATCCCGCCCGAGGTAGGCCCGCGTCCCTTTCTGTCTAGTCCCTCGGGAATACTTTCTCTCTTGCGTGACAGCCAGTCCCTTCGAAATTTCCCATTCTTTGTTCCCTTTCTCCATTTTCCAGCTGTGTTTTCTCGTGGACCTAGAGATCAAGAGATTCGTCTGTTTGAGGTCTCCCGGTAGCGTATTTCTCTTCCGAGATGTCGCATCTCTTACTTTTGTCTCTTCGCGACCGCCCTTCCTTCCGATCGCCCTGGCTTGCTTTAGGGGCATTGGAAAAGAGGTTCAAAGATGGATCCATACGCCCATCTTTTTTTTTGAGAACGGAATCGCCCCTGTCCCTTCAGGGTCCTCGCACAGGAGATGAACCCCCGTTCAGCGTATAAAGGGACTGATTTTTGGCTTCGGGTACATCGTATTCTGGCCCCCCTCCTCCCATTTCCCCCGCGCCTGTTTTTGTCAGCTCGTAGATTTCCCATCATTTTCCTTTCCCGTTTCTTGATTGGCCCGTCGCCGCGTTTCACTTTTCAGGACAATCCCCTCTCCCTCCTCTCCCGCCCATGGCTCCGCAAACGTTCCTTTTTTTTTCGATGGTCAGGACTCTCTTCCCAATTCCGAAGTAAATTCCTGTTTTTTTATTCTTCGCGTATAGTTTCCCTTTTTTTTCGTGGAAACATTCCAATTGCTGACTGGCGCAGAGCGATGTCCTCCTTTTTGTGGGAGCCCCAGGATCTGGTGGAAACTCGGTACCCTCTAGGGCGTTTCGTTCAGCCTTCGTTGGTCCTCATTTCTTCCTCCCAAGACAACGCACCGGTTCCGCGCGTTTAAAGATTTCCTCCTTCCATGCTTCTCTGTGAAGTGCTTTCCCCCCTTCGCGGGCGGCACGGTGGAACGTTTTTCACTATTTCAACTGCAGATGTTTCTCGTCTTTGAGTTTTCTTTTTCTGCCTCTGAAGATCGTCATAATTAATCCCTATGCTTGTTCTATCTCTCTCACTCCTCCTCAGTTTTTTTTTTTCCTCGAGATAGGACTAGCGTCCACCGAGAAGGACCTCCTTTTCCTCCCGACGCCTCAATCAGAGGAAGATCTGTGGCCCCCAGCGAAACCGTGGTTCTCTCCAACTCCTCCCCCTCCCCCCGAACGTGAGGTTGTGCAGCCTACACTTCGGATAGGTGGAAGAGCTTGTCTTTCCGTTGCCGGTTTTGCTTCTACCCCGGTCGGTCCCCGTCTTGACGAACTCCCTTTTCCCGCCCTGACGTTGCCACACCATTTTTCTCATTTCTGGGACTCTCAAAGTCCTAACATAGCTTGCTCCTTTTTGTTTTCTCTTGTCCTATTCGACTTCTACCCTCACAAGCCCTTTTTTTTGAACACTTTTCGTTGATTCCGATTTTTCCCGACTTATGCAATGACCGCAGCTTAGCATTATTCTTCGGGGATCCTTCTTTTTCCCCCCCTTGTCACGGCCGGAGCGGCCTCTTTTTCTCTGTCAAAAGCCTAAAGGCTACTGGCCAAGTTACAAACCCACATTGCTTTCTCTCCGGCTGCCTGGTCACCACATCTTTTTTTCCAAGGACTGTTGCTTTCCGCCACTGAAAGCCGCTCTCTTGGCTCGCAGATTCCCTCTCCTCACCCAAAAGCGCTCAATTCCCTGTTTTTGCGTGGCAGGAGCAGTTTCCCCCCTCTTTTCAGTAGAAAAGATCGATCCCAAACCCCTTCTCTTATTGCCCACATGGCCCAGGTTGCCCCTCCAAACAGCCCCTTTTCCTTATTGCCAAGGCTTCCCAGTCTGACCTCAGCGACACCTTCTTCCTTCCCGCCTACATCACACCCTTTGACACTCCTAACGGGAGATCCATTCTGTCATCTTCTCTTCGGCTATGTGTTTCCCCCCGAATGCCACCACCGCACTCCCAAAGTACTGTCCCCTCCCAAGTTCTATCTTGAGATGGCGACATCATGCCTGCCCTGGAAGATTCCTTCTCCCTTAGAGAGCTGCTAAATCGTGTGTTCCGATTCTTCCCTCCCAAGTCCTCACGCAACCCCCTCAAACCTTTTTTCCAATTTATCAATGGAAACTCCCCTCTCTGTCGGCAACGGGTTTCCCATCTTCCCTCCGTGCGGTCGATCTGGGTTCCGGAACCCTTCTTGTTTTCATGATTTTACTCGTAGCGGGAGTGCCGGTCCTTCTTTTTTCTCCACCGAGATTTGACCCACCTGCAATGGGATCGCCCTGCTCTACATTTTCCCTTTCGCCAGGAACATTGGTTCCATGGACCCTTGTTCTACTGATCTTTTCATTGTCCCAAAACAAGTTTGTTCCCCCTCCTCCCCCCAATAGTGAGACGCTCGAAAAAGCTGGCACCCCCCCCTTCCCGATTGATTGACAGGAGTCTTTGAGGTGCGCTCGCTGACGACTCCCCCCCGACGATACCCCGGCCCTACTACCCACCAAGTCTCCTCCGTGCAAGATTCGACCCCGGAGCTTCCCTTCCCCTCCCCTATCCTCAAACCACGTCTTTATTTGGCTTCCCCTTAGGGTGGCCCAAGCTTTCGGTCTTCCCCTCCCCTCTTCACAACTGGAAAGGAATTTCCTTTTCAGATCGTGATCATACGCGGATCTCTTCTCCCCGTTGTTTTCCTTCTGATTCCCTCTGTCCCAGAAAGATTCTTCCCTTCCGCTTCCCCTTTCCGTGCTCCTGTCTGTCAAGAAAGAGATTGTATCCTGGCCCTTTTTCCATCAAAATTAGTAACGTTTTTCTTGTTTCTCCTTTCTTTTTTTCTGATCGGGGCTGATTTCCTCTCTGCCTGATCCTTCAAGATTTGTTGACATAGTTCCTTGGCTTTTTGACTTGTCGAGAGAGAGCCCCCCCTTCAGTTCGCAATGTGGGCCGAAAGTCCGTCTCTCTCCTATTTGCACGGCGATTTAGGTTTTGGGATGCCATGTTGGGAACGAAATCGTTAGCAAGATCAGCTTGACGTTCTTGGTGTCCTGCAATTAGGATCGACCGTATGCGTCATGTCCTTCGTTCCTTATAGGCCCCTTGAAAAATCATCACACCTCCCGTATATCTTTTTTTCACTCCCCTTCACGTTGTGGATTTGGCCCCGTCTTTCCCCCGGCGGTGAAGTAGTCTCGACAAATCCGCTGAATAAAATTCTCCTCGTATTGGCACCCCTGTTTTTTCGGATTCTTCCTAAATATTCTGTAGGCGCGCACCGCCTCTGATAGGAATGGGTTATTCCACAACAGTGGCGCCCTCCAGCGCCTTTCGACTTTCATGTTAATACTTCTTCGACTTTCCCCATGTTGCGCGTGTTCTTTTACCCCTCTGACGATCTCTGACAGATCCTGTCTGTCCACTTTTTTTCCGTATTAGCGGTTGGCCTTTTTGATCTTTCAGGCTTCGTTTTTCCTTTCCTTGCTTCAGAAAGCTGTTTACACTGATCGCCCTGATGATGTTGCGCCTTTACATTTTTTCTCTTCGGTAAAGTTTGGATCCACATTGTAGTCTGAATCGCGATGTCCCCCTTTGATCCCCCTTGTGCCGCAGCACTTTCTGCAGCCCCTTCCCGTGAGCGAAGGGAAGGATTTTTTCTCCCTCCCTTTGTACATCGTATTTCTTCACACACTTTTTCTTAACTCCGAGTTTGGACCTATCCTCCGTTTTGGCTAAGTAATTTCTGCGTTTTATTTTCTCTGTTACGCACCATGTCTATCCTTTCTCCCTTCGTCAGACAAGCATTTTTCCTTTCCCCCCTTGCCCGCCCCAAAACGTAGGCCATTGCTGCCGTCCTCTGCCTCCTTTTTCTCAGTTCACACCTGGAAGTAAGAAAGTTTCGGCCGTCTTAGTCGTCTGAGTCTACTTATGGGCCTCCCCAAAGGGATCCTTTCCTGATGTCCTGGCACTTGTTTTTTTGCTCTGACAGGCTTGGAAAGTTGAGTGGGGATTTATTGTCGTCGTCAACCGCCCCCACCCCCACACAGATTTTGACCGACCGGTCTTACGTCTTCTACCATCCCCAACGCAGCAACTATTCCCCCCCAGCTGACTCAAAGATCAAGCTTCTTTCTTTGACCCCCCCCCATCGTTCGGAGCGGGAGGAACCTTGACCCCCAGGTTGATGGCGATACGACATGTCAACGGACTGATATGGAGGGCTTTTCTCTTACGCCTCTCGATGGGGTAG